>Ga0099364_10000055_pt1 | contig 169257 bp, 148 predicted proteins | sample TergutTh196P3_FD_73070 | JGI IMG/M metagenome (GOLD analysis project Ga0099364, IMG submission 73070) | Microcerotermes parvus P3 segment gut microbial communities from Pointe-Noire, Republic of the Congo - Th196 P3 | ecosystem: Host-associated > Arthropoda: Insects > Digestive system > Gut ... | reverse complement strand
GGGCAAGTCAAAAGAATTTTCAGGCTCACCAAAACAAGTTAAGATCGAAAAGCCTGAGCTCTGGTGGCCCAACGGTTTTGGCAGCCAGAGCCTTTACACGGTTACGGTGATCCTGCTTAGCCCCAGGGGGGTGGAGCTGGATCGCTGGGAGCGCCGCATAGGGCTTAGAACCATGACCGTTAGGCGCGAGAAAGACAAGTGGGGCGAAAGCTTTGCCATCGAGGTCAACGGCACTGGCATATTTGCCATGGGCGCTGATTACATACCGCAAGACAATATACTCTCGCGCATGAATGTCAAGCGCACAAGGCGGCTTTTGGAGCAGTGCGTGGCGGCTAACTTCAACTCCGTAAGGGTCTGGGGCGGTGGCCATTATCCCCCAGATCACTTTTACGATATCTGCGACGAGCTGGGCCTTGTGGTATGGCAGGACTTTATGTTCTGCTGCGCTGTTTATGAACTTACCGATGAGTTCGACAAAAACATCAGGGCCGAACTGGCGGACAATATCAAACGCATACGCCACCACGCCTGTCTTGGCCTTTGGTGCGGCAACAACGAGATGGAAATGTTCGTTGATCAGATGGTCTGGGTCAGCACCCTTAAACAGAAGGCGGATTATATCAAAATGTACGAGTACATCTTCCCCCAGATATTAAAAGAACTCGATCCCGAAACCTTCTACTGGCCGGCAAGCCCTTCTTCGGGGGGCAGCTTTGACGCGCCCAACGATCCCGACAGGGGGAATGTCCATTACTGGGATGTCTGGCACGGCAACAAGCCCTTTACCGAATACCGCAAGTTCCATTTTCGCTTTCTGGCGGAGTTCGGCTTCCAGTCCTTCCCGGCCCTAAAAACCGTGGAGAGCTTTACCCTGCCGGAAGACAGGAATATCTTCTCTTACGTTATGGAAAGGCACCAGCGGAACAATGCGGCCAACGGCAAGATCATGAACTATATGTACCAGACCTTCCTGTACCCCAGCGATTTTGACACCCTGATCTACGCCTCCCAGCTCCTGCAAGCCGAGGCCATCAAGTACGGGGTAGAACATTTCCGCCGCAACCGTGGCCGCTGCATGGGCGCCATTTATTGGCAGTTAAACGACTGCTGGCCTGTGGCCTCCTGGTCATCCATCGACTACTTTTTCCGCTGGAAGGCCTTGCACTACTATGCCAGGCGTTTCTTCCAGCCTGTAATGATCTCCTGCCACGAGGAGGGGCTGCTCAGCCAGAACCCCAACGCCAATCACCAGCCCCATGTTAAGGCCGCCATCGAAAAGAGCTTCCGGCTTTCTGTGGCCAACGAAACCAAAGAGGCGAAAAGCCTGACGGTAAAGTGGGCGATCCGGGACAGGAAGGCCAGGGTGCTGAAAGAAAAAAGCATTCCGGTCAAGGTCCCGGCCCTCTCTGCTGTCTGGCTTGATAAGGTGGAAGTTCCCGACATTAAGCTAAACGACGAGTACCTTGGCTACCAGCTTTTTGACGGAAAGGACCTTATTTCCGAGGGGACTGTGATCTTCTCCCTGCCCAAATTCTTCAACTGGGAAAACCCCCGGCTAAGCTACAAGATCCAGGGCGATACCATTACCGTTAAAGCGGCGGCCTACGCCAAAAGCGTAGAAATTCAGAACCGGAATCAGGACCTCTTGCTTTCGGACAACTACTTTGACATGAACGCCGGGGAGAAAAAGGTCAAAATATTGAACGGCAAGGCTGCCGGAAAGCTCAAATTACGGAGCGTTTGGGACATAAAGTAGACTGTCCTGGCCTCTTGATAAAGCTTTCTTTTTTACCTATTATTTTTATAGATACCATGCAGAAAACACCCGAAAAGGATCCCTTCTATGCCCAGGGACTCCGTTTTTCCTGTATCCGCTGTTCTGCCTGCTGCCGCCATGAAAGCGGCTATGTCTTTCTTTCCGGAAAAGACGCCTCAGTTCTGGGAGACGCTTTGAAAATGGGCTATGAAGAGTTGACAGAGACCTATTGCCGCTGGATTCCTTGCGAAAACGGGACCTGGCAGCTTTCCTTGAAAGAAAAATCCAACTTTGACTGTGTTTTCTGGGTTCCAGAAAGCGGCTGTTCGGTTTATAAGACCAGGCCTCTCCAGTGCAGGGCCTTTCCTTTCTGGGATTCGGTGCTTAGTTCAGGGAAAAGCTGGAAGGAAACCGGGAAAGACTGCCCTGGAATAGGCCGGGGAACCCTGGTTTCCGCTAAACTGATAAAAAAATGGCTGGCTATGAGGCAGAAAGAACCGATAATTCTAAAGGGAGTATCCTGATGCGAGTGCGTTTTTGGGGAGTCCGCGGTTCTTTACCATCGCCGCTGTCTCCTTCTCAGATAAAAAGTAAAATTTCTACCATCATAGGAAGACTTACCCCGGCTGATTTGGAAACTCCTGAAAGCCGGGAGCGCTTTCTGGCGGATCTTCCCCCATGGCTTTTCGGGACTGTTGGCGGAAATTCCCCCTGTGTGGCGGTGCAGCTGGATAATAAGTCCAAAAATAACAAAAGTGATAAAAGTGAATTGATCGTTTTTGATGCCGGGTCAGGGATCAGAGAGCTGGGTATATCCACGCTAAAGTCAAAGCCGAAACTTTCCTGCTATCATATCTTTTTTTCACATTTCCACTGGGATCACCTAATGGGGCTGCCATTTTTCATTCCGGCCTACGACCCTTCTGTAAAGTTGGAATTTTATTCCCCCTTCAGTAACATGGAGGCCGCTCTCTCCGGCCAGATGACTCTCCCGTATTTTCCAATCGGCATGGATGTCATGAATTCAAAAAAAGAGTTCCATATCCTTTCAGGTCCGGTGAAACTTCCCGGCGCCTCCATTTGTTTTAGAAAAATGAACCATCCTGGGGATTCTTATTCCTACAAGCTGGATGACGGAAAACATAAATTTATATATGCCACCGACGCGGAGCTTTCGGCCAATGATTTTATGAAAAATGATGAAAACACCGAATTCTTTGACGGTGCGGATTTAATAGTTATTGATTCCCAATATACGCTGGGGGAAGCCATTGAAAAATACAACTGGGGCCACAGCGCCTTTTCTTTGGCGGTGGATTTCGCGGCAAACTGGAATATCAAGCATATGGTCTTGTTTCACCATGATCCAGCCTACGATGATCATAAACTTTTGAATAATCTGCAATCCGCAAAGTGGTATACTGAACGTATGAATGTAAAGGGGATGAAAATCAGTCTTGCCATGGAAGACATGGAAATAGTTTTATAAAAGGGAGTCTTGATGCCTAAGTTACTCCGCTGGTTTTTTTTATTCCTCCGTAGTTTCATCTTATTGGGGCTCTTAGTATTTGCTATAGTTCTTGGAGGGGCGGCTTATTTCAGCTCTCCGCCAAGAGATCTGCCTGTTCCGGAAGGCGAGGCCCTGCGGATTGAAGACAATGTTTTGTTTATGGAAGTAAGGAGCGGGGAAACTGCCCAGTCGGTTGGAAGAAGGCTTGAAAGCGCCCATGTAATACGGAACCGCCACTTCTGGTCCCTGCTTTTCCGCCTTGACGGGGAGCATGTAAAAACAGGGACCTACCAGATTGAGCTGCCGGCAAGCCAGATAAGGATTCGTTCAACCCTGGTTGGCGGAGAAGAGGTCCTTGTCCGCGTTACCATTCCCGAAGGCTTTACCCTCAAAAGAGCCGCCCGGATTTTAGACGAGGCCGGTATCTGCCCCGAGGCTGACTTCCTGGCCGCCGCTTCTTCCCGGGAAATCCTTGCCGCCTTCGAAGTTCCTGGCCCAACTATGGAGGGCTTCCTTTTCCCGGACACCTACCTTTTTCCCCTGGACTATCCTGCCGGCAGAGTGGTTTCCGTAATGGCGGAAAACTTTTTTGGACGTCTTAATGAAATCGCGCCCATAGGTATGAGTATGTCTGAGATAAATGAGAGGGTAATAATCGCTTCCATAGTTGAAAGGGAATATCGCGTTCCGGAAGAAGCCGCCCTTATGGCTGGGGTATTTTTCAACCGCCTTAGAATCGGTATGGCTCTTCAGTCCTGCGCCACCGTGGAGTACGTGATCACCGAAATTCAGGGGCGTCCCCATCCGGAGGTAATACTGTTCCGGGATTTGGAAATAAGGAACCCCTACAACACATATTTACGGCCCGGCCTTCCGCCCGGCCCCATATCCTGGCCGGGAGAAACGGCCCTTCGGGCGGCCTTTTCACCTGCTACGACCAATTACCTTTATTTCAGGCTCATCGACCCTTCAGTTGGACAGCACTATTTTTCACGTACATTGGATGAGCATATCAGAGCCGGAACCCTTTATGTAAAGGGGAGGTAAGCTTGCCCTTTATCTCCCAATCCTCAATTCAGGAAGTAACAGACCGCCTGGATGCCATTACACTGGTATCCGAGTACCTTCGTTTAGAGAAAAAGAGCGGCCGCTACTGGGCCTGCTGTCCCTTTCACCAGGAAAAAACCGCTTCCTTTACGGTAAATCCGGATCTTAAAACCTACTATTGCTTTGGCTGCCACAAGGGCGGCTCCCTTATCAATTTTGTCATGGAAATGGACAAGCTAAGTTTCCCTGAGGCTGTTGAACTCCTTGCGAAAAAGTGTTCCCTGGAGCTGGTTTACGAGAGCTCCAGCGGGACAGGCTTATCCGCAGCCGATGAAGATAAAAAAAAGGCGAAAGAGGATCTTTTCGAGCTTTACAAGCGAATATCCGGCACTTTTCATCATTTTTTACTGGAAAAAGAGGAAGCTGCGAGCGCAAAGCAGTATATTATAAATAGAGGCATTAGTGCTGAAATGATAAAGGCTTTCTCTTTGGGATACACTCCCGCAGATCGCAGCTGGTTATACAAGTTCCTTTCCCAAAAAGGTTATTCAAGGGAATTCCTTGCATCATCCGGGCTTTTCTCCTCCAGGCATCCCCAGTCGGCCCTTTTTTCCGGCAGATTGATGTTTCCAATAAGCGACCGGCAGGGGAGGGTAGTTGCCTTTGGCGGGCGCCATATTTCTGCGGCAAAAGAGGGGGAGGCCGGCACTTCGCCCAAGTACATCAATTCACCGGAATTGGGAATCTACAAGAAGGGGGAAACCCTCTTTGGCCTTGACCTTGCTTTAGCGGAAATACGCAGAACAAAAACGGCCTATATCGCCGAAGGCTACCTGGACGTTATTGCCCTGCATCAGGCGGGGCTTGTCAATGCGGTCGCACCTTTGGGTACGGCCTTTACCGATGAGCAGGCCAAACTGCTTAGACGCTGGGCGGAAAGCGCGATTTTATTTTTCGATAGCGATGCCGCAGGCCAGGCCGCCGCCATAAAGGCCGTCTATACATGCCGGAAAAACGGCCTAAACTGTGCCCTTATCGCCCCGGGGGAGCCGGAAGATGCTTCGGCGAAGGATCCGGCGGCGATACTTGAACAGCATGGTTTGCAAGAGTTGAATAAAATAGCGAAATGTTTTATAAATGACTTCGATTATCTATTGTTAAGGGCTGCGAAAGCTCAAAAGGGGGAAACAGCCCAGGGAAAAGCCAGGGCGGTTGCATTTGTTTTCCCCTACCTGGATCTTCTGGATTCGGAAGTCGCCAGGGATTCCTGTTTTAAGGCCATCGCCGATAACTTCGGATTGCCGGTTAAGGCCGTGGCTGATGATTACCGCCGCCACACCCGCGGCGCGGGGAAAAAGGAGGAAGGGCAGTCCAGGCAGGCAGGAGGGAAGTCCGGTTCCCCAATCCGCATGAACGATGAGCTATCGCTGCTTATCGTAGTGGCGCTGAATTATGTTTCTTCTCCAAAAGAGAAGTTTTTTACAAGGTTTCGTTCAGCATTTGGGATAAACGAGATAGAAGACCCGAATGCCAAGGAGATTTTCATCGCTTTAGAAGAATGCATTAGATACGGAGAGACCACTATAGAAGAACTTCTGGCCCGCATTCTTTCACCGGAATTAAAAAAATTTATTGTAGAACGAACCGCAACGCAGGAGTTTTCCATAAATCCGGAGCGCTTAGCGGCTGACGGGATAAAAAAAATCAGGGGGAGACGGCTGGAACGCCGCCAGGAAGAAATAATAATAAAACTCCGTTCCATAAAAAAGGCCGGGGTGGAAGTCCATGAACTGCTAGCAGAAAAGATGCGGATCGATAATGAATTGTACTTATTGAAGCAAGGAAGACAAGCATGAGTGAAAGCCGAAGGACTGAAAGCCGATTAAAGGAATTAAAAAGGCCTAAGAAAAAATCTACTGCCCCCGGCGGCGCTAAAGCAGACAGTGCATCCGCCGGAACTCCGGTTTTACAGATCCCGCCCGCCCAGGGAGAAGAGCCAGCTTTAGACCCATCGGTGGTAAAGCTCCTTGATTACGCCAAAGAAAAGAAAATGATTTTTTTCGAGGAACTGGCGGACCGGCTCCCTGAGTACATAGCCAATACCGATAAAATCGATCAGGTTCTGGCCCTTTTGGCAGAAAATAATATTCAAGTTGTTGAAGAAGACCTGATAGAAGATGAGGAAGCGGAGCAGGAAAGCCGGAAAGCAGACACGGAAAAAAAACGTCTTGTCTATAACGAGAAGGACTCGACTGTTGATGATCCAATCAGGCTTTACCTTCGTGAAATAGGCCGTGAAAATCTTCTGACTGCGGAGCAGGAAATTCATCTTTCCAAGCAGATGGAAAGCGGAGAAAATATAATAAAAGGGGTAATAAAGAAATCCGGAATGATAATACCGGAATTCTACCACATAGCCCAAAAGGCATTTTCCAAAAGGGACCTTAGAGAACTTAATTTATCTAAAAAAGAAATCACAGAGCACATGACCGAGCGCCGTAGATTAAATCAGTATTACAAGGAAACTTTACGACTTATCCTTCCGGACCTGAAAAGTTATATTGACGCAAAAAGAAAACTCATTGGCCGTGGCGCGATTTTCCTTGAGGATACCGAGCTGAACAATGTCAGGAGCCGCATTATGTCGGTGATTGATGGTGCGGAAATTCACCCTGATGAAATCCTGGGCTTTTCGGAAAAATTTATCCAGGCGGCCAAACGGATAAAGCGCTACAAAAGAGATCAGGAAAGAATAGAAAAGCACCTGCAAGTTAAGTCCCTTAAGGAGCTTCGTTCATTGGGCCGCGGACTTACCGTTAAAGAAGAACGGGAAAAACTTGAAGAAGCCCTGGGCCTTAGCTCGGACGAGATAAAGGACAAGATACGGCAGATTCAGATAAACGAAAAGAAGCTGCGCCAGATGGAAGCGGAATTTGAGGAATCGGTTGATAGCATCAACGGTATGGCCAAGGAGATCAACCGCGGTCGGGTGATGATGAAAAACGCCAAGGACAGGCTTATCAAGGCGAATCTTCGTCTTGTCGTTTCCATCGCCAAAAAGTATACCAACAGAGGACTTCACTTCTTTGACCTTGTCCAGGAGGGCAATATCGGCCTTATCAAGGCCGTTGAAAAATTCGAGTATCAAAAGGGCTTTAAATTTTCCACCTATGCCACATGGTGGATCCGTCAGGCCATAACCCGCTCAATTTCTGACCAGGCCCGTACCATCCGGGTACCCGTACACATGATAGAACAGATCAACAAGGTTGTCCGGGAATCCCGCCAGCTCATGCAGGTGCTGGGCCGGGAACCCACGGACGACGAGATTGCCGAGCGCCTGGGCTGGACTGCCCAGCGGGTCAAGTCGGTAAAGAACGTGGCCAGGGAGCCTATTAGCCTTGAAACCCCCATAGGTGAGGAAGAAGATTCCCTTTTGGGTGATTTTATCGAAGACAAGGACGTGGAAAACCCATCCAGCCAGACCCAGTTCAAAATGCTCCAGGAGGAGATCATCGGCATACTGAAAACCCTGCCCCCCAGGGAGCAGGACGTGCTAAAGATGCGCTTTGGCCTGGACGACGGCTACTCCCTTACCCTGGAAGAGGTGGGGCTTTACTTCAACGTCACCCGCGAGCGCATCAGGCAGATAGAGGCAAAGGCCCTGCGCAGGCTCCGGCATCCCAAACGCAGCCGCCGCTTAAAGGACTACCTGGACCAGTAGTTTCATTGACTCTTTATCGTTAGTTTATTATTATTCTATGGCTAGTTCTTAATACAAGGGGAGTCTTAATAATGGAAGCAGTGTTTGAAAAGCTTAAGAGTCTGCAGAATATTCTCTCTGAAAAAATAGTTCTGGAACATAAAATTCTGGAAATGCCCAAGATACTTAACACCCAGGAAGAACTTCTGGCCAGGATGAAAAAGACCTTTATCGAAAAAAACCTGGATTACGAAAAAGCCAAAACCGCGGAGGCCGAATACCGCAATTCCCTTCTGGAAGCGGAAGCCAAGAGGGAAAAGGCTGAAAAGAACATGGAATCCATCAGTACCCAGCGGGAGTACGAGGCCCTGGGTAAGGAAATTGAGGACGCTGCCGGGAAAGAGCAGGAATTTCGCAACAAACTCCAGCGGGAAATACGGATTATATCCGAGCTGGACGAGGAGATGAAACAGAGCCAGGCCCTGATTGAGCAGCAAGAGGGAGAGCTTGAAGACAGGCGCAGGGACATAGAAACAGAGGTTGCCTCAAAAGAGGCCCAAATGAAGGCGCTTTCAAAGGAAGAAGCAGGCCTTGCCGCCGACCTTGATTCTGATGTGATTTTCAAATTTGAACGTATTATCCGGAACAAAATGGGTCAGGGCATTGTAGCCATAAAGAGCGGGGTCTGTATGGGCTGCAATATGATACTTCCGGCACAGTTCGCCAATACCGTCCGGCTGGGCGAGGAGATTGTATTCTGCCCGTATTGCTCCAGAATCCTTTTTTACGAGGAATCCGAGCAGGGCGAGGAGGACTTCTTTAACGATGACGATTCCGGCAGCCTTTCCGATCTGGACGAAATGGAAGATGAAGACTACACTGAAGACTTCGAGGAAGACGAAGTCAACGTCGATTTTGAGGAGTGATTAATATCGATGAACCAGGCTGCCGTCACACGGACATTCCGATAAATCGGAACGTCCTTAGTGTGGAGGAAAGTCCGGGCTCCGCAGGGCATGATGCCGGGTAACGCCCGGGCCCCAGAAATGGGGACAGACAGCGCAACAGAAAGTATACCGCTAAGCTGATTTGGGCTTGCCCAAACCAGCCAGTAAGGGTGAAAGGGTGGGGTAAGAGCCCACCGCAGTATTGGCAACAATGCCGGCTAGGCAAACCTCATCAGGAGCAAAGTCAAGCAGCAGTGCTAAAAAACTTCGTTTTTTAGCTTGGTAGTTTGCGCAAGCGCAAACTACTGCCAAGTGCCCCTTGGTTAACTGCGGGTAGACTGCTTAGAAACTGGTCGCAAGGCCTGTTCTAGACAGATGGCAGCAGTGTAAGTCCTTTTTTGGGGGATAATTACACTGGAGTTTTCTTAGAAAACTCCAAGCTCAAAAGTTTACTTTTGAGCACAGAACCCGGCTTATGGTTCATCGTTTTTTAGAGCAACGCGCTTGCGTTGACTTTTTCGCTGAAAAATCATAGATTAAACTATGTTCCGCAAGCGTTCGGATGCCTTTGGGGGGGCTTTAAAGCAGAACCGGCTCCTCCAAAAGCTGCTGCTTTTGGCAATAGTACTTGTTATAATCTCACTTTTACCAACGCTTTATTTCAGGTTAAGGAGCCATAACAACAATGAACGCAGGGAGCTTCGGCTTTCCTTTGAATCCGGCGCCTTTGAAAGCGCATACAGGCAAAGCGCCGAAATGCTCAAGGATAATCCACTGGATTCTACCCTTTTGAGTATTCACGGCTTTTCGGCCTACGAACTTGCCCTTTCCCAGATTAACAATTTTGACACTCTTGCCTTTATGGATGAATCAATCTTGTCTTTAAGAAGGGCCCTTTTGATAAGGGAAAATTCGCCTGAACTGCACTATGTTCTGGGAAAGGCCTACTTTTACAAGGGGCCCAGTTATGCGGAACTGGCAATAAAATACCTTGAAAAAGCCAGGGCCGCGTACAGAGCCGCAGACATCCCGGAATTTCTGGGCCTGTCTTACGCGACTATTCAGGACTACAGAAGCAGCGTGTCCGCCTTTGCCCTTGCCCTGACAGCAGAGCCATCGGACCTGCTTCTTCTTTCCATTGCCAGGTCCTATTTTGCCCTTGAAGAATATGAGCAGGCCCGGGCCTACCTTCTTCGCTCTCTTGATATTTCAAGAGATTCCAGAACCATAAGCGCCGCCAGGCTGCTGCTTGGCTCTGTATTGGTTCAAATTGGGGATATTCCGGGCGCCGAAGCTGAGTTTTTTATGGTGATAGAAGAGAGCGGAGAAAACGCGGAGGCCCATTACCTGCTTGGGGAGCTGTATTTCTTATCAGGGGATACTACCCGTGCCAGGGCGGAATGGCGCAGGGCGCTTAGAATAGACCCCGCCCACGGACCGGCTCGCAGCCGGCTAAATATCTAGGTAAAGGCTGGATCTGGAGGATATATGTTTGGACGAGCATCGTCAGTTATTGGAATTGACTTAGGAACCTGTAATACAATAATTTTTGTTACCGGCAAAGGAATTGTAGTTAACGAGCCTTCGGTGGTGGCGGTGGAGAAGGGGACCAACAGGGTTATGGCCGTTGGAACCGACGCGAAGCGGATGCTATTTAAAACCCCCGGCTCAATCCATGCCATAAGGCCAATGCAGGGCGGGGTAATCGCGGATCTTGAGTCCACCGAAAGGATGCTCCGCTATTTTTTTTCCAAGGCCCTGCCGCGCTACCAGCTGATAAAGCCCCGCATGGTTATTGGAATCCCCTCCAGCATTACCGAAGTTGAGCGCCGCGCGGTGGAAGAATGCGCTTACAAAGCCGGAGCCAGGGAGGTGGTGGTTATCCCGGAAAGCCTGGCCGCCGCCATAGGCGCGGATATTCCCATTAACGAGCCGGCAGGACACATGATCTGCGATATTGGCGGCGGTACTTCGGAAATTTCTGTTATAAGCCTTGGGGACATGGTGGTAACCAACGCCATTCGTACCGCCGGGGATGATTTTGACGATGCCATTATCAAATACGTCCGCAGCGAACTTGATCTTATTATTGGCGGCGGGGTGGCGGAGCGCTTAAAGATCGAGATTGGAAACGCCTCCCCGGACAAAAACATTGAACAGGTTGAGATCAAGGGAACTCATGCCGCCGATGGCCTGCCCAGACGCATGGAAATAGATTCCGAGCAGATCCGGGAAGCTTTGGCGGGGCCTGTCAATAAAATTCTGGATGAAATAAAATCAATTTTGGGCAAGACTCCGCCGGAATTAGCTGCCGATATTGTAGAAAGGGGCATTGTAATGAGCGGAGGCGGCTCGCTTTTAAAGGGCTTGCCTAAGCTTATTTCCACCGAAACAAAGGTGCCTGTTATTCTTGCTCCCAGTCCCATGGACTGTGTTGCCCTTGGCTGCGGGAAGTATTTTGACAGGGCCAGAGGTTTTGAAAGTACCGGTGATGCCTACGGTAATCTGAACGAATAGGAAACTCATGAAGCTTGGGCTGGAAAAGCAAAAAAATAATAGAAATGTACTGTATGTTTTTATTGCCCTGGTGCTGATTTCTTTTTCCGGCCTCTTTTTTTCCAACAGAAATGTTTTTGTCGATGTAAAGGACTTTGGGCTTAGTGTTTTTTCCGGGCTCAGGGCCGGCGTACATGAAGTTTCTTCCGCTGTGAACCGGACGATTTTGGCTGTCCAGGAGCTGGCTTTGTTAAGACGGGAGCATTCTGAGCTAAGGGAGCGCATTGCCCGTTACGAGCAGCTTGAGCGCAGTGCCGTCGAGATCAGGCAGGAAAATAACCGCCTTAGGGAGCAGCTTGGCTTTTCCCAAACACTGCGTTTTCAGCATATCCCGGCCGAAATCATAGGCCGGGATCCGAACAACCTTTTTTCGGCCTTTGTCATCAACAAGGGAAGGCATGCCGGAGTGGCTGTAGATATGCCGGTAATTGCCTACCACAGCGGAACCCAGGGCCTTGTTGGCAAAGTTGTGAACGCGGGGGCTTTTGAAAGCCTTGTGATGCCCCTTTACGATATCAGTTGCTATGTTTCTTCCCGTTTAGCGGAATCCCGTTACGAGGGAATAGTGGAGGGCCGCGGGCTCCAGGAAATTCCCCTTTTAATGCGCCATATCAGGAACCGGGCCAGGGATGAGATAAATATTGGTGATGTTGTGGTTACAAGCGGCATGGGGGGGATATATCCTCCTGGAATAAATATAGGCCGGGTAACCTGGATACATTATCAGGAAGAAGAGCTTTCCATGGAAGTGGAGCTTAATCCCATGATAGATTTTTCCCGTCTTGAATATGTTTTTGTGATAAAACCTTTGGGAGAAGAGGATGCCTAAAAGGATCCTTTGGGCTTTGCTTTTTATACTGGTAGCAGCCCTGCTCCAGTCAACGATCCTTTCCCGTCTGACCGATTACATTTTCGCGATACCGGACATCGCCTTATGCATCCTGGTTTACGTGGCATATTTAAACGGGACCATGAGCGGGCAGCTTACAGGATTTTCCTCTGGCCTAATGCTGGATTTCCTGTCCGCTTCCCCGCTTGGGCTTAATGCCCTGGTTCGTACACTCATAGGCGCCTGTGTGGGATTTTTCAAGGCCACATTTTTTCTTGATTTTTTCTTTTTCCCAATGGCCCTCTGCGCCGGGGCAACCGTTTTTAAGGCCCTTGTTTTTTTTCTGCTCCATTTGCTTTTCCCCGATGCGGTTCCAACTTACAGTCTGCTCAGCCTTACCCTATGGATTGAGCTGGGCCTTAATACCCTGCTTGCCCCCTTTATTTTTGCCTTCCTAAAACTTTTTTCGTCCCTTTTAGTGTTGGGACCAAGGGAGAATTACTAATGGTCCAGGAACGTGAAGAGGGATCTTTAAAACGGATCAAATTTCTAAAGATTGCCTTTGTCTTTTTATTTATCCTTTATGCAGGAAGGCTTTTCAGCCTACAGGTATTAAGCGGCGAATTTCACCGTCTAAGGGCTCAAAACATTGCCCGCCAGACCATGCCTATTCCAGCCCAAAGGGGGGAAATATTTGACCGTCATTTTGATCAGCCCATAGTAACGAATATCGATTCATTTGCGGTAAGTGTAATTCCTGCCGAGGTTCCCAGAGGTTTTATGCCGGAACTTATCAGCCGTCTTTCGGAAGTTCTTGGGGTTAACCGGGAGCAAATTGAAAGGCGCCTGCCCAGGTCGGTATTTTTTCTTTACCAGCCTATAGAAGTCGCGTCAAATATTCCCTTTAGCACCATAGCCGTTTTGGCCGAGCAGGTGGATTCTCTCCCAGGTGTTTCCTGGCAGTCAAAGCCCATGCGAAATTACATAGAAACCGGCAGCCTTGCCCATATTGTCGGTTATGTCGGAAGCATAACACGGGAAGAATTTACCATGCTTTACAACCTGGGTTATCAGCAGGGGGATATAATCGGCAAGAACGGTATAGAGCGGCAGTACGATATGCTGCTTAGGGGCACCGAGGGCAGGGAGACCAGAACCGTAGATGTCCGGGGGAGAAATGTTACCGGAATTAATACCCGTCTTTCCCCCGAATCGGGTAAAAACCTTGTTCTTACCATTGACCGGCGGATCCAGACCCTGGCGGAAAGGGCCCTGGGCAGGAGAATTGGGGCAGTAGTGGTGCTCCGTCCCTCAACCGGAGAGATCCTCGCCATGGTTTCGTCTCCCTGGTATGATCCCAATATCTTTAACCAGGCGGATCTGAGCTCTGAATATCAGGCACTGGTTAATGATCCAGACAGGCCCTTTATCAACCGGGCCATCCAGGCCAGTTATCCCCCGGCTTCCTCTTTCAAAATCGTGATGAGCACCGGCCTGTTGGCCGAAAATGCCATACCCACATTTCAGACTGTAGAATGCCGTGGGGAAATTCACTTTGGAGACAGGCTCTGGAGATGCCATGTCCGTCCACCTGGACATGGCAGACTAAATATACAAAGGGCATTGGCCCAATCCTGCAACGTTTTCTATTGGACTACCGGCAGGGATCTTTTGGGAGTGGATAATATCGTTAAATATTCTATGGAATACGGCTTTGGACAACTCTCCGAAATTGATCTTCCCGGTGAAGTCAGGGGCCTGGTTCCCACTCCCCAGTGGAAGGAACGGCGTTTACATGAACGCTGGATGGCCGGAGACACCATGAATATATCCATTGGACAGGGAGATATGCAGGTAACGCCTTTACAGATGGCCAATATGGTGGCCATGGTAGTTAACGATGGGGTCATTTACAGGCCTCATTTAATCAAAGAGATCCGCGATCCTAGAACCGGCGCGGTGGAAATGAGCGTGGGCCGGGAGATACTGCACAGCACTGAAACTGACCCAGGCGTATTTGCCGCCCTGCGCCAGGACATGAGGCGCGTTGTTACCGAAGGGACTGTCCAGTATCCAATGAACTTAAGAACAGTGGAAGTAGCCGGAAAAACCGGAACCGGCGAGGCGGCGGGCATCCATGATAGCTGGCATTCGTGGCTTGTTTCCTATGGGCCTTTTGAAACAGAAGACCCGGATGAAAGAATAGTTGTTTCAGTTATTGTTGAAGCCTCAAATCCATGGGAATGGTGGGCGCCCTATGCCTCTGCCATTATTTACCAGGGAATTTTCGCGGATCAAACATACGAGCAGGCAATTAGAACCCTTGGATTCAGTGAAACAAACATTATACGCGGCCGCAGGGAATAGTTATCAATGCGGATTCGGGATTTTTTTGAAATAGATTTTATTCTTCTTTTTGCTACCATCGTACTGATGATAGTGGGGATACTTTTCATTTACTCATCGGGGATTAATAGGGAAGGAACTATACTCTCCTACGAGTATCAGCGGCAGATTATCTGGGCCGCAATGGGATTGCTCATAGCCCTGGTTTTCGCGATGTTCAACTACCGCCGGGTATACGAATTGTCCGGCTATTTTTACCTGGCGGTAATTCTTTTGCTCCTTTATACTGTTTTCTTTGGCAGTCTCATTCATGGAAGCCGTTGGCTCAGGCTTGGTTCTTTTGGCTTTCAGGCTTCGGAGTTCGCAAAAATCGCAACCATACTTTTTTTGGCATGGTATCTTGACAGCACCCGGCGAAGCCCAAATACACTTATCCGTTTTACGCTCTCTTGCCTTATCGTAGTGTTTCCAATGCTCCTGGTGCTTGTTCAGCCTGATCTGGGTACGGCCTTGGTTTTTATCCCCATACTTTTGGGGATGACCTTTATTGCGGGTATTCCGCTTAGGTACATCCTTTTTGTAGGCCTTTCAATTGCTGTTACTGGAATTTTTCTTGTATTGCCATTATGGCAAGTTACGATAATGCAAAGCTCTATTCCAGGTATATTGATACTTAACAATTCACGCTTTGTTGCAGCTGCCTGTTTAATCCTGTCCCTGATTACGCTTATTGCGATATTTGGTTTTTTTCGTTACCAGAAAGGCTATTTTTACTGGATCGCTTACAGCGCCGGAATTCTTATCCTCTCTTTGGGTGCTTCTTTCGTCGCCAGTAAAGTTCTTAGACAGTACCAGATTATGAGGCTGATAGTTTTTTTGGATCCAAACGTTGATCCCAGGGGCTCAGGCTGGCATATTATTCAATCTATAACCGCCATAGGTTCCGGGGGATTATCCGGCAGGGGCTTCCTGCAGGGAACCCAGAGCCAGTATCAGTTCCTTCCGGAGCAGAGTACGGATTTTATTTTTTCAATCCTGTCCGAGGAGTGGGGATTTTTCGGCGGAATTTTAGTATTCGCGCTATTTTTACTTATTATTATGAGGCTTCTTAGAATTATCAGGATCACCGTCGATAGCTTCGGGTCTTATATTGTAGCCGGGCTTGTTTCAATGTACGCTTTTCATTTTCTGGTCAATGTTGGAATGACTATGGGGATCATGCCTATAACAGGTATCCCTCTGATGTTTGTATCTTACGGAGGTTCCGCCCTTGTATCAGCCATGATAGGAATAGGACTGGCCCTAAGCGTTCATGTGCGAAGATATTTGAAATAAAAAACCATGGATACTCGTCGAACCGGCATTCGTAATAAAAATATTCGTTATATCGATCCTATAAAAGATTTGGGGCCGCTTTTATTGAATGTTGAAAAACCAGGGCGCTATACAGGCGGGGAGTACGGCCGCCTCTGCGAGGCGAAGCTCTGCGAACCAGCCCTCTGCGATAAAGACAGCACACTGAAAACCCTTATCGCCTTTCCGGATCTTTACGAAATCGGTATGTCCAATCAGGCCCTGCGGATAATCTACAACCGTCTTAACCGCATGGAGGGGATCTTCTGCGACCGGGCCTTTGCCGCAGCGCCTGATTTCCAGGAGCTTTTGTCAGAAATGGCCCTGCCTTTGTACGGCCTTGAGACGGGAATTAGCCTGAAAGACCTTGACCTGCTTATGTTCACCCTGGGTTATGAACTTTTGATTACAAATGTTTTTTCCATGCTGGATATTTCCGGTATTCCGCTGCGCAGCGCCGACAGGGGGGAAGATTGCCCAATAGTGATCATGGGCGGCCCATGCGTTTCCAACCCGCTGCCTTACGCGGATTTTATCGACGCTTTCTGGATTGGCGAGGCCGAAGGCGGTTTTTTCGAGCTTGCCGCTGAGCTCAGGGAAATAAAAAAGTCAGGCGGGGGAAGGGCGGCTCTGCTGGGCCGTCTTTTGGAGCACGAATCCGTTTGGGCAAAGGGGAAGGGCAGGGCGCTGCGGGCGCTGGACCTGGGCTTCTCCACAGGCGGCGGAGGGGAGGCCCCTGGGCCCGCTATTTTCCCTGTGCCAAATATGAAGGTGGTTCACCATCACGGCGCGGTTGAAATAATGAGGGGCTGCCCAAACGGCTGCCGTTTCTGTCACGCGGGACACTGGTACAGGCCCATGCGCCAGAAAAGCGCGGAAATTGTCCAGGCAGAAACCGAGGCATTTATCCGCCAGGGGGGTTACCGGGAAATAACCCTTTCTTCCCTTTCTTCGGGGGATTATCAGCACCTGGATGAGCTTATTGATACTCTGAACGTTAAATTTCGGCCCATGCGGGTCTCTTTTCAGTTACCTTCCCTTAAAGTTTCCAGTTTTTCCCTGAATCTTTTAGAGAAGATATCTACAGTACGAAAAAGCGGCCTGACCTTCGCCGTGGAAACACCTTTGGACTTTTGGCAAATGGTGATCAACAAGCAGGTTTCTTCAGAAGACATTGTTGCCATACTCAGGGAGGCAAGGCGGCGGGGCTGGAAGGGGGCAAAGTTCTATTTCATGCTAGGCCTCCCAAAGGGAGCGCCAGGTGGCCTTGAAAAAGCAGAGGAGGAAGAGATTGCGGCCTTTATTGAAGGGGTGGCCAGGCAAACCGGAATGAACTTTAACATAAACGTGGGAACCTTTGTGCCCAAACCACACACGCCATTCCAGTGGGCCGCCCAGATGGACCGGCATGAGGCGGAAAGAAAACTCAGGTTTTTGCGAGGCAGGTTCAAAGTTAAAGGGCACAAACTTGGCATCCAGGACACCATGTGCTCTGAAATCGAGGGGCTCCTAAGCCGTGGAGATGAGCGGGTGGGGGAACTGCTGGAAGAAGCCTATGGCTTGGGTTGTAAACTCGATTCCTGGAGCGAATATATCAAAAGGGATATATGGGAAGATCTGCTGGGGAAGTATGAGAGCCTGGTCAGTGAAACTCTTGGCAAAAGAGATCCAAATTCAACTCTACCCTGGTCATGCATAGGATCGGGAATAGGGGAAGAATATTTCCAGATAGAGATGAACAAAGCAAACAAAGGAGAGATTACATCGCCGTGTATAGAAAAATGCACGAAAAGCTGCCAAATTTGCAGGGATGGGGCAGAAATAGTACAAAATATCATACAAGATAAAGTAGAAATCGGCAAAGAAGAGTTGGGCCATAAAGAAAAAAATATTGAAATTTTGCCTTTAATAAAAAATCAACAACCCCGCCCTAAAGGGACGGGGCATGTTGTTCTTATAAGGAAATTGCATTCGAGGTTTAATACCTTTTTTAAGCACCCTAAAGGGCGGGGTATTAAACCCCTCAGCACGAATAAACCGGACCCGGAAACAAATAGAATAATTTTTTCTTTTTCAAAACAGGGCGGCGCCATTTTTCACCCGCATCTTGGGCTGTTGGAAATCTTTTTTATGGCCTTTATCAGGGCCGGTATTCCGGTTCTGTACACAAAGGGCTTTAACCCTTTGCCAAAACTGGAGATCGCCTCGCCTTTATCCCTTGGTATTAGGGCCAAAGGAGAAATAGGAGCCATTGACACAGAGATTTTCTTTCCGGCGGAAAAGTTCAAGGCCGCCATGAATGCTTTTTTGCCGGAAGGCTTTGGGATAGTAGGCGCAATGAATGCGCGTATTCTTTCGGGAAATAAAAAACATTCGGTTTCTTCATTGCTTTGGGGTTATGAGTACACAGGGGAAAATGGAGAGGCGGAGCTGGTCAGGGCAGCCGATGAAAAATCTTACCGGCTTTCCAGAACTGGCCCCGGAGCTAATGTCTATGGTCTTGAAAGGCTTTCGGTCCTTGCCCGTTCCGAAACCGATCCACAAGGCCATTCTTATTTTGAAATATACCGCGAACTTTACCCTGAGCCTTTTTAATTATTCACTTTATCTGTTATTTGGTATATAATTCGGCCGACAGAAGATACATTATGTATAGTAAAATGAGTGGGGTTTATGGGCCCTAAAACAGCTCCATTTGCTCAGGCTTTTTTGCCGCACAAGATGAGCCGGAGGAACTGACTGTATCTTCGCCCGCCTCTCTTATAAGGCTTAAAAACCCCTCCTCGTCAATAATTTTCACCCCCAGTTCCAGGGCCTTTTTATTTTTTGCCGAGCCTGAAGCGGGATCATTTGTAACCAGGTAACTTAGATCTTTTACCACACTGGGCTTTGTAAAGCCGCCCAGTGCCTTTACCCTTTCCTCTGCTTCCTTTCTTTTCATTGTTTTAAGTTCGCCTGTAAAGCAAAAAGAAAGGCCCTTCATGGGGGCGGCCCTGGAACTTGGCGGCGCGATGGAAATAATTCCCATCGAAAGAACCTTGCTCATTTCCTCTTTTGAATCCTTAAGGCCCTGGGCAATTATTCCGGCGGTGATCTCCCCAAGACCGTGGATACTAGCAAGATCCTCCACAGTTGCCGCGAAGAGTTTTTCCAGGCTGTCAAAGCCCGATGATACAGCCTTTTCCATAATCAGCTCCCCCACCCCTTCCAGGTCAAAGCCGGCCACAAAGGCCGAAAGGGAAAGCTCGCGCTTGCTGCGAATGTGCCGTATAACCTTCGCCGCCGAAAGCTCTCCCATGCGCTCATAAGCGGCAAGTTCTTCTTCTTTCAGGGTGTAAAGGTCGGAAATCAGGCGTACCCTGCCTGAATCAAACAGGGCCTTGATAAGTTTCTCCCCCAGTTCCCTTATATCCAGCACAGAGACCCATTTTTCAAGCCTGTGGTGGAGTATTTTCGGGCAGGCCGGATTGGGGCAGTAAAGCCTGGTTCCGCCGTCCTCTAAGGGGCTGTTGCAGGAGCCGCAGTTTTCGGGAAAAACGATCTCCGTTTTTTCCCCTTCGGCCAATGCCCCTTCTGGCGCCAGGGCTTCGATCTTCGGGATGATCTCCCCCCGTTTGACCAGTGAAACGGCGGAACCGATTTTAAGGCCCAGCTTGCGGATCATGTCGGGGTTGTTGAGGTTTGCCCGCTTGACGGTGGTTCCGGCAAGGCGCACCGGGTCAACAATGCCTATGGGTGTGTAGGTGGCGCCGGATTCGCTCCACTCCACCTCTCTGAGTATGCTAAAGGCCATTTCCGGCTCAAACTTAAAGGCAATCTGGCGTTCAGGCCTTGGCCGGCGCAGATCCTTCATGTCGGTTATTAAATCCTTGACCACAAGGCCGTCGATATCTATGTCCATGTCCTTGCGGGCCCCTGCGATTTCGTTTCTGTAGGTTATAACCTCTTCCGGATCGCTATATTCCCTGCTTTCGGTAACGGTGAAGCCCTGCTCTTTTAGCCAGGCGAGTTTTTCAATCTCGTTATTAAAATAGCCGTCGTCTTCATTGGCGGCGGCATCGTAGGCGATAAAGTTAAGGTCTTCGCAGCCACAGCCGTCCTTGCGGCGCATTATCCCGTTTGCGGCATTGCGGCAGTTGGCCTTGTCGGGATACTTTGACTTCCAGACCTGGTTTCGCATGACCACTTCGCCACGCACTCCCCCCCCAAAGCTTTCGGAAATTTCATGCTTTACCCCGCTCATACGCATGGCGTTGGCGCTTATATTATCCCCGGTGATTCCGTCCCCGCGGGTCACAGCCGCAATGAGCTTTCCTTTCTCGTATTGAAGTTCCAGGCTTGCCCCGTCCAGCTTGTACTGAACCACAAAGGATTCCGGCCTTATCTTATTTGCCCAGGCCAGGAATTCACCGGGATTTGAGGCTTTTTCCTGGCTTCCCATGGGAATAAGGTGTCTTGCCTTTGGAAAGCCGTCGACTGTAGCGTCAACACTGCCGCCCACTTTTTTGACCAGGGGATGATCCGGCTGAAGGTTCTTTAGTTCGTCCCAGAGCAGATCGAATTCCCCGTCGGAGATCTCCGCCTCGCCTGAATAGTATAAGTCCTGATGCTTTTCAATTAGTCCGGCCAGCGTTTCAATCCGTTCGTTTTTCAAATAACAACTCCCGTATTTCGTGGTTTTTATCCAGGCCTTTTCGTTCAAATTCCGTTTCCGGTCTCCAGTCCTGTGCTTCCGCAAAGCCGTCGTACTTGTTGGCAAGTCCCCCTGTTGCCGAGAGCTCAGCTAAAGCCCAGTCTCCATAATCGGGCCAATCGCTAACCATGTAAAGATAGCCGCCTGTTTTAAGCTTTGAGGCAAGAAGATCCGTGAAAGGCCGCTTTACAAGCCGCCGCTTGTGATGCTTTTTCTTTGGCCAGGGATCCGGGAAGAAAATATGAAAGGCCCAAACGCTTGAGTCCTTTATGTTTTGTTCCAGAATTTTCACCGCGTCTCCTTCGATAATGCGGATATTTTTAAGGGAGTTTTTTTCTATTTCCCAAAGAAGCCGGCCAATGCCTGGCCGGTGAACCTCAATTCCAAGGTAATTGTTCTCCGGATTATTTACGGCAATGCCGGCGGTGGCCCTTCCCATGCCAAAGCCTATTTCAACGATCAATGGCGCCCCATTGCCGAAAAGGGATGAGCTTTCTATAAGTCCGGCCTCCTCCCCCCTTAGGCCGTAGACGGGAAATAACTTGTCGTAGGAGCGTCTTTGGGCGCCGCTCATTCTCCCTGCCCTGAGCACAAAACTCCGCACTGAAAGACGCATGCGTACAGGGCCTATCGTATTGGTACCGCCTCAGTCAGAGCGGAAACACGGTATTCAGGATCTTCCGCCCAAAGGGCCGCGGTTCTTGCATTACCTGTAATTCTAAGATCCCTGAGACTGCCTTCAGTTTCAATAAGGTTTATTGTCTGGACCACATTTCCCTGAAGATCGTAGCAGAGCAAAGTGTTTACCGGGTACTGTGAATCCAGCGTGTACATACCTTCGTCGGCAGAAAAGCCGGGAAAGGGATGGATGGGCTCTGCCGGGCCGTCAAAGCTGAAACTGCGCTCTCCGCGCTCGCCGCCCCTGTTGATCAGCACCGCCCGGTACTGTCCCCGAGGCAATGGGTCGTCTGCAATCATGGCAATGTTACGGCTGCCTATCCAGATTGTTTCATCGTCCTCGTATTGTATCCAATCCTCTGAAGTAAAAGTCCAGTGCAGCCCCTCCCTGTCGTGGTAAAGCAATAGTTCGCTCAGGTTTTCCACACCATCGTTATCTTCCGGAAGAACGAAAAAGGAATAGCGCTCTATGGGAGCTGCGGTTCCAGGGTAATAAACCAGCTCCATAAAGCCATAGAGTATCTGGGGCTCAGCGCGGGAGCAGGAAAGAGAAGCCGGTAAAAGGCAGAGGCTCAGCATCAACGCTGAAAATAGCGCCGAATTCAGCTTAAAAATCCGCTTCATGAACCCATTATAGTTGAATTTCCCCAATCGCTCAATATACTATTAACAAACGGAGGATTGGGATTAGAAACTTTTTTTTGATTTTCATTTTCATTTTTGTTTTTGTTTCAGCCTCCCTTTTTGGACAAGCGGCAGATTCGCAGAACACTGCTGACCGGAACCGGATAATCCAGGCATTGGGAGATCAGCCCTTTGAAGAGCGCTTTTTACTGAGTGAACAGGGCGGTTTCGGCTCCTCCATTTTTGTAAGGAGTCCGGCGGGATCGGGAGATCCCAATAGGCTCCTTGGAACTTTCGTGTTGGCCGTTCCCCAGGAAGCGGAATTCGCCGTTGACACGGCCTTGGCCATTTTACAGAAGCTTTCCTACGGCACTGCTCCAGAGGCGAATTCCGCAAATATACTTATTGCATTTCTTGCTGACGAAAAAAACCACAGGGGTCTTAGGGATCTTTTAAGCATCGCGGATATGCCGGAGAACTGGGTATTATGTTACCTTGACGCCGAAAAAGCGCCGCCAAGCCTTTTAATTCGCCACGGAGGGCTGGGCTATGTAGCGCCCCTGGATATTGTCAGGCCCCTGCCCTTCCTTTTCAAGGCCTGGAACATACCCTTTTCTTTTGGAATACGCTACAACGAGATTTACAAATTAGGTCTTGTGGAAGGCCCTGAAGCTCTGTCCATAATCTGGGAAGAAGAAATAACCGGCTTTGTCCTTTCTGGAGATGAGAGACGGCAAACAACTGAAACGGTTTCTATTTTGGATTTGGCGGATTTTTTTTTGGATTACGCCGGTTCCCTTTCTTTTCCTGTTCTTAACCCTGACATGCATTATTCTTTTTTCAGGCTGCCCGGCAGGCTCTCTGGAGCAAATATTTTTTTTCTTAGCGAGGGCCAAACGGTAGCCCTATTGCTTTTTATTGTGAGTTTTTCACTTCTTCTTTTTTTGATTTATTCCGCCCGCTATAACGCGATTTTAGTTTTTCATTCCCGGCTTTTCTTTAAGTATATCTGGATTTATTTTATCATTTTCCCCTTTTTAGTTCTGTCGATAAAAATTTCAGCCTTGCTTTATTCCAGGATCTTTTTGTTTTTAAACGCGCCCTTTGGAATTACTAACTATGCAGGGGCAGCACTTACACTGCTTTTTGCGGCACTGATCTTTCTTATTCCAGTACCGCTTCTTGATCATCTTCGCTTTCCCAGGAAAGAGCGCTTTTACGGAATATCTGCGGTAATGTTCGTCGCCATAGGAATACTTTCCGCGGCCTTTTTGGACTTTTCCTATGTACCGGTTTTTATATGGGCCTTTGTTTTTATTTTCCTGGGAGCTTTTCTTAAAAAACCGGTTCTGATTTTCTTATGCGCTTTTATGCTGCCCATTTTTCCCCTGGCCGCCCTGTTAAACATTATCCAGACAGGCTCGCCCAGAATTACCGAATTTTTATTATTTTCCGGCTGGAGGACACTGGAAGACTGGGGCGTAGCCATACAGCTTGCCCTGCTCTTCCTGCCAGTTTTTATGCTTGTTAAACGCGGGATTAATATATTAAAAAAACAGCCGCGCAGGTTTTACCGCTTTAAGCCGGAACGAAAGATCACTCTTGCCATTCTGCTCGCGGCGATTTTCCTGTCCATGCCTTTGCAAATTTCTCTGCTAAAATTACAGAATCCCGCTGCTCAGAGATTTTTTGTTGAAATTCATGATGATGAAATTCTGCAGCTTTCCATTGCGGATCTTCCCTTCCAGGACAGCCGGGTAATAACTCTGCGCGCCGCTGCACTGGGCAATCCAATACGTTTTGATGTTTCCCTGGAAAGCTTTGGCTCTTCCAGTCTTCCGCCGCTTTACTCGACGATGGTTCCTTTTACGCAAGGCAGCGAAGGCAGGAGAATCGACTTTTTTCTTGGAGAATTCCCTCATAATCCTTTAGTCATGGAGATAGTAGTTCCGCAGGCATTCAATGCCCGCTTGTCGGTAACTGCCGTTTACAATGCCTGGGACCCAGCGCATCCCATGGAAGATCCCGGATACGAGGATTACGTCTTATGGGTGTCCGGGAGTATTGATATAGGTTTGCAGTAAGTGCTACCAGCTAAAAACCAAATCAATTCCATCTTCGGAAGAGAGGATCTCGTAAAGCGGGAAAGAGCATGAAACTGTCCTGCCCCTTGTGTTAAATGAGCTTTCCGGATCTATGGGCCGGCCTTCCCTGTCCATGACGGCAAGGCTGCCCTCGCGGGGGAAACTAACGCTGATCTTAACATCGTAGGGAGCGGTAATTTCGGCAAGCAGCTCGTTCAGGCTGGGACTTTCAGTTACGGCACCTTCGCTTAGCGTAAGGACAAGGCGGCTTGAACCGGCATCGGCGGAGAAGGAGCTGCGCCGGCCGTCGGCATCAAGAAGGGCTAAAAGCCCCTGTATGCTTGAGAATTCCATCCTCGCTGTGTTTATGATATTTCTGTTATCTTCCCTTGACGAGAAAGAAAGCAGCTTCATTTCCGGCAGCCTGTCAATGGTCCGCTGGAAATCCGCCCTTCCTGTGGGAATGGTATTCCACCTTTCGTTTCCGTCAAGCCTTCCCAAAGAATCCAATGATTGCGAAACGGTGTATTCCAGAGTAATTGTCCCTGATCCGTTTTGATTTAGCCTTATGTCTACATTGACTCCCAGGCATGAACTTAGAGAGAAAATCAGAATGGACAGAAAAGCTATCCTGCAAAATTTGACTTTCATGGGTGCCTAGAATTCCTCCGAATGAATTTTCATATCCTGAATGCGTATGGGGATTTCTCTTTCGATCATTTCAAATGCCTTGTGCATTACAGATTCCCCGAAGGTTCTGGAATTGGAAACCAGCGCGCCGCCAATTTGCCCAAATGAAAGAGAGTTTTGCAGATCCACCTCTGCAACGCTCATTTTAAAGCGCCGCTGGAGCCTGTCCTTTACGGAGCGGATAATCCGGCGCTTCCCTTTCAGGCTGTCCACATCGGGGATTTCAAATATCAACTGGATCATTGAAACAATCATTCTTCCTCGTCTTCTTCTTCTTCTTCAGAATCTTCCGCTTCCCTTGCCGCTCTTTCCCTGATCAAAAGATCTTCCAAAACTCTCCGTACCTCTGCCCTGTTTGAGCTGCTTAATCGCTGGTCGTCCAACAGGGTCCGGATGGCTGCGGTGTCATCGAAGCCCTCGCTTATAGAGGCAGTAAACCCTTCTATACCTTCATCGTTTTGGGGATCTACCGTAAGAAGGAGCCTGGCTCTTTCAAACATAGCCATCGCTTTATTAAATTCTTCGGTGTCCGTGGTGACGGTGTCTATTGCCACCTGGTACTGTTCAAGAGCCCTGGCGTAAAAGCCCGCAGCCTCCAGTACTTGCGCGTATTCAAAAAAGCCCTGTGGGTTTACAGCATCCTCGTTGATAATTACCCATCTAGCGTAGGTATCTATAGCCTCGACTTTGTTCTGGGCCTTATGGTTCCTTGCCAGAAGCAAGACAGAGGAAGCTCTTTCATCCAGGGCAAAGGGATATCTATTCAGCACTTCTTCGCTTTCATCGTATCTTTCTAGAGCGTAAAGCACCAGGGCGTGATTAAAGCCGTCATCGGCGCTTTCGGGAACCAGGGCAAGAACCCGGCTGTAATGGCTCTCCGCCCTTTGCAGATCCCCGTTCTTTATACGCGAAAAAGCTGCCGCTTGAAGAGCCATTACGTTTTCCGGGTCATTGACAAGTATACGCTCAAAGAGACGGGCCGCTTCCTCAAAGCGCCCTGTTTCAAAGGCAATTCTTCCCAGGTTGTACTCAGAGGCAACCATGGTTCTGTCTGCGGAGCGGGCCCGGTTTAGCCACTGCTCGGCTTCCGCGAATCTGCCCAAATCAAAAAAGGCCATGCCGATTGAAAAGTATTCTTCCGCCTGTGCGGCTCCCTGGGTGACGCAGGAGCTAAGGGCCGGTGAAAAAATGAGTATAAGTGAAAAAAAGAAAAGCACTGGCTTATACATATACTTTTTTTTCATTTTTTTATCCTTGTGCCAAGAACCGTAGCTTCGATTTCCCGAAGCTGGGCCCGGTAGAGTTTTGCAATATTGGAGCCGTAATCGGCCGCCAGCTGTATTATGCCTCTGGGCAGATCCGTATCCATGCCGTTGATCCGGTCGCCGGCGTCTCCCAGGCCGGGCATAATATATGCTTTATCGTTCAAGACTGGGTCCATCCAGAGGGTATAGACATGGCAGTTTTCTAAAGCCCTAATGACCCTGAGCGCGCCCTTGAGGGCAGAGACGACATTGAAGAACTGTATGGATTTGGGTTTGATCCCATTGTCCAGCAGGTATTTTACCACTGTCACAAGGCTTCCCCCGGTGGCATTCATGGGGTCGGCGAATACCAGATCTTTGCCATCCAGGTCTTCCAGGCGAAAGTAAGAACGATCAAGGTCAAGGATATACTCCATGTCGTGTTCGTGTCTGCTGTCCTCTCTGCGGATTTTGAAAAGCGCGAAGGGGCTGACATAGCCGCGGGAGGAGTATTCCTGTATCTCCTTGCTCATAATCATTGACGGGAGCAGGGCCCCGCGCAGCATAACGCACATAACAGTATTTTCAATTTTGTCATCGATATTGGTAATTTTGTGAACCGCGAAATTCTGAACCGGAGTGTTTACCGGGGTTTTTATTATCATATAGTTCTTGCTGGAACCGGACTTCCCCCCATAGGCCAGTTTAAAGAGCATTTCATATGCACGCTGAATGTAGTAGATAAATTCCTGGTTTTCGGTCTTAAGATCCCTAAGCTTGGCAATGAGCCTTGAAGCTTCCGGATGGCTTTCCTGGGGGGTCTCGAAGGAGTAGACATGGAGCCTTTCTTCGGCAGCGCATATTTCCTGCATTACCCCCCCCATTTCATTGAAAAGCCGGACTAAAGTCCCCTCTTCCGGCCTTTTTTCTTTCCCCTCCCCGCTTTTATCCAGGATGGAAAAAAGGCTCATCACCTCCCGGTAAATTTTATCCAGGCCTTCAATGTGTTGGCGATCCGCAGGGCTTAGAAAACCGTCCAGATCCCCGGCTTTAAGAACTATCTGATTCATTAGATAATAATTGTATAGTTTCAGTAAAATAAATCAAGACAGGTACTGGTAAAAAATAAAGGTATTGATTATAATGGACTTCGATAATGAAACATACGATTTTTACCGGAGGGGGCTTTTCATGAGAATTACTACCCGGGGTCGCTATGCTCTGCGGGCTTCCCTTGCACTGGCAAAACTTGGGACAGCAAATAAGCCTGTATCAATAAGCTGTCTTTCAGAGCGGGAAAATATTTCTTCGGTTTTTCTAGAGCAGATTTTTTTCAAACTTAGGAAGGCCGGGATCGTTTCATCTATCCGGGGACCTGGCGGAGGCTTCTGGTTCGCCCAGCCTCTGGAGGAGCTTACGGCGAAGCAGATCCTTGACGCCGCCGGAGAGGAACTTGAACTTACCTTTTGCGACAAACGCTATGATGACTGCGACAGGGTCGGGGAATGTATGAGTCATCATGTATGGGTTGATATAAACCACATGGTAAGAAGATATTTTGACGGTATTACCATTGCCTCGATTTTGGAAAAACACGGGCATACCGGCTCTGCTGTTTCTGCGGTTACCACTGGTCTGGAAGCTGAAAAATATGAATGAGGGACGGGGTACTGTAGATAAATGAATAGGTGCCAGGGTTTATTCCAGCCGCCATTATGTACATGGCCGCATAGGTATAGCGCTGGTCGCCAGCACCGATGTCGTTTAGATTCTCGACATCTGCGTTTATCGAAGAAGTGATGTTTTCACTTCTCCAAAGTTCCTCCGTGTTTACAAAAAGACGATCTGCCGGCCGGGGATTAAAAACACCGCCTCCGTTGGATCTCATCAGGATGTAAACTTCCGAATCTACTGTCATTCTGGGGCTTCTGGAAGAGGGAAAATCAAAAACCAAAGATCTTCCAAACACGGATGAAGACAATACGGAATCCATACTGGCATCTTGCAGACCAAGGTACCTGTGTCCCCTATTCTGGAAAATGCTGTCCATGTTGTCTCCTACAAGGGTATCGCTGTCGATGTAGGGATGAATGTAATTGTAGTCCGAGGCCAGGACGGGGTTAATTGCAGAATAGGTGTCTCTTGTGGTGGAAGCTACTGAAATATTACTTACGTAGATGCGGTAAAAAATAACAAAATGGCTAAAGGACTCTGTGTTGCTGGTTGGAATACGTACGGTTGCCCGGTTGTTCATCTGCTGGGTTACGTTGGCCTGGGGAACAGGCTCAATAAAGGGAACATCATCAATCCCGCATGAGGCAAGAAAGATGGACAAAAGAAAAAGTAAAAAAATACTTTTGCGTTTTTTCAAGTGCTACTCCGACAGTACGATAATACGGTTTTGGGCCAGGTTTGACCATAGCGGATCGTCCGGCCATCTGGCAAGGAGGCTGCGGTAGGCTTCAAGGGCGGCCTCGGTGTTGTTCAGTGATTCCTGAAGCCGGCCGATGGAAAACTGCGCTCTGGCCGCAGCGGGGAAGGTTTGGGCATAGGAGAGCGTCTGCGTGTAAAGATCAATTGCAGAATCGATATTACCCTGCTCTTCTGCGGCCACGGCGGCGTTATAAATTGAAATAGGCGCAAGATAGCTCCGTCTTGCGGCTCTTGCCGAAGCAGACCAGGCTCTTTCAGCCAGCTCCCAATTTTTTTGATCAGCTTGAATATTGGCAATGGTATTGTAGGCCCTGGCTGCGGCAAAACCGAAGCTCCTGTCTGCAAAGACTGTGAGTTCTTCCAAAAGGGCATATAATGCCGCCTGGTTGGAATCATCCAACGGCTCATCTTCGCTTAAGAAAGGCCTAATGGTCATGTAGCGCTGGTTAAGCTCATCCAGTTGGCCAAGCGCCCTGGCTTGCGCTCTATCCCTAAGCGAGATGCCGGCGACAAAGGCAAACAGGGCCACGACAATGGCAAGAAGGCCAAAAAGTATAGGCTTGCGGTATTTCTGCATAAATTCGTTCAGTTTCTCGGTAAAGGTAACTTTTGGTTCTGTCTTTTGTGTTGCGGCCATGTTCCTACTCCTTGGTATTGCTGATATCCAGTTCTTTAATAAGCCTGGAAAGGTAAGTTCTCTGTATATTTAAAGCTTTGGCTGTCTCTGTTTGATTCCAGCTATTTTCTTCAAGCACCTGTTTTATAAAGCGTGCCCTAAATGTGTTTTCCGCGTTTTTCAGATTTCTGCTTCCATCTTCGCCTATTAAATCCGAGATGGGGGCATTAAACTGAAAAGTTTTAATAAAAAGATCCTCCGCCTCTATCTGTTCACCCTTGCATACCACACAGGCTCGTTCAACACAGCTTTCCAGCTCGCGGATATTCCCCGGCCAGGAATAGGAGAGCAGACTTTCCATTGCCTCATTTGAAAAACCGCCTATGCGGTTTTTGTTTTCTTTCATATGTTTTTTAAAGAAGTAGTCAATTAATAAAGGGAGATCCTCGCTCCGCTGTCTTAGGGGAGGAATATACAGGGGAAACACATTCAGCCTGTAGTATAAATCGCGGCTGAACTCACCTTTTTCAACCAGCTTTTCAATGTCCCTGTTGGTAGATGCCAGGATCCGAAACTCATCTTTTTTTTCCTGGAGCAGCTTTAATATTTTTGCCTGAAGTTCCAGGGAGAGGCTTGATATCTCGTCCAAAAAGATCGTTCCCCCGCATGCCTCTTGAAAGTTATTTTCTGCGGCGGCGCAGTTTACCCTGACAAATGGTTTTTCCCGCCGCTGACTTTTAAGGTGTATCTGAGCGGCGAAAGCTTCCTTCCCCACACCGCTTTCACCAAGGATCAATACTGAAGAATCTGACTGGGCAACCTGATCTATGATTTTGAGTTTTTCCATTATTACAGGGCTCTTGGCGATTAGCTTGTGATATTGAACGCCAATATTTGACAACATATCAACAGAATCTACTCCCCGGCGTTTTTGCCGTTTTCATTGGGAGATTTCGACTTTAGGAAGTCTCCAAGGGTATAGGTAGAATCATCAGATTCATCCGCCGACATATAGCGGGAAAGTTCCTCTTGCTGAACCTTCTTCTGATAATCTTTAATGGAAAAGGCAACCTTTTGCTTGTCAGGCTGAATTTCCAGAACCACGGCCTTTATTTTGTCTCCCGCATGGTATTTCTTCAGGGCATCATCGGCAGTCTCGTCGCGGTTTTCTACAAGGTTGGACTTGTGAATAAGCCCTTCGATGCCGCCGGGGACACGCAGGAAAATGCCAAAATCGGTGATGGAGGCAACTTCCCCCTCTACAAGGCTGCCTGGTTTGTAGGCATCGGCAAAGCTCTTCCAGGGATCCTCGGAAAGCTGCTTGATACCCAGGCGTATGTTCCGGTTTTCTTTGTCCATGGAGATTATCATTATCTCCAGTTCCTGTCCTAGCTGAAATTCACCGCTGGGATGTTTTACCTTTCTGGTCCAGGATATATCATCTCCATGAAGGAAACCGTCAATCCCCTCCTCCAGTTCTATGTAAGCTCCAGCGTTGGTTATCTTGACTATTTTCCTTGTAAGTCTGGTTCCAATGGGATAGACCTTATCAATTGTGAGCCAGGGGTTGGCACTCACCTGCTTTAAGCCCAGAGAAACCCGTCCCGCCTGCAGATCGTAACCCAGGATCATACATTCAACCTGGTCGCCTATGTTCACAACTTCTCCCGGCCTTTGAATCTTTTTTACCCAGGAAAATTCAGAAATATGGGCAAGCCCCTCGATCCCCTCTTCCAGCTCAATGAAAGCGCCAAATTCGGTTAGTTTAGTAACTTTTCCCTTGACTATATCATTTACATGGTACTTTCTTTCAAAGTTGATCCAGGGGTCCTCGCTAAAATGCTTAAGGGAAAGGTTAATTCGTTTCTCCACCGGATCAATGCGTATTACCTTTAATAGAATCTCCTGGCCCTTCTTTACAAATTCCTTGGGCCGGGTTACATGGCCCCAGCTCATGTCGTTTATGTGCAGAAGCCCGTCAAAACCCCCAAGATCGATAAAAGCCCCAAAGGAGGTAAAACTTTTCACCGTTCCCCTAACATCCATACCTATTTGAGTATTGGCGAAGAAATCATTCCGTTTACGCTCTGTTTCCTCTTCCATCCACTTGCGGCGGTTGACCACAATATTGACCTTGCTGTCCGAGTAGAGCCGCTCAACGTAGAATTTTGTTTTCAAGCCCAGGAACCTTTCGGGTTTGTCAACTTTCTGAACATCCGACTGGCTGGTGGGCAGGAAGGCGCGTACATCAGCGCCCAAATTCACGTCAAAGCCGCCTTTTATGAGCTTTTCTATAGTACCTTCTACCGCTAGGTGTTCCTGAAAGGCCTGGCGCAAATTCTTCCAGAATATTTTCGAATCCGCTTTCTGTTTTGAGACGATCACTTCCCCGTGTTTGTTTTCTTTAGTCACGAGGATCACGGAAACCAGGTCTCCGTCTTTGGGAATTTCGGTAAACTCCTCAATGGGAATTTTGCCTTCCGACTTGTAGCCAATGTTGATGAAAACGTGTTCCCCAGTAACCTGGATCACATGGCCTTCTACCATCTGGCCTTCTTCAAGCTGTTCGAGATTTTTTAGATACTCTTCCTGTAACTGGGTCTGGTTAATGTCGCCGGCAGGCGGGTTTTGCTGCTCATCCGCTTCAGCCTTCAGAACAGTGTCCGATTCCACTTCCATACTTGTCATGCTTTTTCCTTCCATCTGTAGTTTCATTAATAATTTCTCATAAACTTGATCAACAGTCAAGTCCGATGTATCCAGGTAGTCAACTCCTGGGGCCAGATAAAGGCTCCCCTCGGCCTTGTTTTTGTCTACCTCGTCCCGCTTTTGAATAGCCTCTTTGATCTCTTCAAGGCTTAATTTTGAAAGGCCCTGGCCAAAGCGGCGCCTGGCCCTGGCTTCTACCGAGGCATCAATGTAAAAACGGTATTTCGAGTCAGGAAATACCACGGTAGTCATGTCCCGGCCCTCCACTACCACATTAATGCCGCCGGTATCGCATTCAGAGGCGATCTTTCGCACAAGATCGTTTACCAGATGCCTGATTGGCACAATAGTTGAAAGCTGTGAGGCAAATTTGTCTATTTCGTCAGTGTGAAGGAGCTCTGTAACATCCTTTTTATCCAGAAAAACCGCGTTTTCCCTGTATTCAATTTGGGCATTCCTGGCGTATTCCAGGGCTTTTTCAGGCTCAAAGTGGCCTATTCCCCGCCCAAGACAGCCCAGGCTTAAGGCCCTGTAGAGCTGTCCCGAATTGATATAGACAAAAGGACCCCTGCCCATATCGTTTCCCAGCCTTTCCGCCAGGTTCCGGGCTATGGTACTCTTTCCTGATCCCGCAGGACCATCTATGGCAATTAGCACAGTTATCTCCTTAGCTCAGTCAATTCTTCCGCCTCAAGGGGCCGCCATTTCCCTTCTTCAAGGTCTCCAAGGCAGACAGGGCCTATACGGACCCTCTGTAAACGTTTGGGGTGAAGGCGGAAATGGGAGAAAACCCGGCGAATTTCCCGGTTCTTCCCCTCTACCAAAACCACCCTCAGGGAGCTTTTCCCGGTCCTTTCTATCTGGCTGGCCCGGTACAGAATTCCTTCGATAGTGAGCCCCTGGGCAAACTCTTCCAGCGCCCTGTCCGGGATCGGAACCGTTGATTCGACAAGGTATTCTTTTTCTATATTGGAACTTGGGTGTCCAAGCCGGGCGGCAAAGTTACCGTCGTTGGTAAATATAATAAGCCCTGATGAACGGTAATCCAAGCGGCCCACATTGTAAAGACGTACCGGACAGGGGGACAGCAAATCCAGCGCCAGGGGCCTTCCCTGGGGGTCAGAAGAACTACAGATGTAAAGCGGCGGTTTGTTCAAAACCAGGTAGAGCTGCAGGCTTTCTGTCTTTATGGGCTTTCCGTCAAAGCAGACCAGATCGCCCGGCAGCACCTTTTCGCCGGGGGTGGAAATCTGACGGCCGTTGACCGTGATCCTTCCCTCCGCGATGAGCTTTTCGGCGGCCCGGCGGGAAGCCACTCCGGCGTGGGCAAGGAAAACCTGCAGCCTCTGCGGTGCTTCGTTTAAGCGGTCAGAATTCTCCTTTAAGCTCAAAACGCTCGGCCTCACTTTCATCAAGTTTGGGGAGATCCGCGATACTGCCCAGACGGAATATTTTCAGGAATTCCCTGGTAGTACCGTACTGGGTGGGCTTGCCGGGAACATCTTTTTTGCCAATTTCCCGGATAAGGTTTTTTTCAATAAGCAAGCGGATCATGTTATCAGCCTGCACACCCCGGATTGCCTCCACCTCGGCACGGGTAACCGGCTGGGAATAGGCGACAATGGAAAGGGTTTCCATGGCTGCCCTGGAAAGGCGGTTCTCGTTTTTTTTCCCGTAGCGGGCCTTGAGGTTCTCCCAGTAATCCTTCTTTGGGGAAATAAGGAGTCCTCCGCCAATATAGGATAGTTCAAGCCCTGACGCTTCCTGTTCGTAACGGTTCTTGATATTTTCCAGGGCAGCTTCCACCTGTTCCCGCGAAAGGCCGGAAATTTTTGCCAGGGCAGATTCGTCAAGGGGCTCCCCTTCCAGGAAAAGGATGGCCTCGATAAGCGCCGTTTCTTGAAGCGCCGTTTCTTGAAACGCAGCTTCATTGGTCATTTTTTTCTACCCATCGTATGACGATGTCCCCGAACATACGATTTTGATAAACCGAAATTATCTGCTGCTTGGCCGCTTCCAGAACGGCAAGGAAGGCGCAGACAAAGTCCAGAATTGAATCCGCCCTGATAAGCAGATCCGCGAAACGGCATTCCTTTTTCTCTTCCAGGACCTCATATAAAAGCGCGAGTTTTTCGTTTACCGTCACTTCCTCGTAAAGGTCAATGATCCGCTCTTTTGAAAGGCCCCTGGTATACTCGGCGAAAATCCTAAGCAGATCCCAGACATCCACCTTTTCCCAAAGGGTCTCGTCATCGAAAGGCAGGGTCCGCTCAAGGCGCTTGCGTTCAATCACCCATTCTGCTTCCTTTTCCTTTTCTTCCATGAGCCCGGCCAGCTTTTTGTATTTCTGATATTCAATCAGGCGCTCTACAAGTTCCTGCCTTGGATCATCGTCATCATCGTCCTCTTTTAATTCGATGGGGAGCAGCATCCTGGACTTGATGAGGAGCAGCGTGGCCGCCATGGCCTGGAACTCGGAAATCTCTTCCAGATCAAGCTCCGCCGCGAAGGCCAGGTAGTCCAGGTACTGCTCGGTTATTTTTGCTATTGGAATGTCGTATATGTTTATCTCGTTTTTTTTGATCAGGAAGAGAAGAAGATCCAGAGGGCCTTCGAATTCGTTTATTCTAAAACTGCGTGATCCGCCGAAGCTGCTGTCGGTAGCGGTGGTTTTGTTGCCTGGGTACAGGGAAGCTTCCATTGGGGAGATACTACTATTTTTAAGCCCCTTCGGACAAGCGTTTCACCCCCTGCTCCGCCAGGGCATCACAGAAGCTCCGGTAGCTTTTACCCGTAGCCGGCTCAGCGGCTTCGGGCAAAAGTTCCAGCAGGGGTTCCAGGGCAAAACGCCTTTCGGTTAAACGGGGATGCGGGATTTCCATATCCGGCTCTTTTACCCTTAGGTCCGCGAAAAGGAGTATGTCGATATCCAGACAGCGTTCCCCAAAGCGCCTTTCCCGGGATCTGTCCCGCCCAAAGCGGCCTTCGATCTCGTGAATCTTATCGAGGAGTTCCCTGGCCGAGCCGGAGTAAAAACCGGCAACAGCGGTATTGATAAAGCGTTCCTGGTCTGTTACATACATCGGCTCGGTTTCATAAAGGGAGGCACGGCGCAGTTCGCTAAGGACTTCCCCCAGGGCATCTATCGCATCTAGAATAATCCGCCTGGAATCGCGCCGGGCATCGCCCCGATTTGACCCCAGCCCAAGGACTACAAGATCTCTCATATCAGTGAACAGTTAACAAGTAACAGGTATTATCTGTTAACTATTACCTGTTACCTGCTCCGTGTCCTCTGCGTTCTCTGCGTCTTTGCGTGAGGTCTTTTGAGTTGAAGCAGGGGCTTTTGGCGCGAGGCGGCCAGGGAACATGATCCCCCGCAGCTTCTGCTCCAGCTCTTCTGAAAAGGCCTGGTTCTGCTCCAGGTACTCACGGGCGTTTTCACGGCCCTGGCCGACCTTTTCCTCGCCGTGGGAGTACCAAGCTCCCTTCTTCTCGATAAGGCCGTGTTTAACCGCAGCGTCCAAAAGGCTTCCCGTGGCGGAAATTCCCTTGCCAAAGATTATGTCCAGTTCAGCCCGCCTGAAGGGAGGGGCGACCTTGTTTTTAACCACTTTGACCCTTACCCTGTTGCCGATGGCGTCCGTATCCTTGCCCGCCTCTATGGTTTCGGTCTTGCGGACTTCAAGGCGCACCGAGGAATAGAACTTAAGTGCGTTGCCCCCGGTGGTGGTTTCGGGATTTCCGAACATTACGCCGATCTTCATGCGGATCTGGTTGATAAAAATGATGATGGTCCTGGACTTACCTATGATGGCGGTGAGCTTCCGCATGGCCTGGCTCATTAGCCTGGCCTGAAGACCCATCTGGGCGTCCCCCATATCCCCGTCAATTTCGGCCTGGGGGGTCAGGGCCGCCACAGAGTCCACGACGATCACGTCAACGGCGCCTGACCTTACCAGGCTTTCCGCTATTTCCAGGGCCTGTTCCCCGGAATCAGGCTGGGAAATCCAGAGATCATCGATGTTAACCCCCAGATTTTTTGCGTAAACCGGGTCCAGGGCGTGTTCCGCGTCAACAAAGGCCGCGATTCCCCCCAGTTTTTGGGCTTCCGCCACGGCGTGCAGGGCCAGGGTGGTTTTCCCCGAGGACTCAGGGCCGTAGATTTCGATGATCCTGCCCCTTGGATAGCCGCCTATGCCCAGGGCCTCATCCAATATGATAGATCCCGATGGGACTATCTCGATCCCGGCCGCGTTCTCACCGGAACCCAGCTTGATAAGGGAACCGGAGCCGTACTGCTTTTCTATCTGGAGCCTTGCTGCCTCCAGAGCCCTTTCTTTTTCCTCCGCAGAGGCCAGAGGGTTTCCCCTGGTTTTTTCTGGTTCGTTTGATTTCGCCATATTTATTCTCCCCTCCCTATACGGCGCCAGTATGCGTGGCACTTCTATTTTTGCCAAATTTTTTACATTTTTATAACAAATATCATATTTTCTAAAACTTGTGAATAGCTCTTCTACCCCCTATTCCTATTCCCCAAAAAATGCTATGATGAGTTCCCGTGAGAGGGCTACATGAATGATTTTGTCATTGCCGCTACCCGGTCCATGAGAGAATACGCCTCCCGGGTTGCCGCACATGTGACAAAAATCCCCCAATTAAGCACCATGGCTGAAAGCATTAACGGGGTGGAACTACTCAATACAGATCGCTTTGCCGATGGGGAAATAGAAGTTACGATTAACAGTTCTGTCCGGGGCAAGGACGTTCTGCTTTTTACCGGCAGCAGCTGGAACGAGGCCGGCATACCGGTAGAAGAGGCCAAGATTGAACTCTACCATTCGGTGGACGCCTTAAAACGTTCCCGTGCCAAGGATATTATCGTTTTTGAGCCCTTTATCTCATGCTCCCGTTCGGACAGAAGAACCCGCCGCAGTTCTGTTGGCCTTTGGGTTCATTTTCAGACCCTTGCCGCTCTTGGGGTAAGGCATATGGTTACCTATCAGCTCCACTCAAACAAATCTGAATCAATGCTGGACCCCAAGGTCTGCACTATTGATGATATTCCGGCCCTGACCCTTCTTAGCCGTTATCTCTGTGATGTTTACATTAGAAATATCAAAACCCTGGAAGATGAAGTCCGGCAAAGCTGGGCCTTCTGTTCAGTTGATGCGGGCGGGGAAAAACTGGCCAGGGAATTCGCCAATGCCTTTGGCGCTCCTCTTGTGGTTGCCCACAAGCAGCGGGACTATCTTAAATGTAATTCCATTGAATCGATTAATATACTTTCCGCCGAGCCGGTGGAAGACAAGGCGCTTTGGATCGTAGACGACATGATAGATACCGCCGGGTCTGTGGAAAGCCTTATCCGGGCTTTAGCCGGCCTTAAACCCAGGGAAATCAATATTATGGCGGTCCACGCCCTCTTCTCCCCCCCGGCTGTCACCCGGCTGCGTGCCCTTATGAACGAAGGCTTGCTTCAACGCATCATTGTTTCTGACACGGTGGGAAATCCCGCCCTGCTTAAAACAATTCCGCGCCTTGAGGTTGTTCCCTCGGCGGAACTTTCTGCCAGAGTGGTCTATACATTGATGTCCAATAAATCCATGGGCCACCTGATGCGTATTTTTAACGCGGAAAAGTATCTTAAATCGCCAAGTTTGTTTAGCGCCTAATTGCCAAGTAAAAGCCGTACTAGCCTTTCCTCGTCATCTATGGCCAATAGGGAGCGGAGCCTTGAAAGGCTCTGCAAAAAGCCGTAGTTCATTCTTATGTTGTTATTGCGGCTGTTGATTAACAGGGTTGTTGCTTCTTCCAGCTCCGAAACAGAACTCTGGGTAAGCCGGTAGCGGGCCATGACGTATTCAAAGTGCCTTTCGGTGTATTCAAGGGAGCGGCGGGTGGAAAGGACAGAACCGGCGAAAGAAAAAGTGTTCAATAGGGCGCTTTGCAGCTCTGTTTCCAGATTGCTTTCGGCGCTGATATAGTCCTGTACTGTCGAGTCCAGGGCAAGGCGGCTTCTTTGAACATTGTTTGCTATTGTCCAAAAATCAACGGGAATACTGGCGCTTAAGGAAAGCCTTCCGCCGGAGTACTGCACACCGTCGTCGCCCTGAAAATTAAGGCCGGTAGAGACGGAGGCGCCAAGGCTGGGCGAAAAGCCGGTCCTTGCCATACTAAGGTTCCTTTCCGCCCGCTGATTAGCCAGGGCGGCTCTTGAAAGGGAGGGGTTTGCCGCTACAAGGAGCCTCCAGAATTGCCCGTAAAGGGAATCAGACTGGTCGTCGTTTATGTTTCCAAGGTATTGAATCAACTCCTCATAGCCTGAGAAATCTATCGGCTCTAAGGCGGGAAGCTCCGGAAGGCCGGCTATGGCCCTGAGCCTTGTTATCGAAAGGGCCAGGTTCCGCCGGGCCTGGTTGCGGGAGTTTTCCCGCCCTTCTTTTTCGGCAAGGGCCCTTAGGTATTCGCCCGCGCTGATCATTCCGTTTGCCTGCCTTATTTCCGCAATGGAAAGGCTTATAATCGATGTCTGCAGGGATGATTCCTCTGCTTCCAGTGTTGCCGCAGCTTCCAATACGGCGTAGTAGGCATTGTCCGTCGAGTCAAGCACATTAAAGTATTCAGAGAGGGCCTCATTCCTGGCGCTTTCGGAGGCGATACTGTTGATGGATTTTTGAATGAGAGTTCTGCCTCCTTCGAAGATTCTCATGGAGGCACTTGCGCTGGCGCCGGAGCTAAGGGTGTCGATGGGGTTTTCAATGGGCGCGGCGCCTTCGGCACTCCAAAGGCTCATAGAGGCGCTGGCTCCCAGGGAGAAGGAAGGCAGATTCGAAAAGATCCTTGACCTTTCATCAAGGACAGTGCTCCTTATTGAAAGATTATGCTTCACAAGGCTCTGGGAATTCGCCAGCGCCAAAACGCGAATTTCTTCAAGAGTAATACTTTCGGCGGACAAATTATTACCACTAAGCAACACAAACAACACGAAAAAAAGAAAAATACTAAATGAAAGGTTCGTGAATGTTCGTGGTTTATAACTCATGTGTTTTCTCCGCAAGCCGGGCGTGCTTTTTTTTCCAAACGGCAAGATCCTTAAGCGCATCCCGCTGATCTTCTACATTTATGTCAGAAACCAGTTTCCCGTCCCTAAGCGCGATAATTCGCCTGGAATAGGCGGCCAGCTCCAGCTCGTGGGTTACCATGATGATGGTTTTCCCACGTTTATTAAGCTGCTGGAAAAGCCCCATGATCTCCAACGACATTCCCGTGTCAAGATTACCGGTAGGCTCATCGGCCAGAATAAAGGCCGGGTCGTTTACTATTGCCCGGGCTATGGCCACCCGCTGCTGCTGCCCCCCCGATAACTGCGACGGGAAATGATCCATGCGATTGGCAAGTCCCACTTCTTCAAGAGCCTGCATTGCCCGCTCTTTACGGGCACGGGCTCCCAGTTTTTTCTCGTCTTTATTGGCGCGGCGGTAAAACAGGGGAAGTTCCACGTTTTCCAGGGCTGTAGTCCGGGCCAGCAAATTAAAGGACTGGAAAACAAAACCTATCTTCCTGTTTCTAATGTAGGCAAAGGTATCCGAGTCTGAACTGGAAGTTTCAATCCCGTCCAGAAAGTAAGTTCCGGCGCTTGGCTTGTCAAGGCAGCCAAGGATATTCATCAAGGTTGATTTACCTGAGCCAGAAGGCCCCATGACCGAAACGAACTCACCGGCCTCGGCAAAGAAATCCACTCCCCGCAGGGCGTGTACCACCACAGTATCCGCATTTGACGGCGCGCCGGCTTTGGGCGTTGATGCTTCCATGCGGTATTCCCGTTTTATTCCCAGCATCTCTATGACAGAAATCATGACCTCTCCCTGATAATCACCTGTCTGCCTTCAAGTCCTTCCGGATAGATGATCTCGGTAAATGCGCCATTGTTAATGCCTGTCTGTACCTGTATTACTTCCAGATTACCATCACCGGATATGTACCATAAATCTCGCATACCGGCCGCAGCTGCTGTATTATGCGCTATATTCGAAGGCTGGTAGCGCAAAGCCGCGTTGGAAACCATAAGGACATTATCACCGCGCTCCACGATGAAGTCAACCGCGCATGTCATTCCCGGAAACAGGGAACCGTCATGATTTTCAACCTTGATGATCACCGTGTATGTAACAACGTTATTCGTTACCAAAGGAACAAGGCGCAGGCTTTCAACTTCCCCCGGGAAGCTGCGGGCCGGCATGCTTTCCAGCCTGAAACGCACCATCTGCCCCCTGTGTATGGAAGCCACGTCAAGTTCCCCCACGGTCGCCTCTATCTGCATTTCCCGCAGATTCTCCGCCAATGTAAAAATCGCGGCGGAATTGCCGCTTGAGCTGTCAACTACCGTGTCGCCCAGATTGATCCTGCGATCAAGAACTATTCCGTCAATTGGAGAAGTGATAAAGGCATACTGATTGATCTCTGTTTCGATAACCCTAAGATTCGCTTCGGCTACTTCAAGGTCCGCCGCGTAATTGTCCAGGGTGGTTCTGCTGACCCTAAGTTCGAAATCGGATATAAGGTTCCTTTGGGCAAGGGCGCTTTGGCTGCGGAAATTAATTAGCTGTAGTTCATAATTCGCCCGTGCCTTTATCACCGTGGCGAGCTGCTGCTCACGTCTTAATCTGAGCAGATCCGTATTCAGCTCCGCCAGAACATCCCCCATTTGAACAGGGTCGTTGAAATCAACGAAAATGTTTTCAACCTTGCCGCTCATCTGGGGCAGTATCCTGACCGTGGAGACAGGGCTTAGGGTTCCGCTGGAAGAAACGCTGCGTTCAAGGCTGCCCCTGCGAACGGTGGTAAACTCATAGTTTGAATGGCTTCTTCGGTTAAAAATGCCGGGGGAAAAAACAGCGGTCAAAAGGACAAGGTTCATTATGAGAAAGGCAAAGACCAGCAGCAGCAAGACTTTTTTCTTTTTCATTAAACGGAACCTCGCTTTACCATTATAAACATGAATCAAGTATAATGGTAACAGGGCCCTCGTTTGTATAACGTATTTCCATCTTGGCCTGGAAGACCCCGGCCTCGCAAAGCAGCCCCTGTTCCCTTGTTTTTTCCATGAAGTATTCGTAAAGGGCCTTTGCTTTCTCTGGGGGGGCGGCGTCTCCGTAGTAGGGTCTGCGGCCCTTGCGGGCGTCCGCGAGCAGGGTAAACTGGGAGACAGCCAGAACACCGGTTCTGCCCTCCTTATTTTCACAGAGGATATCCAAAAGTGAAAGATTCATCTTGTCTTCGGCATCATTGAAAATTCTAAGATTTGCGATCTTTTCCGCCATCCATTCGGCGTCCTTCTCGCTGTCTTTTTCCGCGACTCCAAGGTAAACCAAAAGGCCCCTGCCGATGCTGCCGGTAATTCCCCCCTCGACCGTCACCGAGGCGTCACGCACCCGCTGAACAACGGCTTTCATGGCTGTCCCATTTACGGCTGGTCCAAAAGCCCGGCCTGGTTAAGGGCGATTCCCTGGAGACGAATCCTCGGCTCCCTGTCTGCGGACAGGGGAATAACCCGGCCCAGGATCTCCACCGGGCGTTCGGGGTTTACCGGTATGGCGAAATTGTAGTCAACCTGGACTATGCCCTCCACTATCCGGTGGGTGTCATAACCCACAAGAAAATCAAAGCTGGTATGGTTCTGCTGAACATCAAGGTTACTGGCCATGCCGCGCCAGATAACATGCACATCCCGGTAAATAAAGGGATCGCCTATTACTTCGCTGTATGTGAATCTGTCTCTTAGGGTGTCAAAGCGCGGAGCCTCCAGGTAGGAAACAAGGAGCCTGGCCCTGTTTTTTACGGGTTCTGAGGCGTTCGATTCCAAAATGCGGTTCAGGCTTACCCTGGCAGCCTCGTCACGGTTTGTGATGAAAAGCCTTTGGGCTTCGTTGTAGGTATCCAATACCTGGGTTCTGGTCAGAACATAACGGTAACTGCCGCCGGTCTGTACCGGTTCGGCAAGCTCTTCCCTGGCAAGGACAACACCATCAGGCAGAGGGCGTTGGGTCCGGCTAGAAGGTGATGAGAAAAAGCCCGTCGTCATGGCAATGGCAATGAAAATGCCTAAACCCGCCGCGCCGGCAATAATCCCCAAGGTCGACTTTTTCAGTTTTAGGGCCGCTTTTGGAAAGGGGGGAAAAAGACTGTGGAGCTTACCGGAAGCAATCCAAAGGCTAATATTCTCCGGGCCGGGAAACCTCCGGATTATACTCAGCGCCTTCCCTGCAATTTTGTTTGATTCGTCAAGGCTCTGCACTTCCAGGTAAAGGTCGACCGCCTTGTCCGTATCCCCATGGTTTAGGTACAGGGCCGCCAGACCCAGCATGGTGTTCGGGTCCCTCATTTTCTGCTCCGCCGCCAGCCTAAAGTAGCTCAAAGCTCGCCCGAAAATTTTTGAGTGCAGATATGTAAGGCCCAAAAGGTAATAGTAACTAAAGGAGCCGTAGTAGCGGCTGGCCTCGTTTTCAAGGATCTTGATTGCCTCGTCATAGTCCTTCTTTCTAGCAAGGCGGACCGCATTGTTAAGGATTGGGTCCAGTTTCATGGCTTTTCAGTACCAATTAAAATGGAGACAATGGCCTTTTTGTCCTGGGCCCTGAAAAAAGCTTCCCCCGCAACAATCACATCCACCCCCGCCTCCCTGGCCTGGGCCGCAGTCTCGCCGTTTATTCCCCCGTCCACCGAAATCAGGTAGGAATAGCCCCCCTCTTCCCTTAACTGAACGAGGGTTTTAACCTTTTCCAGGCACTGGGGGATAAGCGTCTGGCCGCCGTAACCTGGATTTACAGTCATGACCAAGACCAGATCCACAAAGGGAAGAATTTCAGTAAGGGCCTGGGCCGGAGTGGAAGGGACTATGCTGATTCCAGCCTTTTTCCCCAGTTCCTTTATGGCGCTGACAGTACTGTGAGCATGAACGGCTGCCTCGAAGTGAAAGGTAATGTAATCGGCTCCGGCCCGTGCGAAATCGGCTATCAGGCTTTCCGGGTGAACTGTCATAAGGTGGACGTCAAAAACCGTGGTGCTAAGGGGCCGGAGATCCGCTACCAGCTTGGAGCCAAAGGTTAATTGGGGGACAAAGACCCCGTCCATCACATCCAGGTGGGTCCATTCCGCGCCGGAGCTGTCTATTAAGGCCTGGCTCTCCGCCAGTTTCGAGAAATTCGCTGCCAGCACCGAAGGCGCAAGAATGGGGGATTTCATGTTTATATGATAATCGGCGAAAAACTTCTTGTAAAGCATATATGATGGCTATGAGAGCGGCCAGCCACTTGCAAATTATCTCTAGAATTGTATAATAAATAGGGAGAACCATTACCAGATTGCATGAAACAATTCAAGCTATGAATGAAAATGCGGAAGACAGGGCGGAAGAGTGTATTCACAGGGCTTACGAATCACTGAAAAAAGGAGAGGCCGCCGCTGCTCTGGACTTTCTAAAGGAGGCGCTGGAAACAGATTTTGAGCATGAAGAGGTGCTGTACGCCCTTAAATGCCTTAACTGGTGGCTTGAAAGAATAAAGCGGCTGGATGATTTTCAAAATCCATATGAATGCGGCGAGTATCTTCTATCCCAGTGGAAGTCCTATTACGCATTTCTGGCTCTAATCGAGGGTGATTTTGATTCCTGCCAGTACGCCCTAAGGCGTTTTGTTTTTTCCCTGGCTTTGGGTTATTTTCTTGGCCTTTTGGGAGATGCCGCCAATCAGCGGGATCCCGCGCTCTTGCTCCAGACAGGCCGCTGCTGTAAGGGGGCCGGGGACTGGGAAGGGGCCCTTAAGTTTCTGGAACAGGCGGGGCGCTTCAGGCGGGAAGACAGCGCCATACTTTCAGAGCTGGCGGATATAAACGCCCTTTTGGGGGATGAGCGGGCTGCCAAGGTACTGTTTCGAGAGGCCTTTTTTCTGGATCCACAGGGAATAGATCTAACTGGCCTTGAGTCGGAGCTGATCCTTGCCCTTAAAGACGGGGTAAGTGATCTTGGTTTTTCCGGCCCTGAACTTGCAGAGTGGATTCCGGTTTGGGGTTGTATTTGGGGAATATTTTCGATTAAAAGGGAGTTAAAGCCGGTGGAGTTAGGAAGGCTAAAGCAGTCTATCCTTTCCCTTGAAAATGAATACCGGAGCAAAGAAAGATCCGGGCCCGATCCGATGCTGAAGCCGCGGCTCTTGAACCGGTATTTTTGGCTCGTTGATCACTGTGAGCATAACCGGGATGCAGCGGCTTATCAAGGCGATGGATTATTGGATGAAACTATGTTGAAAATTAAATTCATCGACCCAGCCGTATACGAACAATACAGAAGCTAGGAGTTATTTAATGTCTGAAGCTCTCCTTAAAAATGTCCAGGAAATGCTCAATGAGGAAAAATGGACAAGGGCAACACTTAGTAATTATTCAACCAGTCAGTTCAAAGAGCTGGACAAGATCCTTAAAGAAGCCAAGGAGGGCCGTTTTAGTAATGAGCTTAAAAAGCTCTGCGATGAACATCTTAACCATACAAAAAACAGCATCATCGCCCTTTACATAGGGGGCATGACCGCCCTTTCCCAGCAGATAATTGATGATTCGGCCATGGTCAGCCTTATTGGTATTTTTGTGGATAACCACAAGTGGGGGATCGTAAGGTACCTCTGCGAAAGAATGCTGGATTACGGGGAGTCCAAGTTCGCCCTTAGGACTTTAATAGATTGCTATAAAAACGAAAACGAAGAAGAAGGCATTTTCACCATTTGGGAACGGCTGGTCAAGGTAGATTACGAGGAAGCCGATCTGGCCAAGGCCCTGGCTGAACGCTTTGAGAAACAAGCTGATCTTGAAAATGCCGTTGACTACTACAAGAAAGCCCTGCACCGTTACATAGCGAAACTGCTTTTCAGCAATGTCAAGGAAATCTGGGACAAGCTGCTTCTCTTTTGCCCCGAAGACATTGATTTTTTTCTTCATGTCCAAAAAAGGGTTGCCAAGAATTTCGATGAGTTAAAGGCCGGCAGCCTTTTAAAAGAGGTCTACTCAGCCTGCATGAAAAGGGACGATGTCAATACGGCAATCGCTATCTTAAAACTCGTCCTGGACTATGACAACGACGATCGTCAGGCCAGAAAGGAAATAACCGAATGTTACCGCAAAAAGTACGCGGGGCACAGCCAGCTTGAGACATATATACGCATCGCCAGCCTTGCCCAGGGCCCAAGAAACGTAAAAGAAGCGGTTCAGGCCTTTGAAAAGCATATTGCCTTTGACAAGGGGAATTTTGTTTTTCATAGAACCTGGGGTGTGGGCCGTATAAAAAATGTTCAGGGAGACGACATAGTCATAGATTTCGCCAAGCAGCGGGGCCATGCCATGTCGTTGAAAATGGCGGTTAATGCCCTGCAAACACTTGCAAAGAACCATATTTGGGTTTTAAAGGCGACCTACAAAAAAGAAAAGCTCCACGATAAGGTAAAATCCGAACCGGCCTGGGCCTTAAAGACAGTAATCACGAGTTTTGGAAATTCCTGCGACTTAAAGCGCGTAAAGTCAGAACTTGTCCCTTCTGTGCTTAGCGCCTCTGAATGGGCCAGCTGGAGTTCCAAGGCACGGGATATACTCAAAACCGATCCTTCGTTTGGTTCAAGCCCTGAAAACAACGATCTTTTTACCGTGCGGGAACGTCCTATCAGCATTGAGGAAAAGCTCTACAACGAATTTAAAGCCGCAAAAAATTTCTTTGAAAGGGCACAAAGCATACGCAACTACACGGCCAATAAAGAAGCGGAGCTGGATTCTGAGTATTTTACCGAAATGTTTTCATATTTTACAGGCTACCTTAAATCCTACAATCAGGCAAATGAGCAGGTAGTTTCTTCGTATCTTCTGGTAAAGGACCTTATTGCCAAGTATCCGTATCTTGGCACCGGGATCAAAATTAATTTCGAGGAACTCTTTAATGCAATTGAGGATACATCGGAACTCTTTATTAATCTTAAAGATTCAAAACTCAAGGAAGAATTCCTAAAGAACATACGCCATTTTATTCCCGGCTGGGCTGATATTTACATCAAGCTTTTCCCCCGTTATCCGCTTAACTCCATTATTCAAAATCTGCAGAAAGAAGGACACGCTGATAAGCTCTCTTCTTTGGTGATCAACTGTTTTGAAAACTACAGGGATTACCGGGAATCGGTGGTCTGGCTTTTTAAAAATTCCAGCGCCGAAAGCTGGTTTAAAGAGGCGAATATCCCGTACGAAAAACAGCTCATCACCCTTATTCACGTCCTGGATATCAGCGGCCGGGAAATAGAAAACCGCAGAGACCTGGCTGAAAACCGCAAGATAAATAAACAGGTGTATACCATTCTTTTTAAAGAAGACCTTATCGGCTCTTACATTGACGCGGCCGATGTGGAAACCATTATGCGGGTATACACCTTTGTCAATGACGTTAAGGACCTGGACCCGGCCGACAAGATGAACCTAAAGAACCGGATCGTCAAAAAACATCCCGACTTTAAATTCTTCGAAGTCGAAGAAAAAAAGCTTGTCACCCTGGGCCTTATGGTTACACTGCCCAAGTACCAGGAGAAACAAAGGCAGCTTGCCCACATTATCGAGGTGGATATTCCCGCAAACTCCAGGGAAATCGAAGCCGCCCGGCTGCACGGCGATCTGAGCGAAAACGCCGAATACAAAGCCGCCAAAGAAAAGCAGACCCAGCTTAACTCCATTGCCACAAAGTTAAGCGAGGATATTGACAGGGCGCAGCTCTTTGATCCCGCGCAGGTAACTACATCAAAGGTTTCCTTTGGCACCCGTGTCACCCTTCTGGATAGAAACAGCGGGAAAAAAGAGGAGTATACCATCCTGGGGCCCTGGGAGTCGGACCCTGATAACATGGTCATTTCGTATCTTTCGCCCTTTGGCAGGGCTATTTTGAACAGAACTGTAGGAGAAGAAGTAGATTTTTCTGCCACAGAGGAAAAAGTATCGTATACTGTAGAGGCAATTAGTTCAGCCTTTTAGGCTCTAATTGACAATCACGGAAGAAATTGTAGGAGTAGGAGAAAATAAATGAAAAAAGCGGTGTTCGCCCTGGTACTCATCCTCTTGCTTGTTTTTGGCGTTTTTGCCCAGGCCCCAGGCCCGGCTTCCGGTCCGGCCGATCTGATACTGATCCTTGATACTTCCGCCGGAATGGGTAATTTTTACCATGAAACCAGCGAGTATCTGATTGGGCCTTTTTTAAGGGAATTCCTTCGTATAGGTGATACTTTTCATCTTATATCTTTTGCCGGTACTCCAAGGCTTGAAATTTCCCGCCGCATAGAAGGTTTGGGGGATCTTGAGACTATTATCGCGCGTATGCTCCTTATGTATCCCCTTGATCTCCGCTCAGACCTTAGCGGCGCATTGACCTTTGCCGAAAGATACGCATCTTCGCTCCCCGGAGGCCGCCTAAGAAGGCTTGTTCTTGTATCCGATGGCAGCATCCCTAACACGCAAACCATTGTTGACGCCTCTTCCAGCCGTTTGAGGAACCAGGGAGCGGAATTCCAGTTCGTAAGGATGCCTGCCGCTGGAATCGCGGCGGCCGGCGGTCAGCCAGGTACAGTACAGCAAGTTCCGGGTCAGCAGATCCCCGGACAGCAAATACCTGGGCAGCAAGTTCCTGGTCAGACGGTCGACGGGCAACTAGCCCCGGGCCAGGTGTCTATCGAGGAGCTAAGCGCCGGGCAAGTGCCTGGCCAGCTAGCCCCTGGTCAGCAGGTTCCCGGACAGCAAATACCGGGGCAGCAGGTACCTGGACAGACCCGTAGAAGCGGCTTTGGCGGCGGCGGTTTTGGCGGCGGCGGCCTTCCCCTGCCCCTTCTTATCGGCCTTGGCATCCTGGCCTTGCTCGCCCTGGCCCTATTGATTGTCTTTGCCTCAAGGCGCCTGCACAGTTCGCCTAACCGGGTCATGGCCCGGGCAGCAGCCCCCATGAGGGCACGGGAACAGGACAGGCTTTTGGATAGCTATGCCGAATCCCAGCGCAAGCAGGCCAGGACTACCCTGGAGCATCAGCCACAGCGCAGGAGAGGTCCGCCGCCAATGGACAAGCCCGATCAGGTTCAAGACATCCTGGATGGGGGACCTGTTATGCTTAACCTCTTTGTGGAAGACCAGAATACCGCCATTGGACGCAGAAACATTCACGCGGTTAAAGCCGGCTATACCTTCAGCGTTGGCGGCGGAAAATCCGACTTCCTTATTTTCCTTGTACCCGTTCCGCCCCGCATAGGAGAAGTCAGCTTTGACGGCAGGAACTGTACCTTTACCCCCCGCCAGCCCAAATACTTCCCGGACATTGGCTCCCAATCCGTGTACAACTGTATAGGCAAGACCATTCGCATCATCTCGGACAGAGGTTATGAGCTTTTTATCCGGGTAGAAAGGTATCAGGACCCGCTAAAAGTTTTAAACAAACTTTTAAATTCCATATCGGTGCCGGGGCCGGTGATTTAATTTACTCCAGCCCAAGCCTCTCCAGGGTGCTTTGCGCCCGGCGGGCTACGCTGGCCCCGTGCCTTCTTTCGTCCAATAGGGAACGGACATCCTCTTCAAGACTCAGGAATTCGTTGTGTAAAATCAGGTCCAGGGCCAGGACTTTTTCGATGATCCCCCCGTAGCTTATGAAGCGGCGGGCTATATCTTCCAGGGTATTTGATCTGGCAGTTGCCATAATTCGAATAAAGCCGTTGTAAAGAGGGGTCATGTTTATCCTCTTTGCCTCTTCCATTTCAACGTAGATCCGCCGGCTGTAGGTATCGGTGTCGTTTTGGAGCAGCTGCTCTGCCGCCACAAGCCGAACCCGGTCGGAGTTTCTGCGGTTGGTGAAAAGCGAATCCAATATTTCCATACATTCGCTGTTATTTATGGCGCCAAGGGCCTTTATGGCCTCGTCCTTTACGGCTGGGACCTCATCGTTTTCCGCGCGGAACCGCAAAAAAGGAACGGCGCTTTCAAGCTGGCGTCTTCCGGCGGCCTGGGCGGCGGCAATGCGTCCTCGGTAGTTGGGGTCCCGGAAAGCTTCCAGTATTGCCGCGTCTACCTCATCCCCGGAAAAGGGGCCCAGGGCGGCTACGGCGCTGGCACGCACATTGGGATCATTTGAAGAAACAGCCTGGACAACAGCGTCCATCCCCCCTTCGTTCCCGATTTTTCCCAGGGCATCAAGACCCGCCATTCGCAGGGGAATACGCTCATCGGGGTTTGTTACCAGCTCCGAAAGAAAAGGAACAACTTCGGATGATCCTGTCTCGCCCATTGCCACAAGGAGTTCGCGCCTGACTTCATCTCCCGGATTGCGGTTCTCGTAGTAGTTCAAAAGAAAAAGGGCGACCTCGTCGGCAAGTTCCCCGGCTCCTTCGGCGCTTGCGGCCCGGCCCAGGGCGCGAAAGGCGCTGGCGAAGAAGCGGTTCTCCCCGGTGTTGATCAGTTCTTTCAGGCTGTCAATTGCCTGGACGGCTTTTACATGGCCCAGGTAATTTACCGCGGCCGTAATCGTTTCATTGGCCTCTTCGTCCATGTCGCGGATTGCCTGTATGGCCCGCTCTTCAAGGCCGGTTTTTTCCATCTCTCCAAAGAAGCCGAAAACTCCCGTCAGAATACCCCTGTTTCTGGTTTTTTGGACAAGCTCAACCAAATCCTCATCAAGGTAATCGACCCTTTCGTTTCTAAGGGTCTGAATAAGAGTGGCAATTTCTGTTTCGGTGCCAAAACGCAGGATATCCCGGCGCTGGTCTTCTATCGTCCTCTGCACCGGCGCCGGCGTCTCTGGCTCCGCCTCCTCCGCCAGCAAGGGCATGCAAAACGCTATAAACAATAACACTAGAAAATAATTTTTATTCATTTCTTCCCTCCGAATATTTTGTCAAAAATTCTTTTTTAAAGTCCATAAAACGTCCTTCGGCAATGGCCTGTCGGGCTTTTTTGACCAGATCGTTCAAAAAGTACAGGTTGTGAAAGCTGGCCAGCATCGAACAAAGTATTTCCTGACTCTTGAAAAGGTGCCTTAAATAGGCCCTGGAATAGGAGCGGCAGACCTTACAGCCGCACTCTTCATCTATCGGCGAAAAGTCCAGGCGATTTTCGGCTTTTTTTAAGGCAAAAGAGCCGGAGGCCGTAAAGACGTTTCCGTTGCGGGCATTCCTTGTCGGGAACACACAGTCAAACATGTCTATGCCATATTCAATGGCGCTGAGTATATACTCCGGCGTGCCTATTCCCATAACATAACGGGGCAGGTTCTCCGGCAGCAGGCTTGAGCAAAAGGCAAGGTACTCGAAGAAAAGTTCCTGCGGTTCCCCCACGGAAAGCCCGCCAATGGCAATTCCAGGCGGCTGGGTTTCCAGCACCCGGGCGGCGCTTTCGCTCCTTAGGTCCCGAAAGAAATTACCCTGGACTATCGGGAAAAAAAGGCCCCTGTAGCCCCCAAGGCGCTCCTTTTCCCAGCACTTTTTTGCCCTTTTCATCCACAATGATGTGGTTTTCAGGGCCTCCTCCGCCTCTTTTCGGCTAGCCCCCCAGCTGCTGCATACGTCAAGCTGCATCTGAATATCGCTTCCAAGTGTCACCTGAAGTTCAACTATATCTTCGGGACTAAGAAAATGATGGGAGCCGTCAATATGGGACTGAAATTTAATACCATCATCCGTGATTTTTCTGAAAGGGGCAAGTGAAAAAACCTGAAAGCCCCCGGAATCGGTGAGTATGTTTTCATCCCAGCCCATAAAAGAATGAAGCCCCCCTGCCCCCTTTATCACCTCCATACCCGGCCGCAGGTAAAGGTGGTAGGTATTGGAAAGAATTATTTCAAAGCCGATCTCTTTTAGGTCTTCCCTGCTAAGGGCCTTTACGCTTGCGTTGGTTCCAACCGGCATAAACACCGGGGTTTGCAACTTTCCGTGGGGAAGTTCCAGGCTTCCCGTCCTGGCGGCAGAGGCGGGATCCCTGTGTTTTATGGTAAAAATTTGCTCTGCCACTATGTTTTCGCCGTTTTAAGCAGCCAAATTCCTATGGCGATAAAGGAAAAAACAGGAAACCAGGCCCCAATTAGGGGGGGAATATGTCCCAATCTGGCCATCATCATGGTGATCATTTCCATGATGTAAAAGATAACCGCCACCCCAAGGCTCGATAAAAGGCTCATAAGAAGAATGTTTTTTCTAAAGCGTCCGCCCATGGAAATGGAAAGCATAATCACCACCAGGGAAACTGTGGCAAAGGAAAAACGCTGGTGATAATCGGCTTGGGCGTGAACGAATGGAAGCCCGGCAATTCGAAGGTCATTAACCAAAAGACGGACATCACGGAAATGCAGCTCTTCTACGTTCATCATGTTTCTGCGAAAGGTGTCCGGTTCTTCCCGGTATTCATCCCCGGCCTCGAAGCTCCGGTAACGCAAAAAACCCTCGTTCCACTCGTAGATGACGGCATTTGTAAGATCCCAGTGATCGTCTGACCAGATGGCTCTGGGGGAGCGTATCAGGTAAACGAAGCGGCCCCCTTCGTCCTGCTCGATAATGCTTACGCCGTGCAGGTTCTGATTTTCCGCATCGTAAAAGTCCACCGCGTAAATAAGATTGCCGCCCCGGGACTTTACAACGATGTCCGCCTGGAATGTGGGCCGCTGCTGACGCAAAAGTACTCTGGAAAGTTCGTTTTTTACCCTTAGGGTTGGAATAACCACGTAATCATCAAAAAAAAACGAAAACACCGAGGCAATAAACCCAATAACAATGAGCATTCTGCTAAAGCGCCAGAAGGGAATACCGGCGGCAAAAACCGATGTTAATTCGTTCCGGGTGTAAAGCTCGCCAAGGGTATAACCTGTGGCAAAAAGAAGGGATATTGGCAGGGCATAGGAAAAACTCTTGGGGATATAGTAAAAAGTCACCCTGAAAATATTCGCCACGGAAACTTCGTGGGTAAGGTAACGGGGCAGATTGGTGAAAATATCGATCATGCACAGAAGCAGAACAAACATTGAGATGGCGATAAAGAAAACCGGAATAAACTGTTTCGTCAGATAGCGATCCAGTATCATCTTCTAACCCTAAAAAAGAGCAGTACAAGGCCGATGGAAGCCGCCAGAATATTCGGCAGCCACATGGACCAGAAAGGCGAGTAACCAAGGCGCAGTCCGACTGTCTGCCCCCCCATAAGCATGGCCCAGTATATTACCGAAATGATAATCCCAAAGATAAAACCCACGGTCTGGCCGCTTTTTTTTGCCATAAGCCCCAGCGAGACCGCCAAAAACACAAAGGACAGGGCGCCAAAGGGTATGGTGTACTTTTTATGATACTCAATCCGGTAGAGCTGTAAAGGCCTGTCGCGTCTCATTAGCTCGGTAGCCTGGTGTTCTCTGTTAAATTCTTCCAGGTTATATTCCCTGCGGTTCCAGGCATCACTTGGATTCCCCTTTCTAAGGCTGTCTTCCAGGTTCAGCGCCTGGCCCAGCAGGGCAGAATTCTGCTCGTTCAGGCGATCTGCAAGGTCTACGCGCATATAGCCGATTGCCCGCCTGACATCAGTGCTGCTCATCTCCCTGGGGCCGATTGTGGCCACAGCCTGCATCATATCCTCCTGCGGCACCCAGTAACGGAGGAAAGTTGCCGAAGCGTAATCGTAATCCTGCCGGACAATCTCCCTGGAGGACTGAATAAAGGCATCACTAAGGTCCAGGCTAAGGCCTTCGTCCCCTGCGTCTCTTATCTCGGCGTGTCCGGCCATTATTACCCGCCGTCTGCCGTCGTTGGTTCTGTCCAGGATGATAATACTGTCAATGGCCGTTCCATCCACCGGCCCGGTCACTATTGTCGTGTCTCTAAAGCGTTTGACGGAATTCGCCTCCAGTTCCAGGGCCGGGGTGGAGACCAGAATTCTACGGTAAAGTCTTGTAAACTGAATGGTTCCGGCCGGCAGCAGTGTATCGTTTACAAAAAAAGAAACAATAGAAATGGATACACCCACAAGCAGGGCCGGAATAAAAATCATGCGGTATGAAAAACCCGATGCCAAAATAATAAGAATTTCATTATCCGTGCTGAGCCGGCCTATAGTCATAAGGGTCCCCATCAGGGAGGCAAACGGTGCCGACATGGCCACTATCGAAGGCAGGGCAAAAAATACGAGCTGCATAACCTGAAAAAACGGAACCTGCTTGGTTAAAATCTCCTGGGCCATTAGAAGCAACTGGTTTACAAAAAAGACAAAGAAGAAAAAGAGAAAGGAGACCATAAAAGAAAAGAGGGTGTCTTTTACCACGTACAGGAACAGGGTTCTGGAAAGCCGCCGACCCTTGGCGTCGCGGCCCTTAATGTCGCGGCCTTTAGCGTTGAAGCCTTTAACAAGGAGGTTTCGCTTTGCCGAAAAGCTTGCTTGTAAATCAAACACTTCGCAGCCCCCTACGCACCTGTAGACCCGAATCCTCCGCTCCCACGTTCCGTTTCCGAAAGAAACTCAACCTCGTTTATGACCGCGCGGTTAACTGGAGAAATAAGCATCTGCGCAATCCGGTCGCCGTTTTTAACCGTAAACGGCTCTACTCCCAGATTGACAAGCAGCACTTCCAGTTCACCCCGGTAATCGCAGTCTATGGTTCCCGGAGCGTTTAAAACGGTAACTCCGTTCCTGGCCGCAAGACCGGAACGGGGTCTTATCTGCCCCTCGTAGCCCTGGGGAATCTCCAAAAAAAGACCCGTAGGAATTTTCACCCTGCCCAGAGGCGGAATTGTGATCTCCGCCTGTACAAAGGCCCTTATGTCCATACCGGCGGCGCCGGAACTCTCATAACTTGGAAGCGGAATTCCGGCGGCTTTTTTTCTTAGCCGTATAGTGGGGTCTCCCCCAGGCTTCCCTTCGTAAGCCATGTGTCAGCGCCTAATGGCGGCGGAAATCCCGCCTGCCTCCGCCGTCACGGTGACCGCCGCGGCCGCCATCGCGTTGCCCGCGATCGCCGTCACGGTTCCCGCGCTCGTATTCCCGGTATCCGCCGCCGGAAGGCTCGGTGCTTCCGTCAGGGTCAATGGCGTCGATGTAGGAGAGGTTGAGCCTGCCCATTTTGTCAATTTCCAAAAGCTTCACCTGAATCTTGTCTCCCTCGTTAACCACATCGCTTACCTGGGCAACCCGTTGACGGGAAAGCTTGCTGATATGCACCAGCCCTTCCTTGCCGGGAAGTATTTCCACAAAGGCGCCGAAATCCATCAGGCGTTTAACGGTGCCATCGTAGACCCTGCCCACCTCCGGATCAAGAACTATGCCAAGCACCGCTTCCTTTGCATTTTCGGCATCTTTTGAGCTTTTGCCAAAGATCGTTACAGTTCCGTCATCTTCGGTGTTGATCTTTACGCTGTACTGCTCGCAGAGCGCCTTGATGTTCTTGCCTCCGGGGCCGATTAGGGCGCCGATTTTGTCGATATCAATGCGCAGGCTCACTATCTTGGGGGCAAATTCGCTTATCGCTTCCACCGGTTTATCGATGGTTTTGTTCATGACGGAAAGAATGTGCAGGCGTCCGCGCTTTGCCTGATCCAGGGCCTTTTTCATTATCTCAGGGCTGACGCCGGCGATCTTGATATCCATCTGAAAGCCGGTAATGCCATCTTCGGTTCCGGCAACCTTAAAGTCCATGTCTCCCAGATGATCCTCGTCGCCAAGAATATCCGAGAGAATGGCGTATTTGGCTCCGGGTGCGTTGCTTTCGGTGATTAGCCCCATGGCAATACCCGCAACGGGTTTCTTGATGGGCACGCCGGCGTGGAGCATGGCGAGGGTCCCGCCGCAAACCGAAGCCATAGAAGAAGAGCCGTTTGATTCCATTACCTCTGAAACAATCCTGATTGTATACGGGAACTGATCTTTGGTCGGAATCATGGCTTCCAGGGAGCGGCGGGCCAGGTTTCCGTGGCCGATTTCCCGGCGGCCGGTACCCATGCGGCCCACCTCCCCCACCGAGTACGGCGGGAAATTGTAGTGCAGCATGAACGGGTCCCTCTTGTCCCCCTCGATATCATCGAAGATCTGCTCGTCAAAAACCGTCCCCAGGGTGGTTACCGCCAGGGCCTGGGTCTCGCCCCTGGTAAAAAGAGCCGAACCGTGGGCCCGTTTGAGTATACCGATTTCGCAGGTAATTTCCCTGATATCTTCGGTACCCCTGCCGTCCAGCCGGGCGCTCCTGTCCAGGATCGCGGTTCTAAGTATCTCGTACTGCATATCCTCAAAAAGAGCGTCAAAGAGCTTTTTCTGCTTGCCGTCTTCAAGCTGGGCTGAATACTGGGCGGCAAAATCGGCTTTTACCTTTGAGATTGCCTCCCGGCGTTCCTGCTTTCCCTTGATGAAACAGGCAGCTTCGAGCTGCCCCTTGGCGGCGGCAACTATGGCCTCTTTGTTCTCCAAGACATCGGAAACTTGCGTAAGGGGCTGCTTTGGCTTGCCGGCCAGTTCTTTAAGTTTTTCCTGCAGCGCGCAGAGTTCGGTGATCAGGCCTTGGGCCTTTTCCAGGGCCGCGATGATGGTATCTTCGCCAACTTCCGCGGCGCTGCCTTCCACCATGGTGATCCCGTCCCTGCTTCCCGCCACTACTATTTCCATCGAGGCTTTTTCAATCTGTTCGTAGCTTGGGTTAAGGATGAATTCGCCGTCTACCTGGCAGACGCGCACGGCGGCAATGGGCCCGTTAAAGGGTATGTCCGAAATATGCACCGCCGCCGATGAGGCGATAATGGCCAGAATGTCCGGCGGGTTTACCTGGTCGGCGGAGACCGTTGTGGGAACCACCTGTATCTCACGGCCAAATGCCTTCTCGAAAAGGGGCCTCATGGGACGGTCTATGAGCCTGGAAACGAGAATTTCCTTGTCCTTGGGACGGCTCTCCCGCTTGATAAAGCCCCCGGGAATTTTCCCCGCGGCATAGTATTTCTCGTTATACTCGACGGTAAGGGGAACGTAGTCCAGGCCTTCCACCGGGTCCTCTGAAGCGCAAACGGTGGCTATTACCGCCGAGCCTTCGTACTGGGCAAAAACAGAGCCGTTGGCCTGTCTTGCAATCCTGCCGGTTTCGAGGATCAACTCGCTTCCGGCGATTGTGTGTTTTACTTGTTGAAGCATAATTTCCTTACTTGCGCAGGCCAAGTTCTTTTATTAGTGACCGGTACCTTTCCAGATTCGTCCTTTGAATATACTTTAACATCCTGCGGCGCTTGCCGACCAGAATTAACAAACCTCTCTGACTGGACTTGTCTTTCTTAAACTGCTTGCAATGGCCTGTGAGCTGGTTTATCCGCTCTGTAAGCAGGGCAATCTGTACCTCCGAAGCTCCTGTATCCTTTTCGTTTTTACCGAATTTACCTATGATGGAACTTACCTCTTCATTCTTCAATGCCATATATACTCCTGTATTCTAGTTAATGAACTCAAGCCTCTCTATCGGAGTATCGTGTCCGAAGGGGCTCTTGAGCCCAGACAGAAAAATCATTCTGTCTTTAATATGTGCCTGGCCTTCTACGGCGAGCGGATGCAGCAGAACCGGATAATCGCCTTCCGCCGGAATAATCCGCTGAACAAGCCTGAAATCATAAACCAAAGAAACGGCTGTTTCTTCCATGGGGGCATCCATGGGGACAAGGTCCGAAAGATCCAGCTCCAGATTTCTACCCATTAAGGCAGCCGCAAGTCCAAGATCCCCTGATCTTAATGCCGTTCTAACCCGGCTGGAACTTACCGGAGCGGACTGTAGCTCCACCGGCGGCACTAGCTCGGTGGGGATCCCGTTTCGCTCGTTGATTTCCCTGATAAGCTCTGCATCCGTATCCTGCCGGTGGCCGCAACGGAAATCTGTCCCGATGGCCATGAAGCAAAGCCCGCCCTGAACTCTCAGAATATCGAGAAATTCATCCCCTTTAAGTCTACTGAAATCCAAAGAAAAGTCAATCAGTACAAGACGGCTCAGCCCCAGGCTGCCCAGGGCCGCCAATTTTTGCTTAAAACTGAAGAGATCCCCCTCGTAATTCTCTGGCGCAAGCTGCTTTTTGGGGTTTTCCCGAAAGGTAAATAGGGTCGGGTTAGGCCCCCGGCTGACAATTCTGTCGATTAGGCTTCTGTGTCCAAGGTGCAGACCGTCGAAAACACCAATACTCATGGCGGATTTCAGGCCCGGCTCAGGGGGCTGGGACAGAAAATCCGGCCACTCAAGTAGCTGCAAAGACATGACCGTAAGTCCATTTAGAGTTTTTGCGTGAAATAAAGCCCAAAAGCTCTTCTCTTTGAGCCTGTGCAACAGGCGCTTTTTCCCTGAAAATTCCCGCCGTACTGGCAGTGGAACTGGATAGATCCTCTGGGGCGATTAGGCCTTCAAGGGGCCTGCCGTGGACAAAACCCCTGGCCGCCGCTTCCCCGATGGAAAAGCATGGAAGGGAAAGAGCCTGGAAAAAAGCCCTGTCCAAAGGGCGTAGGCCGTTAAGGCAATTCTCCGCCTCTACGGCATCTTCCAGGCGGAAGGGGCCCAGCTTTGTGCGTTCAAGGCTGTTAAGGTGGGCCCTGGAGCCGGCAGCCAGGGCAATGTCCCGTGCCAGGGAACGTATGTAGGTCCCGGCGGAGACATGGGCCCTGATTACAGCCAGCGGAGCAGTAAAGGATAGCAGTTCCAGTTCATGGATGGTGACGGGGCGCTTTTTCATTTCCACCGCTTTTCCCTGGCGGGCAAGTTTATGGGCGCGCTGGCCGTCTATGTGTACGGCAGAATAGGCCGGGGGGGCCTGCATTATTTCCCCACGGAAAGCGTCCATGGTCGCCTCCAACTGCGCCTGGGAGGGAACCGGGCCCCGCTCTACGATCTCCCCTTCCGGATCCAGGGTATCAGTCTCGGCTCCAAAAAAAACCGTTCCGGTATACTCCTTGCTGCACTTTTCAAACAATGATGCCAGCTTCACTCCCCGGCCAACAAGGAGCAGCAAGAGGCCGCCGGCAAATTTGTCCAGGGTGCCCGTGTGGCCGACTTTGGCGGTGGAAAAGATTTTTTTTATGGCGGAAAGGGATTCAAATGAAGTAAGACCCGGTTTTTTATTCAGGAGCAGATATCCGTCCCCGGCGCTCATTGTTCTGACAGGCCCTCGAGTTTTTTCACCATTTCAAATCCCTCGCGGATGCTCGGATCTTCGTGGAAACGAAGGCGCGGGGTCTGTCTTATTCTCATTTCCCCGCTTAACTGGGACTGAATAAATCCCGCCGCGCTTTGCAGACCCATGACTCCCTTTTTTAAACTTGCCTCGGGCTTGAAGGTGGAAATATACACATCGGCCCAGGAAAAATCCCGGGAAAGCTGAACCCTGGAAACAGATAAAAATGGATTAACTCTGGGGTCTTTTATTTTTCCTTCAACGATAAGGGCGCCGATCTTTTCCTGGATCAGCTGCCCCACTCTATCTGCCCTAAATTCTTTCATTGCTCTCTGTTACCTGTTACTTGCTAACTGTTAACTGCCTAGCCCAGCTTCCTGGCCACCTCAACTATTTCAAAGACCTCAAACTGGTCCCCCACTTTTACATCGTCAAAGTTTTCAAGGCCAATGCCGCATTCAAAACCGGACTGCACCTCCCTGACATCGTCCTTGAAACGCCGCAGGGAACCTATTTTACCCGTGTGTATTTCAATGCTGTCACGGATGACATGAATAATGGCGCTTCGCTTTACCGTTCCTGTCTGCACATAACAGCCGGCAATGGTACCGAACTTCGGGGTTCTAAAGGTATCCCGGACTTCCACCGTGGCGATAACTTCTTCTTTAGCATCCGGCTTTAGCATCCCTTCCATGGCCAGCTTGATTTCTTCCACGGCCTTGTAAATAACGTTGTAGCGGCGTATGTCGATTTTTTCCTGTTCCGCCAGAGTCTTTGCCTTTGGTACGGGCCGCACGTTAAAACCGATTATGATGGCATTGGAAGCAATGGCCAGGTCCACATCCCCTTCGTTAATGGCGCCCGGCAGGGCCTGGATCACGTGGAGCCGTATTTCGTCTGTTGAAAGCCTTTCTAAACTTGAGCGCAGGGCTTCGGCGGAACCTTGAACATCGGCTTTAATAATCACCTTGAGTTCCTGTATGGCCCCTTCGGTTATTGTAGCGTGCAGGTTGTCCAGGGTTATTTTTCTGATATTCTTCGCGTCCTCAAAGCGTTTCAGTTCCTGTCTCTTTACAGAAACTGTCCTGGCGGTTTTTTCATCCCCCACCACCTGCAATGGATCACCGGCATTGGGGATGCCCTCAAAGCCAAGAACCTCTATGGGCATTGACGGCGTTGCCGATTCGACTTTTTCACCCTTGTCGGTAAAAAGGGCCCGCACTTTCCCGGGCCAGATACCGGCCACAAAGGAATCGCCGATTTTTAAGGTTCCCCTTTCCACTATGACCGTGGCCACAACGCCCCGGCCGTAATCAATTCTGGATTCCAGAACCTTGCCTTCAGCGTTGCGATCAAAGTTTGCCTTCAGGTCAAGGAGTTCCGCCTCAAGGAGTATGGCCTCAATGAGCTTATCGATACCCTCTTTTTTTAGAGCGGACACTTCGACAAATATTGTTTGCCCGCCCCAGTCTTCCGGAATAAGGTTATGATCAGAGAGCTGGGTTTTAACCCGGTCCGGGTTTGCCTCTGGTTTATCTATTTTGTTTACCGCGATAATAATTGGAACCTTGGCTTCACGGGCATGGTTTATGGCCTCGATTGTCTGGGGCATAACCCCGTCATCGGCGGCAACCACAAGGACAACTATATCTGTGACTTGTGCGCCCCTGGCCCGCATCCTTGTAAAGGCTTCGTGACCCGGTGTGTCCAAAAAGGTAATTTTTCCCCGGTGGGTTTCAACGGTATAGGCGCCTATATGCTGGGTTATGCCCCCAAACTCGCCGGAAACCACATCGGCTTTCCTTATGGCATCCAGTAACTTGGTTTTGCCGTGATCAACATGGCCCATCACCGTTACCACCGGCGGCCGGCTCAGCATCATTGCCCCTTCATCGCTGGCAGTCTCGATCACCGTTTCATCGTAGAGGCTGACAACCTTAACATCCGCCCCGAATTCTGCGGCCAAAATGGTGGCGGTATCCGAATCGATCTGCTGATTTATTGTAACCATCTGGCCCATTGCCATAAGTTTCTGGATAAGATCTGATGCCCTAAGATTCATTTTACGGGCCAGTTCCGATACAGAGACCACTTCCATAATCTCAACAGATTTGGGAACAGGGTTCGCCATCTGGGTTATTTTCTTTTTTGTCTGAAGGAGTTTCTCCTCCATTTCGAGTTCTTTCTCTTTCCTTGTGTAAACAGGCTTTTTGGCCTTAAATGATTTCTTCGCGGGGCCCTTCCCTTCGATATGCGGAGGAGGACTTCCCGTAGCGGGGCCAAAGCCGCCGGGCCGCCCTGTAGCCGGGCCGCGTCCTGGCCCCCTTTGTGGGCCGGTAAAGGGTCTTTGCTGGCCGAAACCGCCTCCGCGCCCGGTATCCGGACCGCGTCCTTGTCCCCTGCCGGCAGCGGGCCTGGTTCCCCCGGCCGGCCGGCCGCTGCCCGCGTCTCCTTTTGGCACAGGGCGTCCGGTTACTCTGCCGCCAGGGCGTTTTACGGATTCTTCGTGTTGGGGGCGGGGTCCCACATATTTTCCGCCCACCCTGCCTGCGGCGGCTACCGGACGCTGGGCAATTGAGAAGGAAGAGCTTTTGCCGGAAGCTTCTGCCGGTACATCTGCTTGCGAGTCGGCTCCCGGCTGAGTATCAGCGTGAGTTTCATCCAGAGAGTCGGCGGGAAGCTCCTTGCGGCTTTTGGGAGCAGCTTCTTCCAATCTCAGCGTGGGTTGTAAACCCTTTTCTGTTCTGGAGGCGGTTTTTCCTTTTGCAATGCCTGATTTTGCTTTTGCCGCCGGACTTTCCCCTTCCTGGTGACGGCTGACAACAAGCTTGGGCTGAATACGCTGCTTGGCAGAGGGAAGCTTTCCGGTCGTGCCTGCAGATTCGTCAGGAGCTGCCTGGGAGGAAGCAGCAGGAGGCTTTTTCTTTACAACTATTACTTTGCGGCGTTCTCCCTGTTCAGCACTTGTCTTTACTTCATCAGCGGAGCTGTTCTTTGATTCAGCGGAGCTGTTCTTTGAATCAGCGGAGCTGTTCTTCGGTTCAGCATCAACGTTATCGCTTGGGGCGCGTTTAATCAATTCTGCCTTGGGTTTCTGTGTATTGTCTGTTTCCTCAGCCATAGTCTTCCTTTACCTTACACCTACGCCTCTATATTGTCATCTTCATACTCAAAGCTCAATCCGATTCCGCATTTTGGACAGCTACTCATCTCAACGGTGATCTTTTCGCCGCACTCAGGGCATTCGTATTCCTCTTCGGCAGTTTCAGAGACAGTATCTTCCTGATCCCCGGAAGCAGACACGTCCTCATCAGGATCTTCTTCGATGTATTCTTCCTCAACAATCTCAATGTGCTCCTCGATAAGGCTAATGAGGTTTTTTTGCTGCTCCTGTGAAAGGCCGATTTCTTCAAGCTCTTTTTCGCCAAGGGCAAGGAAATCCTCTATGAAGTCCTTGTTGTTTTCCTGCAAGAGCGCCGCGATAGCGGGATCCACCCCAGGAAGCTGGGAAATGAGGGAGTATTCTTCCCCAAACTCATCTTCCTCGCCAAAGAGCTCAGAAACCTTTCGCCTGGATTCGGTGGCAATATCCATTTCCTCAAACTGGGTATCGGTCTTTACGTCTATGTTCCAGTCAACCAGGCGGTTCGCAAGACGCACATTGAGCCCCTGTTTGCCAATGGCCAGTGAGAGCTGGGATTCGCTTACCACCGCCAGGGCCTGGTGCTTGGATTCATCCAGAATAATAACATCCTGGATCTCAGCCGGGGAAAGGGCATTTTTGATGAACTTTCTTGGGTCAGGATCGTACTTTAGAATGTCGATTTTTTCCCCTTCAAGTTCCTTGATTACAGCCAGAATACGTACGCCCTTAAGGCCGACACAGGCGCCCACCGGATCGACATCATCCCTGTTTGAATAAACCGCCAGTTTGGTCCTGTATCCAGGCTCCCGGACTATTTTGTGTATTTCCACAACCTTGTCGTAAACTTCCGGAACCTCAATCTCAAAAATGGTCCGGACAAAATCAGTATGGGTTCGGGAAAGAATCACTTCCAAAGGCCCGTTTAGGTTCTTGTTTACCTCGACGATAAGGCTTTTTATCCTGTCGTTGACGTGGAATTCTTCCCTAGGAGACTGATACTTTTTAAGAAGCTTCCCTTCGATTTTTCCCAGGTCAACAAAAATGGTTCCGTTCCGTTCCCTCTGATAATAACCAACGATTATTTCACCTATTTTGTCCTTAAATTCGGCGTAAAGGCTGTCCTTTTGTATTTCGCGAATGGACTGATGGGCTGTTTGCTTGGCGCTTTGCACGGAGCCCCGGTCAAAATCTTTAGGATCCACTTCAATTAGAATCTCATCATCTATTTCAGCGTCCGGGTTTAACTCCTTGGCTTCTTCCAGCTCTATTTCCGAAATAGGATCGTAGAAATTGTCGCTGTCAACAATTCGCTTCTTAGCATGGATTGAAACTTCATAATTGTCATCAAAGCGGACGATAGCGTTATCAGCGTTACCAAAACGGCGCTTGTAGGCCGCAAGAAGGGTGTTTTCAATGGTCGTGAGAATCAGTTCTTCTGACATATTGCGATCCTGCATTAACTGCCTAATCGCTTCTGACATATCCGTTGCCAAATCTATCCTCCTATACCATTGGCGGCATTAAGCTTTGCCTTGGCTATTATTTCGTAGGGAAGGCTTATTTCTCCAGCCTCCACCTCAAGTACAATCTTTTCCTCGTCTGCCGCGCGTAAAAAACCAGCCGTCCAGTCGGAAATATCGCTACGGTAGCATTTGACCCCGCGTCCGATATAATGGGCAAATTCTCTGCCGTCCTTTATGAGCCGGTCAATGCCCGGGGATGAAACTTCCAGATGAAGGTCCTGTTCCGGAAAGGCCAGTTCCAGCCGGGGCAAAATCAAGCGGTGAACCCTGGAGCAATCTTCAAGACTGGTGCTGGCGCCGGAGGACATTACAACGGCACGCAGCTGTATACCTGGGGGGCTTCCCCTTCGCCCCTTTTGATGAAAAACGGAAAACTCGATCAGGGAGAGCCCCAAGGCCTGGATCAGCGGCTCCAGTGACTGGATTAGCTCTTCCGCCGGATCCCTGCCTGCCTTCCGCCCTGTGTACAGCATCGCTCCCTCTTTTCCTGGAAGCCAAAAAAAAAGGGTCCTTGGAACGGCCCTTTTTTTCATGGTACCTATATTGTCAATACCATTCTAGCAAAATGAAAAAAAAATGTCAAGGCCAGGTGTCTTGCCATTAATCGTAAAAAAGGCAAAGGCCGTACACCTTTTCCGCGCCGCCTTTCAAGAGTGCCGCCGCGCAGGCATTAAGGGTCGCGCCGGTGGTAATAACATCATCAAAGAGAATCGCTGTTTTAGGCGGCCGCTTAACACAGATAATGCGTCCCAAAAGATTCATTTCCCTTTCCTGGCGGTTAAGCGCCTTTTGAGTTTTCGAGGGAAGCCTTTTCAGGCAGCGGCGGACAGGCCATTTGGGACTAAGTAGAGGGCTTTTCCTTTCGAGCAGCTTTGCCATGAATTCAATCTGGTCCCAGCCATACTGCTTTAGCTTCCCCGGCCTGGGAGGAACCGGCACCCAAGCGCAGGCCGTGGATGAAATTTCAGGGAGAAAGGCATCAAGGCTTGCTGCTATACAGTTTGCCAGAAAATTACCCAGTCCCAGGGATTTACCGAATTTGTAGGCGCTAAGGACGCTCTTGAACTTTCCGGAGTATGGAAAAAGGCAGTGTATTTTTTCAAGGTGCTCATTGAAGCGGCCTTTGCTGGCGGCCATAGTTTCACGGCAGGAAAGACAGTTTTCCCTTTCCGTTATAAGCGGCTTACCGCAAACTCCGCAGCGCTTTTCCGAATAAAGGGCGGCAGAAAGAAAAGCCCGGCACTTTTGGCAAAGGCCGTAATAGGCTTCCAGCGGGCTTAATAGAGCTTCCCCGCAGCCTCCGCATCCAGAGGGAAAGAAAAATTCCCTGAAATAATAATAAAATGTATGAAAACTCATACTAGCTATACTGCGCGGAAAGGCGTTTTTGCTTTTGAATTTGCAAAATTTAAAGCTAATAATTTACTTTAGCTTGTATTTTTTCTGAAAGTTAAGGAAAAACGGTTTGAAATTGCCGTTTAATTATTCAAGATTATATTAATTAATATAAAAAAAAACCGAAATAAAAGAAATTCTTGCAAAAATAACAAGTTTTGGGGAGCTTTTTATGCGTAAATGTCGCCTTTTGGCTGTGACTATTTGTTTGATATTCTTTGTATCAGGCTTTGTTCAAGCTAGCGATGAGGGAAGTTTCTTTTTCTCGACCGGTTTCCATAAGGGCTTTTTCGACGATCCGCTTCGCCTTATATCTGAGATCCGCGTAATCGAATATAACCTTGCAACTATTTCTCCCAATTGGCAGACATCCTTGGGGCCCGGGAATATTAGTTTTGGCCTTGAATTGGGATACTCTTCCGGCTCCAGATTTGGAGGAAGCGGCTCTGTTGATTTTCTTCCCCTGACTTTTAGAACATCTTACGCTCTTCCGCTGGCAGAATTTTTTTACATTGGCCCTGTCATAAAAGTTGGCGGCTTTGGCATGCTGGGCCCCGATTGGACCAGATGGACGCTTTTTGCAGGGGGACGGCTTGAGGCTGAAATTCATCTTCCCATCCTTCCGGCGGGCATTTATGTTGCCGGAGGTTTTGACGCGTATCCGGCGGCCCTTGAACCCGTCGTTGTTCCCTCGGTGGAAGTAGGCCTGCGTTTCCCCAGAGGACAAAATAGACGGGCAGAACGCCGGGTAAGGGTCAGAGAAGAAAGACCGGTCATAGCCCAGGTGGTCCAGGAAGAAGCGCCTGAGGAAGAAGAGGAAATCGTAGTAGTCCTGGAACCCCCTCCGCCTGAACAGCCCCAGGAGCCTGTGACAGTGGTCCAGGAGCCCATAGAAGAAGTCCCGGCAGAACTTGTTGAAGAACCAATGCCCCAGGAACTGGTACAGCAGCCTACACTGCTGCCTACTGAGCCGCCTGAACAGCCCCAGGAGCCTGTGACAGTGGTCCAGGAGCCCGTAGAAGAAGTCCCGGCAGAACTTGTTGAAGAGCCAATGCCCCAGGAACAGGTACAGCAGCCTACACTGCTGCCTACTGAGCCGCCGCCTGAACAGCCCCAGGAGCCTGTGACGGTGGTCCAGGAGCCTACACGCCAGGAAGAAAGGCCCATAGTCATAAGACCAGATCCAGGGGCTTCCAGACCTGTCATATACTTTCAGCCTGATACAGCAGTAATGTTAGAGAGAAGCCGTTCCACCCTGGACGAGGTAGGGCGGCAGATGGCAGCAGACCCCTCCCTTAGGCTGCTCATGTTTGCCTACGCCGCCCCATTCAAGAGTACTGACGGCAGGTTCATGGTTAGCGTTAACCGTGGCAGGTTCTCACGGGACTACCTTATCAGACAATACGGGATAGCCCCATCACGTATAGACTTTGAGGCCTGGGGTTCTGAGAGGAGGCCGGAATTGGCAAGAGATGGCCAGTGGGAAACATTTAGATGCGTAGAATTCGCCCTTTTCGCCTCGGGAACTCCAAGACCGTCAATAAATGATACATCCTAAACAAAGATTATAATATAACAAAATACTTTTTAATGTATGATAATTCATACATTAATCAAAAAGAGAGGGTTCTTGGGGGGTATGACAGCCCCCCATTTTTATAGTTTTCTTTTTTTGAGATTTGTCCGGCTCCACTTCCGGAGGGGGGGCCTGGCTAATAAGGCTTGAGCGCTCAGACGGGGTGGGCGCTTTTTTATTTTCTTCAGAAAAGGCAGCGAGCAGCTCCCCTGCCCGGCTGAGCACCCTTTCGCTTAGTCCGGCCAGGGCCGCCACGTGCAGTCCGTAGGACTTCTCCGCCGGGCCTTCACGGAGCTTGCGCAGAAAGATGATCTTGCCGTCTCGCTCGCAGACATCCATGGAACGGTTGGCCATACGAGCATGTTCAATCCGGGAAAGTTCATGGTAGTGAGTGGCAAATAGGGTCCGGCATCTTATATTCTCCAAGAGTTCTTCGCATACAGCCCAGGCAATCGAAAGACCGTCGGCGGTGGCAGTACCCCTGCCTACCTCATCCATTATTACAAGGCTCTCTTCGGTTGCCGTATTCAGTATATACGCGGTTTCGTTCATCTCCACAAGAAAGGTAGACTCTCCCCTGGCCAGGTTATCAGAGGCCCCTACCCTGCAGTAGATACGGTCCACAAGGCCAAGGCTGGCCTCGGCGGCGGGGACGAAGCTGCCGGTTTGGGCCATAAGGGCAATCAGGGCTGCCTGCCTAAGATAGGTTGACTTGCCTGCCATGTTTGGGCCGGTAATAAGGGCAAAGGAGATTCCCTCCCCTTCCGGCTTATCAGGAGAAGCGTCAAGCACGATATCATTGGGGATGAATTCCCCCCTGGGCAAATGGGCCTCGACCACAGGGTGGCGGCCTTCCCTGATGAAAGTAGCCTTGGACTCGTCAATTACAGGGCGATTCCAGCCATGAACAGTGGCAGCCCTGGCCAGGGACTGGGCGGCATCCAGTTCTGCAATACGCCGCCCCGCCGCGCTGAGCTCTGAGAGCAGGGCCTTCGCATGGCCGCGTAATTCCATAAAAATCTCTTTTTCAAGTTCTATAATTCTATCAGAGGCCCCGTTAATCTCCGACTCAAGGGCCGCAAGGCGCTCGGTACTGAAACGCTCCCCCCCGGCTATGCCCTGCCTGCGGATAAAGCGGGGCGGCACCTTGGATAGATTGGCGTTATTTACCTCAAAATAATACCCTATGAACCTGTTGTATTTTATCTTTAAGCTGCCAATTCCAGTTTTCTGCCGTTCTTCCTCAAGGTATTCTTCCAGGAGTTTCCGCCCTGAATCCCTGAGTACTTTAAGCCGGTCCAGTTCCCTATTGTAGCCGTCACGTATGAGCTTTCCTTCGCTAAGAAGAATTGAAGGATCCTCGGCAAGTCCCTGATCAAGGAGCCTGGCCAGCGTATCCAGTTTGGCAAAATTTTCCGCTTTCAGGGAGGCAGCTTCATCCGACTCAAAACAAAAGCCATTTCCCAAACGCCCGCTCTCTTTTTCCAGCAGGGCAAAGGAGAAAACTGCGTTTTTAACCGCCAGCATATCCTTGCCGTGGGCCTTATCCATGGCAAGCCGGGAGCATAGCCGCTCCAGATCCGGCGTTTTTGAAAGCAGCTCCCTGATCTTTGTAAGGCTTGCCTGTTTGTGATAAAGGGCCTCCACCATATCAAGGCGGCGCATAATAAGCTCCTTATCCCTTAAAGGATGAAGCAGCCTGAACGATAAAAGCCGCCTTCCCATGGCGGTCCTTGTTTCGTCCATCACTTCTAAAAGAGAAAAGCGGCTTTCCCCATCGGAGAGATTCCTGACCAGTTCCAGGTTCCGCTGGGTCGATTCATCGAGGCTTACATATTCAGAATCACTGTAGACTTTAATAAAACGCAGATGGGGAAGAAGGCCCTTGGCCGTATCGTCAAGGTAATCCAGGATTGCCCCCGCAGAGACGACTTCGGGCGAATTGTAGTCAAGGCCAAAGCCCTTAAGGCTGGCAAGGCCGAACTGCTTTTCAAGCCTTTCCCTGCTCCTTGCCGCGTCAAAAAGCCAGTCGGCCCAGCGGTTGACCAGGCATCCCCGTTCTTCCAGGGCCTGGGCCATGGCCGGATGCTTGCCCAAAAGCGATTCCTGGACAATGATCTCACGAGCCTGAATTCTTTCCAGCTCCTGCCTTAGCCTTTCGGCTGTTCTGTCTCTTCCTGGCATTCTGTCAAAGGGAAAGGAGGTGGCGTAAAAATCACCCGCAGAAAGATCGATGTAGGAAAACGAAAAAAAACCGCTGGAAGCGGCCAGGCAGGCCAGGTAATTGGAACTGCTCTTATCCAGGTAATCCTCGTCTATGGTGGTTCCGGGTGTAATGACCTCTACGACCTGGCGTTCAACCAGCCCTTTTCCGGCCTCGCTTAGCTGTTCGCATACGGCGATCTTTTTTCCGGCCCTAAGTAATCTGGCTATGTAGGAGCGGCAGGCGTGGTAGGGAATGCCGCACATGGGGACGCCGTTTCGGCTTGTAAGGGTGAGGTTTAAAAGCGCGGAGACTTCAATGGCGTCTTCGAAAAACATTTCGTAGAAATCGCCCAGTCTAAAGAATAGAACCTCCCCCTGATGCTCGCGTTTTATTCTGCGGTACTGTTCCATCATGGGGGTCAAGTTTGAATCCCCCTTTTTTAGCGGCTTGCTCTGCTCGTAAGACTCTGAATAAGTCTGTCTGTGATGTCCACCGTATGGCTGTACCAGAGTATGCCGGCATTGTCACTTAGGTTTAAAACCATGCTAAAGCCTTCGCTTTCGGCAATAAAACGTATTTCGTCGTAGACCTGATCAAGGAAGGAGCCGGACTGGGTCAGGCGGCTTTTTATTCTTTCCAGTTCTGCGGTCCTTGTCTGGTAGTAATCCCTTAGAAAATCGGATCTTCTGTTTATCTCGGTTTCAAGGCGATTGGCCTGGTCATTGTTGCCCTGGGCCTGGGCATTCACCTGGTTGACCCTAAGGTTCTGTATCTCAGCGGTCATTCTGTCAATTTCCGCCTGGACACGGGCGCTTTGGGCCTCAAAATCCCTTACCGCCCTTGACTCCCTGAAAAAGGCCATGTAGACCCTTGGAAGATCAACCACTGCGAAACGGGTAAGCTGCTGGGCCTCTGCCATAATGGCGAAGCCAAAAAAAACGCAAAATAGAAAACAGAATTTTTTCATGTTTCTCTCCTTAAATTAATAAGTAGACATGGCAAAAGAAATAACCAGATCAAATCCTCCAAGACCGCCGGACATCCATTCTATACCACCATCGCGAATTACAAAACGCCTTGCAAGACTAAAGCGGAAAGGGAACATTGGTATGGCAAAGCGTAACCCTCCGCCCGTACTAAAGCGCATAAAAAAAGTGTCATGATCAGAATGGCTGCCATCGTCAGCAAAGAATTCGGTAAACAGGGCCTGGGGTGTTTGCTTGACCCCGGCTGCATCAAAGAAGAAGTCCCAAGCAAGAATGCCCGGCGCAAGTGGGATGCGTATTTCCGCCCAGTTTGTCCAAAGGGCGTTTCCCTTCCGGCGAAACTCGGTCATCCAGCCCCGTCCGACAAACATCCCGTCCACCGCAAGCCGGTTGGCTTCTTCGATAAAGGTCTGATCGTAGTGGGGCTGGGGGAAAATAAAGGACAGGCCGCTATGTACGCCAAAGACGGCTTTTAAGTTCCAGTTGTCGGCAACGGGGACGTCAAAAAGGGTATAAAACCATTCGGCCCTGGTATCGGTTCGTATATAATGCTCTTTTTCAAAGGGCATTATGCCGTGCCATCCCAGACGCTGAATGGCGTAATAACCGCTGGAAGGATCGAAAAAGATATCCCGCTGATCCAAGGAGACACTGGTCCAGATCGAGGTGGCCGGAGACCATTGGTTGTTTTCCTCCCTGAGGATGGGATCAAAGGGCCGGTAAAGATCACTGTCAAAGGCGTTAAGCACCATTCCAACGCGGAAACCGCCGCCCAGGCCCAGGTTTCCATAAGGAGTTGTCCAGCGGTAGCCGCTGCCGACACCCAGGGATAAGCGCCACTGATTGTAGGGCATAAGGTACTGATCCGGGGGTATTTTATTGGCGTCTTCGTATTCCTGGTAGGAAGCGAAACCATCGGGAAAGGCGAATACTTCATTGCCGTGAAAAAAGGGCGGAGAGTTATTCATGGCGGCTCTGCGGTTCATGTGCTGAACTGTAAAATCAAAGCTGCCGGAAAAGGGAAGTCCGAATATCCAGCGCTGGGTGTACTGGGTTGTTAATGTTTGAGTATCCGGAGAGAGATTCAGGTCAGCTCCCAGCGAGTTGCCGGTACCCCTGAAATTTCTGTCGTTCCACTGCCCCAGCACGGATACCGGAAAGGTATCGGGATCAGAAGAGCCGGAGAAGGAAAGACCAAACTGCACATCCGTTGTGGGCATTTCTTCCACGTTTATTATCAGGTCCATAAGGGCGTCGGTGCTGCCAGGAGGGGTCTCCGGTGTAATGGCTGAAAAGAATTGAAGATTGTGAAGGTTTCTAAGACCGTCCATGACCCTGGCTCTGGAGAAGACATCCCCCGGTTCCAGTGGGATCTCCCTGAGTATCACATAATCCATGGTCTTGTGATTGCCCCTTACAATGATATTCTCTATATGCGCCCGGCCCCTTTCCACGATGAATATGGTATAGGAAATGGTCATCGTCTCGGTATCCCTTACGGGAACCGGCTCTATCCGGTTAAAGATATAGCCATTCCCAAAGTAAAGATCCGAGATTCGCATCATGTCCGCCTGGATCCTCCTTGCGTTGACCGTTTCCCCCACTCTGGAGTAGACAAGGGCCGAGAGCTGCTCGTCGGGGAAAATAACGTTTCCATCAAAGTAAATGCCCCCAAAGGTATACATGGGCCCTTCATGAATCAGAAAGGTGATGGTCATTAAGTTATTGCCCCTGTCATCCCTGCGAATTTCCTGGACAATGTCTATTACATCCATGTCTATAAAACCCCGGTCGTGGTAATACTGGATCAGGGTCTGTCTGTCTGCGATAAGAGCGGCCTGCTGGAAGGCGCCGTCCGCTATGAGCCCCCTGGTTCTAAGGCTTAGCTGCCTTTGGAGGGTTCTGGGCGAAAAAACCGAAACCCCCTCAAAATGGAATTCCTCGATAGCTATCCTCTCGCCTTCTTCGATATGAAAGATAACAACAACAGTGGAACCTGAGCCCTGTATTTCTGAACGAACACTGATATCAGGGTATCCCTTCTCCAAATACCTGTTGACAATTGCCAGCTCGTCCATGCGAAGACGCAGCTGGGTGGCAACATCGTTGACGCTTAAATTTATTGCGCTTAAAAGTTCAGTTCGCCTCATGCCCCTGTTGCCGGTAAAGTTGATTCTGGAAACCACGGGTCTTTCAACGACGGTAAAACGCAGTATAACCTCGTTTCCGGCAGAGTCGGCCATGACGGCGGTGGGAGTAATGGTCTCAAAGTATTCCAGGGCATAGAGCCGGCCCAGTATATCCCAGTAAATTTCATCGCTAAAGGGCCTTCCCACAAAGGGTTCGGTAATTCCCTCAAGTTCCATGACGCTTAAATGGACCAATCCTTCGAAAACGATTCTACGTATGGGCCTGCCCTGGTACCAATCATCAGCCTGCTGGGCAAAACCGGAGAAGCTCAACACAAATAGTAAAAATAACGCCAAAGCTAAACGCATCTAATCTCCAACAACGCTTCAATTATGTACTAATTATGCTGGAAGGATCTAGAAGGATCTTCGCCAGATCAGGGAAAGGGAAACATCGTCAATAAACCAGTTTTCCGGATGCTGGGGAATCATGCTAAGGCGAATATCAAACAGGGGGCTGCGCATCTCAAGGCCTATTTCCGGTTCCAGTACGATTCCTCCCCAGTTCAACCTGTTTTCGTCATGTCTTAAGGAAAGCATGGCTTCGCCGAATATCTCCGCTGCAAAGTACCTTCCTATAAAAACAGTTGTATTGTCAAAATAGTTACCAATCTGATTGTTCCCTTCCATGCCGGGCTGGCCCCAGGGCATCGCCTGAAAGATCACATTCTGCAGAAGTTGGGTACGCATTGAGAACATATCAAGGCCCAGGAAATCCCGGACCTGCCGCTGGAAGCGTCTTACCACTATGCCCTGGGCCAGGTAGTCAAGGGCCACCGAAGCCGCTATGTTTCTCTGGTCTTCTCCGGGCTCTCCCATGGGAGCGTGGCCCAGAAGGGAGTAGATCTCCAGCAATGACAGGGCCGGGCTTGACACAAACCTGGGTTCAAAAGATCTAAGGGGGGCATTATCGATGATCATGGAAATTGTAACAGGGCCCACATCGGAGCGCTCCCTTATTTCGGCTCTGGCGGATATGCTGGGATCGAATTCGACCTCATTTTCCCTAAAGAAAAGGGTACCCTCTCTGATATAAAAGTTCCGCTCCAGATAGAAAATTTCCCCGCTTCTAAGCCCCACGTCTCCTTCCAGGGTAAAACGTCTTAATGCGGCGTCAGCGGTGATATGTATCCCCGTTCCCATATCTGCGGTTGCTTGAAGAATGGGGAATTCAACGCTGGGCCAGAAGAATTCCACCCTGCGGCCGCTGCGGAGCTGAATATCCGCAATTACCGAGACTTGGCCTTGCCGGGAGCTTCCGCTTTCCATGGCGGCAAGTTCGTCAAAATCAAGGCTTATTTCTGTGTTATGGGCGGTCATATCCCCGCCAACAGAAAAGATCATATCCTCCATGGACAGAACAAGCCGCCCTGAGGCCTGGCCGTTTGCAAGCACCCCGGAAAGGTTAAAACCATAGGGTACGGGGGTTTCCTGTGGGATTTGAACGTCAATTGTAAAAATATTGGGTATCCATCTTTCAAATCTAAAGACACCCGAAGCCAGGGCCCTGCCCTGACCGACAACAGCGTCAATAGGGCCAAATCTCGCCTCGCTTCCCTCCAGTAAGACAGTCAGGGGAACTGGCCGGATGGTTCCGTTTACGAATTCAGGAACCAGAACTTGCAGACTCCTGGCATGGGCAACTCCGAAAAACTCCGGGTCCTCAAGGGCGCCGCTTATCCGGACAGAGGCCGTAACGATCCCGCCCGGGAAGGATATAACATCGATTGGGGGGAGAAGGCTCCACAGGGCGCCCATATCCACGTAAAGATCCGTTGTATGGGCATCAATGGAATCTGAATCAATAAAGCCGGTAAAAGCTCCCCTTACAGGGGACGGCCCTGAAAGTGCTGCGTAAAAGTTAGCCCCTCCGCCGGCTTCCGGGCCGTAATGGAAACGGAGCATGTTCCTGGGCCCGCCGTTAAGGTCCATCGCAAGGCCTTCCGCCTGCTGCCTTAGAGAGAAATCAAAAGAAAATGGATCTGCGAATTCTATGGTATCATAGCGGGCCACATTGACATTAAGGGAGCCATCCAGGGAACTGAAATCCCTTAACAGATCCAGCCAGGTTGAGCTTGCATTAAAGCTGGCGTCTCCACGGAAAAAAATATCAATCGGCGCTTCGGATAATATTCCCCAAAGAGTCGCCTCGGTTTCCGCCTTCGATCCCGCACGGTCAACACTGATAAACGGGACGGACAATTCAAGACTGGAATTGTTTATCCTAAGCCCCTGTACCAGGAATTGGTCACTGTTTGCGCTGGCTCCGGCATAGGCGCGTATTGTTTCATTCCGCCTGTGAAGAACGAAGGAAGAAAGAAGAGCTTCCGCGTCAAAAGATTCGGGTGATTCCCAGAAAAGCCTGAAACTGCCGTCCGCAACGGCGTTAAGGCCGCTAAAGCGCGAAAGATGCATCCCCTGGCCAAGGAAAGAAACTTCAAAGCTTTCATCCCGGTGCATTCCCTCAAGGCCGTAGTATTCATTGCCGTTTCCGGAAATATCCACTTTAAAGCCGATAAAGCTGAAAACAGGATCCCAGCTAAAATTAATGTCCCCCTGGAGGGCTCCTCTGCCGTCATCGAAGTAAATGCCGGGAATAATCAAGCCTGTTTCCCTGGCGGTACCGGTAAAACTCAAAAAAGCAGAATTTGAGACAGGGGTAGAGAGTCCGGCGATTTCAAACCGCCTGATTTCCGCCAGCCAGGAAGACTGGGAGCTGAAAGAAAGAGAAAAAAGAAAATTCAGATGGGCGTGTTGGTTCCCTGAAACAAAGGGAACGCTGTCCGCCCGGGCAAACCCTGAATAGGTTCCTCCGGGTCTGCCGTTTAAGACAAACTCTAAGTCATGGGAACCTGTTACCAGCAGATTCTGACGCTCCTGAAAGCGCCCTTCAAGCAAATAGTTTAAATCTCTTTGACTTGCGTTAAGGGAAAAGAAAATATCATCGGGATCGGAGAAATCCGCTCTGGCAATAATGTCGATGTTTTCATCTTCCCAGGATATACGACCCATAGAAAGATCAAATCTGCTGTCGGTTCCGGAAAAGGAAGCTGCAGCCTGAAAATTACCGGGGCCCCTGTAGGAAGCCGTTAGAAGGGGGGCGTTGTAAAGGATGCGCTCATAATCGGTAAAGAAAAACAGATCCGTGCTTAGCGCCAGATCATTGGCCGCGAAACGCAATACAGGCGGCACTGCCACAGGCACAAAGGGCTCCATGACGGCAAGAATATCGCCTAAAAAGAAGGAATCCAGGCTGAGGCTTGCCCTGGTGCTTGCCGGCCTTTGATCCACAGCGCCGTCCAGGAACAAAGCCCCCGCAGAGGCATTTTCAGCGGAGAAAGTAAAACTAAGCCCCCCCTCCTCCTGGTATACGGCCGCATCCAGGCTGTAAAGGCTCGCGTTTCCCACACTGAATCTTTCACTTAAAACCCTTGTGTTCCTGTCCTGGGAACTGATGAAAATATCGCCGTTGATGGCCCCGCCCCTGCGAAGTCTGACATTGGAAAAAGCCAGAAGGCCATTGGGAGAAAAGGGGCCAAAGCCCGCAGTGCCCTGGAAGTTTAGTCTGCCGGAGGGAAAGCTAATGTCCACGGTATCTACACTTAGCTGCTCTTCGTTGCCATGAGCCATGATTAGAAAAGAGGCCGCTAAAGAGTCATCCCTGCCGAAACCGGAAAGGTTGACGCTGTAGTTAAGATTGTTTGAGTCGTCGCTTTCAAAACCTGCGATTCCGGTAATTCTATAGCCCAGGGCGCTTTGATAATTGCTCCATGGGCCGGTAAAGGTGATCAGATCTTCCAGGGAAAATCTTTCCGCTTCAAGATGGCCCTGAAGGCTATTTTCTTCAAGATCGTAGAGCAGGGAAACAGCCAGGGGAGACCTGTCATGGGTCTTTCTGATTTCCAACAGCCCCCCTGAAAGAAAAAAGCTGATGGTCAGGGGTCTTAGCCTAAAATTGTCTCCGTAAAACGAGGAAATGGAAACAGCGGCCCTGCCCCCGCTAAAGTCTCCCAGGTATTCCCCGTTGATCCGGCCGTTGGCTACAGCCTGGAAGAGCCCGGCAGAAGGGCCGGCAAGAAGCGCCGCAGGGCCCATTCCTCCGTTAACCGAAATGGCCGCGTTCCAGCGGCCATTGAAACCGAGCCTGTTCTGCCTGACATTTGCCTCAAGCCCAACGCCGTAAAGCCTGAGCCTTCCCACAGAATCTGAAATTTCCCATTCGCCATTCCAAATCCGAAAGGAAAAATTATCCGGAAAAAGGTCAATCAAACTAATAGAGGCATTCCCGCCGTTTATGTCTATGGCGGTAAAGCGCTCCCAGAGATCACTGTCTTTTTCAAAATCCAGGTTTAAAACCGGCCTGTCGATCCTTACCGAATGGAAAACCTCAAGAAAGTTTCCCCTAAGGAGCTTGGCAAGGGAATACGAGAGCCTTAGCCTTTCAATGCTGAGAAAGACGCTGTCGTCTTCCCGCAGTATCAGGATATCGCGTATATCCAGAGTTCCAAAAATTGAAGGCCCCATTGAGCCATACAGTATTCTGCGCCCCAGGGATTCCTCTGCTCCCCTGATAAAGTTATCCCTGATTTTTACAATTTGTTCGGAGAGATTGAGCTGCAGTGGACGTAGAAGGAGTACAGTTCCCGCCGTCAGTACGGCAAGAACAAGAAGGCCGGCGAGAATTTTTATGACTGGAATGCGGACTTTTTTATATATCACCGCCTCTTCCTTCTCAATTGAAGCTCTATCCCCTTATTACAATTGTAAACAATTGTACAGTTTAAAAAAATACTATACCCTTGGAACACATGGAAATTCTGAAAAATTTCGCAGTATTTGAGGGAATTGACGGCTCAGGCACCACTACTCAGCTTAGCATGCTTGAGGCTTTTTTTCAGCAAAATAAGCGATCTTTTCCCCCATTTTATAAAACATTTGAACCTACAAATGGTTCCATAGGGAAGCTAATCCGCTCCTGTTTACGGAATGAAACCCCGCTAAGCCCTGTAAGCATGGCCCTGCTCTTTGCCGCAGACCGTAACGAGCATATTTACGGCAGCGAAGGCATAAACGAGCGCTGCAAGCGTGGAGAACTGGTGGTTTCTGACCGTTACCTGCTTTCGTCCCTGGTTTATCAGGGGCTCTTATGCGGAGAAGAGCTGCCGGCCCGGCTGAACCAGGACTTTCCCCGGCCGGAACTGCTCCTTTTCTTTGACCTGGAGCCCGAAATCGCCCTGGAACGTATTAGCGGGCGAAGGCAGAGGGAAATCTACGAAAACCTGGATTTTCAGGTCCAGGTCCGCCGGCGTTACAAAGACCTCCTTCCGGCATTATCGTCAGCCGGCGTCAGCGTAGAGATCCTTGACGCTTCCAGGCCGGCAGAGGAAATAGCCGCCGATGTGCTGGGTTTTATCCAAAAAATGCCGATAATCAATGGGTGAAGCACTCAAAATTGCCTATTTTCATAGTTTTTCTTCTTTTTTTTGGCGTTTTTCTAACTCCAAGACCCGCCGAGGCCTACTTTGTAACCTACAAGGAACAGTATTACCGCCTTTTCCACATGCATCATCAGGCAGATCCTGACAATATCATGGAAAATATCTACTGGCTGGAAAGGGCTCTTGTCGTACCCTTTTCAAACCCCCTGTATGCCCTTGCCAAAATCGAAAACGAAGTTCAGTGGGAAAAGTACCGCTATCTTTTTATGATGCACGTAAACATTAAGCTGGCCGAACAGCACCTTTTCCTGGGCAACAAGTGGAACAAGAGAAACGCCTATTTTTTCAATGCCCCCTGGAAGGAAGAAAATCTGGCTTCGCTGGAGATCGCCGAAACCTGCTTCCGCACCGCCCTTTTCTACTGGGAAGAAGCCCTTGTCTGGGCGGAAAGGCTTAAAGACCGGCGCTTCCGCTGGATGAATCTACCGCGAGTCCAGTTCTGGGAAGACGAGGCAGCCCGAATAGAAAGAGGAACCTTGAACTACTCAAGAACAATCAACCGCGAACTTACCCTGCTCCAATCTGTCAGGGAAAGATTCGAGGCCATGGATGAAAATACCTACTGATTTACTGCTGCTCTCAGACCTTTGCTTGAATCATTGACAAAGCCAGGAATGTGTATAAAATAAAGGTATCATACACATGGGGGAAAAAGATGCGGACAAACATTGATTTGGACGATGCCCTGGTTAAAAAAGCTATGGAGCTGACAAATATTTCCACTAAAAAAGCATTAATTAACAAAGCATTGGAAGAGTTGATAAAATCAAATACCCGCAGGGGGATCTTACAGTATATGGATTCCGGTGTTTGGGAGGGGAACCTAAAAGAAATGCGGTCCATGCGATGAGTCTAATCGTTGACACCAGTGTATGGATTGATGGATTTAACCCAAAAGCCAAGACCCCTGAAAAAGAAGCTCTCCTTAAGCTAATCGAAGAAGATCAACCCATATATTTATGTCCGGTAATATACCAGGAAATTTTACAGGGGATAGGAGATGAAAAAACATTTACCAGCATAAAAAATATTTTACAGCAGTATCGGATAATAAATATTGATATAATGACCATATCGAATTTTGCGATTGACCTTTACAGGGATCTGCGGAAAAAGGGAATTACGATCAGAAAATCCGTAGACTGTTTAATTGCTTCCTATGCCATTCTTTCAGATATCCCCTTATTGCATAAAGACAGCGATTTTACTCAAATAGCCAGTGGAAGCCAGCTAAAAATATATAAGGTATGAACAAAACCCGTATAACCCCCGGCTCAGGGGCCTGTGGGCGGGCATTACTCGGAGAGCAGGTAGCAGAGGAAAATCCCTCAAACTACAGTCTTCCACTGCTAACTTCTCTCTTATTCCTTTTTTCCCTTACCTAATGCTTGTTATTTTCTGAAAAGCACTGTATATTGTTCTCATGGGCAGAAAGAACTGGAAACATGTTAAAACGACTATTGGGAATCTATTTCTTGACATGGGGAAACTTGCCTTTGGCAGCCTGATACTTGGTTCTATTTTACGGGGTGGATGGGATCCATTTCAAACCTTTATATTTGGTGCCACCGTTGCCATTCTGTTTTTTATGATTGGGATTTTGTTTATTGCTACAAATAAGGAGTAACTTATGGAATTACTAATAATTTCCGGAATTGTGGCTGTTCCTCTCTTGTTTATTGGCTTGATAGCTATATACAAAGAGCGACAAGCAGAGCATTAATACTCTCAAACCAATCGCCACTCCCTGCTCCGCAATAACCGCGTGAACCCCGGCTCAGGGGCCTGTGGGCCGCCTAACGGAAACTGCCGGGGAACCTGCTTCCGGAGCCCCCTTGAGCTCTTAAATAGTTAGCTTTTTTAACCTTCAAGCTTAGGTCTTTTAGAGCTCAGGCGTTTTCTGCCCTTCATGGACCCGTCCACTTGCAAGTGGCCGGGCATTTACTCCCTCGTCTCCTCCAGCAGTGAGCTCTGGCAAGATGTTTCCGCTAGGCCGCCCACAGGCCCCTGAGCCGGGCATTACTCGGGTATTACACGCGAATAGTTAACAAGTTTGCAGTGTCCTAGGAGATGTCTTTGACGGAGAGACTACTTTCATGCCTACAATTATGAACGTACCCACCAAGGGCGTAACATGAATGGCAGAACGCCCTATCAAGCCTTAGCCGAGGAGATTCCGACAGTTAATTTTGAGGAAGAAAAAGCGGCATAATTTTCGGTTTCATTCGGAGGCAACTGTCAGGGAATTACTATACTTGTACATTTGTTTCGATCAATTCCATTATATTCTTTGGAAAAATTGTAGATTTATTGATTTTTAATGAAAAACGATATAATTTTTTTTGTTTTAATACAACAATTGCGAATTCCCATTTTTTTTCAATAGAAACATTAAATTTTATAATTTCCCAAACATCATAAAATTTTTTCAATAACGCTGGAATAGTTCCAGAATCAGTATTTTCTAATGTATGAAACCAAACACAATTACATTTTGCTCCAATCATTTTTTCAAAGTCTTTTTTTATACTATTAATCCTAGGTTGTTTTGATTTCAATTCTATTATCCATTTAAATTCTAAAGGATGATTTTCATCATAAATAGCCAGATCATGTAGAGCACTCCTAGATTTTTTTCCAGAAAAATTATAAGTCTCATCTGTTGGAACTTCAATTGAAAAAGAAAACGGTGATTTTTGTTGCTCAAATACTATTGAGAAAAAGAATTTTGACTCTTGTTCAGAAATTCTATTTGATTTATTACGATAATTTGGGAAACGAAGTGATGTTTTGCAAAAATAACATTTAATTAATTTTTCAGAAACCTGCCTTATTATATCTTCCATAAAAGTCATTATTTCATATATATTTTTCTTTGTCAATTATTCATTTATATATGAGCTTTAAATTATTTTATGGAGCGAAAGTTAGTCTCAGGTTGGTTCTATATCTTGTCTATTGTGTCGCTGGCAGGGTGAGGTGCGGCCCAATATAAGCGTTTTGGGAAATTGGGGCCAGAAATCGGCTTCGGCCCGCCCTAGGGCAAGGGTTGGCGTTGAATTTGGAGTGTTGTGGGCGAGTTTGAAGATACTATAATTTTTATTATTAATAAGAATGCACATACTCTATTTATAGCTCCGTTTATTCTCTTCTAAAATGAAAACTATTCGTCCCGCTTCGACCTCTATTTAAATATATTTCTGAGGTATATAAACCCCTCTGAACATAAAACCAGGAAAACCTTACATTAAAGTCATCTTTATACAAATCTGTACCCCCGTACCCATGCTGGGTATACCCTTCTTTTTGAAGGCCATCAAACAAGAACATTTGAAGGGCCTCTACACTCTCTCGATCAGCAAAATAGTACGCCACAACAATTTTATCTACCACTCCATTTATAACCTCTACCGCTATTCTACTTTTTTCTACATTTCTATATACCCCCGAGGTGGCAGTATAAGGCCCTTCATCATAAATATATATATTAGCGCTATCTCTTACAAAGAACTCTGGAACTGGTTCACCCAAAATACCTTGGTACCAACTTATAAAGTTCATAGTAGGTTGAAAATCCTCCCCATACACAAATCCGCAAACCAGAATTAAAGCTATCACCATTGCTATCTTTTTCATCTACCACCTCTTAACTATTTTACTAAAAACTACTCATTTTGTTCAATAAAGCCATACGCCTCTTTAAGCTTAACCTGCATCTCCCATATGTTCTGTTGCTTGTGCGGAAACGTGCAGGCTGAACAGTCCTTGACATTACCTTTAAGATAGAACTTCCCACCACACTTAATACCCATAAAGTATAGGGGACAGTAACAGAACATACAATTAATCTGCTCTTCCACTTCATGACAAGGATGGTACTCGCACTTTATATTCGTAAAGCCCAAGGAGCCCTTCACACTATCTCCGTGCCCAATGCACCAATATCCTCTTGAAACTGCGGGTGGTAAATTCGTGAAAAATTTTTCTGGCGACATTGTGTGTTCACGCTATCAGTATATCTTAGTTTTCCCAAAATACAACAAATTTTGTGAATAAACTCCTAACTTACCGGCCCGGCCTCTTCCCCACCCCCAAACCCCAACTTATCGGCCTGCCAGCCACAAAGGGTTGCCGCCAGTGATCTTCCCCCCGTGAGTGTATGGGTACCCGTGCGACAGCACGGTTATCCATACACTCACGGGGATCTAGGTCACTGAGCCCTTTGTGGCAGGCAGACCGGTAAATTAGGGATTAAACCCATACCTCCGGCCTCCACGGCTTTGTTTTGAGATCACAATTTGTGATCTCAAAATATCCCACTCGTCCTGTGTCAATCTAAACATGAAATCTGATGGAAAACGTTCTATGTTACGTTTTGTGGCCTGGTTTAAGGATCTAAGCTCAACTCCATACAATTCAGCCAAGTCACTGTCCAACATGACTTTCTGCCCGCGAATTTCATAAATTAATTTTTGAATCGATGTTGCTGTATCTTTCATGGATCTATCCCCCTATTTTCATACCCTATACGGGATCAAAGTACTGTTTTGCTTTGATTTTTGGGAAAAAAAATCAAAAATTAACAAAAAATGCACCCGCTTTTCTTACCCCTCCCCAAACCCCTAACCTACCAGCCTGCCAGCCACAAAGGGTTGCCGCCAGTGATCTTCCCCCCGTGAGTGTATGGGTATCCGTGCGGCAGCACAGTTATCCATACACTCACGGGGATCTAGGTCACTGAGCCCTTTGTGGCTGGCAGACCGGTAAATTAGGGCTTAGCCTATTGAAGTTTCTCCCCCGCCGTGCTAGCTTGTTCAAGATCGAATAGGCCTGGGGGGAAATGGAGCGTGTTTCGGCCGCCCATGCCGCCCTTGCGGGCATTTTACCCTCTTTTTTTTCCGAAATTTCCCTTCGGGTGGTGATTTTTTGTCTCAATTCTGCCATAACAGAGTTCAATTCATTGAAAGCTAAGTTTTTTATTATATTCCTTTTCCTGTCCTTCCAGGCTTTTTTTCTTTCGGCCCAGACGGTTTACGTTATCCGGGAAGTCGAATTTGATATCGACGGCCGCACAAGGCCCTTCGCCCTTCTTTCACATGGCGAATTCCTTGAAGGGGAACGGATAATTGGCCAGGAGAACCTGGATAGGTATCTGGCCCTTAAACGCCAGCTCCTTTTAAACCAGCGTGTTTTGGAAGATGTAAGAATTGATTACCTATTGGGCGAAAGGGAGGAAGACGGTGCCTTGCCTGTAAGCCTTTTGGTTTACGTAAAGGACTCCTGGAACTTGATTGTCCTTCCCTACCCAAGATACGATTCCAACGATGGTTTTAGCCTTACCCTTAAGGCAAGGGATTATAATTTCCTGGGAACCATGAGGCCCATTAGATTTGACCTTGGTTACCGTCAAAATGACGGCGATGATACCCTGGATTTTTCTTTGGAATCCACGACTCCATTTCAAGCCGCCGGTCTGGATTGGAGATTAAGATTCGATCACTATTTTAGCTATACCTTTGGAGATCCCCTTTACTACCAAAACGTCACCGGCGTTTCCGTAGACTTCCCCTGGCAGTCTACCACATTTTCAGTAGGACTTAATCAATACCTTACATTTAACGAAGAAAACAGCAACGAAGACATGGATATTTTTGGCCTGTCTTCCAGACATTTGGGAGCTTACGCCTCGACTGATCTTTTTGCCTCCTGGGAAATTCCCTTGGGCATTGAGCTTGGCGATTTTGGAAGTCTTGCCTATAAGCCGTCCATCTCTGAAAGGATCAATTACCCTTACGGGGCAATGGATGATAGCCGAAAGCCCGTGACGACTTTCAGCCATTCAATTGGCTTTGGCAGGGTAGACTGGATAGGCAATTACAGAAAGGGGCTCCTGGCGTCCATTGATAACGGGTATAGCTGGTTCTTTGATCGAAGCGACGCCCCTTTAAAAATCAGCCTAAGCGGAAATATGGCAATCCACTGGCCCCTTTCCGGATTCCTTGGCCTTTCTTCCAGGCTTAACTACCGGCAGTGGTGGCACTGGTCCACTGAGAACGAGGGCTGGATACCCTATTACTATGCGGGGGATCGAATTCGCGGCGTTTTAAACGAGCATTTACGCGCAGAAAGAATACTCTCTTTCAATTTTGATCTGCCAATAAGGGTTTTGCGTTTCTGGCCTTCCGAATGGCTGGACAATGAAAGCTTCCGCTTCTTTAATTTTGAAATGCACCTTTCGCCCTTTACCGATCTGGCCCTGCTCCAGGGCCCCTACAACAGAACCAAAAACGCCTTTGAGCCATCCCTGGAAGAAACCAGGTTCATCCTGGACGACATGATACACACTGCCGGTTTGGAACTCGTCATCTTCCCAGGGCTGTTCCGCAGCCTTTACCTCAGGGCAAGCATGGGATATAACATCAATAAAATCAGGAACGAAGGAATGCCTCCTTTAAGGCTTGGATTCATCCCGCTTTGGGACGAGATCTTTATCGGCCTTGAACACCACTATTGACAGTTAACAGTTAACAATTAACAGGGAACAATTGCTAATGAAAGTACTAGTTACCGGAGCTGCGGGTTTTATTGGCTATCATCTTGCCAGGCGCCTTGCAGAAGACGGCCATGAGCTCCTCTGCATTGACAATATCAACGATTACTACGATGTTGAACTAAAACACGGACGTCTTGATGCCTTGACTTCTTTCCCCCGCATTCGTTTTGTGAAAATGGATCTCTGTGACGCAGAAGGCTTAAAGGCGCTTTTTCAAAACGAAGGGTTTGATACTGTTCTGCATATGGCAGCCCAGGCGGGGGTGCGCTACTCGCTTTCAAATCCCCATGTTTATATTTCCAGCAATGTGCAGGGTTTCCTGAACCTGCTTGAGGCGGCAAAGCTGTATCCGCCCCGCCATCTGGTATACGCCTCCAGCAGCTCAGTTTACGGCCTTAACACAAAACAGCCCTTTTCAGAAAAGGACCCTGTTACCCGGCCTGCGAGCCTTTACGCGGCAACAAAGCTTGCAAACGAACAGATGGCGCACACTTACAGCCACCTATACAGGATTCCAACGACAGCCCTGCGCTTTTTTACGGTATACGGCCCCTGGGGCAGGCCGGACATGGCGCTCTTTATCTTTACAAGATCCATTATTGAGGGGAAGACAATTAATGTGTTTAACAAGGGAGAGATGAAACGCGACTTTACATACATTGATGATACTGTAGAAGGAGTGATCCGGATAATGGATAAAATCCCTGCAGGCGATACACCGGCAGCGATATACAACATCGGCAACGGCGCTCCTGTACCGCTTATGGATTTTGTTAATTGTCTGGAAGAAGTTCTTGAAAAAAAGGCCGTAATAAATTTCGCTCCCATGCAGGAAGGAGATGTCGTTTCAACCTGGGCGGATTGTTCGGAGCTGGAAGGTAAAACCGGTTTCAAGCCTGCCACTCCCCTTTCTGACGGCATACGAAACTTCGTTGACTGGTATAAGAGTTTTTATGAATAGAAAGGAGATTAAATGGCTTCCATAGCGATTATTGGCACTGGATATGTGGGATTGGTTTCCGGTGCATGCCTTGCGGATTTTGGAAACAATGTTTGCTGCTTTGATACCGATTTAGGTAAAATTGAAAGACTTAAAAACGGGGAAATTCCGATTTTTGAGCCGGGCCTTCAGGCTGTGCTAAAACGAAACATGGACGGGAAGCGCCTTTGCTTTACGGACTCACTAAAAGAGGCAGTGGCGGCCAACGAAGTTATTTTCATTGCTGTGGGTACACCCCCGGCCGAAGATGGCAGCGCCGATCTTTCCCATGTGGAGGCCGCTGCCCGTTCCCTTGGGAAGCTGATTAACTCCTACAGGGTTGTCGTCAATAAAAGCACCGTACCCATCGGGACCGCAAGGAAGGTCAAACTCTGGCTTGGCGAGGAAATTTCAAAGCGTATTGAGGGCGGAGAGCTAAGGGCAGAGGAAAAGTACTTTGACGTTATTTCCAACCCGGAATTCCTGCGCGAAGGCTCCGCGGTTTATGATTTTACCCACCCGGACCGGATAGTTATCGGTGCGGATAGTGATCAGGCCAAATCGATTATGAAGGATGTGTATCGCTCGCTTTACCTGAATGAAACGCCCTTTATCGAGACAAATTTTGAGTCGGCGGAAACGATAAAGTACGCCTCCAACGCCTTTCTTGCGGTCAAGATCAGTTTTATAAACGAGATTGCCAACCTTTGCGAAAAAACCGGTGCTGACGTTCAAAATGTCGCCAGGGGCATGGGCCTGGATGGGCGCATCGGCTCTAAATTCCTGCACGCCGGGCCTGGTTACGGAGGCTCCTGCTTCCCGAAAGACACAAGGGCCCTGGTCAGGATTGCCCGTGAGTCCGGATCGCCCATTAGCATTGTTGAAAGTGCCATTGCCGCCAATGAAAAACAGAAAAGTCTGGCGCTAGGCAAGATCGAAAATGCCCTTGGCCCCCTTGAAAATAAAACCGCCGCCATCCTGGGCCTGGCCTTCAAGCCAAACACCGACGACATGCGCGAATCACCTGCCATAACTATCTGCCGGGGCCTTGCCGAAAGGGGGATGAAACTCCGTGTCTACGACCCGGAAGCCATGAAAGAGGCCGCCTGGCGGCTCCAGGAGATAAAAGGCGCTGTGTACTTTGCGGAAGATGAATATGACGCGATTAAGGGGAGTAATGCTCTGGTCATCGTTACCGAATGGAACCAGTTCAGAAACCTAAACCTTGTCAAAGTTAAGGAACTCTTATTGGAACCATATTTATTTGACCTGCGAAACATTTACAGCCGGGAAAAGGCCGAAGAGGCGGGATTCAAGTATTACTGCACGGGAAGTAAAAACTAAGAATGCCGTCAAAAACAGCCAAAATAGCCGAAAACACCCTTATCCTCTTCTTCAGACAAATTTTAATCATTCTTGTAAGCTTGTTCACCGTAAGAATTAAGCTGGAGATATTGGGCGTTGAAGATTATGGGATTTACAATGTGGTCGGCGGGCTTGTTATAATGTTCACATTCCTGAATGGCGCCATGACAGGTGCAACCCAGCGTTTTTTGAATTTCGCCATGGGTCAAAATGACAAAGAACAGACAAGAAATGTTTTTAGTATAAGTTTTATCATTCACGTAATTATGGCTGTACTGCTCATCATTCTTGCTGAAACTGTAGGATTATGGTTTTTTTATTCCTTTTTCAACATACCTCCTGAAAGGCAAAGCGCAGCTTTTATTGTTTACCAATTTTCCATTGCAACAACTGCTATAAACATTATACTTGTTCCATACCGCGCTACAATTATAGCTTATGAAAAAATGTCCTTTTTTGCCTTGTTAAGTATTATTGAAGTCCTCTTAAAGTTAGGCGTTGTTTTTTTACTAGCAGTAATTTTATTTGACAAATTGGTAATTTACGGTCTTCTTACTTTTGCAGTTTCAATTCTTATTCTCTTAGTATATAAATTTTATTGTAATAAATCATTTGAAACAGCGCGTTTCCGGTATTGCAATGATAAAAAATTACTAAAACAGCTTGTAGAATTTTCAGGATGGACAACTTTTGGCAGTTTTGCAAATGTAAGCCGTAATCATGGAACAGACATATTGATAAATATTTTTTACGGAGTTGCTGTAAACGCGGCTATAGGGATAGCGAAACAAGTAAATTCGGCTGTAAATTCGTTTGTATCCAACTTTCAAACGGCCTTTCGCCCGCAAATAACCAAGTCCTATGCAAGCCAGGACTATGATTATTTTATGCGGCTCATTTTTCAAACCTCCAAAATATCATTTTACCTGTTGTTTTTTCTTGCGTTACCGCTTTATATTAATGCAGAATTTGTATTAAAACTCTGGTTGAAAAATGTGCCTGAATACACTGTTATATTTGTAAAATTAATCCTTTTAGGCTCATTATTAGATGCGATTAGCTCTCCTTTTGTTACTTCTGTCGAAGCAACCGGAGACATAAGAAAATTCCAAATTATTAATAGTATTTTTTCGTTCTCAAACTTACCTTTTTCTCTTCTCTTTTTATGGCTAGGATTCAGTCCAGCATGGGTATTAATAATTAAATTATCATTAGGTATATTTTTCAATGCATGGCTTATTTTCTTTATTAAAGGGAAAATATCACTTCCAATAAGAAATTTGTTTAGTGAAGTTATAATACCAATTATCATTATTGCGTTTTTTTCATCATTGGCGGTTTCATTTATAGATAGATTATTTTTTGATTTCGTTGGATTATTATTGTCCTGCATTGTTTCGACTATATGTATTGGTTCTTTGGCCTATTGGATTGGATTAAATAAAGCAGAAAGAATTTTTATAAAAAATTGGATTAAGGAAAGAAAAAAAATAGTATCATAAAGTATACCCAAATAAGTTTTCATTTTTCAAGGCGGTGTTTGTGCGGGAATTGGTTTATGATTGCTTTCTTTTTTTTAACGAATTCGATTTATTGGAAGTAAGACTTAATGTATTATCTGAGCTTGTAGACAAATTTGTTCTTGTTGAAGCAGACAGAACCTTTTCCAACAAGGAAAAGCCTTTTTATTTTGATGAAAAGAAAGAAAAATACAAAGAATTCCTTGGGAAAATTATACACATAAAAGTTTGCACTTACACTGCAGAAACAAAAAACGCTTGGGACATGGAATATTATCAGAGAAATCAAATCGTCCAAGGTATTACCCAGTGTTCAGATAAAGACATTATTCTTATTTCCGATCTTGACGAAATACCAAACCCTGAAATAATAAAAGACTATAAATTATCCGGCAATGGTCTATGTAAATTAAGACAATTACACTTTGATTATTATTTAAATTTTCAAAGGATTGGAGCAAATAAATACTGGTACCCTGCAAAAATAGCAAGATATAAGGATATTGTTCGCAATAATTATACCCCGCAGCAAATTAGAACAATAAAAGATATTAAGATAATTAAAAATGGCGGCTGGCACTTTTCCTTTTTAGGCGGCATAGAGAACATTAAGTACAAAATCCAATCATTTTCTCATCAGGAATGGAATAATGAGAAATATCTAAATGATGAAATTGAAAAAAAAATCCATAAGGGTATTGATCTATTTGATAGAAAAGATCGCCGCTTAGTACCGGTTAGAATAACCGAAAAAAGACATCCTTTATACATTGTTAAAAACAGGGAAAAATACCCGGATTTAATATATTCACCCATAAATTATTTTATTGTTATTAAAAATTATCTATTTTGTTTCCCCTATATTTTATTAAGTAAATTAGCGCAATTTATAAAAATATTGCTGCCAAAAAAAATAATCCAAAAAATAAAAGAAATAAAGAATACAAGGCGAAACAAAAAATACAATGTACAGGAGTTAACTTCTTAATGCCTGCCAAAATGAAATACTTGTATGTTCTTACAAGCAATGATTCTGATAATTATCTGGAACAGACACTACTGTCTGTTACATCTCTTAGAATACAAATGCCAAGCGCTTTTGTTTCACTTATGGTAGATGATGTCACCCAAGCCAATCTTAAAGATAAACGCAGTACAATTTTGGGACTTATTGATGAATTTTTACCAATAACAGTCGAGAAAGATTTTAATCAAATGGCACGCTCCAGATGGCTTAAAACATCAATGCGGCGTCATATAAAAGGCGATTTTCTTTATATTGATAATGATACAATTATAGCTGACGATCTTTCTTCACTCAATAAAATTGATGCTGAAGTTGGCGCAATCCTTGATGATCATACATATTTATCTGAATATGAGAGATCAAGGCCATCGCGTTTTCGTGAAGTGAAAAAAATGTTTAAAAAACGCAATTTTGACAATGAATTTGATTTTAAGACATATTTTAATGGCGGTATTTTCTTGTGCAGGGATAGTAAAACCGGGCATGATTTTTTCAATGAATGGCATCGTCTTTGGCTTCATTGCTTTAAACTTGGAATGTTTACCGATCAACCATCCCTTAACCAGGCAAATTACAACCTTGGCAATGTAATCAAGGAACTTGAAGGAATATGGAATTGCCAGTTGATGCATGACGGTTCATTAAAATTTTTGCATAATGCAAAAATTCTCCATTATTTTGCAACTCATGTACATGAAAAATTTTTTTTACTGGCAAACAACGAATATACTGACGATATCAAGAAAACTGGCCTTATTAATGAGAAAACTATGGAAATGTTAAAAAATCCAAAATCTCAATTTGCCTCTAATTCCAGGATTTTCTTGTTAGATATATCATATACTGATTTTTATGATTCTGCGACATGTGGAGCTGCAAAAAGGATATATTATTCAAAATTGGGTGTTTTTATTGAATTTATTCTATCAAAAATCAAAAAAAATATTTTTACCCCATTGCGTAAAAAATTCTTTAAAAAGAGATAGTCATGGCCATCTGCAACTATATTTACGCTAATATGATAAGCCCAATACAATCACTACCGGTTAAATTTCGTTATTATCTTAAAAAGAATTACATTGAATTAAAAAACCAGGGCCGTGAACACCATATTGTTGTTTCACTGACAAGTTTTCCTGTACGTTTTCCTACCTTACACTATGTCTTAAAGAGTATTCTTAATCAGACCATGGCGCCTGATCTTATTTTTCTTTGTCTTGCGAAAAGCGAGGTTAAAGACGAATGCGAGGTACCTCTATCTATTCTTGAATTGAAGAAATATGGACTTGAAATTTATTTTGCCGACGATAACCTTAAACCTCATAATAAGTATCTATATGCCATGGAACTCTACCCCAATTCATTAATAATCACAATAGATGACGACAATATCTATGATGTAGATCTTGTTTCAGATTTGTATAATGCATACTTGAAATATCCAAATACTATTTCTGCAAGGCGTGTTCATAGAATAACTCAGGACAGGGGGAAAAATTTATTACCCTACAAGAAATGGCACTATGAATATAGTAAAGAGACAAAACCCTCTTTTGAATTACTGGCCACTGGCGTAGGCGGTGTTTTATACCCTCCTGGAATATTGCCATCTGAAACATTCGATAAACAAAAAATCATGGAATTATGCCTGAACGCAGATGATATATGGCTAAAATTTATGCAATTGAAAAATAATATCCCTGTACACTGGGTAAAAGGAAAGAGAATACATCCCTTTACCATTAAAAAAGCCCAGAAAATATCATTAAATGAAAAAAATTATCATAAAAATATGAATGATAAATATATTTCCGGCTTGCAGGATTATTATAATATTTGTCTTACATCATACATTGGAAAGGATTAAAACTGTATGCAATTCCTATATGTTCTAGCAAGCAGCGAAAATGATTTTTATTACGAACAATTCCTTCTGTCTATAACGTCACTTAAGTTTTTTACACCCAATGCGGACATTATTCTTCTTTGCGATTCAAAAACAAAGGAAACACTTGCTGCTGGAAAAAAAGAGTATGAAAAACTTAATTGCAAAATAATTTCTGTTGATGCACCTGCTGATATGCTGCAAATTGATGTTTCCAGGTGGTTAAAGACTTCCATGCGCCGTTTTTTATCCGGCGATTTTCTTTTTGTAGACTGTGACACTGTTATTGCAGAAGATCTTTCTTCTTCTGCAGAGCTTATTAAATCGGGAATCAAATTCGCTGCCTGTTTAGACAAACATTCCTTGATTTCAAGGCATGCTTTAAGTGATAATATTATCAAAAATGAAAAAAAGCTTGGATTTAATGCCTATTTTTCAGATAGGCATTACAATAGCGGTGTAATTTTCTGCGCAGATGCACCTGAAACACATAAAATTTTTAACCGATGGCATGAACTCTGGATTTTTGGCAAAGGTAAAAATATTTCCAGAGATCAGACTTCATTTAATATAGCTATACAAGAAAATTTATCCTATTTTACAGAACTTGATGGAATATGGAATTGTCAAATTGGATTTAATGGCCTCCCATACCTATCTGAATCAAAAATAATTCACTATTTTGCCTCAGATCTGACCTTTGATTCTTCCCCATTTATTCTTGCTTCCAATGAAACCTTCAAGCAAATGAAAGAAACAGGGCTCATTCCTATTGATGTCCAAAAATTACTAGGAAATCCCAGGGCAGCATTTGTCCCTGAATCGCGGATTATAGCCGATGAAGTTACACTTTTAGTAATTCACAGCAGTTTTTTTGAGATGATTTGCTGGATAAGGAAAAAAATACCTCCTTTGTTTCATTTCATGAACAGTTTCAGCTCTTTTTTAAAAAAAATTGTAAAATATTTTCTTATTAAGTCAAGCAGAAAAAAAAGCGGCGGGACTGAATACTATTATTAAGTAGGTTTTTAATGAAAGTTGCAATTATTCATTACTGGCTCGTGAATTTCCGGGGCGGTGAAAAAGTTATAGAGGCTTTTCTGGAAATGTTTCCCCAGGCGGACATTTATACCCATGTTTATGATCCCAAGTCAATGCCTGAAACCATTAAATCAAAAAGAATATACACTTCATACATACAAAAACTTCCCTTTTCAAAGAAAATGTATCGCAGATATATGCCCTTTATGCTACGGGCTCTTTCTGAGTTTAATTTACAAGACTATGACCTGGTAATTTCCAGCGAGTCCGGCCCTGCAAAAGGTGTGGTACCTAATCCCAACGCATATCATATTTGTTATTGCCATAGTCCCATGCGTTACCTTTGGGATATGTATCATGAATATTTTCGCCAATCCAATTTTTTTGTACGATTTTTCATGAAACGTTTAATACCTGATATTAGGCTCTGGGATATCGCTTCTGCGAATCTGGTAGACTGCTTCATTGCCAATTCCAACTATGTGGCAAAACGTATCAGGCGATACTATAACCGTGAGGCAATAGTTGTTAATCCACCTGTGGAAATTGATAAATTCAGCTCTGTTGAACGAACCCCAAAGGACTTTTACCTTTTTTTCGGGCAGCATACAGGGTATAAGCGGGCAGATTTGGCTATTGAAGCCTGCATTAATTCCGGACGAAAATTGATGCTCGCAGGGGCCGGGTTAAAAAAAAGGGAAGTTCGCAGGTATCAAAAAGCCGGTATAATAATTTTAAATGGACGGGTTTCTTCTGATGAAGCAAGAGAATTATTCGCTTCTGCCAGGGCTCTTATTTTTCCTGGCATTGAAGATTTCGGCATTGTCCCCCTGGAAGCCCAGGCAGCAGGATGCCCCGTAATCGCCTACAGGGACGGAGGAGCTCTGGAAACTGTAAAAGAAAACATTACAGGACTTTTTTTTAACGAACAAAGCCCGGCTTCTCTTATTGAAGCCCTGGATCGTTTTGAGGCTGCGGAGATAAATGGCACTTTTAACGATCGCGCTGCTTTTTCGGATCATGTCCAACAATTTTCTTATGAAGTGTTTAAAGAAAAAATAAGTCGGGTTCTTGCAGAGCGGAAAAGGATATAAGATTCGCCAGGAGGCTAACTAAGATATGAAAAAATTTGCAATGATTATGGCTGGCGGCGGCGGAACAAGATTTTGGCCTCTTTCAAGGCAGGATATGCCTAAACAACTTTTAAACCTTACCGGCAAGGATATCATGATCAATGAAGCCATTAAACGCTGTCAAAAAATAATCCCGGCTGAAAAAACCTTTATCGTGACAAATAAACGGCAAGCAGAAAAAATGGAATCCTTGCTTCTTAGGGAAATGTCCCGGGAGAATATTTTGATTGAACCGGCGGCACGTAACACTGCTCCTTGTATTTTGCTTGCGGCGATGCAGATCTATGAAAGGCACGGTGATGGGGTGCTTTGTGTTTTCCCATCGGATCATTACATAACAGATGAAGAAAAGTTCCTGGATAATCTAGGCACCGCCATTCAGATCACTGCCGAAGCTGATACTGTTTTGACTTTTGGCATCAAGCCTACGTACCCTTCCAGCGCTTACGGCTACATAAAATGCTCTGGAGAAGCCGTAAACGGCCAGGCTTGCCGCCTTGAGCGTTTTGTTGAAAAACCCAGCCCGGAAAAGGCCAGGGAATACTTATCCTCCGGTCAGTACTACTGGAACAGCGGTATTTTTCTTTGGAAGATATCTACTATTTTTAAACTCTTTGAGCAGTTTTTACCGCGTATATATAACGGACTAAAAGAAATGGAAGGCAAGTTTTGCTCCGCTGGGGCTCCAGCCCTTCTGGAACAACTATACCATGGCTTTGATAGTATCTCTATTGATTACGGTATTTTGGAGCGCCTGCAGGATGCCTTGGTAATGCCTGTTGATTTTGGCTGGAACGATCTGGGGAGTTGGGATACATTAGGCGCTGTATTACCAATAGATGCTAATGGCAATATTGTAAAAGCTGAACATTTGGGTATTGATACGAAAGAGAGTACTATTTACGGCAGTGAAAAAATAATTGCAACAGTAGGTATAAACAACATTATCATCGTGGATACTGCCGATGCCTTGTTGATCTGTTCAAAGGAAAGGGCACAGGATGTAAAACAGATTGTTGATAAGCTTAAGGAACTTGGGAAAACTGAATTATTATGATAGCCAGGCCCTCTTAACATACTAATTAATATTAATTAAAATGTAGGCATGAAAAAGTTCTGCATTATTATATTGTTATTTCTTTTTGCCCTTCACCTCTCTGCTTCACCCTATGACATGATCCTTGCAGGAGATCCTGTTCTAGAAGACCTCCGTTTTCTCTCCCTTGAATCAGGAAGCCCATTCCTGTCCTTTACCCCTCCCCTCTCCCCTCATGAACTAGAGCAATTCCTTAATTCCCTGGACCTTTCCCGGTTTTCGGCTCCTGCTCAGGAAGCCTTTGACCGCATTAGGGAAAGGCTTGCCTACGAAGCTCCTCTGACCCTCCTTTCAAGCGACTTTTTTTCCATGACCCTTAATATCAATGCAACAATTGAAGCAATGGCTTGGCTTAATACAGATATTTCATGGTATTCCAGATATCCTAAGGTCACTCCTTTTATTTCACTGCCCATTAATTTTTTCTTTTCAGATTCTGTGCAATTATACATGGAACCGAGCTTAACAATGGATAGGGAAGAATATTTCCTTAATGAACAATCATTTAGATTAAATACATCCCTGGATTACTCAAAATTTGATTTTGCCCAGCCTTTTAGGGCATTTGGAGCAGCAGGCGGCGCATGGTGGAATTTTCAGTTAGGCAGAGACCGTTTATCCTTTGGGACCGGGGAAATAGGAAACTTTGCCATATCCGATAACCCTGACTTTTATGAGTTCATGCGCCTTTCACTTTTTGCCAGGAATTTTAAGTACTCTTTTTTAGTAAGCCAGATGCCTTTGGAAATCAGGCCGCAGTTATATGTTTACCGTGACGATGACATTCCTACTTTATCCCGTACCACGAACCGTAATTTCTACCTGCACCGTATTGACTTTAATTTATTTGATGCTTTATCCATCGGCATTATGGAAGGCGTAATAGTGGGGAACTCCCCCCTGGAAATCCGTTACTTAAATCCCTTAATGGTTTTTCATTCCTTTTATTCCTGGAATCATTATGATCGTTGGCTTGAAAATGAAGGCGGACGGCATGTTAACGGCTCTATTTTTTCTTTGGAAGCAAACTGGAATATAGTAAGATCATTGGCTCTCTACGGGCAATTTGTTTTAACTGAGTTTGCTACTCCAGGGGAACTTGATCAGAGAGCCCTTCAACCGCCTAACGGCTTGGGTTTCATGGCCGGATTAAAGCACAGCCATTCATTTAATTCCTGGGCTTCCAGTTCTTTCTTTGAGGCAACTTACACCTATCCCTTTCTTTACATGAACCCCTCGCCATTTGCCAGCTTCATTCATATGCGTAATTTATCCGATTCCCAGCGCATGCACTATTCTTTTATTGGGTATCCCAGGGACCTATTGGTCTTTACCCTGGGTTCAACATTCTTCAGAGCTGATACACTGAGCATCTCCGGCATTTTCTCCCTGCTCTTTAACGGCGAAAAGGACATATATTACGATTGGGAAATTTCTGAAACGGCTTCTAACGCAAGAAGCCCCACAGGAACAGTTGAAAATAAGTATATCGCATCCCTTTCTGCCAGGTGGAGCTTAAACCAGTTCCTTAGCTTAAACGGCAGCCTTACGGGAATTCACTCGCGCAATAACAAGCATATAGCCGGTTCCAATGAAACGGGGCTTCAGTCAACGGTTTCTCTTACTTTCTCATATTAGCCGCTAGAAGAACAGCCGGAAACCGGCGGAGGCAATTAATCCGGTTGTCGTGGGATAAACCAGAGTATCAATGATTCTGTATTGTGAGGCTGAACCTGAATTGGCGGGCCCCTCTATATTGGTGTAAAAAGAGTGTACTACGCCGAATTCTCCAAAGAAACGGATCGGTATGTTAAGGCCTGAAAACAAATAATCGCTGCCTATTTTGGAAATGTTCTGCCACTGGTATGCGCCGTCTTTTAAAAAGAACTTCCTCAAAACCGGATTTTCCATTCGTCTTGCCGGATCAAGTTCGGACATAAGGTGGCTTCCGTCAACTGCGCTTGGGCCGTGGGTTGCCCCGTGGCGGACAAGCTGGTATTGAAAATGCTGCCTGGAGTTTAAAGTCGCCATGGTTTCCAGGCGGAGAAGAAACTCATCGGAATTGGGCGGAATATAATGGCCCAGGCTTACGCCGTTGTTTACATAGGCTGTTTCCAGGGGCATTATTTGATCGCCATACTGGCTGTTGTGCCAGGGGGCGAATATGCGCCTGTGGGTATAATTGTAAGGCTCAACTTTTGTATAGCTAAATTGTACGGAAGTGAAGGAGCCGAACCAGGGGACTGCGGCGCTTGCCCCCACTTGATAGGCGAATTGATTCCAATCGAGTTCCCAGAAAGTTCCCTCCCCAAGGGTTGCCGGAACTGTATCATCGATAAACAGGGAAAACCAAAGCTTCCCTACTCCGGGAATCTGGCCGCCCAGGTTCATAAAAAGAGCGGAATTATCAAAATCGCCCACATTGGCCTGGTAAAAAAAGTTGGGTATCAGGGGGAAAAGGTAGCCCAGCTCAAGGCGCTTGGCCCAAACTGTAGTTGTACCCAAGCCAAAGGAAAAATAGTTTTTGTAGTTTAGTTCGATTTGCTCAATAGAAAAAAGAGACTGGCTGCCCCAGGCTGCAGACCTTTGATTCCCGTCTATGGGTATATACTCTAAACCCCCGGTCATGGCGGAAAAACCTAGCCAGGGAAAGGGCCTAAAAGACGCTTCGGCGGCCAAAAAAGGCTGGGCCGCGCTGTTCAAGGTCAGGCTTTGCCCCACTGACATGGCGGCCCACTCCCGGCGCAGCCGACCGAAGCGCCAGGAGAGAGTGTTGCCCAGGGCGGCTCCTGAAAGCTCGGAGATAAAATGGGGGCCAATGCCTATTGTTTGCGGCCATTCCATAAAACCTGTGTCAGATAAATCATTAAGGGCCAAAAAATATCCGCCGTCCCAATTTTTTCTATAGGTATAGGGGAAAAACGTAAGGGGCTGGCTGTAAGTAGTGATTTCCCTGTTAATGGCATCGGCCCAGGAACCTGTCATCCCCTCAAAAAAGGTGTTGTATGTCCCAAGCTCCGAGCGGGGAGCGCGGACAATGGCACCGAAAAAGTTAAAATTATAGGAAAAGCTATCTCCTATATCGCCTTTTGCGTAGGCGTGCAGGAGGTTATCCATGCCCCATAAAGTCCCAAGGCCGCTGTCGTTATAATGGGCGGCGGCAAAAGCTATCTGTAGTCCGAAGCCCGCTTCGCTGGAAAACACAGTATCCGTTCCTGGAAGTTCAGTGCTGAACCTGTATGAGCCCCGCTCCCAATCCATCTGTCCTGTTTCCTGCGAGGGTCTAAGCATGGCAAGTTCCCTTTCAAAAATCCTGCGTTCCGTATCAGAAAGCCTGCTCTGCGGCGCGTCAAGGATTTTTTCTATGGTTTCAACGATAAAGCTATGGGTATAAGGTTTCACTGCCGGCAGAGTATTGATAAGCCCTCTTATCTGCGCCTGTTCAAGAATGTAATAAACAGGACTGTCCAGGGGAACAGATACATGGGTCTGAGAGGCCAGGGAACCGCATACAATCAAGAGGACTGAAAGGGCAAAAACGGCCTTCTTTCTCATGATTCTCCTTTTTTCTGCCTGGATATTACCAAGATACCGGAGAAATGTAAACGGGCCCCCTTGTCTTGTAACTTTTTTACTTTTTGAGCATCATATTTATATGACAATAGAGGAATTCGACGGCTGGTTCAAGGCAAGATACCGTCGTACCAGCTCAGCCCTTACTGCCACGGCCATGGTAATCTCGGATTTTATCGCCGTAATGCTTTCATTTGGGGCGGGTTTTTTTGTTGTAAAGTTATATTATATCTCGATTGATTACTGGGGCGGCATTAACTTTAAGTCCTTTGTTACCTACTGGCCCTACCTGCCCATCTTCATCATGATTTTCTGGATAATGAAGTTATATCCGGGTGTAGCCCTGGCCCCGGCGGAAGAGATCAGGGGTTTTTCAATTGCCTCACTTTTGGCCCACACCGGCATTAATGTTTCCCGCTATATTCAATATGAAGAAATCGATTCTATCTATGTGGCCTTTATTTTCAGCTTCTTTTTTTCCACTGCTGCTCTGATGATCTGCAGGGATATAACCCATGCCCTGATAGCCCGTCTTAAAATGAAGGGAATTCCAGTGGTTGTCTTTGGGGCCGGGCCTACAGGCCGTCTGGTGGTTGACAGGCTATTAAAGGCCAAAAAAGTGGGCTATGAGCCGGTACTCATCCTGGATGACGATACCGGATACGGAGATTCTTACCGGGAGATCCCCATCATCCATGATACCTCCCTTGGGCCGGAACTGGTTAGGCGCTACAATATTAAAATGGCAATTCTGGCCATGCCGAATTTGGGACAGGCGGAAATGGCCAGTATGGTCAACAATTCCGCATCCGCGTTTAGATACAATGTATTAATCCCGGACTTTTTCAATATCAACAATATCTGGATGACGGTGCGGGATTTTGACGGTATCCTGGGTTTTGCCACAAGCCACAGGCTTAAAATGTACTGGAACCTGGCAATAAAGCGCTTTCATGATCTTGTACTTGTTACCGTGGGCGGGCTGTTGATCCTCCCTTTCCTTTTATTAATAGCGCTGGCAGTTAAACTTAGTTCTACCGGGCCGGTACTCTACGGCCACAGGCGAATAGGCCTTGACGGCAAACCCTTTTTGGCTTACAAGTTCCGTTCCATGGTAATGGACGCCGATAAGAAGCTTGAAGCTGTTCTGGAAGCTGATCCCAGGCTGCGTCAGGAATGGGAGGCAAGCCATAAACTAAAGGATGATCCGCGGATAACAAAAATAGGAAAATTTTTAAGGCGCTCCAGCTTTGATGAATTTCCGCAGCTCATCAATATTCTGAAAGGAGATATGAGCCTTGTAGGCCCCAGGCCGGTAACGGAACGGGAGATTGAGAAATACGGTGAGAACGCCCGCAGGGTTCTTAGCGTGAAGCCCGGCCTGACGGGGCTTTGGCAGGTATCAGGCAGGTCCGATACCGACTATGCCGAAAGAGTCTCCCACGATCTGTATTATATTCAGAGCTGGTCTGTGTGGCTGGATTTATGGATCATCTACCGCACCCCCGCCGCGATTTTTAAGGGGAAAGGCGCCTACTGATGTTAAATCAAAAATTCGCCAAAGTCTTTTTTGGCTTTTTCTTTATTTTATTTTTGACATGGCCTTTAGCGGCGCAGACTCTTTTGCGCTCATTCGATGAACTATTTCCAGGTCTTTCAGAAAGCAATAGAAGCGGGGCTTTTAGTCAGCAGGGCGTTATTCGCACAATAAGAAGAAACGGAGAGCTGGAATTCATTCCGGTGCAGCAATCCGGGATTGACATTTACAGCAGGCTTTTAAGAGCAGAGCCTTCGTTCATCGCCGAGGCGCTTCATATAATACCCTATTCCGAAAGAACCTTTGACAGGCTGGACATTTACAATGCCATTGGGAGAATAGGTGATCTAAAGGGCCGCCTTTACCATTCCAGAACCAGGCAGGCTGAGGTTCCCCTTTTTGAAGAAGCCACCCGCATTGACAGCCTAAGCGGAAATAACCCCATTCCAGACCCCCCTCCCGCAAACGTACTTCCATCCTCGGAAATTGTACATATGCGCCTTAAGGACATAAATTTTGGCGATACCTTTTACCAGGTAAATATGAACGCGGGTGTTCACGGCATTACTTGCAGCCTTATAAATACAAAAAACATTAGCTATTTATTCTTTCCGGCAATAAAAGAAGGGCGATTTTTAGCTGCGTTTTATGTTGAACCCTTGCGCGAAGGAGTTCTGATCTACAGCATGGCCGGGGCCGACGCCTCTGACTTTGTCGCCGCCATGATTGACATTCCATCGTCCATAAGAAAACGACTTGAGGTGTTTATCGCCTGGATTGTTGACGGACTTAAGGCAACACTCTAGTTCAGCGGCTGAATGCGAAGCAGCGGCTGAATGCGAAGCAGCGGCTGAATGCGAAGCATCCAGCCGCCAATAGTTCTTGCTTGCAAGAAAAAATGCTGCCAGCGGCTGATCGGAATCGAACCGACGTCATCAGCTTGGAAGGCTGAGATAATAACCATTATATGACAGCCGCATATAAATATAATTTGCCGATAAGTCGGAAAAATGTCAAGTTACCGCTATTGCGGGAATCTTTCTTGCAGTTCCATGATGATCGTCTCCGCTATTTTCGATGGAATAATTTCGTTGGTGTCGATGATGAGATCAGCAAAGGAAAAATCGTCGTTGTCGATATTGTATATCCTTAGATAACGGTCATGGTCCTTCTTGTCCCTGGCCTCTGTAAAGTCTGTGATACGCTCCAGGCTTCCGCCTTCCCGGTTGTGTATGCGCTTTGACCTGGTTTCAGACTTGGCGGCAAGGTATACCTTTAGATCCGCCTCTTCCAGCATCCAGATGGCAAGACGGGAACCCAGTACACAGCCGCCCTCTTTCCTGGCAAGCTCTACCTGGTGGGTATCTATCTGCCGGTCCCATGAATCATCCGTTTCCGCCAGTTCAAGAACTTTTTTCAGGCTTAATCCCCTTTCCTGGGCCAGGGTGCGGAAGGTGTAATTGATGAACCTTAGATCCAGAGCTTCCGCCACTATACGGCTTACGGTTGTATTGCCGCAGCCGCTCTTTCCCGAAACCGCTATCTTTAAATCATTTAAACTTTTTTTATTCGACATTTCTTAGCTGCTCCCTTATGTTTTCCAGCGCGTTTTTCATTTCCACCACCGCACGGCTCAGCTCAATCGCTGGAGTTTTTGAACCTATAGTGTTAATTTCACGGTTGATTTCCTGGGAAAGGAAATCAAGTTTTTTTCCGGGACTTGGATTCCTTTGCATCTCAAGCCGGAACTCTGACAGATGGGAGGAGAGCCGGGACAGTTCCTCGGAAATGCCGTACTTCATAAGCAGTACCGCAGTTTCCGCAAGGACGCGGCCTTCGTCAATTCTATCCCCCAAAAGCTCTTTAAAACGGGCACTAAGGTTCTCTTTAATTGTAACTTCAAGTCCCGGTAAATGCGAGCTTATTGTTTCAGCGGATTTTTCCAAAATGGCGATATGGGAAAGTATATCCGAAGCCGTATGCTCGCCTTCCCTGATACGTTCGGCCTCGAACTGATCCGCCGCATCGGTTAAAATCGACATAATCAGGGCCTGGTACTTTTCCGGGTCCCTGTTTGTCTCAATTTCCAATACTCCTTCAAGGCCCAGGATCAGAGCCAGGCCGGGCTCCTCCTTTATCCCTGTTTTTGCAGCCAGTTCCCTGATTGCCTTTTCGTAAACCAGTGCGGCATTTTCATTTATCGAAACTGAAACCGGGGCATTCTTTTCTTTTACCCTGATACCCGCCTCTACTCTCCCCCTGGCAAAACGGGAATTCAGGTATTCACGTACCTCCGGCTCCATAAAGGAAAGCCATGGCGGGAGAAAGATTGAAATATCCAGAAAGCGGCTGTTGTAACCCTTTATCTCTACAGAGGCCGTGATATTTTCTTTTGAGGACTCCCTGTAGGCGTAGGCGGTCATGCTTTTCACTTTGCTTCCAATCCCCTGTAGTGCTCAAAGAGTAATTTCCCAAGGGTCCAGTTGCTTCCTGCCCCCATGCTAACGAATAGATCCCCCGGCCTTAGAATTTCCAGCAGAAGCTCTTGTCCCTCATCCGGTTCATCCACATAAAAAAAGCGATCTCCCTGCTCTGAAGTCCCATCGACATTTTGCCGCGCCCTATCGAAAAGGCTCCTGCCGCTAATGCCGCCCTCGTAATGCTCCCTTGCCGAGCTGTAAATTTTGTGCAATACGAGTATATCAGCATTGTCGAACGAAGAGGCAAACTCGTCAAGTAGCGCGGCAGTTCTGGTATAGGTATGGGACATGAAGCTTAAAACCAGGCGCCGCCGGGGATAAAACTCCTTAAGACCCGCAAGGGTGCTTATTATGGCCGTAGGATGATGGCCGTAATCATCCATAAAGAGTATTCCACCAGCCTCTCCCAAAATTTCCGAACGCCTTTTTGAACCGGCAAATTCCTCGAGCGAGCGCCTTAGACCCTCCCTTCTTTCATCGTTCCAGCCGTCATCTTCCCCGCTGCCAAATTCCTTTTTTACAAGCAGACAGGCAAGGGCAAGTGCCGCCGCGGCGTTAAGGGCCGTATGCTTTCCCGGAACGCGCATCTTTAGCTCAACTGGAAAAGAAGCCACGCGCATGATGATCCTTTCATCCGAAACCCGGTAGCTTTCAATTCTGTAGCTGCCCTGAGCGCTAAAGCCGTAGGGGATCAGTTCAATGCCTGGCTTTTCTTTTTTCAGGGCCATGGCGACTTCCGAAGCGCCCGGATCATCTGCGCAGTAAATCAGTTCGCCATCGGCCGGGAGCAAGCGTCCGAATTCCAAAAAAGCTTCCCTGATTTCTTCGTAGCTCTTAAAGTAATCCTGATGATCCCACTCCACGCTGGTAAGGATGATCCTGCGCGGATGGAAAGAAAGAAAATTCCGGCGGTACTCGCAGCATTCGGCGGCAAAGTATTTGCTGCCCAGGTTCAGCGTGGAACGGCCGCCGAAACCGATAACGGCGCTTCCCACCAGAACCTGAGCCGGAATACCGGCCCCCCGCAGCAGGGTTCCCGCCAGGGCCGTGGTGCTGGTTTTACCGTGGACGCCGGTAATGCCTGTCGAATCAAAACCTGCCGAATACTCGCCCAGGGCGTCAGAGTAGCTGCAAAGGGGGATGCCCAGCTTTTGGGCCTCGGCGATTTCCGGGTTTGTTTCCGGGGAATAGGCGGCGGAATAAATCAGCAGATCTGCGGCGGCATTTTTAATGTGGGAAGGGTCGAAAGATTCGTGGAAGGGAATGCCCAGTTCTTTTAGAATTTCGTCGGTGTAAAAGCGCTCCTCTGTGTCCGAGCCGGAAACAACAATACCCCCATTGTGCATTAGTTCCGCCAGGGCACACATACCCGTACCTTTAATTCCAACAAAGTAGGCCTTCTCGCCCTTTTTAAGCATATAAATAAATGTTATATAAGAAAGGTGCTAACTTCAACACCCTTTAGAACTTCCTCTGATGTCTATAACTGGATTTCCGGCTTTATCAACTTTGAGCGTGGACAGGATAGGCGGGAATTTCACCTGGAGCATATGCGTCTTTTGGCGGAGATGGCCGCCGCGCCAGAAAAATGCGCGCCCAGCATCCATGTTGCCGGCTCCAAGGGAAAGGGCTCCGTTACGGGAATGATCGCGGCCATTCTTGGGGCTTCCGGGATAAAAACCGCCCGTTATGCCTCACCCCATGTTCTTGACTTTAGGGAGAGAATTTCCCTGGCGGACAGTTTTTTTTTCGAGGATATTTACACGGCGGCAGGGCAGGAACTTTTTAAACTTGTTGAAAGCTTTCCCGGCAAAAAGGAGGAACTGACATTTTTTGAACTTGCTACCATGTGGTTTTTCCTCTGCGCCCGCCGGGAAAGCTGTGCCGTCATGGCCGTGGAGACCGGCCTTGGGGGGAGGCTCGATGCCACGAACATACTTGAGCCCCTGCTTTCCGTCATTACCGTTATCGAGCTTGAGCATACCGAGTACCTGGGAGAAACAATAGCCGCCATTGCCGCAGAGAAGGCGGGGATCATCAAGGCGGGGCGGCCTCTTGTTCTAGCCGAGCAAAACGTCGAGGCCCTGGAAGTGTTCAGGGAGCAGGCGGCCCGCAAGGGAAGCCCCCTGATTTATTTCCCTAAGCAGGCTGAGTTGCGGAATGTCAAAGTGGAACAGAGGGGAACTTCCTTCGACCTGATTCTAAAAAGTAACGGGGCAGGCAGATCTAACGAAAGCTTCCGGCAGCACTTATACTCCGGGCTCTTTACCCCCATGCCGGGCGAAGTCCAGGCGAAAAACGCCGCCCTTGCCGTTCTGGCGCTCAAAAACGCCTACCCGCAGATCAAGGAAGACGCCGTAAGGGAAGGGCTTTCCGGCTTTACCCTCCCCGCACGTTTTGAGCGCGTCTTGGAAAGTCCGGCGGTGATTATTGACGGGGCCCATACGCCAGGCAGTATTGATTTGGCTCTGGAAACATTTTGCTCCCTTTACGGCCCAGGCGGCGTCCTTATCTTTGCCTGCGCGGAGGGAAAGGCCATTCATTCGATGGCGGAGCTTTGCCTGCCCTGCTTCTCGCGGATCATTATCACCACACCAGGGACTTTCAGAGAAAGCAGGCCCGAAGAAGTCTATGCCGTCTTTAAACAAGAAGCAGAGAAAATTTCAAGCCCAACAGAAATTTATTTTCTACCGGAAACTGCGGAAGCGGCGGACAGGGCCTTGGATATGGCCGGCAAAGAAAAACTGCCAATCCTGGCCGCAGGCTCGTTTTACCTTGCGGCCGAGATTAGGAAGAGGATTCTTTCTGAAGTTTAACCACGAACGACACGAACAGGGCCTTTACTCGAATTTCCTCACACAGAGCCGCGAAGAACGCAAAGAGTCGCAGGCATGGAGTTTGCGCTAGCGCAAACTCCGGAGCTATTTGCCTTGGGCAAATAGCCAGCTACCGGCAGCCCGCTGCCGAGCATTACCAGGGCATAGGGAATTGATCCTCTTATGCGATGTTGGGGCGTACACCATACTTGTACATGCTTTCTAATTTCTTAAATTATTTACAATTGCTTCATTTTCAGCAATCTGTTTTTTGACTTTTGAAATACCAATGTACAACAGCACAATTTGTATTGGAGATGAAACAGCCAAAATAAAAAATCCAAAAATTTTTCCAACCAAGCTCGAAATAGGATGCTTTATTTCAAGCATTGCCTCCTTTGTCTGTGCTTTTACACTACGGTTATCAGGTTGTTTATCAAAGAAATTGCCAATAAAACCAAGGCCCCAACAGAATAACATCCCTATAACAGCAGAAGCATTTCCATATTCACTGTTTAAATTAGTAAACAATACAATCAATCCAAGTAAAAATGTTACAGCAAATATTACGAACTTAATCTTTTTTGATTTAAGTACAGATTTAAATATTGCATCATTTTCACATCCAACCTCGTAATTACATTTTGTACAAAGTGGTTTATTATCAATTTGATATTGTGTATTAGTAACACATTCTTGACAAATCCCACACCCACATCTTATGCAATTAGCAACAGCATCAGTGTCTGAATGAGAAAAACATTTCATATTGATCCTCCTATAAATAATTTTATAGTAATGTTTGGTTTTTGTAAATAGGTATTTTGCAGAATGTTCAAAATCTATAAAGACACTTTTTTCAACACGTTCAGCCTAATGTCGCATAACTACCTATATACGTCAAAAGCCAAATTACTCTCTGCGCTATCTCCGCGTCTTTGCGTCTTTGCGTGAGCATCTTCTTCAATCTTAATGCGGCTGTTGGTGGCTGTTCGTGTCGTTCGTGGTTAAAAATCCCCTAAAACGCTCAGGTAGCGCCGTTCTAAAAATCGTTGGTCTTTCCTGCCCGGGTAAAATCAGCGAGAGGCTTTTCGCGTGGAGCATTAAGCTCGCCTTTTTAAAGCGCCCATCCTGGCGGCCATAAACGGGATCGCCAATAATGGGGGTTCCAAGGTACTTTAAGTGAACCCTGAGCTGATGGGTTCTTCCGGTTTTGGGCCGGAGCAGAAGCAGCGAATAATCGCCGTAATGGCGGACAAGTTTGTAATATGTAAGGCTGGCCCTGCCATCCCCCTCAGAGACGGTAAAGCTCTTGCGATCCCGGCGGGAGCGGACAATTCTCTTGTCGATGCGGCCTCTGGCTTCCGGTGGGCAACCGTGGACCAGGGCGGCGTAGCTCTTGCGGACCTTTCTGGCCTTGAACTGTCCGGCAAGAAAGGCGTGGGCTTCTTCGTCCCAGGCGGCGATGATAAGGCCGGAAGTGTCCTTGTCCAGACGGTGCACTATGCCGGGTCGTAGACCTGTGGCCATGCCGTCGACCACGCCGTCGGCATTTGCCTGTAGTCCGTTTCTTTCGAGCATTCTGAAAAGAAGGGCGTTTGCCAGGGTGCCCTGCCTGTTCCCAGCGCCGGGATGCACAACCATCCCCTGGGCCTTGTTTATCACTATCACCCTTTTGTCTTCGTAAATTATTTCCAGGGGGAGATCTTCGGGAATTAAAGTTAAGCTTTCCGCCTCGGCCCATTCCAGTTCCAGCCGCTCCCCTCCCCTTAGGATCCGCGAAAGCTTTACGGGACTGCCGTTAAGACTGGCCTTTAATCTGCGGGCCTTTATCTGGGAGCGGGAAAGGATCTTTAAGTATTCGGCAATGTAACGGTCAAGCCTTAGTTCGCTAGGAATGGAATCTTCTACTGAACATGAAAAAGAGGGCATCAGGGATTTGCTGGTGTTCGGATAATGATGGGTTCCCCTTCCGGGATCCTTCTTGCTTCCCTTTCTCTTGCGCTTCTCTTGCCCCGCTCAATACCAAAATCCACAATGGCAAGTAAAACTGAGCCTCCCGCTGCGATAGCGATGGTCCTGCTCGTCTGGTTCTGAGCCTGTCCGACAAGCCCCACGCCTGCACTTGTAAAAAGGTACATAAAAGGAAAGGAGCCAAAGGCAACGATTTCCGCCCGGCGCAGATCCTTTGTCCACTGGGGAAAGCCGGTCATGTCAAAGTGGCCGGTAGCCGTACCTTGAGTTGTAGTTTGGGCAGACAAGCTTCCGGCAGAAGAAAAATAGAGTAAAAACAAAAGAAACAGACAAAGAAATTTTCTAATCACGGATCACGTTCTCCAAAAATTGCCGTCCCAAGGCGAATCAGATTCGTTCCTTCTTCTATGGCGATCTCATAATCGTTTGTCATGCCCATTGAAAGGCAGGACCAGTTCCCATTTCCCCCCCCGAATCGTTTCTGCAGTTCATCCCTTGCATGGGCCAGCTTTCGAAAAGAGGCGCGAATTGCCGCCTGGTCACTGGTATACGGAGCCATGGTCATAAGGCCCACCGGATGAAGGCCCGGAAAAGAAAGCAGCTTTTGAGCCGCCGCAAAAAGATCGTCCAGGCTGGGAAACCCGGCCTTTGTCTCTTCGCCGGTATGGTACTCCATCATGACCATTAAAGGACATTCTCTTCCGGCAGTCAAGGCTCCAAGTTCGTCGATAAGGGCCATCCTGTCCAGCGACTGGATGCAGTCAAAAAAGGACGAGGCGGCTTTTGCCTTGTTGCGCTGGAGTGAGCCGACGAAGTGAAGCTCGACGCTTCCGTCCCGCTCCTGGCTTTCCCAGAACCGGGAGAATTTCTCTTTGCCCTCCTGTACGCGGCTTTCACCAAAGAGCCGCATCCCCGCCTTAAAGGCCGCCTGGACAGTTTCCAGGGGAAGAAATTTCGTAACTCCCATGAGCTTTATTTCATCCCGCTGGCGGCCGGAGCGGCGGCAGGCGGCTTCGATTCGCTCCTCGATAATGGCAAGCCGCCGGGCAATAATATCAGTCTCATCCATGTGAAAGAATCTCCTCCAGAAAATTCGCCAGGGCGGCAAAGTCATTTACGTCCAGGGTTTCCGGCCGCCGCTCCCCGTTTATGCCGGCGCGTTCAAAAACCTGCTCAGCCAGCTCTCGCGGGGAAGTTTCCCCATGGGAAGTGTTGATTATAAGCGATGAGGCAAAGTTGCTTAAGGTGTTCCGGATGGTCTTTCGGCGGCTTGAAAAAAGGGCGCGCAGAAGGGGATAAAATAAAGGCGGCAGTTTCTCCCTGTCCGCAAGAAGGTCCAGACGGACTCCCTGGGAATCAACCCTGGGAGCGGGATAAAAAGAAGAGCTTTTTATTAGCGAAAGAAGGCTGACTTTATATACCGATGAGCAGAGTACCGAAAAAGAAGAGTAGTCTTTGCTTGCCGGCTTTGCGGCCATGCGCAGGGCCACTTCCCGCTGAACGGTAACGACCAAACGCTTAAAAGTTCTGCCCTTTTCGATAAGGTCACCAATCAGGGCCGCGCCGATGTTGTAGGGAAGATTTCCAAAAAGAAAAAGCTCGTTTCCGCTGGAAGCACCGTTATTGCTAAAGGCCGTCGGCCATGTCTTGAGTACATCGCCTTCGATAAGGCTAAAGGCCTGGCCGGCGAATGCCTCGCGCAGGTAGCGGGAAAAGGCGGGATCAATTTCAAAGGCCGTTACTTTTGCGCCGCGCTCCAGAAGGCCGGCCGTCATGGCCCCAAGACCAGGCCCTACTTCCCAGACCTCTGCGCCGGGCGGAAGTTCCAGTGAGTCAAGGAGCATATTGCGTACGGCGGGATTGATCATAAAATTCTGGCCAAATTTTTTCCGCATCCCAAGACCCTGCTCCTCCAGAAAGGCCCGCAGTTGGTGTTTTGAATTATAGTTAACTGAAAGAGGCAATGCTGTTCCTGTGGGCATTATCCCGCCTCTTTAAATAAATGATGGATAGATAAAAGAGCAGGGAAAAGACCAAAACCGGAAGAGGATTTGCGGCAGAAAATCCCGGCACAGTTCCGAAAGCCGAAACGGTGAATTCAAGAAGGCGGTAAAGATGGGTCAGGGCAAAGTCAAAAAGATTCCACAGGGGAATTGGCAAAAAACTTGCAAACAGTGCGGCCAGGCCCAGAACCATAAAAACTGCGGAAATGGGCGCGACCACAAGCGTGGCCAGAATTCCTATGGGCCTTAGAGTGTCAAAAAAAAGTGCCACTACCGGGGCGGTAAAAACAAAGGCCCCAATGGAAGCGGAAAAGCTGCCGTTGACAATTTCAGGCAGACGTCCCCTAAGCAGGCTATGCAGGTTTTCTCCCATGCTAAGTATGCCCAGTAAGGCAAGGTAGGACAGGATGAATGACAGGGATTCGCCTGTATCGCTTTGAAAAATAAGCTGAATGATAAAGGCCATGGACAAAAGGGAAATGGCTTTTCCTTTTAAAAGGCCCCAGACGCTTAAGGTTCCAATCAGGTACATTATTGCGGATCTTACCAAAGAAGGCTGGGAACCGGCAACAAAGACATAAACCACAATAAAAACAGCCCCTATCAAAGAAGATCGGCGAATACCCAAAGGCCCCTTTAAGAGGAATGCCAGAACGCTGGAGATGATTGCCAGGTGCATACCCGAAAGGGCAAGTATGTGTGTACAGCCGGAATTCCTAAAGCCCTCCGCCAGATCCACGTTCAGATCGTCCCGCATACCCAAAAGCAGGGCCGACGCAAGGCCCCCCCAGACAACGGCATCCTGGCCCTGGCGGCTCTGAAATCTTTCGATTAAGTTTGTCCGCAGGGCCGTACGGAAGGTCTCGATTGGCGGAGCCGATCTGACTATATGAACCGAACTTGCGTTAAATAAAAGCCCCCGGTCTGTTAAGGAGAGAACTCCATCGGCGTAGATTTCAGAGCCCCGCCCGAATTCCCGCAGGTAGGGAATACTCTCTGCGGGGAAAAACACGCTAAGGTTCCCGCGGGCGCTGGCACGCTGACCGCCCTGGCCGGAACACTGATACAGCTCAAGAATGCCGTAGCCGGAACCGCCGCTTAAGCTCCGTGGGTCCTCGCGGAGTATCCCCGATACGGCAGTTACCCTTTCGGCTGGCAATCCCATTTCAGGCGGGCCCTGTACGCTCTGCCTGGAAGCGATGCCGAAAGAAAAGCCGGCGGCCAGCGCGGCGGCAAGGATGGCAAGTTTGTGAAAGTCGGCGGCTTTTTTCCCCGCTACATAGCGAATAACGCGTAAAAAACTGATGACGGCGATAAAAAGAAAAAAAATGGCCGCAAGAAAATACAGCCTCCATGAAATATTAAATAACTGGTAAGTGTAATAAGAGGCAGCCATTCCCAGGGCGAAAGACAGTGCCGGCAGGGGAAGTTTTTTCTCCGGTTTTATTGCTTGCTTGGGCGGCCTCACCATGCGGATCCAATATCGCCTCTGTTTTCCTGGATGGGAGCTTGCACGTTGACTTTTGGCAGATTCATCTCGGCAACCATCTCATCCGCCTCATCTCCGAGCATCCTAAAGGGAAGATCCTCCTCCTCTTCCGGAAGCATACCGAATACTTCTCCCATTATGTGATTTCGGACATCAATGGGAATTGGGTCAGCTTCTACTCGAAGAATGGATCTGTCCCTGTCCTCCTGGTATTCAACCGAACGGACAGTACCGCCCATGCAGATTGGAAAATTATTCAGGGCAAACTGAACTTTAATCCTTAAGCCCGGCGCGCCTTTTCCGCCGATAAGTGCGGCGCAGCCTGTGTCGGAAAGATCCTGAATAAAACATTTAAGGCCAGGATTAACCTCGATACTATTCGCCTCATCATCATTCACCAATGGATAAAGAAAGGCGGCTTTGTTCATCTTCACTCTGACGGATTTTCGCTTTTGGGTTCTGAAAAGCGAAGTAGAATGGGTGATCTTAAGGGAAGAAATACCCTTGGAAAAAACCTCGTCGATTACCTTTGAGTCAAAAACATAACCCGCGTCCTCTTCCCGCCAGAAATAGACCGAAAGGATCTGCCCCATCCATGAAAAGCTTCCGCCTTGCTTTTCAGATACGGGCCTTGATATAGCAAGATATGTATTGGTATTTTTTACCACCTGGGATCTGAATACGCCCAGGCCTTTTATCAGAACACGCAGATTCTGACCATCACTTATCCTGGAAGTATCAGAAATAGCCTGTTTTTCTTCGCGTTTTTCTATTTCTGTCCTCTTGCGGTAATCATAAAGCACTGAAAGAAAATCCTGACTTCCATCAACACTAAGACCGCCGGAAATATGAATGGTATTAACAAGAGAACGTATGCATTTATCCAGTTCTTCCTGAGATGTAAAAACCAAAACAGGATCATTTAGTTTGGCTTTTACCGTCAGGCGCCGCAGATGGTCAATCTCTTTTAGGGAAAATCCGCACTCCTTGCCCTTGGCGTAAAACTGAACCCAGCTGCCTCTTTCCTTCTTCGGCAGTGAATAGATCAGCATTACAATACCTGAGACGGCTATAATGATAATCAATATGGTAATGAACATTCTATCAATTCCCTATAGAAGTAAAATATAATACAATCCAGGCTTATGGAAGCTCTCATCCTGTACTTTGTTCTTTTCTTTCCAGGCGTTTTTGTTATGCCCTGGGCTGACACCGGGATAATTTCTTTTTCAATGTTCCTGGAGCTCAGCCGAATCATCACATATACCCTTCCATCCCTGGCGCTTTTATGGTATCTAATCTCATACAAAGAAGGCTTATCGTCCGCCAGGGAGCAGTTAAAAACAGGCAAAAGGGACCTAAAAGCCCTTGGATTTGGCCTTGGCGCTCTTATTTTAATTGGCCTTTTCATATCCCAATTGGCCTCCCTTTCTTCGGATTATCTAGGACTGCCCGAGCCTCCCAAGATAGAAGGGCCGGCCAGTTTTCCAGGCTGGTTTGTAATAATTTTTTCATGCCTGGGAACAGGCTACCTGGAAGAAACATACTTTCGATACTACCTTCTTACAAAACTTGAAAAAACCGTTCCCCATCTTGCGATGAGGATTGTTTTATCCACCCTCCTTTTTTCCACATGCCATATTTACGAAGGCCCCTGGGGCATTGCCAACGCCGCCATTGCCGGCCTAATTCTCTCGCTTCTTTTCATTCGCTTCAGATCACTGCACGGTATAGCATTGGCTCACGGGGCTTATAACATTTTTGTCTATATCATGGCTGCTTTAAGTGCTTAAGTGCTTTTAGCGCCTAAGCCGCTACCTTAGCCCCGCCAGATCCCTGTAGGCCATTTCCGCGAAGCCCAGATTCGCGTTTCTGGCGAAGGTTTTAGCGTACTCATCGTAGAGCATGTCCTCGTAGACTTCCCCGGCAAAGCCGGTGTCAATAAGGTTTGTTTTTTGGACTGTGTTCCGCATGCTCTTAATCAGGTTCTTGATTAAAATTGTTTCAAGTTCCATGCAGAGTTCATAAAGTTCGCTGGTTTTATCAATTGGAGTTGCTGCAGGGGGCCTTGCTCCGCCTTCTGTTTGCCCTGCGGCACTTGCAGATGAGTTTTGCATTCTTCTAAGAATTTCCTCAAAGCCGCCCTGTTCCATGGAACTGCGGAGCTGAGCTTCCTGCGCGGAAGAAGAAGAAAAGGGGTTGCGCTCGTTATTCAAGAACTGAGCACCCAACATATTAATATCCATAAACTCCTCCTTCCTCCCTGTTAGCTGTCAGCCGTTACCTTTTAAGCCCCGTGGCAGTACCAAGCATATTATCGGTTGTTTGTATGCTCCTGGAATTGAACTCATAAGCGCGCTGGGCAATTATAAGGTCAACCATTTCCCGGACAACCGAAACATTTGACATTTCAAGAAATTTATGGGCTATCTGTCCCATGCCCTCATAGCCCGGTGTTCCGGGAATGGGATCGCCTGAGGCGCCGGTTATTTTAAAAAGATTCTCCCCGATGGCGGTAAGGCCCACCGGATTGGGAAAGCGGTACAGCTCGATCTGTCCTACCTGGACGGGTTCCTCCATGCTAATCTGGGGCACTATTACCGAAACCCGGCCGTCCTGGGTAACATTGATTGTGTGCGGAAGAAAATTTTCCGGCATGATGATATCTGGCAGCAGCCAGTAACCGTTGCTGGTAACCATGCGGCCGTCCGCGTCCACATGAAAGTTACCGTTCCTGGAATAGGCCCAGGTGCCATCGTACATTTGAATTCTAAAAAAACCATCGCCCATAATAGCCATATCTGTGACGACCTCGGTGTTCTGCAGGGAGCCCTGGGAAAAGACCCGTTGGGTATCAGCCAGCTTAACACCATGGCCCATCTGGATGCCAACCGGAACCACTGTGTCTTCTGTAGCCGGAGTACCGGCAGTCTTTACGGTTTGATAAATCAGATCTTCAAAGTCAGCCCGCATTCTTTTGTAACCGGCAGTATTCACGTTTGCCAGGTTATTTGAGATCGTATCAATGTTGTGCTGCTGGCCTATCATGCCGGATGCGCCTGTCCATAAACTTCTAACCATCTAACTTCTCCTTTTAACTCATCCTGGCTACCTGATTAATCAGGACTCCAAGCATGGAATCATGTGACTGTATTGCCTTTTGGTTCGCCTCGTAAGCCCGGTTTACCTCGATCATCTGGACCATTTCACGCACCGGTTCCACGTTGGCCGCTTCGATAAAGCCCTGGAGGACCGGAGGGCGGTTTTCCCCCCGCATGATCATGGCGGGGCCGGATATTTCGGTGTCGTAGTAAAGGCTGGAACCCTGTTTTTTAAGATACCTGTCAATGTCGAAATCTACGACCTTTAGAACGTCCAGAAGCATGGGCTCGGCCCAGGTATTCCGCTCTCTTGCAATCAGAATATTGGGATCATCCAAATCATATTCGGCGTTTACCCAAATCCTGCCTTCCTTGTCTATCTGAAAATTGTTTGCCTTTATTTGAATGGGGCCGTTCTCACCCAGAACCTGATAGCCCTCTTTGGTCAGTAAATAGCCTTCCATCCCAAGAAAGAAGGAGCCGTTCCGGGTATATCGCTCGCCCTGGGGGGTCGATACGGCAAAAAAACCCTTTCCGTCCAGGGCTATATCAAAATCGCTTTCAGTTTCCTTTAGCGACCCCTGTTCAAAAGAGACAAAAAGCTCGTTTAACTCCACTCCTGTACCCAGCCTTCCTATGATGGGGGCCGCGTCTCCTGAACCAAAGGGATGGGGGTACTGCCCGTCGTCCTTCATTCTGCGTAAAAGCAGCTCCGGAAAGGCCTTAAAAGCGGCCTGCTCGCGTTTGTAACCGTCTGTATTCACATTTGAGAGATTATTCGACACCGCGTCCAGGCGCCATTGCTGAGCCCTCATACCACTGGCAGAAGTAAACCATCCACGTATCATATATTCAGTATCGGCATTTACAAAGGCAGTATTATGCTTTTTAATGTGGAACAATGACTGAAAGCAGCTTGCTGACTGAAAACACCCTTCGGATTGTCCAGGCCATCAAGGCCATCCCCAGGGGCAGGGTTTCGTCCTACCGGGATCTGGCCCTGGCCGCAGGGCTTCCCAACGGGGCCCGGCAGACAGTGCGGGTGCTGCATTCGCTTACGGAAAAGTTCGACCTTCCCTGGCACCGGGTGATCCGCGCCGACGGCAGCATTGGCCTGAAAGATGGGGCCGGCAGGGAGCTGCAAATACAGCTCCTACGGGCAGAGGGCGTGGAAGTCTCGGCGGACGGAAGGGTGGATATGGCGCGGTTTTCAGGGATCAGTCATAACAGCTTTGCGTGATCCCAAAATAATGGAAATAGGCTCCAGCATGGGAACATTTTCACAGACAATCCTGATAATCGCCATCATGGGTACTGCAAGGATAAGGCCGGTAAAGCCCCAGAGCCAGCCCCATACCAATAGAGAAACCAGTATAGTCAAGGGAGAAAGCCCAAGCGTGTCCCCCATTACCTTTGGAAGAATAATAAAGCTGCATAGTATGTTCGTAGCTATCATGGCAAGCGCGGTGGCGATGATGGGGCCAGGTTCCGGCCAAAACTGAACCAAGGCAAAAGCGGAGGCCCCCACTCCGGCGACAATACTGCCAATGCTGGGAATAAAATTCAATACGAACTGAATTACCCCCCAAACTGCGGCTAATTCCACCCCAATTATCCACAGGCTTAGCCCAACCAGAACACCGTTAAGAACGGAGATGAAAAACATTATGAAAAGGTAGTTGGTAACCTTGGATATCACATCGGAGCTAATCTTCTTTATTCTTTCCGCCCGTGGGCCGGGAAAAGCCTTGTCAAGTTTTCGTCTGAAAAAAGATGCCTCGAAGAGAAGGCAGACCATAAAAGCCGAGACCATAAAGGCACTTGCCATAAAACTGAAAAGATCATTGGTAAAAGAAAGGGTCATTTCACGAGCCAGAAGCCTCACTTCTGCCTGGCGCCAGATATTTTCAAATATTGAAATATACTCATCGTAGGGAAGATCAAAGAACAGGGCTACCAGAATGTAGAAATCCCTGATCCTTTCTTCATATCTGGGATAGAGAGCTGAAAGCCTTTGACCGGAATTGTAGAGAATCATCCCCATTAGAAAAATAAACCCAAAAAGTAAAACCAATATTAATAAAGCTGAAACTATCCTGGGCATGCGAAATTTTTCAAGAAAGATTGCTATTGGATTGGTAACAAAAGCCAGAAGCACAGCAATCGTAAAAGGCAATACCACAGAGGCCGTAATCTTTATTACTGCTGCGAAGATAAAAACAGTGATTATCCCAAGAAGGAAAATAATCACCCGGCTGGAATTTCGACTGTCAAGCTTGTTTTCCATAAGATTCTCCTAGCCGCTTAAGGCAGAAAGCTTTTCTTTTATCCCTGTGAAATTCATAAGATTCACGTTTTCCCGGAGCCATGCTGCAAGCCCGTCATCGGATGTGTATTCAAAGGCCTCAAGCTCTTCCATGACCGCGTCTACTTCGTCTGTGTCGTATTTCTTGCAGGCGGAAAGGAGCTTTTTTAGAATTTCCGGATCCGGCGAATCTTTTTTTTGCTTGGAGTTACCTGGTTTGGAATCACCGGGAGCCTGCTTAGGCAAAAATTCTTCCAGGTCGCAGATAAGTTTTTCCATGTCTTTATAGAATGAGGCATTGTTCTCCAATACGAAGTCCAAGTTGCCTTCCTTGGCCGCGTGCTCCAGAGCTTCCGCCCTGTCCCCCAGGGGATCCGCGCCAATGGCCCGGTTTGAGCTTTTAATCCCGTGGACATGAATGCCATAGTCCCCAAGGTTTTCCCTGTTGACTTCCCGGGTAAGCTCTAAAAGCGGCCTTGTGTTTGTAACAAAAGAACCCAGTATGAAAAGATAGGTTTCCTCGTTCCCGCCAAAAATTTCAAGGCCCTTGCTCATATCAAGGCCGGCGATCTGCTTGCCCAGGTTCCGCCGGTCATGGCCGCTTCTCCTGTCGTCCTGCCTGCGCCTGTCCTTGCCCTTGCGGGTATCCGTGACCAGCTTCCCGTCTACATTGATCTTCTCAAGATTCTTTTCCAGTTCCTTATCCCGCACCCATTCCCTGATGACCGAGTCAAGGCGTCCTATTTCAATGGGCTTGGAAATAAAGGCCTGGAAGCCCTTTTCCAAAAACATTGCCTCATTCCCCACAATGGCGTTGGCGGTAAGGGCGATTACGGGTACATTTTTGGCGTATTCCGTTCCGATTTCCTGGCGGATGATCCTGGTGGCTTCGATCCCATCCATACCGGGCATCATGTGATCCATGAACACGGCATTGTAGCGGACTGTTTCGGCGCGAATGGCGTCTATGGCTTCCTGCCCGCTGCTTACGCAGTCAACTTGCATACCGTAGGGCTTCATCATACCCCTGGCCACATCAAGGTTTGTTGCCACATCATCCACCACCAGCACTTTTGCGTAGGAAAGGTCGGCCCGCACCATGGCGTAGTGCCGGTGGCGCTTTTGATCTGTATACCTGAAGTTTTGCAGGCTATTCACTACTTCCGGCCCGATAACGACATCGGAAACAAATTGCTGCAGTACTTTTACCGTGAAAACGCTGCCCTTTCCGTATTCGCTTTCTACTTGAATTGAGCCGCCCATCATCTCCGCGATCCTCTTGGTAATGGGCAGCCCAAGACCGGTTCCTTCTATTTTGCGGTTGGCCTTGGTATCCATCATGCTGTAATCTGTAAATAAGCGGCCCATATCCTCTTTTCTGATGCCCTGACCGCTATCCTTGACCCAGGCGCTTAGCAAGATCTCCTCCCCGGCAGACCGTTCGCTGCGAATACCCAATTCCACCGTACCTTCCTTGGTGTACTTAAAGGCGTTGGAAAGCAGATTGTTCAATATCTGCTTGATCCGCAAATCGTCTCCGCAAAGGCGCGAAGGCAGGTTTTCTTCAATATCAAGAATGAATTGGATTGGCTTATCTCCGATACGCATTATACTTTGGGTAATGGCATCGTTAATCAGGCTGGGAGTATCGTACTCAATCGAAACAAGTTCAAACTTGCCCGCCTCTATTTTGGAAATGTCCAGAATATCGTTGACCGTGCTAAGAAGGGTCATACCCGCATTATTTATCTTTTCAAGATTTATCCGGGCCTCCTCACTTAAACCGCCGGCTTCTATGCTCAGGTCCGAAAGGCCTATTACCGCGTTAAGGGGGGTTCGCATTTCATGGCTCATGTTGGCAAGGAAGCTGGTCTTGGCGCGGCTGGCCTGACGAAGCTGCATTGCCTGTTCATTACGGTTCACAGCGCTTGCCATCATTAGGCATCCTGAACGCAGAATATCAACTTCTTCTTCGGGAAAGGTACGATCTATGCGGCAATCGTCAATACAGGCAAAGCCCCACAGATTATTCTGAAAAAACAGGGGGATTGCCAGGGTGGATTTTATGGCAAAGGGGAGTAAAAATTCCTGATCCCCCTTGGAAAGAGTGAAGAGCGGACCGTTTATATGTTCACCACGGGAAAACCTGAGATCCCATTCAGGTGAAATACTGTAAGAGAAGCTCGAAATACGCGGGTCTGATAGCTTCTGTCCAAAGTCGCTGTACCATTTGTGTTTTAAATTGGCATGGAGTGTACCGTCTATCATTTCATTCTGCCAAATCTCAATATAGTCAGCATCAACGCATCTTCCCATTAGGCCCATGCCTTTCTCTAGTGAAGCCTCAAAGCCTTCGCTTTCATCGGAAGCAAGTATCAGCGATGCCGCTTTATTCACCATGTGGAGCAGATCATCCCGTCTTTTGATTTCATTCATTTGAGCGTTACGATTAATAGCGTTGACGATCATTAAGCCCATAGAACGCAGTATCTCAAGCTCGTCTTCCGTAAAGCTACGCTCGATGTGACAGTCGTCAAAAGTGAAAAAGCCCCAGAACTGGTTCTGCACAAACAAGGGTAATATGACCGTAGATTTTATCTTAAAGGGACTTAAATACTTTTGATCTTCCGGTGAAAGGTTCGAGAAGGGGCCGCTTATATATTCACCACGCGAAAATCTTTTATCCCATTCGGGGGTAATGCTATACGAGGCATGGAAATTAATCGGAGCAAATGCTGTCTTTTGCCCGAACTCGCTGAGCCATTGATGTTTTAAAACGAAGTAAAGTTCGTCATTTATCATCTCGTTTTGCCATATCTGAAAACGGTCAACATTCATACAACAGCCTATGACTTCCATGCCTTCCAGAAACGACGCCTTTATGTTTTTTTTGTCTTCCGCCGCAAGCAATACCGCCGCCGCGCTGTTTGCCGCGTGCATCAACTGTTTCTGGCGCTGCTGTTTTTGGCTGGCATCTTGTATGGTCCGGGCAAGTTCGCCTATTTCATCGTCCCGGTCAGTGCCGAAGAAATCCGCAGCAGCTTGCTTACCTTCCGATACGCCTTGGGTAATGTTGTTCAGGGGATTGAAAACAAGCCTGGTCATAAAGGCGTTTCCGCAGATTACATACAAAAGAAAAGTGGTCAGCGTGACAATCATCAGGAATATGCTCCTGGTGACACTATCATTGATATAAACGAAAATCACCACCGACACAACTGCCATCAGTGCCAGAATCAGCACGAGCAGGAGCGTAATTGTGTTACGGGCCCGGGCGGCAATTTTGCTTTTCTTTTTTGGCTTGTTTGGCACCTGGTTTTCCAAATCTTTCCCCTTTTAGCTTATTTTGACGATTCCATTCCTATAGAACCACTATAATCGAAGGGCTATTTTTTGTCATTATCAAAATATCAGACAGGCATCACCGTAGCTAAAAAAACGATAGCCCCTGTTTATCGCCTCCCTGTAGCTTTCCAGGATGAAGTCCCTGCCGGCAAAAGCCGAAACAAGCATGAGAAGGGTTGAGCCGGGCGTGTGGAAATTGGTAAACAGGGCGTCTGCAAGCTTGAAAGTATAGCCGGGGTAGATAAAAATCGAAGTACTCCCGCCCCCCCTCTTAATGCGCCCCTGTGCTCCTGGACTGGACTCCCAGGCGGATTCCAGTGCACGCATACTGGTAGTACCCACGGCCAGGATCTTCCTGCCTTCGGCCCTGGCCTTTTCTATACGGCCGGCGGTTTCTTCGTCAATGATGTAGATCTCCTCGTGCATCCTGTGATCTTCGATGTTCTCGCTGCGGACAGGCAGAAAGGTACCGGGCCCAACGTGCAGGGTAACAAAGGCGCTTTCTATCCCGGCCCCTGCAAGCTCCCCAAGAAGCTCCTCTGTAAAATGCAGCCCCGCCGTGGGAGCCGCCGCCGAGCCGTAGTCCCTGGCATAAACCGTCTGGTACCGTTCTTCGTCACCGGCGCTGTCTTCTCGCCTGATGTAGGGCGGCAGGGGCACATGGCCGTGTATCTCCAGCCAACTGTCATCCACCGGCCTTTCAAATCTAAGAAGGCGGAATTCGCCTTCCCCGCCGGTAATTTCCGCGCAAAGGCCGTTCGCAGAATTGCGATCTGCAAAGATGTAACGGCTTCCCATGCGGCAGCGGCGGGCCCTGTTTAGCATTACCCGCCAGAGGCGGCCTGTTTCCACGCCGGCTTCTTCGACTTTTGCAAGCAGAAGAAACTCCACCTTCGCCCCGCCCGCCTCGGAAATCCCAAAAAGCCGCGCCTTTCGCACCCGGGAATTGTTAAAGACCATCAGGGTTCCAGGTTCGACTATCGCGCTTAGATCGCCTGTCATCCGGTGTTCCAGGCGGCGGGTCTTCCTGTCCATCAGCAAGAGCCTGCTCATACCCCGTTCTTTCGCCGGCTCCTGGGCAATGAGATTTTCGGGGAGCTCAAAGTTAAAATCAGAAGCTTTCATAAAAGCCGCTTTTATTGGTCAAATGGAAGACCCCCGCTTTCTCGCGGCTGGTTTTGCCTTGGTATCTTTAGATAATCGTATGCCAAGGGAGTGAGCATTCTGCCGCGGGGGCTGCGCTGAACAAGGCCCGCCTGTATCAGGTAGGGCTCGTAGTAATCCTCCAGGGTATCCACGGACTCGCCTATGGAGATGGCCAGGGTTTCCGCTCCCACAGGCCCCCCGCCGTACCTTTCGGCGATAATTTTCAATATCTCCCGGTCGTATCTTTCAAGGCCAAGGGTATCTATCTCCAGGCGGCCAAGGCTTTCCTGTACAATCTCCCTTGTGATTTTTTCCCCATGGCCAGCGGCATGAACCTGGGCGAAATCCCGTACCCTGCGCAGAAGGCGGTTTACAACCCTTGGGGTTCCCCTGGAGGATCGGGCTAAAAGCGCCGCCGCATCATCTTCAACGCCAAGGCCCAGTATCCCCGCAGATCGCCTGACAATTGCCTCCATGTCCTCATCCAGATAAAAAGAAAAGCGGCAGCTAATTCCAAAACGGCTTATAAGAGGGCTGGAAACATTCCCGGCCTTGGTAGTTGCCCCCACAAGGGTAAAGGGCTGAATGGGCAGCCTTATGGTCCGGGCGCCCGGCCCTTGGCCTATGATCCAGTCAAGCTCATAGTCTTCCATGGCGATGTAGAGTATTTCCTCTATGGCGGGTTTAAGCCGGTGGATTTCGTCGATGAAGAAAACCGTTTTTTCCGTGAGTGTGGTGAGTATTCCAACCAGGTCTTTGGGTTTGTCCAGGGCCGGTGCGGAGGTGATTTTAAACTCCGTCCCAAGTTCATTGGCAACAACCTGGGCCAGGGTAGTCTTTCCAAGGCCCGGCGGGCCGATTAAAAAGAGGTGATCCAGGCTTTCGCCACGTTCCTTGGCTGCTCTGATAAAGACCGAAAGGTTTTCCTTTATTGTCTTCTGCCCCTGAAACTCCGCAAGGCTCCTGGGCCGCAGGGCCATGTCCCTTTTATCTTCTTCCAGGGGCTTTTCCGGATGCAAAATTCCCTTATTACTGGTTTTCCCCATCTTTTACCTGCTTAAATACACAATTGCCTGCTTAAAAAGCAGCTTTTCCCTCTCTGCCTCGCTTAAACCCACCGGCAGTTCCGCCTCCGCTCTGGCTAGAACCTCCACAGCGGCCCTTTTATCAAAGCCCATGCCAACCAGGGCCTCCGCCAGGTCTCCGTAGGCAGTCCCAGTGAAAGGTTTTTCCACGGCCAGCTTTCCTTTAAGGGCCAGAATCATCTTCTGGGCGGTCTTTTTTCCCAGGCCGGGTACCGCCTCCAGGCGGGCAAGATCCTCGTTTTCCAGGGCCTGTTCCAGCTCCTTTTGGCCTATGCCTCCCATGATCTTAAGGGCAGCTTTCGGCCCGATTCCTTCAACTTTAAGCAGTTCCAGAAAGACAAGCCGCCCAGCCTCGGCGGCAAAACCGTAGAGCTTCATCTGGTCTTCACGGTGGTAAAGCCAGGTAAAAAGGCGGCCCTCCTCGCCAATGGATGGCAGCCAGTTTATGTCTGTCGCCGGAACAGATATGTCCCATTCTATGCCGCCGGAAAGAATATATACGCTGTCGGATAGTTTCCCGGTGATAGTTCCACGGATACTGTTGAACATAAGAGTACTATAGCATTATTATGCATTATTGACATCAGTCTGGATAAACATTAATATTAAAAAGCCATCTTTTTAGGAGTAGAAAAAGCAAATGAAAACGGTACTTGTAGTCGATGATAGCCGTATTATGCGGAATATTGTTAAAAACACCTTCGCGGAATTGAGAATCCCAAGTCATTTTTTGGAAGCTGAAAACGGTAAAAAGGCCCTTCACCTTCTTGAAACAAACAAGGTTGATCTGGTTCTTCTGGACTGGAATATGCCGGAAATGAACGGTATGGAGTTTTTAAAGAAGGCAAGAGCCATGCCGGATTATGCAAACACTCCTATTGTCATGGTAACATCCGAAGCGGCAAAGTACAATGTGGTAGAGGCCCTGCAGAATGGCGCTACGGATTATATTATCAAGCCTATTCGCGAAAAGACTTTCATGGAAAAGATCACAGAAATCACGTTCTAAAAGGGGAAAGAGATCAACATCATAACCGGAAATTTAAAAAATGAGGGAATTTGCCTCTCTGTGGCGGTGGAAACATCAACGTGAAAAAAACAAAAACAAAAGAAATCCTGCAGTCTATCTTCCTTGGCAAGCGCTACTTTGAACTTAAAACCATAAACGATCAGGTAAGATACATGACCATGAATTCCATCTTCACGGCCGCAATCATTCCCCTGACCATACTTGGCATTACCATGATCGGCGTTGATTGGTTTAGGGTCTTCATCGACTTTTTTATTGCTTTCCTGTGTCTTACTTCTCTTATTCTTATTCGATCAAAGGTACCCCTTAGACTTGTGCCGGTTTTTCCGGTAAGCGTTTTTGGGGCCTACTGCCTTTTTCTTCTGACTACCGGCCACCTTGACCTATGGGCCGCTGTTTGGATCTTTTCCTTTCCGGCTATTGTTATTTTTCTTTGTCTGATAAAAATCGGAATTATCGAAACCGTTTTGATGTTTGCCGGTATTATTTTTATTTTGTATTCGCCGCTTTTCTCGATACAGGTAGAAAACGATGTCAAAATCCGCATTATTTTAGCCTATGTTCTGGTTTCGTCCCTGGCAATAATATATGAATATATAAGCATAAAAAAAGACAAAAAAGAAATAGCCCTTAATATGGAACTTGCCCAGGAACGGGATGTTGTCCAAACCATGAAGGATAATATCCAGCAGGGCATCTTCCTGATGGACAAGGAGCTTAGAATACTTCCCCAGTATTCCAAACCGCTTAAAACGATCCTCTCCTATTACGATTCTGAACTTGCGGGCAAGAACTTTCTTGATATATTAAGCGCTTCCCTGGACGCCAGGCAGCTTAATACCATGAAAGGCTACTTTTCCATGATATTCTCAAAGGCCAAAAGCGAAAAAGTTCTTGCCACCGCCAATCCCATTGCCGAATTTACATACAAGGTCGATGACCGGATCAAGTATCTAAGTACGAAGTTCCACCTGATTGAAGATAAAGACGCCGAACCTGTAATAATTGCCATTGTCCTGGACATTAGCCGGGAAAAAGAATTTGAACAGGAAATGCTGGAACAAAAGGAAGCCCAGGAACTGGAGATGAAAAATCTATTCGATGTCATCCAGATCGACCCCTTGGTATTCCAGGATTTTATTGACGATACAGAATCAAATTTCAATTATATAAACTCGATTTTAAAAGACCGCACCCTTACCGAAAAACAGGTTGTCGCCAAATTTTTTCAGAATGTTCATGCCATGAAGTCCAACGCCCTTATTCTTGGCCTGGAAACCTTTGGCAATAAACTTCATACCCTGGAAGATGAAATAAAGAATATTTCCAGCCAGACAAAGGTCTCGGTAGAAGATGTTCTTGGCCTGGCTTTTAAACTTGAAAATATAATGCAGGATAAGGACGCTTACACAAAAATTGTCAAAAAGATTGAAGCCTTCAAAACTTCACATCAGGTTGACACCATACTGATCCACTCCCTGACCAGAGCCGTTGAAAAAATTGCCGAAGAAACAAACAAGAAAGCTGAAATTAAGGCGGGATTCGTTGAAAAATCAATTCTCGAAACAAATCTGCGTAAACCGATTAAGGATATTTTATTCCAGTGTGTAAGAAATTCTCTGTATCACGGCATAGAATCGGTTGATGAAAGAATTGCAAAAAATAAAAAGCCGGTGGGCCTTTTGGCATTAAGCATTAAAAATGTTAACGGCACAGCGGAAATTATTTTTTCCGATGACGGCCGCGGATTTGAATGGGAAAAAATCAAAGCCAAGTTTCTTTCATTAAACCCGACGGTAAAGGAAGTAGACAGGAAAGTTCTTCTATCGGCAGTTTTTTCGCCGGAATTCTCTACCTCCGATGCTGCAAGCACGATTGCCGGACGCGGAGTAGGACTTAGCCTGGTAAGGGATCTGGTAAAGGAAAATAAGGGGACTATCAAAGTGGACTCTTCCGGATCGGGTCTTACATTTAAGTTCACATTCCCGCTGACAACCGGCTTTAAATACTAAACACAGCAAGCTTAAAATTAAGGGTCAAATGCCCTTTCTATGGGAATACGCACCAGATTAACAGCTTGGCCCGGGTAGCGGGTTCTGAATCTGGCAAAGGAAGTTTCTTCTACGCTCTCAAATAAAACAACCTGAAAGACACCCCGCTCGGTAAAAAAGGGGACAAGAACGGCTACATGGAAATACTGCCGGAACCGCGGAAGGCCCCTGGGGTTCTCCTGGGTAACCGGGGCTCCCATTTCGTTGTTCACCGCCGCCAGGTAGATCCTGCCGGGCTCATCAATGGCAAGGGCATAAAGGAGGGCCTGTAATCCCTCGAAGCTGAACCCCGCGTTATGTGAAAATCCCTGGAAAGGCATAACGGAGCTGCCGCCGGGCTCTCTGAGTATAAGCTGCGAGAAGGGCCAGGAGCGGACTTCGATTTCCTCAAGTATCCCCTGGCCCGAAGAACGCAGAACCGTAGCGGCAGCAGAGGCAAGGTTTCTGTTCCAGTCCAGGCCGAAAAACGGATCCCTAAGATCTTCCCAGATATCCGTATAGCTGGAGCCCCTGTCCCCGAACGGTTCTTTCAGCGGGCTGATTGGAAGCCTTGTTCCCGTAACGGGCCTTAAAATGCCGTCAACCACCCATTTGGCAAATCCGGAGCAGTTAAGCCCCATCAGGCCTTCCGGGTCCTGGGCTTGCAGGGTATCGATAAAAACGTAATTGCCATTTTCGTCGATGGCGCCATCGTCCGCAAAGACAAGTTCAGGAAGCCTTGAGCGAACCGCCGAGACAAAGGCCCGGCTGTCCTGATACATGGCTGGTTCTATGTCAAAGAAGCGGCGGGGGAAGCGGTCTCCGGCCATGGCCAGGACATCTTCAACAGGCAGAACGTAAAGCCGTTCAAAGGGAACAGGTATAGGCAGGGAGCGCAGGACAAAGGCATCGTAAATAACCACGTCCATAAGGCTTCTTTCGCCGGAAAGGGGCCGGAATTGTATGTAGGTATTAAAGTCACTTCTTAAAAAAATGCGTATACGGGTTCCCTCGCCGGTATCCCGGTGGCGGGTTATGATCCAGGAACCCTGGGCCCAGCCGGTAAAGGCGCCGTCCCGCTCCCTGGCCAGAACTATGCCAAATTCTTCCCGGTTTTGGGGGGAAGTCTCTACCCGCACCTGGATTTGGCGGCCTCCCCTAAGGGTATAGTACTCTGGCCGCTTGTTAAGAACCCTTGCCGGAGTTTCCCTGAACCAGGAATCCAATAGGGAAATCCTAAGGGATGAATCGTCTTCGATGTTTCGGGTCGGAATGTCCTGCGCAAAAAGCATTCCCCCCGGAATCATCAGGAGGAAGAATAAAACCGGGGGGAATATTTTACACATAGACACTTTCATTATCGGCTCCCATTAATAAATAATAAAATTGGACTGGTGGTTTCAATAAATCTATGATATTATATCATTAGGAGGCTCTATGACACTGTACAGCCGGGGACAACTGATCTTTTTTTCCATCCTGAGCGCTCTTATCATGTTGCTTTTTTCCCTGGGAATTGGACTGCTTAGGCTGCCTGGAGCAAAGGCAGCGGCGGAGACGGCGGCTATCAACCCGGCGGCTTATGCCATAGGATCTGGAGAATCCCTTTCTGTATCTGCCTTTTTTGACGAGGTTCTAGCCGCCGGACCCCACCCCCTCCAGCGCACTGTGTCTGACCTTGCCGGCTTTACCGAAGATGAGCGCCTGAACATTTCCATCTACGAACAGCTAAACGCGGGGGTAGTTAATATCACAACCGAAACGGTGGCGATAAACTGGTTCTTGGAGCCGGTTCCCCAGGCCGGAGGCTCCGGCTCGGGAACGATTATAAATACCCGCGGCTATGTGCTTACCAACAACCATGTGATAGCAAACGCGAACAGGGTCTATATCAACCTTGCGGACGGCAGCCAGTTTGAGGGAACGGTGGTTGGAACCGATCCGGAGAATGATATCGCGGTTTTAAAGTTTGACCCTCCAGCGGGGATGAATCTTACGGTAATTCCCTTTGGCAGCTCCGACAACCTTATGGTGGGCCAGAAGGTACTGGCCATCGGCAACCCCTTTGCCCTGGAGCGGACTTTGACCGTGGGCATTGTTTCCGGCCTTGGCCGCCCCATCCAGATTTCCCGCCACCACATAGTCCGTAACATGATCCAGACAGATGCCTCGATAAACCCCGGCAATTCCGGCGGGCCGCTTTTAAACAGCCAGGGGCAGATGATCGGCATCAATACCATGATCTACTCCACCTCCGGGGGGTCTGTGGGCATAGGCTTCGCGGTTCCCATTGACACAGCAAAGAGGGTTGTGGCGGAGATCATCGAGCACGGCAGGGTCCGGCGGGGCTGGATCGATGCCACGGTGGTTCAGATCTTTCCCGCCCTGGTGCGCCACGCCAGGCTGCCGGTGGAGACAGGCTTGCTGGTATCCCGCACCCGCAGCCGGGGCCTGGCTGAAAGGGCCGGACTCCGCCAGGGCAGCGATCCTGTCCAGTACGGCCGCAGCGTGATTTACATTGGCGGAGATATCATCGTCGCCGTAAACGGAATGAATACCGATACCCTTGCCGACCTTTACTCCGCCCTGGAGGATGTCAGACCCGGAGAAACGGTGCGGGTGGAAATTATACGCGGCGGCAACCGCCTGAACCTGGACATTGTAATGGCGGATCGGGAAGAAGTGCTTGGAAGATGAGCTTTGCCATAAGTGATAAGGAAAAAAAGCTGCTGCTGGCGGAGGCCAGGGAAAATATAGCTGCGAAACTGGAAAGAAGGGAGCCCCGCTACGAAACGGCGGCGGCTTTGCAAAATACAATAAAAGACGGCAGTTCCGCCCTTTCAAAGCCCTGCGGGGCCTTTGTCAGCCTGCACAACCGCGTAAACCAAAGCCTGCGAGGCTGCATCGGCAGAATGATTGCCTCTGATGCCCTGCAAGAAACCGTCCGCATCATGGCCCTGGAGGCGGCCTTTGGCGACCCACGTTTTCCGCCTCTTGCGATCGATGAACTTGAGCGAATCAGCATAGAGATATCCGCCCTTTCGCCTATGGAGATCTGCCAGGATCCCCAGTCGGTACAGGTGGGCGTCCACGGCCTTTACTTGAAGTATCAGGGCCGTTCCGGCGTGCTTCTGCCCCAGGTGCCGCTCCAGCAGGGCTGGGACCGCCAGGAGTACCTGGATTATATCTGCGTCAAGGCCGGCCTTCCCCCCCGCTCCTACGAAGAAGCCGGCGCAGAACTTTACACCTTTACCGCGATCGTTTTTTCCGAGGATGATTAGACTTTTCCCTCGTACCTGGCCATGCTGCGGGGATTTTCAAAAACATCCGCCGCCCAAAGAAGCTTAATGTCTATTCCCAGCTCTCTAAATTTTTCCATCGCCTTTTCATACACATACTTCGCGATGCGCTCGGCGCTGGGGTCATTTTGAAACAGTTCCATGTCGTTTAGGTTTGAATGATCCAGGGTGTCCAGGATCTCTTTTAGAAGTTTTTTCAAAAGGGCGAAATCCACCAGCATCCCGCCGGAATCAAGCTCGTTTCCTCGGACCCAGAGCCGCACCAGATAGTTGTGCCCGTGTAGATTTTCGCATTTGCCGTGGTAGTTGCTTAAAAAATGGGCCGCCGAGAACTCCGCCTCTACCCGCGCGCTGTACACTCGCTAATAACCTTGGGAAGCTTGGCTGTAAGGCTGATCTTTCCGTCCTTGCCGTCAGCGGTAAAAACCGTACCCGGAGCATAATCGTTTGAAAGTATCTTAAACGAGATTGTGTCTTCCAGTTCTTTTTGTATTGCCCGGCGCAGGGGCCGTCCGCCGAATTTCGGATCCCAGCCCTTTTCAATCAGGATCTTCCTTGCAGCCGGCTTAACCCTGATGGAATAGCCCTGTTCCGCAAGGCGCGCTGAAAGCTCATCGATCTGCAGCTCCAGAATGGCCTCCACCTGCTTTAGATCCAGGGGATGGAAGACCACCACGTCATCAACGCGGTTTAAAAACTCGGGATTGAAAATTCTTTTAAGCTCCTGCTTGGCGGAAGATTCAATTTCTTCAAAGCTCATTAGCCCTGAGCCGCTTCCAAAGCCAAGCCTTGAATCTCTGGATATTTCCCGCACCCCCGCGTTGCTGGTCATTATTATTACCGTGTTGCGGAAGCTGACCGTATGTCCCAGGCTGTCCTTAAGCTCCCCCTCCTCCAATACTTGAAGAAGCAGGTTAAAGACATCCCGGTGGGCCTTTTCGATCTCGTCAAAAAGAATGACACGGTAGGGGTTCCGGCGTATGCGCTCGGTTAAAACACCGCCTTCCTCATAGCCGACATAACCTGGTGGCGCGCCCACCAGGCGCGAAGCGTTGTGCTTTTCCATGTAGTCGGACATGTCGATCCTCACCAGCGAATCAGGGCTTTCAAAAAGGTACTCCGAAAGCCGCTTTGCCAAAAGGGTTTTCCCTACCCCGGTGGGGCCCAGGAAGATAAAGGAACCCAGAGGACGCTTGGGCGAGGAAATGCCCACCCTTGAGCGCCTGATGGCTGAGGCCACCGTTTTTACAGCCTCGTCCTGACCTACAAGGCCCCGGTGAAGCTCATCTTCAATTTTTAACAGGCGCCTGGATTCATGTTCTTCAAGATGTGTCAGGGGAATACCGGTGATCTCGGCCAGCACCCGGCGGACATCTGTTTCGTCAACCTTAAGCCTTTCGTTCATAGCCGAGCGTTCCCAGGCTAAACGCATGGTATCAAGGCGGTTTCTAAGTTCCCTGACCTGGTCCCTCATCTCCGCCGCCTGCTCATAGTCCTGCATGGACACCATGTCGACTTTCTTCTCCGCCAGCTGCCGGATTTCCTGCTCAATGCCCGCGATTTCGGGGGGAAGCTCAGGGGGCTCAAGCTTGCGCATAGCCCCGGCCTCATCAAGCACGTCAATGGCCTTGTCGGGCATGTACCTGCCGGTGATGTAGCGCTGGGAAAGCCGGGCGGCTGCCTCTACAGCCTCATCGGTATAGTAAACTGAATGGTGATCCTCGTATTTTTTCTGAATGCCCTTTAGAATTTTCAGGGTCTCATCGAAGCTAGGTTCTTCAACTAAAATTGACTGGAAGCGCCGTTCCAGCGCCGCGTCCTTTTCAAAGTGTTTGCGGTATTCAGCCAGGGTGGTGGCGCCAATGCACTGGAGATCTCCGCGGGAAAGGCCGGGCTTAAGCATATTGGAAGCGTCAACCGTACCTTCCGCGCCGCCCGCGCCGATTATCGTGTGTACCTCGTCAATAAAGAGAATTACGTTCCGGGACTGGGTTATTTCCCGCATGATTCTCTTTAGCCTTTCCTCGAATTCGCCCCGGTACTTGGTACCAGCCACAATGGAACCCATGTCCAGGGAAAGGATGCGCTTCCCTGCCAGGGCAGCGGGAACGGCTTCCGTTGCAAAAAGCTGGGCAAGCCCCTCCACAATGGCGGTTTTACCCACCCCCGGTTCTCCTACCAGGACCGGGTTGTTTTTGCTCCGCCGGGCCAGTATACGAAGAGCCCTTGCTATCTCTTTTTTCCGGCCCACTACCGGGTCAAGCTTGGCGGCCCTGGCCAAGGCGGTAAGATCCCGGGAGAATTCGTCCAGGGTGGGGGTTAGAACCGGATAGGAGGCCGGCCTGATTCGGGAGCTCGGCGGCGTTCTGTTTTCTCCCCCAAACTGGGTCTTGCCCGCCCTTTCGTCCCAGCGGGGAAAGATAGTCTGAAAAGCGCCGATGGTGCTTGAGCTTCTGCGGTTAAAGGAGGTTTTTAGAAGGGCCCGGAACATCTCGCTGCTTACCTCCCGCTGCTTCAGGAAGGCCTGAACGGCGGAATTCTGCTCCCTAAGGGCCGCGAAAAGCAGGTGCTCGGTGCCTAGATACTCGTTTCCCATGCCCCTGGCCTCTTCCGAGGCGGCCTCAAGCATCTTTTTGGTTCTTTCAGAGGGGGGCACGTCTCCCTGCAGCAGCAGGGAAGAAATCATAGGCAGGCTGTTCTCTATGCTGCGCCTGAAATCGGATAAATCTATTCTAAGATACAAAAGGGCCTTGCAGGCGGTTCCGGCCCCGTCTTTTAACATGGCAATGATAATGTGTTCCGGCAGGAGCTGATCAGAATTAAAGCGCCTTGCCTCTTCCTGGGCATCCAGGGAAAGAATCCGTTGAACCCGCTGCGTCAAACCTCTAAACACTAATTTCCCCCTATAGGACTCCTCTAATTCTAATACATCGACAATTGGATCGCAATATTGACTATGAAATTATTTATTTTTTAGTTATAATTTACCAGGAACGGAAGCTTGAGTTTCCAAAGACCCAATCAGGAGGAAAAAAATGAAGCGTGTTATTGCGGGACTAATCACAGGTTTTACCCTGCTGCTGCTCTTCGGCGGCTGCCAGAGACAAAGCGACTCGGCCACCTTGGTCTACTGGTCAATGTGGAACGAGGCGGAGCCTCAAGGGCAGGTAATTGCCAGAGCGGCCAATGCCTTTAGAAGAGACACCGGGATCAGGATGAACATCAACTTTATGGGCAGGGATATACGCATGACTCTGCAGCCCGCCCTGGATGCCGGGGAGCGCATAGACATCTTTGACGAGGACATTGACCGGGTAAACTCTACATGGGCCAACTACCTTTTACCCCTGGACCCCTACGTTAGCCAGGTCTTCCCCACTACCGGAGGCCAGCCTTACAGTGAGGTGGTAAACAGGACTCTGCTTAACCTGGCAAGAACAGCCGGGGGCGGTTCAATAAGAAGCATTCCATACCAGCCATTTGTTTTCACTATCATGTACAACAAGGACCTTTTTGACCGGGCCGGGATCACCAGGCTTCCGGCAAACTGGAATGAATTTCTTGATGTCTGTGCCAGGCTTCAGGCTATTGGCATTCCGGGCATCACCGTGGATGACGCCTACACCTCCGCTTTATTCGGCTATACCATGAACCGGCTTGTGGGCGCTGATGTCTGCGCAAGAATGGTAGCGAACCAGGACTTCTCAGGTCCCCAGGTACTTCGCTTTGGCCAGATCTGGGAAAACATGGCCAGGAACGGCTATATCTCCCCCACCGCTGCCGCCAATGTTTGGCCCACCGGCCAGATACAGGACATCGCCAGCGGCCGTGTCGCCATGTACCTTAACGGCACCTGGCTCCCAAATGAGCTTCGCGGCAATGCCCCCGATATGAGATGGGGCTCCTTTGCCTTCCCCGCCATTGACCCGGCAGGAAACGGCATCGAGGCAAATAACTACGGCGCCCAGTGCTTTGGAATCAACGCAAGCACCAGTAACCCGGATGAAGCTTTCCGCTGGCTTGTCTGGATGACCACCGGAGAATGGGACACTACCCTGGCCCGTGAAACTATCGGCATCCCAATGGCCAACGATGCCATCTGGCCCGATGCCCTTGCGGAGGCTAAAGTTGTTGTGGATAATTCTTCCGTCAGGCTTCCCTGGGCGGTCGGCTTTGAGAATACCCCTGAGATGAACGCGCTGATCATAGACAGCTTTACAAGGCTGATTAGGGGTGATTTTAATGCCCAGCAGTTTGCCGCCGCTATGAGACGCTAACAGCAAAGCAAGGTAGGGGTACAGAATGCTTAAGCCAAACAAGCCGCTAATAATTGTTTTTCTGGGACCGGCGGTACTGTTTTATCTGCTTGTCTTTCTGTACCCTACCATCCGTACCGTAGCGATGAGTTTCTTTGCCGTGGAAAGTGTTTCCGCTTCCATGGCAAGCTGGACCTTTAACGGCCTGGCCAATTACGAAAGAATTTTTTCTACGCAGATATTTATCCAATCACTGCAAAACATCGGGCGAATCTGGTTTTTCGGCGGAATAGTGGTAATGTTTCTGGCGCTGGTTTTTGCCGTAGCCCTGACCGGGAAGCTTAAGGGGACTAAATTTTTCCGCTCGGCCATCTACCTGCCAAATGTTATCAGCGCCGTGGCCATGGGAGCAATGTGGCTTTACTATGTCTACAATACCGAGTACGGGCTATTAAGCACCGTTCTAAGCAGCCTGGGTTTTGACTCGGCAAGCCAAACCCTCTGGACCGGCCCCGGCCTGCGCTTTTGGGCCATGTTCGCGGCCTACTGCTTTGGCATGGTCGGCTATCACATGCTGATCTTCATCTCCGGCATTGAGCAAATTCCCAATGATTATTACGAGGCTGCCCTTATCGAGGGTGCCGGTGTGGTCAGGCGCTTTTTTATTGTAACGCTTCCAAATATACGAGGCGTTGCCCGCACCAACATTGTGATGTGGACTGTGTTTACCGTAGGCTTTTTTGTCTGGGCGCAGATCTTCTCCCCGCTAAACCTTTCCTTTGACACGGTGGCGCCAATGAACTATATGTACCAGCTGGTCTTTGGAGCCATGTCGTCGGCTGTTACCGTCCGGGATTCAGGAGCCGGCGCGGCCATAGGCGTCATATTAATGATGACAGTTGTTGTGGTTTTCTTCGCTACAAACTTTATTGTACGCAATGACGACGCGGAATTGTAACCGGAGCAGGAACATGGCAAAAGCAAAGTTCTTAAACAAACATTTTATTTTTTCGTTATTGGGTTATGTTCCGGTTATCATCTGGGTAGCTTTTACCTTTGTCCTTGTTGGATGGGTATTTTTCGCATCCCTTTCCACTTCCCCTGAAATTTTCTCTGACCACATGTTCGAGTTTAGAAGCGGTTTTCATTTTGATAATTATCTAAGGGCCTGGAATGCCCAGCGGGTCTCGGTGTTTTTTATGAACTCCCTTTTATACACTGTTGTTTCCTGCACCGCTATTATCCTTATCGCCTCTCCGGCGGCCTATGTATTGTCCCGCTACCGCTTTACCGGCAATACCCTTATCCAGAATATGTTTGCCGCCGCCCTGGGCATACCGGCCATAATGATCGTTATGCCCCTCTTTGGCATTGCCACATCCTTAAGCCTCACCAACAACCGCTGGGTACTCATGTTCCTTTACACGGCCATGTATGTGCCATTTGCCGTTTTTTTTCTTTTTGCCTTTTTTAAGAATTTAAGTTTTACCTATGAGGAAGCTGCCTCCATTGACGGCTGTTCCCCGGTAAAAACCTTTTGGAAGATCATATTCCCCCTGGCCCAGCCGGGGCTTGTCATACTTACAGTTTTCAACTTTATCACTATTTGGAATGAATTTTTTATGTCGCTGATCTTCGCCAACAGGCCAAACGTAAGGCCCGTTGCGGTGGGCCTGTTTAATTTGATCCAGTCCATGCGCTATACCGGAGACTGGGCCGGATTGTTCGCCAGCGTTGTAATAGTCTTTCTGCCCACCTTTGTCCTGTACCTTTTCCTTTCGGACAAGATAATAAAGGGAGTAACCGCCGGCGCCATCAAGGGCTAAAATGTCATTAATTCGTGAAGACAAGCTGAAACTGAAAGGCTCTTCTTTGGGGCCGGAAAACCCACAGCCCTTTTTTCGCCAGCCGGATCCCGCTGTGGCCGCCGGGCCGGATTTCCCCCCAGACAAGAAATACAGCTTCGGACAGGAAACTGGTTTCCGTGTTCTTCCATACACCATGCAGGATCGGTACAGCCGTGAGCTTGTTGACATGGAATTCCCCAGCATCGTCATGGAAAACGATCAGCTCCGGGCCGAAATTATCCCCGCCCTGGGCGGAAGGCTCTGGTCCCTCTTTGACAAAAAGCAAAAACGGGAAATCCTTTACCGCAACCCCATCTTCCGGCCCGCCAACCTGGCCATCCGCGATGCCTGGTTTTCCGGCGGGGTCGAGTGGAACATAGGACGGCTGGGGCATACGGTGCATTGCTGCTCGCCGGTTTTCGCGGGCCTTGTAAAGGAGGACGGCTTTAGCGTTCTAAGGCTCTGGGAGTTCGAGCGTCAGTCCCGGCTTTTCTGGCGGATTGATCTAAGTCTTGGCGAAGACTCCTGTGCGCTTTTTGTCTATACCCGAATTGAAAACCCGGACAATAACAGCAAACCCCTTTACTGGTGGACAAACAGTGCCGTTCCGCAAAGCCCCGGAGTCAGGGTATTCAGCAACAGCGATGAAGTGATCTACGTGGTTCCAATGCCTGCCGGTGCAGCAAAGACCATGGATTACGGTAAATTGCCCAATCTGCCTGTTTTGCCCGGCAGGGACGCCAGCTACCCTGCCCTGTCCGATTACTCAAACGAGTATTTTTTTCAAAATGACCGTTCTGCAAATACCCTGCCCTGGGAAGCGGCCGTATACGAGGACGGCTACTCCTTTGGAGAAGTCTCCACTCCTCCCCTGCTCTACCGTAAAATGTTTTGCTGGGGAAGCGGCAGGGGCGGCCGGCGCTGGCAGGACTTTCTTTCACTGCCTGGCGGCCAGGAGTACCTGGAAGTTCAGGCGGGCCTTGCACCCACCCAGCTTCACACGGCCGATATCTCCGGCGGGGGAAGCATTGATTGGGTTCAGGCCTTTTGCGCCTTCCAGGCCGAGCCGGAAAAGGCCTTTCAGGAAAACTACCGCGCCGCCACGGCCCATGTTTCCGCCTGCCTTGAAAAGCAGATCCCTCCCGGCTCATTAAACGAGGCCCTGGAAAATTTCCGCAGCTATGCGGACACAGAGCCAAGGATCATCAATATGGGAAGCGGCTGGGGCGCCCTGGAAGAGCGGCTAAAGAAACGGCCCAGCCCGAAGGGCCTTTCCTTCCCCGCCGGAAATATCGGTCCGGACGAAGCGCCCTGGGCGGAACTCCTTGCCAAGGGCCGTTTCCCCCCGCAGCCCGTCGAAGACGGGCCCGGAAGCTTTGCCGTTGATGAGGCCTGGGAACCCCTGCTTGAAAAATGCGATGAGGGCTGGCTTGCCCCCTACCATCTGGGGGTAATTGCCTTTGAGAGGGGGGACGGTGAAAAGGCCCTGGCCCATTGGAAGGAGTCAATTAGGCGCAAGGAAAACCCCTGGGCCTGCCGCAACCTGGCCCTTGCCGCCGACAAGGCCGGTGACAGCGCTGAGGCACTTGAGTACTACCGCCGCGCTATGACTTCAGCGGGAAATAATTGTCAAACTATCGACCAATCCTTTTTTGAAGAGTTTATCCCCCTGCTTCTGAGCACAGGCAGGGAAGAAGAGGCACAGAAAGAGCTGGACGCCCATATAAACCGCCTTGGCTCCCTGGAAGCTCTGTCCAGCCCCATTTTGGAGGCCGCCGCCCGGCTTGCCCTCATTCGCCGCGACGATGCCATGCTCGAAAAAATATTCTCCATCGAGCAGGCCCATATCAGGGAAGGAAAAAACACCATGGTCGAACTATGGACCGAATGGCAAATCCAAAAGGGGAATGGCCCGGCCCTTTCTGACGGCTCACTGCTCCCTCCAAGGGAAATTGACTTTCGCATGTTTACCGGCTAGTGTGCTAAATCAGGGTTTAACCCCTTTCTTCCGATAATAAAGTGATGAAAAAGCCGGTTTTTTTGCTAGTAACGCTAGTTTTGCTCTTTTCGTTTCTGCCGGGGCTTTTTGCCCAGGATATTACCGAACTGTTTATCCCCGAACCTGAAAGGCCGCCCCTGGCTCCGGAATTCCCCGAAGATCCGCCCAGGCAGTTCAGGGCCCTTTCCCTTGGAATGAGTCTGGATGGCCTTAAAACAGCCCTTATCGCTGACGGGATTTTTGCCTTCCGAGGAGACCGGGACGTGTCCTTTCTGCCTATCCGGGAAGAGACCCTGGTGGAGACCACGGGCTCTTCTTTCATTAGGCGGGCGCATTTTCAACTGACAGACGAGAGGGTCTACCTTATGTCCTTTGACCTTAATACCCGGATTATTGACCACTTTTCAGTCTTTACCGCCTTTGTAAGAAGGTACGGGGAACCTGTCAGCCTTAGCCCTTCTGAGGCGGTGTGGGAATCGGAAAATACAAGGGTTTCCATTGAGCGGCCCCTTACGGTCAAGTACCTGGATATAATGGTCTTTGATGAACTTGTTGAAGAATCAAGGCTCCAGCAAAGCCGGGAAATATTTGCCAGGGAGGAATTCCTTGGGGAATTTTAATAATGATCTTAAGATCTCTCGCAAAGACGCAAAGACGCAAAGGTTCGCGGCGCAAAAAATAATAAGAAAATTAATGAAATTTAATATTTTATTCTTCTTTGTCCTTTCAGCCTGTTCAGGGCAAGAGAGCTTTGAAAGGCGGGAGATTGCCATTGATACCGGTGCTGGAAGGGTTACTATAATGGCCGAGCTTGCCGTCACAGATGCCCAAAGGGAGCAGGGACTAATGCACCGGACGGAACTGAAAGACGGCAACGGAATGCTATTTATCTTTGAACGGGATCAGATACTTTCCTTTTGGATGATGAACACCCTGATTCCCCTTTCCATCGCCTACATAGCATCCGACGGCAGAATCCTGGAAATCTACGACATGGAGCCCGGCAACCTAAACCCCGTCCGCTCAAGCCGCTCCGCCCGCTACGCCCTGGAAGTACCCCAGAACTGGTTCAGCCGTGCTGGAGTCGGCATTGGCGACAGATTGCTTCTGGAAGGGTTTTAAATAGGCTTACTTCCTTACCGCTTTACGGGCATCTTCTATCCGCTGCATCTTGCGGTAGTACTCAGCCTGCTTGACTATCTCTCCCACAACGGCAATGCGGAGCTTTTCGTCAACCAGGGTTATTTTTGTGTTTTTCAGCATTGTTCGCAGCATCTCTGTCGCTTCTTTCATGGAAAGTCCTACCATGTTGGCCAGTTCTTTGGGGCCGAAGTCAAAGGTATAGGGGACGGTGCTGTCCAGGGGAATGCGGTTTTTTTCCAGTTGAATGAGCAGGACATCAAACATACGGCCCAGGGGATCTTTTATCAGGGTATTGGCCAGCTGCTTGTAGATAAACCAGATCCGGTCCGCAAGCAAGCTGGTAAGTTTAGCGATTAGCTGTGGCTGGGTTTTAATCATGTGTTCAAAGTTTGCCCTGTTAACCGCCAGCACCTGGCATTCCTCGTATGCTATCGCAGTGGCAACTCTGGGCTTGGCTTCCAAAAGGGCCATTTCCCCAAAAATGTCCCCGGCTTTAAGCACCGCCAAAAGCACCTCACTTTCATCAACTATTTTTGTGATTTTAACTGAACCCTTCTGTATGATAAAAAGTTCGTTCCCCGGCTCCCCCTCGGCAAAAAGCATGGAGTTTTTCGCGTAAGTCCGGTTAAATTCATCCGGGCCAAATCCGGTTCTAACATCTTTGACATAGATGGCAATTTTTGCCATCCGCTCCCTGGCAGCCTGAACGTTATCAGCCATTGGACAGTATTCGATGTACTGGGTGTAGGCATAATAAGCCTGATTGTACTGGCTCTGGCGCAGATAATACTCCGCCACCTCAAAAAGATGGGAGGGGTCAGCCTCGGCACTGCTCTTTAAGGTAAGCCTTGAAAGGGCCTCGTCCAGGTATCTTAGGCGCTTGGAAAACTGAAGAATGATCTTCATGGCCACCTGGGTGTTTTGCTGAATGAGCTCCCCGTACTGCTCTTTGATGACAGAAATAAGGATAACATCAGTCATGGCCTTGGCGGTTTCTATGTGACTGTGGGAAGACATGGTGGAAACAACTCCAAAAAAGTCCCCAGGGCCAAGTATATTCCCTCCTTCTTCCTCCACCACCTCCGATTCCATTGAAATTAATACCTTACCCTGGTTTATTATAAAAAAACGGTCGGCATTCTGCTTTCCTGCTACAACTATGTATGAGTCTTTTTTGAAACTGACAAAACTAAGTTGCAACTGGCCTGGCATTTGGTAAAAGTATAGGAAGCCTTTAGGGACTTGTCAATGGATGGCCTTTAGAAAAGGTCGACCAGGAGGCCTGTAAACAGGGCAAAAAGCAACGCAAAGCCTACGTAGACGGCAAAATGCCTGATACCAAGTACTATTTTCAGGGCTCCCAGGTTCGTAATTTTAAGTGAAGGGCCTGTGATCATAAAGGCCGAGGCCGAGCCTAAGGACATTCCGCTTGCCATCCAGGAAATTAAAAGTGGTATGGTGCCGCCGCCGCAGACGTAAAGGGGGACTCCCACACTGGCCGCCATTAAAATGCCGAAACCGCGGTGCCTGCCAAAAAGGCCGGCAATAACATGCTCCGGGACGTAACGCTGAAACAGGGCAGCAAGGCTTATCCCCAAAAGAAAGTAGGGACCCGTGGCCTTTACATTTCTCCAAAGGCTTTTTAGAAAGCGAAGCGCGGGATTTGGGTCTGTGTCCCGGTCATTAATTTCCCCGGAACCGGCCTCCTCGAATCTTGCATAGTTAAAAAACTTTTTTCCCTTGAAAAAGAAATGAACCAAAAGCCCCGCCGTTATGCCGCAGAGAAAACAGGAAATAATACGGATTGTAAAGGCGGATCTGCCAAGGGCTGCGCTGTAAAAAATAAGCTGGGGATTAAGGAGTATGGAACTCATCATAAAAGCCGCAAGGGGGCCTTCTTTCATTCCGCCTTTAGCAAAGGATGCGGTGATGGGAATTGTACCGTACATGCAAAGGGGGGATGCAATGCCCAATAGGGAGGCTGGAACAAGGCCCAAGACACCCAGCTTTCTTCTTTGGGTGGCGGCAAAAATAGAAAGTATTTTTTTCTTTGCAAAGACAGAAATGACCGAACCTAATACCATCCCAAATAGCCAGTAGGGGGCTATTTGGGAAAACTGTACCGAAAGAAAATACCAGAAATAAACTAACTCTCTTGTAAGAATTACTGAACTGTCCTCATCCAGGCATCATACTCTGATCTTACAGATTCAAGCTCCCGTAAAAGCCTTTCAAAATTTTCATGTTCCTCGTTGATAAACCTGGACCGGGCATTGCCCCGCAGAAGAAAATCCAGCCTGTCGCCGGAGCTCTGCAGGGCGCTTGACAGGGATTCAAGCCTTCTTGCGTAGGATAAAAAGACTCTGATCGTACCATCATCCCTTGCCCTTGCGTCAAAGTTGGCCAGTGCCGCAGTGTTTCTCTGGACAGACGATGCGAAAGCTTCGCTCAGGGCGCTAAGCCGCTGGGGGGTTGCGGTGGTCTGTGAAAAGACGGGAAAGGCAAGGCAAAAAAGAATAAGGGAAGAAAAAATAATTTTCATGTAACCTCCTGTTTAATTCCCGCTCCCTTTCATAATCCTAACAAATTATCAGGAATCTGTCAAATTAGGTTTTCTCCGTGTCCCAGTCCCCGACAAAGAGTATCTCGCTTTCCAGATTAAAACCCCGTTCCTTCTTTACCCGGCGGGCCAGTTCGTCTATAAGGCTCCTGATATCGCTGGCCAGGGCGTTTCCCCTGTTGATGATGATATTGCCGTGCCAGGGGGCCACCTGGGCGCCGCCTATGCCAAGGCCCCGGAGCCCCAGCTGGTCGATGATCTTTCCCGTGGGATCGCCAAAGGCGGTGTTGTTCTTAAAGGCCGAGCCGGCAGAAGGATAGCGGTAATGGCCCTTCTCGCTGCGGTCCTGGCGGTAGCCGGATATCTTCTTCTCTATGTCCAAAGATTCCCCGAACTGCACGGCAAAGCGGGCGGAGAGGATCAGGTTTTCCCGTCCCTGAAAGGGGCTTTTCTTGTATGAGAAATCTTCGCTTCGAAAGGGAACTGTTTGCCGCTGGAAATTCTCATCGAGTATTTCAGTTTCAATAAGCACATCGGAAATGGCCCTTTCGTAGCAGCGGGCGTTCATCCACACGGCTCCGCCCACGGTAGCCGGCAGCCCCGCAAGAAATTCCAGGCCCGAAAGGCCCCGCTGGGCAAGACGGGATGCAAGGCCGTCTACGGAAGTTCCGCACAGGGCCGAAATGGAAAAGAAGGCCTTTTCCCGCTTGACTTTCAGGGCCTGGAAGTTTTCTTCTCCCCTGGAAGAAGTATTTTTTGACAAGGCGCTTTCTTTGACCGCCTCCTCGTGGCTTATTTCCCGCTCCTCTCTTTTTCCTATGCCCCGGTAGGCGCCGGTATCCAGCACTATTCCCCTTATGCCCCGGTCACTGACCACAATATTGGCCCCGGCCCCCAAAATGAAAACGGGGATTCCTTCTTCCCTGGCGGCCTTAAGGAGCTTTGCCGTAAAAACTGGGAAAATGTCCTTGGCCGGCCTGACCCAGACATCGGCCCTTCCGCCCACCTTTAAGGTTGTGTGCCTGAACATAGGTTCATCGTAGCGAATCGTTCCGGAGAATTTTCCATCGCTATTGATTTTTTCCATGAATTTGCTTAGTTTATCCACTATATGCAATTGTATAATACTCTTGGGCGGCAATTGCAAGCCTTTGAGCCCCTTGTTTCCGGAAAGGTTGGTTTTTACGGCTGCGGCCCCACTGTGTATAACTACGCCCATATCGGGAACCTCAGGGCCTACGTAACCCACGACATTCTTGTCCGCACTCTCCGCCGCCTGGGCTACGAGGTAAAGCACGTAATGAACATCACCGACGTTGGGCACCTAAGCGGAGACAACGACGAGGGAGAAGACAAGATGCTGAAATCCGCGGCGGAGCGCGGCAAGAGCGTCCTTGAAATCGCGGATTATTATACAGAGGCTTTTTACAGAGACACCGATTCCCTTAACATAACAAGGCCCACAGTTGTCTGCAAGGCAACGGAGCACATACCGGAAATGATCGAACTTATAAAACGCATCGAGGATCGGGGTTTTACCTACCTGGCCGCCGGTAATCTTTACTTCGATATTTCCAAATTCCCCAGTTACGGGGATCTGGCCCTATTGCGCCTGGATGAGCAAAAGGCGGGGGCCCGCACGGAACAGGATGAAAACAAGCGAAACCCCGGAGACTTCGTGCTCTGGTTCACAAAGAGCAAGTTTGAAAACCAGGCCCTGATCTGGGACAGCCCCTGGGGCCGTGGCTATCCGGGCTGGCACATAGAGTGCTCCGCCATGAGCATGAAGTACCTGGGGGAAACTTTCGACATACACACGGGCGGGATCGACCATATCCCCGTACACCATACCAACGAAATCGCCCAGAGCGAGGCGGCCACTGGGAAGGCTCCCTGGGTCAAGTACTGGGTTCACAACGAATTCCTTGTTATGGACAAGGGCAAGATGTCCAAATCCGCCGGGGGCTTTATAACCCTGAAAAACCTTGTTGACGACGGCTACCACCCCCTGGATTACAGGTATTTCCTTTTGGGCGGCCATTACCGCAGCCAGCTTCACTTTTCCTATGGCGCCCTGGACGGGGCCAGGAACGCCCGAAAAGCCCTCTCTGAGAAGCTGCGTTCCCTTGCCGCTGCCGCAGAACCGGCGCCGGAGCTTGCTTCCGCCGGCAAGGCCGACGGCAAGGCCGCCGGCTACATGGTCGCCTTTAACAAGGCCCTGGCGGAGGATCTTTCTACCCCCAGGGCCCTGGCCGAGCTTTGGGGCCTTTTAAAAGACAGCCAAGTGGCCCCGGCAGAGGCCCTGGCTGCGGCATTTGACATGGACGAGGTTTTAGCCCTTAATCTAAGGGAAGAGGCGGCTTTAGGGCCCCAGACAGCCGAAGACAGCGCCATAATTGCCGAAATTGAAGAGCTGATTGAGGAGCGAAAACAGGCAAAGGCGGATAAAAACTTTGCCCGGGCCGATGAAATACGGCAGGGCCTTAAGGAAAGGGGCATTATTCTGGAGGATTCCCCTGCGGGAACCTCCTGGAGGAAATTCTAGTGTATGTAACGATTCTGGAAGCGGTTTGTTTGGTATGAGTATTGAGGCATCAAAGGAATTTCGCAGGCTATACGAAACTGTATTCCCGATTCTGTTCAGAGTGGCCTACCGGATCACCTGCAGCGAGGAAGCGGCGGAGGATCTCTGCCAGGAAGCCTTTTTTCGCCTGCACGAAAAGGAAATGGTTTTCCCCAGCCCCGACGAAGCCAAGTACTGGCTTATACGGGTGGTGAAAAACGCCTCTTTGAACTATGCTAAACGTAAGGTCCGGGAACGAAAAGCCTATCAGAAGGCCTTTCGGGAGGATACAAGGACAGTAGAGACAGGGGAAAATACCCTCTTAAAAAAGGAGACCAGGCAGGAAGTCAGGGAAGCTTTGGATAAGTTACCTGATAACCTCAAGATTGTTTTGATACTAAAAGAGTATGGGGAACTTAACTATAAGGAAATTGGCCGCTCCCTTGGCATAAGCGAGGGAAATGTAAAGGTCCGGGTATTCCGGGCCAGGGAACGGCTGGCCGTATTTTTGGCAAAGGATGGTAACAATGTGTCCTGATCGTCAAATGCTCTCACTTTATTTCGATAAAGAGCTTCCTTCCCCCTGGAAAGAAAAGCTGGAAGGCCATTTGCAGAACTGCCCCCATTGCCAGGCCGCCCTTGCCGAATACCGGCGGCTGGGGGAGATTCTTCGTGAGCCGGATGGCCAAACCATGCAGGCATCACAGGACAGGCTTTGGAAGAAACTTGCCGAGGCGGAAACTTTCCGGACAGAAAATTCCAAAAGCGCTTTTTCAAAGGCCTTACGCATGGAAAAGATAAGACCCTGGAGCCGGAGTATTACCCTGCCACTACCCGCTGCCGCTGCGGCGGCGGTTCTTATCGTTGTCATCTTTTTGGCACTCATAGGTGTAATAGAATTAAGGCAGGCCCCGTCACAGGATATGATGGCGGCGATCAACATAGAACTGGACGATCATGGGATTGTTCCTATTCCCGTACAGGACATGAGCGGCGTTTTACAGTACCTTTCAGGCCAGGATGGCGGGGACTTTATGGTTGTCCGCCTTCCGGAAACCAGAAGATTTACCCGGGCCGGGGAACCTGCCCTTATTAACGCGGCGGATTATTCAAGGAGAAACACTTTTAGATGAGGGCTAAGGCTTTTTTTATGGCCATTCTGATATTTTCAGTCTGCGTGATTTTCGCCGAGGAAATGGGGAGTACTCCCCTTGATGAAACTTCCACCGTGGAAACTCCCTTTGAGGAATTACCGGCCTTCAGAGAGCGGGCATTGATTATGCGTATTAGTTCCAGAATCGTAGAGCAGAACCAGCAGGTGGTCTGGAATTCGGAAAACACAAGACTCACCCTTCCCGGCCGTCCTGTGGGCATCAAACTTGTTGGGGCGGATCTGGTGGTGGCTGTTCAGTTTACCCCCATCATGCGGCAAAACAGCCGGCACGTTCTGGTGGCCCAGGGCCAGATCTGGATAAATGTTCCCAACGAGGGGATAAGTTACCGTACCACAATGCAGACCATACCCCTGGAATGGGGAGAAGTGATTTACTTTTTCCCCCTGGGTTCAGTTAGAAGCGAAGATGAGGCCAGCATAGAGATCCAGCTTACACTTGAGCCCTATTCAAGAGAGATGGCAGAATCAGACTCAGCTCCCATGCACCGCCAGGGTCCAGGAAGGGCCAGGGGAAGAAACACCTCTCCATGAAAATACTTTTTGTAATTCTTCTCTGTATGGGATTCCTGGCCGGCTGCGGGGAAAACGCGCCTGTAATTTCTTCCATCGACCCCCGCATAGGCCGCCTGGGCGATCTTCTTACCATCCAGGGCAGCGGCTTTGGAAATGAGAGAGGCGAATCCTACGTAAGCATAGGCGGCATTATCCCAACAAGCTCTTCGTATATTTACTGGAACGAAAGTGAGATCATTGTAAGAATCCCAGAATTCGGTGAGGCCGGGCTGGTCTACGTTCACCGGGGAAGAAAAAGGAGCAACCCTGCCCTCTTTGCCAATACACTCAACATACCGGTCATGATGGAGGCTCCAAATTCGGATAACGATCCGCCAATAGATTGAAGCCTAAAGCGGGCTGGCATCCTATTCTTCTTTCTGGAGTGATGTTACAATAACTGGTATGTATGTTTGTAAGGAGAGCTTATGGTAACGGTGATTTCCCTTGGAGGCTCCATAGTGGCCCCGGATGGGGTTGACGAGGGCTTTTTGAAAGATTTTACCAGCCTGATAGGAGAATTTCTTTCCAAGGATGACAAGCAGCGTTTTATACTTGTAGTCGGCGGCGGCGGCCCGGCCAGGGTCTGGCAGAAGGCTTACCGGAACCTTTGCCCTTCTGCTGTGGATGAGCAGGCGGACTGGATCGGCATAATGGCAACCCGGCTAAATGCCCAGCTGGTCAAGGCCGTTATGGGCGAATGGTGCAGCCAGGAAGTGGTAATTGACCCCACCCAGGTGGAACCCCTGATGGGCCGGGTCTTGGTGGCGGCGGGATGGAAACCGGGTTTCTCATCGGACTACGACGCCGTGATTCTGGCCGAGCGTTTTCAGGCAAACGCAGTGATAAACCTTTCCAATATCGAGAAGGTTTACACCGACGACCCCAAGAAAAATCCCGATGCCAAGGCCATTGACTCCATATCCTGGGCGGATTTCTGCAACATGGTTGGGGACGAATGGGTTCCGGGCAAGAATGTTCCCTTTGATCCCATCGCCAGCAAACACGCCGCGAAAATTGGCCTGAAAGTCATCTGCGCCGCAGGGAAAAACCTTCCGAATTTAAAAAATATTTTATCCGGTGCTGAGTTTACAGGCACAACCATCTCTTAAAACTATATTTTACAAGAAGGAGAGTAAGAACATGAGTATTTCCGCTTTGCAGACAGCCAGGTATGGGTATAAACCAAAACTTCCAGCCAGCTTGCAGGGAGATGTTTCCGATATCGCTGTGGAATTCGGCCAACCCACCGAGTCGATCACGGACAGGGAGGCGATAAAAGAGATCTTCAAAAATACCTACGGCAAACCCCTTGCGACCTTTGTAAAAGGAAAAAACGATAAAATTAACCGCCAGTTAAAAGTCGGCGTGATCCTCTCCGGCGGCCAGGCCCCGGGCGGTCATAATGTGATTGCGGGGATCTTCGACGGGCTTAAAAAGGGCAATCCCGCTTCCCAGCTCTTCGGTTTTCTTGGAGGCCCCAGCGGACTAATCGAGAACAAAACCAGGGAACTGACAGCCGAAGTAATCGACGAATTCCGGAATACCGGCGGCTTTGACATCATCGCTTCGGGCCGTACAAAGATCGAAACTCCGGAGCAGTTTGCCGCCTCCCTTGAAACAGCGAAGAAGCTGGAGCTTAACGCCATAGTTATCATCGGCGGGGATGATTCAAACACCAACGCGGCCCTGCTGGCGGAATACTTTATTGAACAGGGAACAGATATCCAGGTAATCGGCTGCCCCAAAACCATTGATGGGGATTTAAAGAACGAGCATATCGAAACTTCCTTTGGTTTTGATACCGCATCCAAAACCTACAGCGAGCTTGTGGGAAACATCTGCCGGGACGCAAACAGCGCGAAAAAATACTGGCACTTTGTAAAACTCATGGGCCGCGCCGCCAGCCATATTGCCCTGGAATGCGCCCTGCAAACCCAGCCAAACATCTGCCTTATCTCCGAAGAAGTGGAAGAAAAGAAACTTTCCCTAAAGCAGCTGGTCGAGGACATCTGCTCATCGGTGGTAAAAAGAGCGGAAAACAAGGACAACTTTGGTGTCGTCCTTATTCCCGAAGGCCTTATCGAATTCATCCCCGAGATGAAAAAGCTCATCGGGGAGTTAAACGATGCTATGGCCGCCAATGAAGAAGAGTTTGCAAAATTAAAATCCTTAAACGAGCAGATCTCTTTCCTGTCAAAGGGAATTTCAGGGGACTCACTAAAGCTCATCGAGAGTATGCCATCGGACATTGCCAGGCAGCTCCTTATGGACAGGGACCCCCACGGTAATGTGCAGGTTTCCAGGATAGAAACCGAGCGCCTCCTGATTGGCATGGTGGAAAAACGTCTTGCCAAGCTCAAGAGCGAGGGGGTTTACAAGGGTAAGTTTTCGCCCCTGGGGCATTTCTTTGGCTACGAGGGCAGATGCGCCTTCCCGTCGAACTTTGACTCGGACTACTGCTACTCCCTGGGCTTCACCGCCTTTGTGTTAATCGCCTCCGGCCTTACCGGCTATATCTCCAGCGTGAAAAATCTGGCGGCCCCCGCCAGCGAATGGATCGCCGGAGGAGTCCCCCTGATCATGATGATGAATCTGGAACAAAGGCACGGCTCCAAAAAGCCCGTCATCAAAAAGGCCCTGGTTGAACTTAACGGCGCTCCCTTTAAGGCCTTTGACGAGCAGCGGGATACCTGGGCGGTGAAAACCATGTTCCACTGCCCCGGTTCCATTCAGTACTACGGGCCGCCGGATGTCTGCGATTGCTGTACGAAGACCCTGCAGCTGGAGCATCAGAAGTAATACAAATGTTCGGCTGCATTAGCGGGATGTGAGCCTGTATTAATGTTAAGGTCCCACATTGAAACACCCCGTTTTCCATCTCCTATGCTGATGGTTATCTTCTTTAGGTATTCGATGTACTTTATGTCCATCACGGCTATGTGGGTCAAAACCCATTTTTTCGTGAAGTTTGAAAAATTCTCAAGAGCCATTCTGTTTCCCGTCTCATAGTCCCTGACGCTGTTAAGCACAGCCATGACAAAAGCTTCGTGGGCCTTTTTATGTTCGCAGTAGTCGGGGAATTTTGTCGCAAGCATAATTCCCTCTTCAGTCGCAAAGTGGACTTTTATATATTCCACCACCTGCGCTATCACTTCCTTAAAATATTCATCTCTCTCCTCTTCGTTTTGGGGGGCATTAGTAAGTGAATCAAAGGCAAAGTCCAGAATTTTCTTATGCTGGTCATCAATTAGTTTAATCCCCAAAGAAAATGAATTATCCCATCTATTCATAGTGTTCCTCTCTTTGCAATCTGGCTTTTTTAGATTGCGGTTTTATTAGATGCCATAAAGATAGTTTGCGGCATTTTATATTGGAACACCTAAAAGGGGAAAAAGAAAATCGCATTATACGCCCAAAAGGGTGTCTAGCGGGGGCCGTACGTAAAGGCCTAATTTGTGCCTGTATAGCAAATTCCCCAAAAAACCGCTAAGCTGTAGACATGAAGCAAAAACTTGTTCTCGCCCTATTTTGCCTAATCCTGCCTGGCTTTTTTGTCCAGGCCCAGGATTCAGCAGAGCTGCCTTTAAGGCGTGTTGCCCTGCTTTCATCCGGAGTTGGCTTTTTCCAACATTCGGGAAATATCTCAGGCCCGGCGGAAATAAGCCTCCCCTTCGATGCCGCATCGGTGAACGACGCGCTGATGTCCCTATTGGTGACAGATTCCGCCTCCAGATCGCCTTCTGTACGTTACGCATCAGAGAACGCCCTCTGGCTTGCCTTAAGAAGTTTAAGGATCGATCTGTCGGCGAATCCGGGCATTGGGGAGATACTCAACGGCCAGAGGGGAGCCGAACTGGAAGTTTATGCCCCCGGCCCCATAAGGGGCAGGATAATCGGTGTTGAGCAGGTTTTTCATCCGGCCCATGGGCTTGAGCAGCGGCTGATGCTTTTCTCCCCCCAGGGCTTAAGGGTGATTCAATTAAGTGACATTGCCTCCTTTGCCTTTATTGATGAAGAACTCAACAATGAACTTAGCCGCGCCCTGGAACTTATTTTGGCTTCCAGGGACGAAAGCAGCCGGAACCTTCTTATAAGCCTTGACGGAACCGGTAACCGCGCGGTCAGCCTTAGCTATGTCATTCCCACGGCGGTCTGGAAGGTCTCCTACCGCCTGGACCTTGGCGGGCGGGAGCCCTTGCTCCAGGGCTGGGCCATCATTGACAATGACAGCGACACCGATTGGAGGGGAGTTGAGCTTTCCCTTTTGACCGGAAGACCCGTTTCCTTTATTCAGCAGCTTTACCCACCCTACAGGGTTTACCGTCCCGTGCTTCCCTTGAGCATTGCCGGTTTTGCCCAGGCCAGAGTCCACGGTGGCGCATGGCAGGTTTCCCGTAACGAGGCCGCGGCTGAATCAATGGATATGATGGTGATGGAGCGAGCCATGCCCGAGGCAATGGCATCTGCCCCAGCCGCTGCTCCCCGGATGGCGGCCCAGACTTCAATGCTGGGCGGCGGGGGTGTTGTTGAAGCCGCCGCCGCAAGGACGGCTGGGGATCAGTTTGAGTTTACCCTAAGGCAGCCGGTTAATCTGGAAAGAAGGCAGAGCGCCATGCTCCCCCTTGTAGAGGGCGGAGTAAGGGCCGATAGAACCCTTGTCTTCTCCGGCGCAAGGGCCCGGGGCGGCGCGACCATACACCCGGAGATAAGCGTGGAACTTACAAACAGTTCCGGCATGAGACTTCCCGCCGGCCCCATTACGGTATATGACGGCGGAACCTACGCCGGGGACGCCCTTATCGAGTTTTTCCCAGAGAACGAAAAACGCCTTATCAGCTACGCCGAGGATCTAAGCGTTACAGGAAGCGTGAGCACTTCCGGCTCCCGCTTTATCAGCTCTGTGAGCATCGCCGGCGGGGTGATGATCATTAACCATAGAGCGGCCCAGGAATGGATCTACACGATTAATAACGCCTCCGGAGACGCAAAGAGGATCGTCATTGAGCATCCGGTCACTTCCGGCGCGGAACTTGCCGAGCCCGCAAGCGCCGACGAGCGCACCGCGAACCTTTACCGCTTTAACCGAAGCCTTGGCTCACGGGCAGCTTTGACATTTACGGTGCGGGAAGAAACCCCGCAGCTTGAGCGGATCGTTTTGGGCCAGCTCCGCCCCGAGACCTTCCTTAGCTATTCCACGAACCAGGAGATTCCGGCCAATGTGCGCTCGGTTCTGGCAAGGGCAATCGAACTCAGCAGAATAGCCGCAAATGCCACTACGGCCCACAGGGAACTTGAAAGGCAGCGCCAGAACCTAGTCTCGGAGCAGGACAGGATACGCCGTAACCTGGAAGCTGCGGGAAATCAAAGCCCCCAGGGCCAGGAATACCTGCGCCGCCTTAGCGCCCTGGATGACGAGATAGACGCCATCAACGACCGCCTCAACGCGGCGGCCATTGAGGTGTATAACGCAAACCAGGAGTATGAAAATTACCTGGCAACAATTAATATACCATAAACACGGCTGGCATCCTAAAAGAAGGAGATGAGTTTATGCTGTGGGAAGAATTATCTACCTGGAATTTTGAGCGCTGCATCAAGGAGAGCGAGGGCCTCTGCCTGCTCCCCATAGGCGTGCAGGAGAAACACGGCGATCATCTGCCCCTGGGTACGGATATGTATATCGTAAGGGCCGTGGCGGAAAAGGCGGCGCAGTTAAGTCCGGTAGTTGTGTTTCCCTATTACTACCTGGGTCAGATAGCCGAGGCGCGGCATCTAATGGGGACTGTCGCACCAAGCCATCGCCTGATTATGGACGCGCTTCTGGAACTCTGCGACGAGATACACCGTAGCGGCTTTAAGAAAATTTTTATTCTTAACGGCCACGGCGGCAATGAATTCTTCCTGCCATTTTTTGCCCAGCAGTTTCCCGGCCTAAACCGGCCCTACGCTGTTTACACGCGCTTTGTCCACAATATCACCGGCGATCAGCTAAAGGCCATACAGAGCCGCAGCGGGGTAATAGACATGGGAGCCCACGCGGGCTTTCTGGAGACGGCGCTGATGATGCACCTGCGCCCCGAACTCGTTCACATGGACAGGGTAAAGGTATCCGAGAGCGAGAGCCTGGAGCGTCTAAAAAATATTGAAGCCCAGAATATATTCAGCGGCTTTAACTGGTATGCAAAATACCCCCATCATTTTGCAGGTGATCCCTGCGGGGCCACGGCGGAACATGGAGCTTTTATATTCGACATACTGCTTGCCAATACGCTTAAGGCCATAGACGAGATCAAAGCCGACAAGCTGTCGCTAAAAATGATCAAGGAATACAATAAAAAATGCGAGCACTAAAAGCAGCCGTAATTGGAGCCGCCAGTACCTACACCCCTGAGCTTATCGAAGGATTTATCGACAGGCAAAAGAGCCTTAACTTCCAAAGCTTTTTCCTTATGGACATCAATAGGGAGAAGCTTGAAATTGTCGGGGCTTTGGCCAGACGAATGCTCGTTTCAAAGGGGTTTAAGGGCGAAATCGTACTGACAGAAAATCTTGACCAGGCAATTACTGACGCGGATTATATCTTCGCGCAGATAAGGGTGGGCGGCATGGAAGCCCGCATCCGTGACGAGAAGATGCCCCTTAAACACGGGCTTTTGGGCCAGGAGACAACCGGGGCGGGCGGCTTTATGAATGCCATGCGTACTGTACCCGCCATGCTCGAAATTGCCCGCCGCATAGAAAAACTCGCGCCTAAGGCGTGGCTGATCAATTTTTCCAATCCCTCAGGCATCGTAGCGGAAGCTCTGCTGAACCATACAGGACTTAAAATGATCGGACTTTGCAACTGCTTTGTAAACATGAAAGAGTCAATCGCGAAAAACCTTGGCAGCTATGATTTTGATTACGAGTATGTGGGACTGAACCACCTAAGCTGGCTTACTTCTGTTACTATGAACGGCGAGAATGTGCTTGAGCGCCTGGGGAAAGATGCCGGCGCCAAAATGAAAAACATACCCGATTTGAATTACGATGATGAGCTGCTTGCGGCACTCCCGGCTGTCCCCTCCCCCTATTTAAGTTACTTTTACCTGCGTGACGAACAGATAAAAAAATGCCGGGAAGAAAAAAAAACCAGGGGCGAAATCTGCATGGAACTTGAACAATCCCTGATAAAAAAATATGAAAACCCCGCTCTGGAAAATAAACCAGAGGAACTTGCTGAACGGGGCGGCGCCCTTTATTCGACAGCCGCCGTGTCGGTGGTGGACGCCATTGAAAACGATAAAAACGAATACCATGTGGTAGGCGTAAAGAACAATGGCGCCGTTTCTTTTATGGATAATGACGATGTGCTTGAGCTTAAATGCCTTGTAAACCGCTTTGGCGCCGCTCCTGCAGCCATTTCTGAACTGGACAGCCCTTACATAAAGGGAATGATGCAGGCGGTCAAGGCCTTTGAGAAGCTTACTGTCAGGGCCGCCATTAAGGGCAGCCGCCCGGATGCGCTGGCGGCTTTGATGGTTCATCCCCTGATTGGGGACTACCACAAGGCCAGGGCCCTGTTGGATGATTTCCTGGATCCAAATGGAGCAGACGCTCCTTACCTGCATCCGGGACTATTAAAAAAAACTTAGGAGAGAAAAAAAGCCGTGGCGGATTATATTATTGGCGTGGACATAGGAGCCACAAAAAGCCATCTTGCGCTTTTTGATAGCCAGGGCAAGTTACTGGACTTTGGCCTTTGGGGGCCCTTGAACTATGAATTAATGCCCGGCCTATACACTCAGTTTGAAGAAGAGTTTGGGCAGTTTGTTTCCGGTTTATTAAACAAAAATAAAATAACCATAAAACAGATCAAATATTCTGTATTGGGTGTTGGAGGGGTCGACACAAAAAAGCAACATGGAAATATCTCTGAAATACTAAAAAGATTTGGCTTTGAAAATTTCACCCTTGTAAACGACGCCTTTTTGGGCATAAGCGCCGGAAGCAAAACAGGCTATGGTATCTGTGCCATAAACGGTTCGGGCTGCACATTGGCCGGCATTAATTCCGCTGGCCAGATGCTGCAGATAGGCGGCGTGGGCTCTGTATCGGCGGATATGGGCGGCGGCGGATACATGGGGCAGCAGCTGCTAAGCGCCGTATACACTGAACTTTTCCGCAAGGGAGAAGCGACGATCATGACGAAGCTCCTTTTTGAAAAGCTTGGTTTAACAAGCAAATATGATTATGTGGAAACAATTCATGAAAAGACCGTCAACGGAAGCTTTCAGATACAAAGCTGCGCGCCCATGGTCTTCGAGGCAGTTATACAAAACGATCCTGTGGCGGCCGGCATTTTGCAAACCATGGCCGCCAACTATGCCGGCGGCATTTCCTGCATGATCGAGGAACTGCGCTTTCCCATTGAAAAGGAGCTGGATCTGGTGCTTGCCGGCTCGGTCTTCGTAAAGGGAAAGCATCCAATGCTCATCGACTCCCTAAAGGACAGGCTCTCAAAAAATGATCCGCAACGGCGCATGAACTATGTCCTTTTGGATGTACCCAATGTGGCGGGCGCTGTATTATGGGCGCTGAATGAGCTTGACAGCGGCGGCGCTGATAAGGACATGATCTTAGCACAACTGCGCCCGCTTATATAAAAAATTCTTTTTTCGCTGTATAATTTATGATACCGAAAGGAGTATAAAATTTTGCCGGGCAGTTTTGGCACAATTTCAAAACTTTTTCAAATACGCGATGAGCTGTCATTTAGCAATATCAGAGGCGCGTTGCTGCCTCTGGTTCTGGTTTTCCCCCTTTCCGTCATTGTGGGAAACCTGCGTTACTTTGATCACAGTATCGCCCTGGCCGGCTTTCAATTACAGGTACTGACCTTTTTTCTCCTGGGCCTTGGCTGGCTAATCCTGTGTTTGACACCTGAAAAGCTCATAATTCCCCTCCTGCGTTTATCGGCGATCCTTTCTGCCCTCCTTGCGCTGTCCCTGATTTTCATGCCCTGGGGTCTGGCCCGCTATACCCTTTACATGACCGGCACCGTTTTTAGCGGTATAAGCGTTGCCTGTGCTTTCTACATTTTCTGCTTTGTCTTGAACAATGTTGAACGCCTCTTTGGCATGATCCTTATACAGTTTTTCTACGGGCTTTACTACAGCAGCTGGACGGCCTTTCCCGCTATTCACGCGCTGGGTAATACCTGGGGCAGCCTTGTTGCAGCGCTTGTTTTTCTTGTACTGGTTTTTTTCTGCCGAATAGCAAAGCATAAAATCAATACAGACAGCGACGGCATTGGCTCAGGGGTTCCCTTTGTCCTTGCCCTGGCTGTTGTTCATGACATGATCATGCGCATGATCAATTATATTGACTGGGCGGAAAGCGGCCTGTCTATTTTTGCCTTTGGCCTTGGGACCTTTGTTTCTATTGGCCTTGTCATTATCATCCAGCTATTGAAGGGCCTTAATGCCCTTTACATCTGGCTTTTGTTCCTGGTTTTTTCCCTATTGGGACTTGGGGCCCTGCTTTTCGAAACGCCTTTAACCTTTTTTTCCGGCTCCCTGATTTACGGACTTGGGGACAGCCTGGGCTATATCATCATCTTCTATATCTGCGCCGGGGCAATTAGGCGAAGCGCTTCGCTTCGAATGTTCAGGCTCTACTGCCTGGTCTCTTTTATTGAGTATTTCATTATCGCCGGTATCTTTTCCCTTTACTTCGACTACTTTGAAGCGCCGAACAATTTCCTGGCCTTTGGTGTCGTACTGGTTTTAGTCAGCCTTTGTTTTATATTTTTGCCGCTTATACAGAAGAAGCTGTTTGAACAGGACTGGAGCGACGGCCTTTACTTAAAGGACATGGAGGAGTACTCCCGTCCCCTTGCGGAAACCGAAGAGCTCAATGTCAGGGAAAGCCTGAACCTGACAGCCCGGGAAGAAGAAATTTTCACCATGCTCTTAAGCGGCTCTGCACCCAAAGAAATCGCATATACCCTGAAAATCAGCTACGACACCGTTAATTTCCATCAAAAAAACCTCTACCGCAAGCTTGGCATTCAAAGCAGGGCGGAACTTTTCGCCAGGTATTTGACAGGTAACAGATAACAGGGAACAGGGAACAGTGAGATCCTACCAGTTTTGGTAGGTAAAAATGGGCAAAAACAGGCAAACCTACCAGTTTTGGCAGGTAGCAAGCAGGGTTCCAGTACTGTAACATTGGTGTAAAGTATGTTTTTTAAGGAGAGGATCTATGAAAAAGTTAACTATTTTTACCATTTGCGTTTTGCTGCTGCTTTCGGGAGCAGCCAACCTTCATGCCCAGGGGGGATTTACGGGGCCCTCGGCCTTCGGACAGCAGCCAGGCTTCGCAGGACAGCCGGCGGGATTCATGGGCCCCCAGGGCTTTATGGGGCCGTCGTTTCAGGTAACTGTGGCACAGGTTGTCCAAACATTTCCCAATAAAGCGCCTGCCGTAATGAGGGGAAACATAGTTCAGCACCTTGGAAGCGACAGGTACCTATTCCGTGATTCCACCGGCGATATTGTCATTAAAATAAAGCATGACAGGTGGTGGGGACTATCTGTCGGCCCCAATGACCTCGTTGAAATCGGCGGCCAGCTGAAGCGGGAAAAAAATATGTGGATAAAGTACTTTGACGCGAAAAGCATCAGGATCGCGCCTTAGCCCTACTCTACAATATGAATGTGTGACCTAAAAAAACATACGCTTTTTGGCGCTTGCGGCATATTATTCTTCTTTTTCCCGGCCCTTCTTTCCGGGCAGCCGGCGGTGCTGAATCAGCCAATTACAGTCAGGGAGGCAAGGAGCCTTCCCCATGACTCATGGGTAATTCTTAGCGGAAACATCATCAATGCCCTGCCAGGCGGGACAAATTTTACCTTTCGGGACTCCACAGGGGAAATTATCGTTGAAATTGGTTCTAGAGTCTGGCGGGGCTTGAATGTTGGGGTCTCTGACAGGGTTGAGATCTGCGGTGAGCTTAGAGCAAATAGAGGGCAGCTTAACATGAACGTAAGGGCCATTAACGGGGAAGGCAGATTGAACAGCCGGCAGGGGCAGGCTCTTACGCTCAGGAATCCCGTTACGGTTATGGAGCTTAGGAATCTTCCTGCCGAATCATGGGTAATATTAAGCGGAAACATTATCAACGTCTTGCCGGGCGGCAGGCATTATACGTTCCGTGACTCCACGGGGGAAATAATTGTTGGGATTGATCAAAACGTCTGGCGCGGCTTGTATGTTGGTGTTGATGACAGAGTCGAGATCAGCGGAGAGCTTAGAACAAACTGGGGCCAAGCGACGTTAGATGTAAGGGTTATTAGAAACCATGAGAGTAATTAAAAAGCCGGCCAACGCAGCGGTGCTATTGGCATTTCTGCCGCTGTTTTTGCTTTTAGCCTGCAGCACAAATAACTCAAGGGCTTTCTACGAGTTTACCACGGTACGCCGGGGTAATATTGAACGCAGCGTCTCGGCCAGCGGGACCATTCACCCTGTTTCCACAGCCAGGGTACTGCCCCAGATGAGCGGCAAAGTTGAGCGGATCTTTGTTGATTTTAACGATACAGTCCAGCGGGGGGATATTCTTGCCGAGCTGAACACCGATCTGCTCCGGCTAAGGAGGGATCAGCAGCGGGCCGCAGTACTTAAAGCCAGGGCAAATTACGAGTTGCAGCTGCTTAGCTACAATAGCCAGGTTGCCCTGGCGGCGAGAGATTTCATTTCTGAATTTGAGCTTCTTACCGGCAAGACTACCCTGGACAATATGGCGGCAGACCTGGCAGTTGCCGAGGCAAACTTAAGAGTCATCGAGACTGAGATCAACCAGCATGCCTTTATCACTTCGCCAATTGACGGCGTGGTTCTTGACCGGAGGATAAACGAAGGCGACACAGTTACAGACAGTTCCACAAGCGGCTCTGCAAGCATTTTTACCCTGGCAGAGAGCTTAAGTGAAATGCAGATTGAAGCAAACATCGGTGAGCTGGACGTGGCTTTTATTTACATAGGCCAGCCTGTGCGTTTTACCCTGGAAAGCATGAGCGGCCGCCACTTTACCGGCGAGGTTGAAAACATCCGCCTTGTTCCGATAGTTGTGAATAACGTAGTTTCCTATACAGTGATAATCAAAGTGGAAAATCATGACGGTTCCCTGCTTCCGGGCATGACCTGTGCCGTGGAATTCATTGTACAGCGCAGCGAGAATACCATGCTTGTTGCCAATGCCGCTCTGCGCTTTCAGCCTTCAAACCAGGCAGAAAGTTCCTCGCAGGGCCAGAGAACCGGCATCGTCGCCTTATTGACAGGGGGCGGCCGTAATATCAGGCCCCGCGCCATCCAGGGCCAGGCCCGCGCAACAGGTGAACAAGAGGGACTGCGCAATCTCTGGTACGCCGGTGAAAACGGCAGTCTGGAAGTGATGCAGGTCAGGATAGGCATTTCAAGCGGAAGCGCCACCGAGATCTTTGCCGACGAAGACCTTGAAGGCAGGGAGTTTATTCTAAGGGAGCGGATATAAAGCCATGAATCTTGTGCAGCTGCTGCAAACTTGCTTACGTTCAATTTCGCGTAACCGGATGCGGAGCCTTCTCACCTCCATGGGCGTGATAATCGGCGTCGGCTCGGTAATCGTCATGGTTGCCATGGGCGAAGGCTCCCAAAAGGTAATCGAAGAACGCATTTCTTCCATGGGCGCCAATGTATTGCAGATACAGTACCGGCGGCCCCCTGCCCGCAGTGTACAGGCAGCCTACCCCCGCAGAACCGGATTTACCAAAGAAGATGTTCAGCACCTGCGGGAAGAGTCCAGCTTTGCTCTCGCTATTTCCGGAGTTGTCCATGGAAACCAGGATGTTTTCAGCAGAGAGGGAAGTATACGGATACGCGTACACGGGGTAGAACCGGAGTTTAGTATTGCCAGGAACTATAGGACAGACGCAGGTTATTTTTTCGATGAAGAGGATATGATCACAAGAAACAGGGTGGCGATTTTGGGCCGCACTACAGCGGCGAATCTATTTGTTGAAGCAGAAAACGCCCTATCCCAGCAGATAAGAATAGGTGCCAATTACTTTACCGTCATCGGCTTATTGGAAAGTAAGGGCGCGGACATAAATGGAGCCGATCAGGATGACATTGTCCTTCTTCCCCTGGACACGGCCCTGACCCGGCTGCATAACTCACGGGAGATCAACCAGATTGTCATGAGCGTCAGAGACAGGGAGTTCATGGAAGCCGCGCGGGTAGAAACCGATCTCATACTCCGGGAATCCCGGGGAATTCCTGACCGTATTGTCTCTGATTTTTCTATAATGAATCAAACAGATGTGATCGATACGGTATCCGCCACATCCAGGACTCTGACAGTCCTCCTTGCCGCGATAGCCGGAGTATCCCTGTTTGTTGGGGGTATTGGCATCATGAACATCATGCTGGTCTCGGTGACTGAACGCACACGGGAAATCGGCATTCGCATGGCGGTCGGGGGACGCAAGCGTGACATTCTCTTTCAATTTCTTTCCGAAGCGGTGATCCTTAGCCTGATGGGGGGGGTGCTTGGAATAGCTATGGCCTTCCTGGCATGCAAGATTTTATCAGGCGCCGGAGTTCCTACATCCATCAATCCGCTGATTGTAACGATCTCTGCCCTCTTTGCCGCCATGGTGGGAGTTATCTTCGGCTACTACCCGGCCTTGAAAGCGGCGAAGCTCTATCCCATAGACGCATTGAGGTATGAGTAAAGACTCCGGACGCTTGACTATCGGCCCTGTGCATTGTATGACGGATATATGAGACATGTTATTCTTTACAGCCTTATCGGGGCTTTGCTAATATTTTCTACCGCCTGTCAAACGCTAACGAGCCGCTCTTCCAGGACAGAGCTTCCTGTTTCATCCTTTAACGAGGTCTGGGCCTACCTTGTGACCGGCAGGGAATCTGCGCTTGATCTAAGTCTTCCAATATCTGACCTGGTTTACTTTGGGGCAGAAGTAGATCTCTACGGCACTCTTACAGGCGTGCCTAATTTTTCCAATATCGCCCGTTTCCCAGGCAGGAAGCACTTTGTAGTGTCCTGCAATGGCCGGGCCTTAAGTTACTTTGCCCTTCTTGAGGGAAGGCCCGAACGGGAAGCTTTAATCCGGGATATTCTGGAAGCGGCGCGGCCCTATGACGGCCTTCAGATCAACTTTGAATACATTCCGCCCAGGAGCGCCGATGCCTACCTTTCTTTTTTGATAGAGCTGCGCCAGCGATCGGCAGGCAAGATGCTTACAGTTGCCCTGGCCGCCAGAATCAGAACTTTGCAAAATGATGTCTACGATTACCGCAGAATACTTCCCCATGTGGACCGCATTCTGGTAATGGCCTATGATGAACACTGGTCAACAAGCGCTCCCGGCCCCATAGCTTCCATGGACTGGTGCCAGCGTGTAGCCAGATATTCCCTGGACACTATCGGAGCGGAAAAGCTCATCATGGGGCTGCCCTTTTACGGCAGGCGCTGGGGGAATGTCACTCCGAACATGGCATTTATCCATTCCGGTATTGAGAATATCAAAAGGGATCAAAACATCACGGAAATACAACGGGTACAGGGCATGATCCCTACCTTTAGATACCAGACGCCTGTTTCAATGACAGTTTTCTATGAAGATGAATATTCCCTTGCAAGCCGTCTGGATATGTATAAAAGAATGGGTGTTGGGAATGTTGGCTTTTGGCGTCTTGGACAAGAAACTCCGGCCTTTTGGCCCCACATTACGCTGGAGTAAAATAGCTTTACGTTAAATACTGCGGCCTAGAAGACTTGAACTTCCATGCCTCTCGGCACTAGCACCTCAAGCTAGCGTGTCTACCAGTTCCACCAAGGCCGCGTTGCTTTTAGACGGTAACATATTTATCAAGGCTATGCAAGGGTATTAAACTAACCGAAACCAAAAAACCCCGGCGTTTAACCGGGGTTGAAAACTACTTTTTAAGTAGAGGTTTACCGGCAGGCTTTGCAGCCTTTTTTACCGGTTTTTTTGCAGCGCTTTTCATTACACCAGCGGATGCTATTTTTAAAGATGCTTTGGCCTCGGCTACGAACTTTTTTTCAAAGGCTAGTATCTCCTTCTCAAGAGCAGCCCGCTTTGCGTACATATCTTGTAGCTGTTTTATGATCGTTTCTATATTTCCCACAATCACTCCTTTGCGCTATGCGCTGCTTCTTTTATCGGCAATTGCACCTTTGCTTCTAAGTATAATCCTAGTGAATTATCTCCCTTATGTCAATAATTTTTCCTGTCGATGATATAAATATGAAAAGTGGAAGTCTTTTTTTTGCGCTAAAGCTATGCTTTTTTAGCATGATATTGGCTATTCTGGCTGGATGCGCCTCCAAACCGGTAATCGTGGAAAGAACTGCTCCCGCGTCTATGCCTGTTCCCGCGCCTGCGTCTGCGCCTGCGATGGAAGAAGCCGGCGTTAACTCAACTGATGAACATGGCAGAACGCCTTTGGATATCGCCCTTGAACGGACGGATTCGCGAAACCATGCCGAGATTGCCGAGCGCCTTATCCTTGCAGGTGCGCAATCAGAGAATCGCCTTTTCGGCTATTTTGCACCGGCCGTAAGGGAAGCCAACTACAATATACGCAGCGCCGATGGCATGGCCCCTCTTCATTACATTTCACGGGAAGCTTTGACCGGCTATTTGGTTTTTATTCTAGAAAAGAATGTCGATGTCAACATAAAAAACGCCTCAGGCGCTACCCCTTTACATGAGGCAGCCCGCTCTGGAAATATAAGGATAATAGAAAGTCTCCTTGATCACGGAGCGGATATAAATGCCCAGGACGCAAAGGGTAATAGTGTTCTCCATATAGCATCTCCCCCTTCCGCAGCCCTAAGTACGATGAATATTTTTCTTTCCAGGGGAGCAAATCCCAATCTAAGGGATGAGCATGGAGACTCCCCCCTTCATGTGGCCATAATTCTAAACAGGAATACGGAAATCATTCGGAGCCTGCTGGAAGCCGGTGCGGATGTGACCGTCAGAAACCTTGACGGCAAGACGCCCCTTTACCTGGCAGTAGAAAAGGAAAGGCTCAACTGCATTCCCCTGCTTCTAAGATACAGGTCAGATATTTTCGCAGTGGACAATAACGGCATTACGCCCTTTGAAAGAGCCCTGGGTTTAAATAGCTCTATCGTAAATGCCATGATTTCAAGCGAAACGGTTTTTCAAAATGACAGCGAAGGAAATACCATACTTCATCTGTCGGCCCGCTCTGGAGCCAATACCGCCATAATAAGCAGCATCCTGGATCACAATGCTTCGGTAAATGCCAGGAACAAGGCCGGAGACACGAGCCTTACAATCGCGGTGCGGCATAACGAAGAGGCCGCCGGGATTCTGCTTTTAAACCGGGGGGCGGATATTTTTGCCTTTAACGCGAATGGAGAAAGCCCTCTTTTCCTGACATTTCCTCCTACCGGAAGAAGTTCCTCTGAACTGCGGCATTGGATGCTCAGCCCACAGGCTCTTTCCGCCAGGGACGGTCTGGGCAATACAGCCCTTCATTACACCGCCCAGTGGCGCCTTGATCCCTGGATTCCCTACCTGATTCAAATGGGCGCCCAAACCGAAGCCGCCAATGCTACCGGGGAAACTCCCCTGTTTTTGGCTGTCAGAAAGAATTCGCCTTCTACCATAAGGGTACTTGTTGAAAACGGGGCATTCCTTGGAGCCAGAGACACCCTTGGAAACTCCGTTCTTCACGCGGCGGTTCGCTGGGACGCAATTAACTCCGTAGAAACCCTGATAAATATGGGCCTTGATGTCAATAACCATGCCCTGAACGGGAAAACTCCCCTGCACGATTCCATCCGCTGGTGGATGCCCGAAATAGGAAGGCTGCTTTTAAGGAATGGGGCGAATTATGAAATTCGCGATGGCGAAGGCAACACGGCTTTTATGGAAGCTGTTCTGGCAGGAAACCCGGTGATGATGGAGTATCTTGCCAACATGGACGCGGATATTAATACCCGTAATTTCATGGGTGATACTGCTCTGCATATCAGCGCCGAGATGGATAGAATTGACCTGTCGGCCCATTTACTTGCATTGGGAGCTTCCATTCACGCCAGAAATGCCCGCGATAGAACACCCTATCAAAACGCCCTGCACAGCTCCCCCGCCCTGGTTAGAACCTTTCTTACCAGGGACAGGTTGAATGCCTCAGATGACTTCGGTTCCTCACCACTGCATATCGCGGTTCAGGAGAGGGCTTCACTTTCCCTGATTGGAACAATCCTGGATCTCGGCGCAAGGCAGGGTTCGGTGGATTCCGAAGGCCGTACCCCCTTAAGACTTGCCGTGGATCTTGACCATTTAGACATAGCCAGATTACTTGCCGGCTCAGGCTCGGATCCCTTTATTGCCGCCCGTGACGGCAGAAGCGCCGCTGAAGTATCCCTTCAGAAAGGCCCGGATATGCTTAGGGCCCTCTTTTCAAATGAGGCGATAAACTCACGTGATTCATCCGGAAACACGGTTCTGCACTACGCGGCCCGGCTTGGGGATAGCTCGATGATTGCCCTTCTGCTTTCAATGGGAGCCCACAGGGAAATCAGAAACATTGCGGCAGAAAGCCCGGCGGAAATTGCCGCGCGTTGGGGACACTCTGATGCGGCCAGGCTGTTGAATTAGGACTCTCCTTCATACTGCAAGCGATACAAGCCGGCATACAGGCCGCCCTTGGCGATTAGTTCTTCGTGCCTTCCCTGCTCCGCCAGACTGCCGCCAGAGAGGACCAGGATGCGGTCGGCGTGCCTTATGGTGGAAAGCCTGTGAGCAATGACAATGGAAGTACGGCCGGAAAGCACCTTCTGCATGCCAAGCTGAATTAAACGCTCGGTTTCGGTGTCAACGGAACTGGTGGCCTCATCCAGGATCACAATGGCCGGGTTATGCGCAATTACCCTGGCAAAGCTGATAAGCTGCCTTTGACCGGAGGATATATTTGTAGCTCCCTCGGAAAGGATCGTTTCATAGCCATTTTCCAAACGGGAAATAAACTCATGGGCATGAACCGCCCTGGCAGCCTCTTTCACCTGCTCTTCTGTAAGCGGAAGTCCAAGGCGTATGTTATCCGCCACAGTTCCGGAAAACAAAAACACGTCTTGTAAGACAGGAAGGCAGCTGCGCCTTAGCTCCTCCAGGGGAATCTCCTTCACAGGAACGCCGTCAAGGCGGATAACACCAGAATCAATGTCCCAGAGCCTTGCAAGAACATTGGTAATGGTGGTCTTCCCAGCGCCGGTGTAACCTACAATGGCGGCCATTTCACCAGGCTCCACGGAGAAGCTTAAGCCCTTCAGCACTTCCTCATTGGCAGTGTAAGAAAAACGCACCTTGTCAAATTCAATATGTCCGCGAATGCTGCCTTCCATGCTGCGCTTCCCATCATCACTTATTCTTTCGTCCGTATCCAGAAGCTTAAAGACCCGCTCTCCTCCAGCCATGGCGCTTTGCAGAAGCGTGTACTTTTCGGCAATATCCGTTACCGGGGCATAGAACATCCCAATCAGGTTGATGAATGCGATCAGAACCCCCAGAGAGATGGATAGGTCAAAAACCATAACGGCTCCAACCGTAAGGATTGCCGCAGTGGTAAGAACGGAAAACCACTCTACAAGGGGGCGAAAAGTTGCAAAAACATACATTTCCCCCAGCTTGGCCTTTAACAGTTCCCCGTTGTGCCTGGAGAACTCCTTGGCGCTCTTTTTTTCACCCAGGAAAAGCTGCACAATTGATAAACCGGAAAGTCTTTCGGAAAGGTAGGAGTTTACCTGGGCCGATGCCCCCCGCTGCTTCCTGAAGGCATCACGGGCCTTTACGCGGCTTACGGCGGTAATTATAGCCACCGGCGGCATGGTAAGAAGGGCCACCAGAGCCAGACGCGGGGAGAGCACAAAGAGGGTGATGATTACCCCTATCATAACCGAAATATCTTTTACAAAAGAAACCAAAACTGTTGAAAAAAATTCGTTGATGGTTTCAACATCCCCTGTCAGGCGGGTTACAATACGGCCGACAGGATGCCTGGACAGATAAGCCGTGGATTGGTTTAAGGTCTTTGAGAAAAGCTGCAAGCGTATATCTTTCATTATTCTTTGTCCAATCAAGGTGGTACCCCAGGTTTGAACAAAGGTAAAGAAAAAAACAAAGCAAAGGATTACAAAAAGCAGCGCTACAGAACGGATGATGTAGGAAATTGCCTCTGATTGTTCCAGGCCGCTTTGGTTTATCACAGGCATAATGGCATTGTCGATGATCCTCTGCTGGAGTATGGGGACGAACAATTCTCCTAGAGTTGAAAGAAGGAGGGCCGCAATAGTTACGGCGATAAGGGCCTTGTAGGGTTTTAGGTATGAAAGGATCCTCCCGGCGATTTTGCTGTCATACTCTTTGACCACTTCTTCGCTTTCAAAAAAATTAGCCATTATGGCCTCCCAGGCTTTGGAGGGCGGCGGTTCGGGCGTAGAATCCCCCTTGGGCCGCCAAAAGAGAGGGGGGGCCCTGTTCAATGATCCTGCCCTGTTCCAGAACAATCACCTCGTCTGAACGGCTCAAGGAGGAAACTCTATGGGAAATAATGATCATCGTCCAGGGCAGGCCTTCACTTTTCCCCATGCGCCCCAGTTCAAAAAGGCCGTCAAGAATCGCCTTTTCGGTTTCCACATCTACTGCGGAAAGGGAATCATCCAGTATGAGAATTTCCCTATCCGCCGCCAGTGTTGCGGCGATAGAGCGTGCAATAGCCACCCTCTGCTTCTGTCCGCCGGAAAGGGTAAGTCCCCGCTCGCCTATGACCGTATCCCAGCCATCATTGAAGACGGCGAAATCCCTGTCCAGGGCCGCAAGGGAGGCACAGCGGCCAAGGATTTCCTTGTTTTCCAAGTCCAAGGCATAGGCAATGTTGTTTTTTATTGAATCGGAAAATAAATAACTGTCCTGGGGCGTTACGCTAAAAAGCTTTCTTAGGGCGCTTAAATCCCAGGAAGAAGCCTCCAGGCCCTTGATAAAAACGGCCCCAGGCGGCGTATCTATCATCCGGCTTATGGCCTTTACAAGCGTAGACTTACCCGAACCGGTACGGCCCAGTATGCCGGTTACGCTTCCCGTCTTTATCGATAGGGAAATATCCTCCAGAACTTTTTTCCCCTGGGTAAATTCAAACGAAAGATTGCGCAGCTCAATCAGCGTGGATGTTCCTTGTCCAGCAGGTACGGGGGCGGGCTCAACGGGGGAACGAATCAAGGGCAAGGCTCCAAATACTTCGTTGATCCTGCCCAGGCTTACCGCGCCCCGCTGTATCACATTTACGACAAAACCGGCTCCAATAAGCGGCCAGATAAGCATTTGCAAATAATGGAACAAGGCCACAAGGGAGCCTGGACTCATAAACCCCTGAATTACCCTTGTTCCGCCTACCAAAAGAACAATCAGAACCGTAAGCCCTGAAAGAAAAGAGACAAGGGGAAAGAAAACACCGTAGAGCCTTACAAGACCCATATTCGCGTCCCGGTAATCGTTGTTTGTGTCCGCGAATTTTTTTACGAACCACCATTCTTTTACAAAAGACTTTAATACCCGCATCCCGGCGAAGCTTTCCTGGACAAGGTCACTCATTGAAGAATAAGCTTCGTGGGAGCGGCGGAAACGCTTGCCTATGGCCTTGCCGAAAACAAGGATCATTATTGTTATTAGCGGCAAAGGAAGAACTGCCCAGGCCGCAGTATTTGTATCCTGTACAAAAATGATGATAAGAATTGCCGTGGCCATCACTGTGCCGTCAATAAGGGCCACAAGACCCATACCAATGGATTCCCTTACCGCGTTAAGATCGTTTGTGGCCCTGGCCATAAGGTCGCCTATTTTATTTTTTTGGTAAAAATCATGGGAAAGGGAAAGCAGATGTTCAAAAAGTTTTTGGCGAATCTCGGCTTCGATCCGCCGGGAGGCCCCATGAATGAAATAACGCCACAAGAAACGCCCCAGGGAAACAAAAGCCATAAGGCCCACCATAAACGCGCAGGGAATAAGGACCTGCCTTAGCTCAAAGCCATCGGAACTTATGCTTCCAATAACGTCAATTGCCCGACGAATAAACTGGGGAATAAGTACCTGAGCGGCATCCACAGCCAGCAGAAATAGAAAGCCAAAGGCGTACCTGTATTTATACTTTTTGAAATACGGAAGGAGAGTGCGGAATTCTTTCAGGGATGATTCGCGTTTACCGGCGGCAGCTTCATTGGCGCTGTCATTGGTGTCGCCATTGGCGTCGCCAATGGCGTTTGTATTAGCCATCTAGGGTCTCTTTTGTGACTCTGATTCCTTCTTTTTCAAATCTTTTTCCATCTTTGAATTCCAGATTTCTGATTTTTTCTTCAGGGTTTCAGCTTCATTGCGTTCTCCAAGGACTATATGTATGCGCCTTAGGGAATTGAGAAAATTTATACCCATTTTGAAATCATCTATACGGCTGGTTGAAAGTTCGTATTTTTCACGGTAACGATCGGCGGCCTGCATAAGAAGCCTTTTCATCATCGCAAGGTGATAAAGCGTAGGTTCATAATCCGGCGAACGCGGATCGGTATTGTTCACCGCTGTTTTTAGATTCATTATGTTCTTGGCAACGGTGGCAAAACGGCCTTCCATTTCCACAAAGGACCATCTCCATTTGGTATTATCCCCGTAGGCGTCTACAAGGAGCTGAATAACAAGACCAATTTTTTTAATAAGAGTATAACGCTTTCTGGCGTCTACTGTTTCTATTTCTACAAGGCGTTCTTCGTATTCGGAAAAAGGCGCGTCAATAAAGGGGCTTACCACTTCCTCAAGGTAAATTATGGCCTTGTATATGGATTTTCTGGCGTCATTAAGGGCTTCCTCGGCACGCAGTTTTAACATGGACTGGGAAACGCCGCTTATGATTAGGTAAGTAGCGGTCAAGGAGAGCATATCCTCCACAAGGAGCAGGCGTTTCATGGCCGCCCCTAGGCTGTCTTTTTTGATTATCTGTAGAATGGTTTCTTCCTTTTTGAGCATGGCTTGGATCGAGGCCTTGTAGGGTTTTATTTTTTCCAAGTATTGAAGACGGATCTCATTGGAAATCTTCGCCATTATTACCTGCCTATACCGTATTTTGCCAGTAGTTCATCCGCATGGGCAAGGGCCGCTTGCCCGGAATCTCCCGCGAGCATCCTGGCAATTTCCTGCCTGCGCTCCTCGGCACGCAAAAGCTGAACTTCCGTAACGGTTCTTTCCTTATTTGTGGAGACATCGGCGGATACCCTGCCGGTTACAAGTTTTTTCTCCACTTTATAATGATTATCGGCACGAACAGCGATGCTCGCAAGGTGGGTAACGCAGAAAATTTGCTTTGCTTTTCCTATCAGAGAAAGGTATTCTCCCACAGAAAGGGCCACTTCCCCGCCAATACCGGTGTCAATTTCATCAAAAATCAGGGTTTCCACCTGATCCATTCCGCTAAGAATGGTCTTTATAGCCAGCATAACCCGTGATAATTCGCCTCCAGAGGCAATCCGGGCCAGCTCTTTCAATGGTTCCCCTGTATTGGCGGAGATCATGAACTCCACCTCATCCGCGCCCCAGGGGCCCAATACAAGGCCTTGCCCGGCCTTGGGACAAATCTGGACGGAAAAGCTGGCATTTGGCATACCAAGACGGGAAAGGATCTCCGTAATCCCTTTGGCAAGGTGTTTGGCGCCTTCTGCCCGTTTTGCGCTTAAAACCTGGGCACGCTGGGTAAGATCCTTCTCTAAATCGCCTATTTCGGCCTTGATTTTGTCCTGGTTTTCCTCCGCGCCGGACAGGGCTTCGATTTCCGCCTCCGCCTCGGCTTTGTAGATGAGTATTCCCTCCTCATCAAAGAGAAGAGTTTTCTCGACATCAGTGGCTTTTTGGGCGGCAGGGCGGTATTTCTTTTTTAGCTTGTAAAGAAGGGCAAGACGTTCAGATGCCTCTTCGAGCCTTGCCGGATCGTAGCTAAGATTGTCCCTGTAAGTTCTGAATTCCGATGCCATGTCCTCTGCTTCGTAGTAAAGATCCTCAAGGCGCTTTAAAACAGGCGAAAGGGAGCCGTCTATGGCGGTCGCATTTTCCAGAGCGGCCCTGGAACGCCGGGCAAGGTTCAATAGTGAAAGATCACCGTCAAAAAGCGCAGAGGCTGCCGTGTTTACATGGCCGCTTAGCTTTTCAAAATCCCCAAGCCGCTGTGTTTCAGCCTCCAGCTCTTTTATCTCGCCTTTTTTGGGGCCGGCTTTTGAAATTTCTTCTATGGCGTAATTCAATAACTCAAGGCGCTGCTCCCTATCCTGGCCGGAACGATTCAATGCTTCCAGGGTCTTGTATTTTTCAGCCAATTCCATAAAAACCCGGTTAAAAGCCGTTGCCTGTTCTTCCAGACCGGCAAAATTGTCCAGGTATTTTCTGTGCATTTCCTTTCTGAGCAGGGATTCATGGTTATGCTGCCCGTGGAGGTCAAAGAGTAAACCCATAAACTGGGCAAGTTCATTCCGGGTAACCGGGACATTTTGAATGTAGATTGAACCGCGGCCAGAGGACTTGATATTGCGGCGTATAGCGATCCTTGAATCGTCTGCTTCGATATTTCGTTCACTAAGCCATCCATGGGCATCCTGGTTTTTGGCATCGATAAAAAGCAGGGCCGAAACGCCGGCCTCATCACATCCTGAGCGAATTGTATCTGTATCTGCCTTACCGCCCAAAAGAAAGCTTATTGAGCCGACAATTATGGACTTTCCAGCGCCGGTTTCCCCGGTAAGAACTGAAAAGCCGCCTTCAAAGGAGAGGCTAAGGCTGTCAATTAAAGCGAAATTTCTGACACTGAGCTCTTCAATCACGCGGGGAACCTCCAAGGTCCTCGGAACCGGCAGGCCATAAAAACTTTTTCTGCAGGGTCTGGAAAAACTTGGTTCGCCCTGACTCGATGAGCAGGCAGTGATAGGGCGCTTTCTTGAAATAAATCCTATCCCCTATCTTTAGTTTTTCCGTAAGCTGGCCGTCCACAGTCAAAAGCACATCGCTGCGCTGTTCTTTTTCCACTTCCACAAGAATTGTTTCATCAGCCGGAAGCAATAGGGGACGGGTTGAAAAGGTGAAGGGGCAGATGGGGTTGATTATCAGGGCCTCCAGCTCCGGATCAACGACCGGGCCTCCGGCTGCGGCAGAGTAGGCAGTTGAGCCGGTAGGGGTAGAAACGATGAGGCCGTCGGAGCGGTATGAACCAAGCTGAAATGTATCCCTTCGGCCGGATCCACAGTATAAAACATTCAGGCGTATGATTTTTGCTATCCCGGAGGCGGAAACAACCACATCGTTAAGGCAGCAAGCCTTAAAAATTTCCTTGTCTCCCCGTTCCACCCTTATATACAGCATTAGACGGCTGGAAATGGCTGCCTTTCCCTCAAGCCATTTGCCCAAAACCTCCCGCCAGTGGGAAGGCTGTATCCCGGCTATAAAACCAAAAGTCCCAAGGTTTACCGGAAAAACGGGAACTCCAAAGGGGGCCAAGGCTCTGGCGGCGTACAGAACAGTTCCATCCCCCCCAAGACTGACGGCAAGATCGTATTCTTCCTTCGAGAAGGCCTTTAATTTCCCCTTGAACGAAAAGATATCCGCTCCTATACCACGGGAATCAAGTTCCTTTCTAAACTCATCCCCAAGAGCCAGGGCTTGTTTGTTCTTGGGGTTGATGAAAAGAATTACCCTCATTCGTTCTCCTAAAGAAGAGTACTCTCTATTAAGGGAGAGTTTGAATTAGTTTAGCGACTTTTCCCGCATCTGTCATGCTAAGCCGTGGGTAGATGGGAAAGAGTACGGTTCTTAGGGAAAGAGAATATGCGACAGGGCATTGTTCCGGAGGTATAATGCCGCTTCCAATGATGGTATTTTCAAAGGCGCTTTCCACGGCTATTTCCTTTCGTTTGGCATAGGCCGTCACCTCTTTCATTCCCGTTTCTAAAGTCAGGGCAAAGGCATAATTGTTGTATTCCACAGCCTGACCCTGTATATCAGGCTGAACAAAGCGCCTGTGCCTGGTTCTTAGTGATGAGTGAGTGTAAAGCTGCGCTATTTCCCGGCGCTTGGCAAGGCTTTTCTCCGCTTCCTTAAAATTAACCGCGGCAAAGGCGGCGTTCATGCCAGGAAGACCGTACTCCGGAGGCAGCTCAGGCAGGTTTCGCAGCGATTGGCCGCCGGAAGCGGCTGCAGACCGGTTTTTCAGCGAATAAAGCAGTGCGCCGCCGCCGGAATTAAGCATGTCTTTTTCTTCAAGGCCAAGGATGTTAAACTCGGCAACTATGTTGCCGACGGCACAAGTGCCGCCGGCTGCGTCGTTGACACTAGTGCCAAAGCTATGGGAGCAGTCCTCAATAACAGGTATCCCAAGTTCCGCTATTGATTCCAGATCGCTTAGGTAACCAAGACTATGGTGCAAAACAATACAGCGTATATCCAGGCCTTGTGGTTTTAAGGCCAGGGCCTTTTCCACGCTTTCTCTGCCCACACAGACCGTGGAGGGAAGTATATCACAGTAAATGGGCACCAGGCCGAGATCCCGTATTACCCGCTCATAGTAAAGGGGGGACAAGGCAGAAAGTATAAGGCCCTGCCCCTGTTCAAGGTTCAAGGATTTCAAAGCCAGGCCAAGGGCAACTGCGGGGCTGCGCATGGCAAGGCAATGATCAAACTTGATTTTTTCCCGGGCCGTCTGAAAAAGAAGTTTGGTATGATCTCCAGGGCCAATTCTACCCTCAACCATGGCGGTCAACACCGCGTCCATCTCTTTCCGCCTGATGGTAGGTGAGTAAGCTTCAATTTTCATGCAATACCTGAACCGCTTCCCTGATAAACTCGTTTGCCCTGCAAGCAAGTTTATCTTCGCAGCGCGGCGATTTTTTGCAGTTCTTTGGGGTTAAAAAGGTCCCGAATGTTAAGGATAATAAGATATCCCTGTTCCTGGCGCACCACTCCCTGTATGTATTCCGCTCCGATGCCGCTTACCATCTGGGGAGGAGGCTGAATTTCCTCTCTTTCTATGGTTACCACCCTGGAAACCTTGTCGATAATAACCCCCAGCTTCATACCGTCAATATCCAGAATAACAAAGCCGGACAAAAGCTCATCTTCTTCGGTAGCCGCTACTTTTTTTAGATGAAATCTCCTGTGAAGATTGATAATTGGGATGATTTCGTTGCGAAGATGGAAGATTCCCTCCACATAAACGGGAGCATTAGGAATTGCCCGGACATCCTGAACCCGGACTATTTCCTTGACATCCATTATGTTTATACCGTATAGCTCCTCCCCAAGCTGAAAGGTAACTAGTTGATTGGATTCATACATATCTACTTCCCCTACATAAATATAGCATTGTTGGGAGTTTTCTACAAGTCTTTTTGGAAAAAACAAAAAAAACTTGGCAGCGACCTACTTTCCCACCCCTTAGAGAGGCAGTATCATTGGCGTAAGAAGGCTTAACTTCCGAGTTCGGAATGGGATCGGGTGTAACACTTCCACTATGGCTACCAAGTATGCTAAAACTGCGTTTTAGCTTAGGAGTTTGCTTGCGCAAACTCCTAAGCTCCTTTTCAAGGATAATATGGTCAAGCCTCACGGTAGATTAGTATTGGTCGGCTGAACATGTTACCATGCTTGGACCTCCAACCTATCAACCAGGTAGTCTCCCTGGTACCTTTAGGGGGATCGAGTCCCC
>Ga0099364_10000002_pt2 | contig 169293 bp, 145 predicted proteins | sample TergutTh196P3_FD_73070 | JGI IMG/M metagenome (GOLD analysis project Ga0099364, IMG submission 73070) | Microcerotermes parvus P3 segment gut microbial communities from Pointe-Noire, Republic of the Congo - Th196 P3 | ecosystem: Host-associated > Arthropoda: Insects > Digestive system > Gut ... | reverse complement strand
TTTCTTCCCATTTCATCAAGGAGACGGAGCACATGCGCAACGGACCTGTGGCCGTTCTCGATGTCCAGCTCATGCTGCGCAACCCCCGCCAGGTCCTCGTTGGGAGGAACGATCGATGTTATCACATTAGCGCCGGCGTCCAGTCTCGTCTTCAGCCCGGCTATGCCTTCCACGTCCAAGGAGGCGGGTATGAGCCTATCGGGGTACAAGAGCCGCATCACCGCGATCGAGACCAGCTCGTCAATCGGTTCGGTCGGCCTTACGTTCTCCATCGGCGTCCCCTTCTGCGGAACGAATGTCATTGCGCGCATCTGCTGGCACCCGATGGCGCCCATTTTGACTATGGAATCGGCCCTGTCCCTGAGCGTCTCTCCGAGGCCGACCATTATGCCGTCCTCGGCGAGCAGCCCCGCTTTCTTCGCCCATATCTTCTGGTTAAGCCTATGATCGAAATCCTGTTCAAGCCTTAGCTTGGAGAATAGCTCCTTGTTGTAAGTTTCCTGATAACATGCGAACCAGTCCGCTCCGGCGTCTTTGAATTTTGAGAATATGCGTTCGGGGACCGCTCCGGGCGACACCATTATCGAGATGTCCACTTCGTCCCTGACCCTTCTGACGATCCCCAGCAATTCGTTGTAATCGTCGGCGCACATGAGGGGATCTTCTCCCATGGTAAGGTCCACCAGATTTATCCCCGCGTCTTTTAGGCTTCCGGACAACGAAAGGACCTCGTCAGCAGTCTTCCTGTAACGGGGCAGACGGTTCATCCTTCTGTAATAACAGAATGCGCAGTTGTTCCTGCAATGAGTGGAAAAATAGACGAACCCGTATACGAACACCTTGTTTCCGAATACCCTGTCCCTTACGGAGCCTGCCGCCGAGAACAGCGCGGAGATCTCGTCCTCCTCTCTGACGGAAAGGAGTTCCGCTATCTCCTCCGGAGATATTTTCCCGTTCCTCTTTGTTTTATCTATTATGTCTGTGACGCTCAACTGTATCCCTGTCAGTTTATCTTCGCACCGTTCAGATAGCTTAGGCTTCTGCCTGTCTTTTTAACGCTGCCTTTGTTGTTCATGAGCATGAGCAGTCTCTCAAGACCGAATCCCACTCCCGACCACGGCTCGTGGACATCGTGGGCGGCGTCGAGCACATGCGGACCCACCGCCCCGGACGATACTTCAATGTCGCCGATCATCACATCAAGTGTTTCTTTGTAAACATCCGATTCCTCTACCGATAAAGTATATTCCAGCCCCGTTACGCCCATGATGTCGCCTATATACTCCTTCAGGGCCTCCGTGGCATCTTTCTCCGGTCCCATCTCCACCAGGTTCAGCATCGTGAACTCTTCGAGATGCGCGCCGCTGTGCGACTCTTTTCTGAAACATGAGCCTATCTCGAATATCCTTACCGGACCGTCGGTGTGGTCCCTGAGTTTTCTCATAACATAGTACAGATTCGGCGCCAGCATCGGGCGCAGACATCTTTTTTTATCTATGAAGAACACCTGCTTGTAAAGGGGGTGTTCGGGTGTGATCGTCATTTTCTCGAGCGATGCGGCCGAGATGATCGCAGGCGTCCTGACCTCCATGAAGCCTTTTGATATCAATATCTCCGATATGTCCGATTCAAGCTGTGCCAGATGGTGCCTTGACGGTGACCTTATCATCTCTGTCAGCGATCTTTCGTTCAAAGACACAAGATCGGACATGAGCTTTGAAAATGCTTTATCCCTTTCATCGGCGCTGCTAAAAGTGGAAGAATCCTTGGGATCGTCCCCATACTCCCGCAGCCTCTGTATTTGTGAGTCAGTGAAACCTACATTGATGTCATCACCACCGATTGCCGTCATGGCGAGAGACCGGGGAATCGAACCCCGCTGGTTGGGCTTTAGAGGCTTACCGGTCCCAGACCGTCCCCCGTTCCATCATTGATACACCTTGATACTGCCCGCACACATAAAGATTCTTGCGGCGTCTGGGTAATGAAACAGACGACCGTTCGGAACCGTATGTGTTACGGTAAGTTCCTGTCCGCCTCATCTATTTGTAAGGAGGAGGAGTAGAATGCCCGCAGGCGGACAGGTTCCCCGGATGAATGTCAAACGAGGGTGATCCTGTACGGGAAGGATCGTCTCTGCGGTACGCTGCCTACCTGTTACACTGGTACCGCATTATTTAATACGTTTTACTCGTATATAAACATGTCCATTATAATATTTCATTTGTAGATATAACTATTTAAAACTAACTATAATAATAAGATTTAAGATGAAATAATATTAATACTGATACACACTGCTGCATTTACAGCCGGCGTACGCTGCCGGCAAGCACATCGTTCAATTCCGGAGATATTGGAATGTTCAGTCTTATGGCTTATACATGGCTCATCATAGGGGGGCTTCTGGAGCCGGCATGGGTCCTTGCCATGAAGAAATACAATGTGCATAAAAATATAAAATGGGCAGTTATAACCGGAATTTTGATTTTGACAAGTCCGTTCTTTTTGTCTTTGGCCATGAGAGAGATACCGGTGGGGACGGCTTACGCCGTATGGACGGGGATAGGCACGATCGGCACGACCGTGCTGGGTGTCATTCTGTATAAGGAAATGATCGAAAGGAAACGGCTGTTCTTCATATTCCTGATATTGGTCGGCGTTGTCGGTCTGGGATTGGAGGTCTGAGATGAAACAATGGATATGGGCGATCGTGCTGATGGGCGGCGTTTTTGAAGCCGTGTGGGCTTTGTGTATGGATAAGTCCCACGGATTCACGAACATCTTATGGACCATTGCCACTATCGGGTTCATTTTCACAAGCGTAAGCCTCCTGAACATAGGCTTGAAAAGAGGGGTGCCCGTCGGCGGAGGTTACGCCGTGTGGGTCGGCGTCGGAACGATCTGCAGCATAGTCTTGGGCATCATCATCGCCAACGACCCGTTCCTTCTGTCAAGACTGCTGTTCGCGGCGATCATTATCGTCGGCATTGTCGGAGTGGAACTCTCATGCGGCAGTAATGAGGTCAAAGCTGCACCTGATCCCGATGCGGGGGACGGCTCCGATTAAGAACGGCCGATCATCGTGAAAGGCGTTATCTTAAGCACGCTTTCGGGACATGCCCTCTCGCATCTTCTGCATGCGGTGCCGGCGCAGCGGTCGGACAATATCCTCCCAAATATCTCTTCGCCCTCTTTGACGACCGTTATCGCGTCCTCCGGACATTCTTCGACACATGCTCCGCACATAGTGCAGCCTTCGATCGCGCCCGCCAGCACCGTGCCTGCGTTCTCCAGGATCTTGACTGTCCTTCCTTCCGTGTCGGGAAGATCCGTCGCCGACATTCTTTTCACTTCCGGATCCGGTACCGGATCGGGTATATGCGGCAGGTCGTAGACGTCCATCATGTTGTTATATTCTGACGCCGGCATTCCTTGGGACCAGAGAGAATACTCTATGGAATAGATATCCTTGAACGCTTTCGCGGTAGCGAACATGCAGTGCGTTGCTCTGAGGCGCTTTGCGAATTCTCTGAGGCTTTCGAGGCTTACCTTTCCCGTCGCCAGCCTTCTTGCCAGCTCTATCGAGGTGTTGCCGAATTGGACTATCCTTTCCGCTCCGGGCACCACCATGCCTATCCTTAGGGCCTTTCTCGCATCCACATATAACCCCGAAGCTCCGGACATGTATGCCAATTTGACGTCGCCGGTCCAGACGCCGGCCTCAAGCAGCAACGTAAGGAACCCTGCTCTGAGCGCCCCTATCGCTTTGCCGGCCTCGTCGATGTCCTTGGAACAGATGTTGATGCCGTCCTGGAGATGAAGCGCTCCGTCGGGGGTGTGTATGTTCGGCGGCGTTATCATTCCCGTTTCGATGCCGCAGTATATCGATGCGACCACCCCAGTCCCGGTTATTCCTTTCGCCTCGCCGTGCATCACTCCTTTTTCTGCGACCTTTCCCGTCAGAGGATCGACCACATCGCCGCGGCTGTCCTTCATCGAGCCGTCGAGGACCGTGCATTCCCACCCGTTCCCCTTGATATTGACGTCGGCCACCGCACCGGGGGATGCAAGCATCCCTCTCTCTATCTGCTGGCCCTCCAGCGCCGGCCCCGCCGCCGCGGATCCGGTGTAAACATTCCCGTCCACTATCAGGGCCATCTCCGCATTGGTACCGTAATCCACGACTATGCAGGGTTCCTTTGAATCGAGAACATTTGTTATCAGAAGCATAGCGATCGCGTCGGCCCCTATCTCGTGAGTGACGGCGGGAGGTATCATGACAACGGCTTCGGGCATCCCTTTTATTCCCAGGTCCGTCGCTTTGACAATGTCCCCGTCCCTCGGCGGGGAGACCACTCCCAATGACTCCAGCATGTTCTTTCCCGCGTACGCGAGGTCCCTGATCTCTATGTTCTGAAAAAGGGACAGCTGGAACGGATTGCCGCACACCGCGACCACTTTGACTTTCGACAGATCGACGCCGAAAGATGAGAATAAAGAGTTGACAGCCGTTATTATCAGTCCGTTCGCAACATCGCTGCCGGAGGTCATCGCATAATTTACATGGTCGATGACATTCATTCCGGGTATCGGATGGCGTGCGGTTATGGAAGTGGCCAGCGTTTTACCGCTCTCCATGTCCAACAGCTGCGACCTGAGTCCGCTTGTGCCGATATCCAGTGCGATGCAGTAGTCCGCCATTGCCTACCTCAGATCTGGATCCCGCATCTGTTGAGCGTCTTAAGCGCTCTGTCATATACGTCCAGATACTCATCCGTAGGCCTTATCTCCTTCACGTCATAGCATTCTTGGAACCTTTTTCCGGGAGGAGGCTTTGGGTAATTATCTTTGTACGACGCGACGATATTATCCAATATGTCATTCGCCGCCGATATCTCCATTCCCGCCGCGGCCGCCGCCGCTTCGCCCATCATACGGGCCTCCATGCCAGTGGTCTTGTCCTTGACGACCCCTTTCGACGATGCGGAACCCGATATGAGCTCCCTTCCTGAGGCTGTGTCGGCTATCGCCTGCGCCGCCACTTCCAGAAGGCACATCTCAGTGCAGGGCCCTGCCAGGGTGTAATACTGGTTGGCCAGGAGGAGGTCTGTGTTCCTGTCCAGTGCCACCGCCGCATGCGCTGCTATCTGCAATGTCTCTCTCGTGGTGGTCGTACCCCATCTTATGTGGATCGGACCGTCCAGGTGTATGTCGCAGTCGAAAAGCGCAAAGGATGCCAGCATTGTTGCCACGTCACAGATGGCTGTCTCCTCGACGCCTCCCGAGTATCCGCCGAATATGGGCATCTGCTCCATCATGATTATGCTGGCCGCTGTCGCCCATCCCGCTATCATCGTCATGCCGGCGTTGTCTATCTTCAGTTCGTTGAGTTGGGACACCTCGTGCGCATCATAGTATCTGAGACCGTACTCCGTGAGGTCCGACGACAGTCTTCCCGCCGCGGACAACGGGGTCTCCGGACCCTATATCCCCATGCCCGGCCTTCCGGCCATGCTGCATGCCTCTCTGACGTACCTTATCTCTGCCAGCGTTGCCTTTATCTCCCAAGGCGTGTTGGTCGTCGAAGGCCTTCCGCTGACTGTGTTGAGAATGCCGCTCACAAGCGTGTCAACGGCGGCTTCCTGAGCATAGCTCTGCATCATGTTGGGGAATATCTCTTCGGACACGGGTGCGCCGGTGGGGCCTCCCTGGATTATGGGTTTTCTTTTTGAGTTCCCCTTTCTTGCTTTGCAGGTTATCCTCTCATTGCCTCTGCCCATTTTGATCTTCTTCGGGGCCTTCTTAAGACCTTCGTATATCTCCTCCTCGGAGATCGACAGCGCCCTTCCGAGGTTGGTGTTGTAGAAACCGGTGCAGGCAAGCATTTCGACGCCTGCGTGGAACAGCCTGTCTGCCAGATCCTCATCCTCCGGGATTATTTTGTTATCAAAATTGATGTTGTATTTTTCCTTCATGGCCAAAGCGTTCGTCGGAACGGTAACGTAGTCCCAAGTATCCTCTCTGACCTTCTTCCCTGAAGCGAATCTATCAAACGATTCATAGATGTCCAGCGCCCTCGGTGCAACCATATAACTATTACATGGACGTACGGTATTAAAAGCTTTACATCATGTAACCATCGTATTAATATACTATCACTTAAAACAGAGTAAAAATGCGATCATCGGTGGCGGCACCCAGATATGAGCCAGCATAAAAATGGATGACCGCGGCATCCGCCGCGGTCTGTTTGTTCTTAGTGTTTGATGTCGAGACCGCAGTCCCTGAGCGTCTTGAGAGCGCCGCTGTATACCTCGAGATACTCTGCCGTGGGCTTGACGGTCTTTACATCATAGCACTCGCGGAAGGTCTTGCCCAAGGGCGGGCTGACGAATCCTTTCTCGTATATGGAAAGGACCTTTCCTATGATCTCATTGAGGTCGGAGACCTTCATCCCGGCCGCCGTTCTTGCGGCCTCTCCCATTATCCTTGCCTCCATCCCGGTGGTCTTGTCCTGGGCGACGCCTTTCGCCGCAGCGGAACCTGAGAGCATCTCCCTTCCGGACCCGGTGTCGGTAATGGCCTGCGTCGCTGTCTCAAGGAGACACATCTCCGTGCAGGGCCCGGCTCCGGGGTAGTACTGGTTCGCAAGCAGAAGGTCTGTGTTGGCGTCGATCGCCGCCGCGACGTGTCCCGCCACCTGGAGGGTTTCTTTTGCCGTCGTCACGTTCCACCTTATGTGGATCGGTCCGTCCAGGTGGAAGTTCCCGCTGAACAGTACGAAGGATCCGAGCGTTGTCGCGACGTCGCAGATGGCTGTCTCCTCGAGGCCGCCGGTGTACCCGCCGAATATCGGCATCTGCTCTATCATTATCGTGTCCCCGTTGGTTGTCCAGCCGGCGAGCATGTTGAGGCCCACCATATCGATCTTGAGCTCATTGAGCTGGGAGCACTCATGCGCGTCCGTTACCCTGAGACCTGCGTTGGTCATATCGGCTGCGAGACGTCCCGCTGCGGACAGCGGCGTCTCCGGTCCCTATATTCCCATCCCGGGCCTTCCGGCCCTTATGCGCGCCTCTTTTACGGCGCGGAGCTCTGCCATCATAGCATAGATCTCATACGGCGTGTTGGTCTTTGCGGGGTGCCCCTCTATCGTGGTCATAACGCCGTTGACAAGAGTGTCAACTGTCGCCTCTTGCGCATACGACTGCATGACCTGAACGAATATGTCCTCTGATACCGGGGATCCCGTCGGCCCTCCCTGAACGATGGGCTTCACGGGGCTGTTCCCGCGCCTGGGGTAGAAGCGGGCTATGTCCCTGCCCTCTCCGAGTATGAGCTTGGTAGGGGTCTTCTTGATCCCTTCCCACACCTCTTCCTCCGTGACCTTCATGACACGGCCGAGGTCAGCGCAATAGTATCCTGTTTCCACCAGCATCTCGATGCCGGCGTAGAAAAGGTCGTTCATCGTCTGTTTGTCCTCCGGTATGAATTTGTTCCCGAAGTTAAGTTTGTATTTTTCTTTTAGTTCGGTGAGTTTGGTAGGGAGGATATTGTAGTCCCATTCACTCTCCGGAACCTTCTTACCCTTTACGAACCTGTCGTAAACGTCGCCTATACTGAGTGGTCTTGTCGCTGCCATTTTTATCACTTCATCAGTTCATTCACGAGTTCGATAATCTCGGCTGCCGTCGCGGAGTATCCGTCCGCGCCGATCTCGTCGCACCATGCTTTTGTGCAGGGTGCGCCGCCGAAGATGCACTTGTACGGCGCATCAACCTCTTTCTTGGCCTCTACCAGCTCCCTCTGCGACTCAAGCGTCGTGGTCATCAGTGCGGAGCCGCCGATTATCTTTGCGTTGTTCTCCTCCGCTGCGTCAAGGAAAGCCTGCGACGATGTGTCCGGCCCGAGGTCGATCACATTGTACCCTGCTCCCCTGAGCATCGCACAGCACACGTTCTTTCCGATCTCATGGATGTCCCCCTCTACAGTACCCATTATCACGGTTCCCCTGAGCGCCCCCGCGCCTGACGTCATCAGCGGCTCAAGGATCTTTATGGCGGCCTCCATCGTTTTGGATGCTGCCACCACCTGAGGCAGATATATCTCTGCCTTGTCGAATCTTTCTCCTATGGTCTCCATTCCTTTTCCGAGGCCTTTTTCTATTATTTCTTTTACTTTTATACCCTCTTTGATGGCGGCATTCGTCGAGTCCTGGGCAAGTTTTACGTTCCAGGTCTCGACCGCCGTTCTGAGGTCTGCCAAGATCTGCTCTATGCTCATGTTCTTCCTCCATAGTGCGCGCTTGCTGTCATCCGTTATTAAATGACATCAGCATTTCGAACCTGTTTTACTATTACTATAAAAGTATTTAAAAATTATTATTGTACTATTGGACGACCCTTGTTTCAATATTTAAAATTAACTATTCAATTTTGAAGGAGAACGTTCTTATATTAAATGATTTCTCATAGAAATTGTTTTAAAAAAATTAAAGGGTTTTGCGGCCTTTCGGCCGTTTAAGGACTTTCAGATATCAGAGACCATCTTGCGGGCTCTCCAAAGGGCAAGTACGCACACTCCCAATATGAGGGCCATGAACACATATTCGCCTTTTGGAATTATACCGTTCGAGAAGTACGATTCAGCTATCTCTTCCCACATCATTTTACTCACCTTTCCTTGGCTTTACCTTAGATCTGAGTTCGTTCAGGAAGTCCAATCCCAAGGGAGTAATGTGATACTGTATCAGGAGGCGGCCTTTTCTGAAAGTACCTTCCTCATCGATCAGCGTCTCCCCCTCGGCGACCATGCCGGATGCCGCCACTTCGATCAGATCGAAGTTCAGGCAGTCCCTGTAATAATCCGAGGGCATATTGTACTCCATTTGGAGCTGTTTCACGAGATCCCTGTTCCATGTGGGTCCTTCGGCGTCTAGTATCTCCAGTATCCGGAATTTATAGGGGCGCCCTTCCATCATGGTTGTTCCTCCGTATTTTCTCCTGTTTCTCTCAGGGATTCGACGTTCTCTGTCTTTTCTGTGAACATTATCAGAGTTCCTACCGTACAGAGTATGGCGCCAGCCACCAGTGAGATCTGACGATCCAGACCGTCACCTATAGCTGCAGTCACACCGAAGAAAAGGATCAGGAATATTACGGAAAAGATACCGTAAAGACTTCCGATACCTTGGCCTCTTCCTACCCCTATCAGGGGGAACGCTTTGTACCACGCTACGTAACAGAATCCGAAGGTCAGTCCCAGCATCACGAGCGTGAGCAGTATCACCGGGTCGGAGATCATTTTCCATGCATATTCCCAAACAGGGAAGGACATCAGAGCAAGCACAGGCAGCGCTATGGCCCACCAGATGATGTTCTCCATAGCGAATCTCATCGTTATCGCAACATCCGGCTCCGATACGTCGATACCCTTTGCCGCGATAGCTCCCTCGATACCCCAGCCGCACAATGCCATTATCCCGCCAATATAGCCGATCATGACACTGTCGGGCACAAGGGGATCTCTGATATCGGCTATCATGCCTATTCCAAAGATGGTAATGCTCCCTATCAGGATAATCAGTATGCCGGCGATCGCCCTGTGGGAGACCTTCTGACCCAGCCATACTCTAGACAGCAGCGTGCCTATGACCGGATAGGCAAGCGCCGCGACTGCCGCAAATGCGCCGCCCACATATCCCATCGCAAGGAATGACCCAAGGATGGCAACCGGCCCTCCGCAGATAGCTCCGAGGAAATAGTACTTCGTACAAGCTCTCATTTCTCTTATGCTTCTCTTCATCTCGGCGAACTTTGCCGTTCCGAGGAAGAAATTCCATATCAAGTACGAGAGAATAACGAATGCGGCGTTCAGCGCGGTGATCAGCATCGCCGCGACGATCGTCCCCGCGTCGTCGCCGACTTTACCGCCGGCGATCGCAAGGAAATCTCCGATGACGTCGAAGTCCCATATGTATGTCCCTGGGATGTACCATATTGCCCAGAGGATCGCGCAGAATAAGGCCATCATATAGCCGTATTTTACTCTTTTTTTGTGGGCTTCTGTTATCTTTTCATCTAAATCCATTTCGCTCCTCCTCCGAAAATTACCGTCACCCAGCGATCTTTGTCATTTTCGCGACCGCATCGGACGCGTTCTCGGAGTATACGTCGGCGCCGATCTCGTCAGCCCACTGCTGCGTCACCGGTGCGCCGCCGACGTTCGTGATCAGTTTCTCCCTGATCCCCTCTTTTTTGAGGAGTTCTTCGAAGGTCTTCTGATTCACCATCGTGGATGTCATGAGCGCCGATGTCCCCACATATTTCGCGTTGTTGTCCTTGCATGCTTTGACTATGTCCTTGAGCGGCACGTCCCTTCCTATGTTCATGACGCTGAACCCCGCCACCTTCAGCATTATCGCAACGATGTCCTTACCTATCGAATGGATGTCCCCTTCGATTGAACATATCACAAATTTGCCGAGGCCTTCGTCGACCTTGCCTCCGCGCTTCTCGAGCTCGGGGGTAAGTACGTTCAACGCCGCGTTCATCGCCGACGCAGCCGCCATTATATGGGGCAGGAACAGCTTTTTGGCCTCAAAAAGCGCTCCTATCTCCGTCATCCCTTTGGTGAATCCGTCTTGGATGATGGCCACTATGTCCGCTCCTTCCGCAATGACCCTGTTGGCCACGTCGACCGTCTTTTTGGCGTCATATGCCATGACCGCCTGCTTCGCTTCTTCCGCTAATGATTGTACTGACAACAAAATCACTCCCTGCTTTTCTTGAACTCATCGTCCGCTTTCTTGACGATGGCCTTCATCGCTTTCAGCGCATCCTCCGGAATGGGCTTGACGACGTGGTTTTTCAAAACGTTTTGAACGATATCATGCGCAACATCTACAGCGTTCTTGCTTCCCGCCGCCTTCCAGTCTCCGATCATATAACGGTCGAATATCTGCGGGTCGGAAGCGAGTTCGATGTTGTTCATCGTCGAGGGGTGAGCAAGGAAATCATTGCCCACGCCGATCTCTTTTATGGCGCTGACGGCGAGCGTTTCTTCGCACAGCGGAACGCCCTCCATGGCCTTCTTTTCCATAGCGATTATGTCATTGTCTATTACCAGCTGTTCCATCGAGAACGTCACGCCGAGCTCCAGCATACCAGATCCGTATATTGTGTTGGCTCCGGCCATCGCGGGGAGGAGAGAGGTTATAGTCTTCTCATGCGACGCCTGGGGATCAGGTACCTTGGAGTCAGTCTACATGCCGGCGACATAAACGGGCAGCCCGTAGTACTGTCCGAGTTTTGCTACGGCCGCGCTTATCACGGCGAGTTCCGGTGAACCGACCGGTGCGGTCCCGCGTTTGAGATCGAAGGTCGTTGTGGAGCTTCCGTACCATACCTTTGCGCCCGGGCACGCTATCTGGCTCAGGACGATCCCCGAAAGGACCTCCGCATTGTGCGTAACCAGGGTTCCGGCAAGGTATACCGGGGATGATCCTCCCGCCATCGCCATGCTCAGAACGTTTACGGGTATCCCGTACCTCGCTCCCTTTATTATGACCTGGGCGGCGTTGTGGCTCAGTTCGAGGGGGCTTGTCGGGCACACCAGCATGGACATTATCGGTTTCTCGCGGGCGAGTTTCTTGTCCCCGCCATAATACGCTTCAACGATATCTCTGTAGAATTCAACATGCTCTCCGACCGGATCTATGTGGTGGAAGTGCTTTGTGGTGTTCTCAATGGAAGTCATCATCTCATGGACGTCTTCCGCTCCCACACCTGCCCAATCCCTTGCCGATACCGGCAGGGAGAAGTAGCTGATATTCTCCGCCCAGTCGCAGAGCTTCGCACAGTTTGCGAGGTCCGCATCCGTCGAATCACGCGTTTCGAATTTTCCGTTCCCCAGATAGTTGCACACCTGGATGCCTGTTCCGAAGCAGGTGTAGTGCACGCGCCCGTTGTGTTCCTGTTCGACGATCCTGTTCTCCTCTCTTCCGTGCAGATAGAATGTCTTCGGTGCTGACGAAAGAGCCTTGCGGACAAGTCCGATCGGTATCTTCACCATTTTCGTTTTGTGGTCGACCTCGCACCCGGCTTTCTCAAAGAGTTCCAATCCCTCTTTGTCGGATACTTGGACGCCGTAATTCGACAGGATGTCCAATGTTGCCCTGTCGATAGCTTCGATGCCGTCCTGAGTAAAAATATCTAACTTCAGGCCCTGCATCATTTGTTTTCCTGGATACTGGTTTGGTTTCATTTCCTTCTCCATGATACGCGCTTGGCGTTATCAGTATAGAATGGCGCCAGCATTTCGAACCGATTTTGCAATAACTATATTTATATTTAAAAACTACTTCTTTAACTAATATGTTTTATGTTTATGTATATAAATATTACCAATTTTATCAAATATCTGGAGTTTTTATATTAAATAATTTTTTGTATAAATGATTGAATTTGTACCGCTTCTAGTATAAAAAACAATCAGATCGATCTGAAATAAAAATAATGTAAGGAGACGGCGTTGCCGCCGTCAGTTTGGTTAATGTTATGCTTCTTCGGCCTCGGACGCTTTCGCATTTGAGTTCTGGGTATAGTACCATATGGGGAAGAACATCCCGAATACAGCTATTGCCAGAGCAAACGGCAGCATCGAATGGTCAAACAGATCGTACATCCAATACATCAGACATGGTATCAGGACACAAAGCTCATAGAATACCATCCCCGCCGCAACGTACTTCCACCCTTTCGGAGCGGAGAACGGCCTCTCCAGATGCTTGAACCGAGCGTTCGTTCTGGATTTGACGTATGCGGAAAGCGCCACTACGTGCGCTAGACAATATCCTATGCCGGACGCCGCGAGTATCATCACAGGGCCTCCGCCTTCTATGTCTCCTATCTTTATCGTTGCTGTGACAATCAGGATCAGATTGAAGATGCTTACGACTATCATCGCATTGAGAGGCATTCCGTGCTTATTCTGCTTCTTCATGAACTTCGGCATGTTTCCTTCTTCCGCCATGTAATACAGCGTCCTTGAGGATCCCAAGAACCCGGTCTGTATGATCAGGATCATCGCCGCCACAAGCAAAGTGAGCGCTATCGGACCTCCTATGTCACCGAACACCGCTTCAGCGATCGGACCCAGCGTTGCATAACCTGCATCGTCGATGCCGACCATTCCGAGCGATCCGAAGACCGCCATGGACACAAAGAAGTAAAGGATCAGACAGATGAAGCCGCATGCGAACAAAGCTTTCGGAACGTCCTTATTGGGTTCCTTATACTCCGGTCCGTAAAGGGCGGCTGTCTCCCATGCGCAGCCGCTCCATTGTGCCAGCGCGAAGCAGCCGAACAGTAACACTATATCATTGGATGATCCCCATCCGTCTGGCAAGAATTCGCCGGTGATCCTGCCGAAATCGAACAGCGCGCCGCCGCCTGCTCCTCCGGTCACGAATGACGCCGCGAGGATAACGACCATCGGCACTATGGCGATGATGGCCAATATGAGTCCGAACTTCGACCCGCCGGTCAATCCGCGGGAACCGATCAGCAGCATTACCGAAACGATCACGATGCCGAGCGCCACGTTGAGCAATGTTTCGTTCATTGCGCTTTCAGCGGCAAAGTCGGCTAATGCGGGAACGAAGAAGGTAAGATACAGACCTGTCATCACCGTGAATATCGCGACAACAGGCGTCCATGCGAACCAGTAACACCACGCGCAGAATGCGCCGATCAGTTTTCCTGTGTCGTATTTTTTAGTTTGGTTTTCAGGCGTAAACACTACCTGCGCACAGCCCGGCAGCCCTGCCGCTCTGGGGAAGGTTGTAACCATTTCTCCATACGCCGTGTTCTGGAGAAATCCCTGGAGAACACAGATGGTCCACATCACTATCGAGAATGCCCATATGTATCCCGCGACGTCATACAATGACGGGAGGATCAATATCGGCACACCGAGCGCAACGAAGAGTCCTTGTTTCCAAGTAATAGACCTGACAAGCATGCCGGTCTCTTCTGCTACATTATCAGACATAAATATATACCTCTTTTTCGAAAAGGAATTAATGTGCAGTGACCTGGGTCATTGCACAATTTCGAAAGTGTTTATCTCTTGGTCATCTCCCTGAAGATCTCACAGCTGTTGATCTTGGTGTCAATGAGCCTTTCGATGTTCATCTTGGCCGCTATGCCTCTCGGCGCGCCAGGTACACCGGTCACAACTCCGATCTTCAGTTCCTCTCTGAGGTCCCTCATTATGTGTTCGTCTGCGATCTCAAGCGTGGATAGTCCAAGCTTCTTGGCGACATATTCCTTGGCCTTGCCGATCTTCATGTTCTTGGAGAACTGCATTCTCGCAACAAGGTCACCTGCGGATCTGATGCCGCCCATTCCTGATGCCATAAAGTGGGAGACGCCCATTCCGGCTGTGTCTCCCACCCCGATCTATACACCGTCGACTTTGGCGATCTCTACCATCGCCTTGTTAGCTCTGGTGACGGCGTCGATAGGCGCCGTCTCCCACATGGGTATACCGCCGACGCCCATTCCCATGTTCACATGGCATGAGATGTTCGCTACCTTTACGCACTCTTTCACGAAGGTGACCGAACGTGCCATGTTCCATGCCAGACTCTTGCTGGTGTTGGTGTTGACCACCGGACCGAACACGTTCGCTCCGGCCTTCTCCGCCAGCTTAACCTGCTGGTGCGGGTATTTTCCCGCCACTGCCTCCCCTTTATAATCGATGGAACCGTGGATCCCCATTACGGATTCTCCCGCCATCCCTATCATGATATATGTGTCGGGGCAGGCCTTCCTCAGAGCCTCTGCTCCGTACAGCGTGCCGACGAAATCGGCGTCCCCTGCCGATGCAGTGGTGTCGAAGTTGAATCCGTCCGCGCCGGCTGCAACCAGCTTCGGCGCTACGTATTCGATATCCTTTGCAAGGTGCTCGGCCGTGAGCTCCGCAGCCTGCATGGCCTCCTCGATCTTGAACTCCCTCATCAGGTCCGCCGGGTTCCCGTACGGGCCGTCGGGCGCATAGTACAGCCCGGAGTTCGGCATCGCTCCGTAGAAGAACGGAATCACGATCTCGTTCTGGATCTCCTCCATCGTCTGCATCTCATTCGCTATCACAGGTTTTACCGGTTTTATGCTGTAGTCGGCGTGCGCAAGCTCGAACGTGTCCGCGGCGAGCGCCCTCTCGTGCAGCAAAGCCGATTCCAGTCTTCCGACGTCCACGCCGTTGCCGCTGTTACCGTTGTCGCCGGTGAAGTCCAGCTGTCCGATGTCATAGGATACTACGACCTCATTTCCGGGTTCTACGCCTACGATCCTGTTCTTGTTCGAGATTATCTCGAACATCATCTCGATGTCGTTTGCCGTAAGGTCGGGTACCCCTCCCATATCGGCGGCGTCGGCCATACCTGCCTGGATGTCGTTTATGATCTGCTCCTTGGTCATTAAGACCCTCTTTCCGTCACCCATTCTTGTATAAAACTGAGTCATTGTCATCGCCTCACTTGCTGATCGCCTTTGCCTTGCCTGTCGTCTCGCTTGCGGTCTCTCCGTAGATGTCCGCTCCGATCTTGTCTGCGTATGCCTGTGTCACAGGCGCGCCTCCGACCATCACGATCACCTTGTCACGGATACCTTCCGTCTTCAGGATATCTATGACATCCCTCTGGACGGTCATGGTCGTTGTCATAAGAGCGGACATGCCGCACATTGTGCATCCTCCCTTGATCTCCTTTATGAACGCGGACTTGGCGACATCCCTTCCAAGGTCATGGACATCGAATCCGGCGCACTGAAGCATCGTCGAACAGATGGATTTCCCGATATCGTGGACATCGCCCTCCACCGTTCCCATGACGACCGACGCCCTCCTAGTGCTGGCGTCTCCGCTTTGCAGAAGTTCTGGGCCGAGTACCTCCATAGCACTCTTCATTCCCTGAGCCGCGCTAAGAACGTGCGGCAGGAACAATTTTCCTCTTTCAAAAAGTATGCCGACCTCGGTCATCCCTTCCCCCATGGCGTCGATGATCTCTCCGGCGGAAAGCCCCGCTTTCCTTGCGTTTTCCACAGCCTCCTGTATGCCGGGTACCTTATAGGCTATCACTGCATCGTGGAGTGCTTTCTTGTTGTCTACCATCTTCTTCCTCCTTTAAACAGTTTAATAGAACGTTCCGTTTGATCGGAAACTCTCTGTAAGTTAAAAACGCATGAACAATATTTAACGTTAACTGAAATTGAATAGAAATATTTATATATGAATTGAATGAAATTGTTTGAACTGTTTCTATTTCTACATTATCATATTTAAAATTACCTATTATCTTAATCCAAGGTACAAATAAAAAAATGAATCATACATATATAATTTTCTATTTTTACAAACAACCCTTAAAAATCTGTATATAAAAATATCCCTTGTCAAAAAAACTTCCACAGTGGTTATAACCTAACATCCACCAAATGAAAATGGTCCGAGTAATACCGAACTTTTGAAAAGGAGGCGCTATTTTCTATAACTGCGGAACACGAATCCGCAGGAGATCAGGGACAAACGCAGCTGATGTCCGGGGGAACGGACGGGCTATAGGGTAGGTGTCCGGGAATGACAACATTCCTCTCTGACCGGGGAAGCGCTCATTGGGCTCTCTTGTTTCTGAAGCGGAGGATGGCTTTCTTTGCCCCGAAGTGCCCCAGTGCGGCGGATTTGTTGTACCACTTCTTCGCTTCTTCTATGTTAACCTCGACCCCGATCCCTTCTTCAAAATACCTTGCGATGATGAACATCGATTCGGGGTCGCCGTTCTCTGCCGAGTACATATAAGATTCAAAGGGAGATGCCTCGCCTTTGACCACCACTGAGCTGCCCGTATATTCTTCGACAAGTTTCTTCGAGACCGTATGGCCCCGCTCAGCGGCTCGAGTGTACCAAAGAAGTGCTTTCTTCTCATCCTGTTTCACGCCGATACCGTTCGCAAAGCAATGTCCCAGGAAATACTGGCATACCGGGTTTGCGCTTTCGGCTCCTTTGGTGAAACATTCGAACGCCTTCTTCTCATTTGCTTTCACGATCTTGCCCTCGAGGTAGCAGGTTCCCACGTATAACTGAGATTTGCCGTACCCTTTCTCCCCCAGATATGTGTGGAGCTCGAAAGCTTTCAGGGGGTCTTTCTTCACCCCTCTTCCTCTGGCATAGCTTTCCGCCAGTATGAATTGAGATTTTAGGAATCCGTCCTCGGCCGCTCTTGAGCACCATTCGAAACCTTTCTTCTCATCCTTCTCCACTCCGTTGCCGGACATATACGCACTGCCGATCATATGACATCCGAGAGTGTACCCGTGCTGGGCCGATCTCTCGAAATAGTACGCCGCCTTCTTCGGGTTTTTCCTGAACCCGTTCCCTTCGAAGTAGTTCATACCGGTGGTGTATTCTGCATACGGGTCCCCCAGATCGGCGGCCTTCTTGAACCATTCAGCGGAAAGGGATGCGTTCTTGTTGACGATGCTTCCCTTGGCGTACATCTGGCCGAGCATTACCATGGCATCGGTTTGGCCTCTCTCAGCCGAATCGGTCATTCTCTTGATGCCTTCGTCTTTGTTCTTATCCACGCCCACGCCGCCCACCAGGCACCTTGCCAATCCGAACTCGGCGTCAAGGCAGCCGGACTTTGCGGATACTGTATACCAGCTGTGCGCAAAAGTGGGATCTTTCTCGGTCCCGATCCCGTCCATATAGCATCTGCCCAGGTGGTACTGACCTACCGATGAGCCTGTGTCCGACATCTGCGAATAGATATCGAAGGCTGTCTCGGGGCTCTTTGGCACGCCTGTTCCGTGCTCATAACATCTGCCAAGCTCACATTTCGCCCTTTCGGACCCTTTCTCTGCGCAGGTTTTCAGCAGCGATGCGCCCCCTTCGCGGTCGCGGGCGGTGCCCGTGCCTCTTGTCATGCAGACAGCTTTCGAGCATTCCCCGTCGATATTCCCTTTCTCTGCGGACGCCGAGAACATCTCGAACGCTTTTTCGGCGTTCGAGTCGGTGCCGACGCCGATGTCGTAGAACACGCCCAGCATGTACATCGAGCTGGGCGATCCCTCCGATGCCTTATTCGCGTGATATTCGAACAGCTTCTTATCTCTGGGGACATCGGTCTCCTCAAAGATGGAATTCAGTTCTTTTACCGCTTCGGGATATCCTTTCAAGGCGGCCTTTGAAAACCACATTATAGCTTCATCGACATCCTTCTGAACAGCTATGCCTTCGGCGTAGCATTTGCCTACTACAAACTCAGAGTGCATATGGCCCAGGGTGGCCGCCTTCACGTACCAGTTGAAAGCTTCCGCTTCATTGACGTCCACGCCATCTCCCAGGGCATACACCTGTCCCAACCTGAAACAGGAATTAACGTCGTCGGCTTCTGCTTTGGAAATCAGCTCCTCCAAAACTTCCATCAGAAACCTTAATGGCCTACAATATATTAAACTCCCCTGTTCTCCGTACCTACAAAGGGATCGCTTTCCTTCTTCTCGATGGAAAGAACCACCATAAGTAATGCGAATACGGACATGGCGAACATCAGCGCCCATACGAAGGCGAAGTTCTCAAGGGAGTATGTTGTGCCTATTATCGGAGCGGTTATCGTGGTGCAGACCGATGCCCCCAGGAAAAGGAAGACGTTCATCGCCGACACGGACGTACCGGATATCGCCGTGGGATACCACTCCTTGACCTGAGTGAAAGACAGCGTCATGAACCCTCCTGAGAATCCGAAAACGAAACATATGGTCATCCAGAACCAGTAGCTGTCGAGGTGGCCTGCGAACGCCCATATTATGCCCCAGGTTGCTGTGTAAAGCAGCGTGCCCCAGAACATGGCAGTGCGTTTTGACCTTATTACCCCTCTTCCATTCATCACGCCTATCACGGCGGTGCTCAGTATCTTGCCTATGCCGAGTATGGTGATGAGCAGCGCCGCGCTAGTACCGAAGCCATATATCTCTTTGAAATATATGTTCGCCCAGGTGCCTTGGAAGACCATTATGGAACCGTACACAAGAAAGTATGCGATCGCCAATGTCCAGAACTTCCGCCCCCCGGACGCGACCATGATCAGGCCTTTTATCATAGGCAGTTTCGAGTCGGTCGCGTCGGAGATGGGGGTTCCCTTTTCCCGATTCTCTATCTCTTCTATCGCCGGGAAGCCTTTTTTGTGCGGGTGGTCCCTTACGAACGCCAGGCATAGCAGCGCCAGTACAAGAGTCACCACTCCGAGCACCAGGAACACGTCCCTCCAGCCCAGAGCTTCCGCCATCATCTCCAGCGGCGCCGACGCCGCTATCGCGCCGACATTCCCGACGGCGATCACGATGCCGGTGAGCTGAGGGAAGTCAGCCTTTCCGTACCAGACGGATATTATCTTCATCAGCGGGATGTAGATGACCGCCATCCCCGCCGCGATCAGTATCTTCCCGAGGACAATCTCCCAGAATTCGGTCCCCATGAACGTCAGGAAGGAACCGGCGGCGGCAATTATGAGGAAAATGAACGTTGCCTTCCTCGGACCGAGGTGGTCCGCAAGCAGGCCGCTCGGTATCTGCATCGCGGCATATGTCCAAAAGTATACGGAACTGAGCAGCCCGACCGTGCCGCCCACGTCATCGATGATATCTCTGCCGACGATGCCGACAGACATCCTGTGGAAATAAACGAAGAAATATGCGGAGGTAAGAATTATGAATATTGCCCACCGGTACCTGTAAAGGGCCTTTTTGAGATCCTTTGATATCGTCTTAGGTTCCATTCCGCTGTTGTTGTCCGTATCGGCGTCGGGTCTGGCGTCTTCGAATCTTTTCAGCTCTTTTGCCTCTGTGTCTTTGATTTTGTGAGCGGCAATGGATATGCCGTTCACCGGACCGGCCATTGACACATTTTGGACCCTGTTCGTTCAAGTCTTACCACGATCTGAACAAACAGCACTTCCAAGCACCGATTAAACACGCATAATATTAAAATTTATCATTTCAGTGTCATAAATGATCTCCGAAGTGGGTCTGGCAATATCGGGCTATACGGTGCTGGTCCTTTTGATCATGATGGGGTCCTGCTTATGCCGGTTGGCATTGTGAACCAGCACATAATGCCGGCCCACGAATGGGTGGCCTACTTCGTTGTCCGCTTTGTCCTTGCGGGGGTACTGATGCTGGCCTGCCCCGCAGGGCGGCGCCCCGACCGCATCAGTCGATCTTTATCAGCTCATATCGGGATGAGCCCATCTTCATCTTTTCAGCATGCTCGAACGTTGCCTGCCACCTTGTGCTCGGGTGCGTGCATTTGAAGATGTCGTCCGGTTTTATCCCGTTCGAGTTCGCGTGCAGCCTGCTCCCCGCGATCATCGGCTGTTCCTGGGCGAGGTCTACGCAGGCCTTATCCAGCGCGACCGGGTCGAAGGACGCCAGCATTCCCACGTTCGGTATGATCGGGACGTCGTTCTCTTTATGACAGTCACAGAACGGAGAGACATCGGCGATCACCGAAACGTGGAAGTTCGGCTTGTCCGCCAATAAGGCGGCGGCGTACTCCACTATCTTGAAGCATACTATCTCATTCGCCTCATCCATTTCTACCGATATGACGTCGAATGGGCACATCCCTATGCATTTTCCGCATCCTACGCAGAGGCTGTGGTCGATGGACGCTTTCTCCTTGACGGTTATCGCCGAATGGGCGCATGCTTCGAGGCATTTCCTGCAGGCTCTGCATCTTTTCTCGGAGACCTGCGGCTTTCCGGAGCTGTGAAGCTCCATCTTCCCCCTCTTAGATGCGCAGCCCATTCCTATGTTCTTCACTGCTCCGCCGAAACCTGTCAGCTCATGACATTTGAAATGGTTCAGCGATATGATGACGTCGGCATCGTACGCAACGCGTCCGATCTTCGCCGTTTTTACGTAATCCCCGGCGATGGGCATCTCGATATCATCGGTACCTTTCAGCCCGTCCCCTATTATTATCTGGCAGCCTGCCGATATGGTGTTGAAGCCGTTGATGTTCGCCGTATTCAGATGCTCGACGGCGTTCTTCCTTTTCCCGGGATACAGCGTGCTGCAGTCGGTCAGGAAGGGGATGCCGCCCATTTTGGAGATCCTGTCTGCTATTACCTTCGAATAGTTCGGTCTCAGAAAGGCCAGGTTCCCCAATTCGCCAAAGTGCGTCTTTATGGCCACGAACTTGCGGTCCGCATCGATGCTCCCGATCCCGGCGGCGTCGATGAGCCTTTCGAATTTGTCAAGAAGGCTGTCCTGCAGCTCGGTGTGCATGTTTGTGTAATATACTTTGGACATTCCCATATGCGCCCCACAGAGTAGCTGATTATGATATTAAAATAAACTCGGAGCGGCGGTCACGTCGGGTAAAAGTTTGCTTCCTTTTCATACGGCAGGAATGCTCCTTTGTGTTACGCAGTTCCATTCCATTTGCGCCTAAGTGTGGTTGCCGACGCGCGGACAGGCCTGAGCCTCATCATTCCTTCCGCTTCGGTTCGAATCAGAACACGGAATGAAAGTGAATCAGAACACGGAATGAAAGTGAATCAGAACACGGAATTAATAAAGAATCCAGTAAGTTAATATAACCATTATAACATTTCACATCAATGGATAAAGAATATATGAGCAGAGTCGTGGACAAAGAATTGGACATGCTCATGTCTCTGTTCAGCGCAGTGCTCATAGAGGGTCCCAAATGGTGCGGTAAGACATGGACTGCCGAAAAACACTCCGCAAGTGCGGTCTATCTGCAAGACACCAAGAAAAGGGAACAATATCTGGAATGGGCAAAGTTCTCGCCCGGCGCCTTGTTGGAAGGAGACGTCCCCCTCTTGATAGACGAATGGCAGACCATACCGATCGTATGGGACGGCATCCGTTTTGAAGCGGATCAGCGTAAAAAGAAGGGGCAGTTCATACTTACCGGTTCGGCAGCGCCGGCGGACGGCGTAACGATGCATACAGGAACAGGGCGCATTGCCCGGATGTTCATGAGACCGATGTCATTATTCGAATCGCTGGAATCCAACGGCAGCGTCTCGCTCAGGTCCATTTTCGATGGTATGGAGATAAAGGGGAGATCACCGCTTGCTCGGGAAGATCTCGCTTTCGCACTGGTAAGGGGAGGATGGCCGGAATCCGTCACAAGCAAGGGCGAGGGCGCCCTGCAGTATGCACGTCAGTATGTGAGGTCCATCGAGAGATCCGACGCATCGCGCGTTGATGGTGTAGAAAGGGATCCGAAACGGGTTCGGAAACTCATGCTGTCCTTGGCAAGGAACGTGTCCACAATGGTAAAGAATAAAACGATCATGGATGACATTGCGGGTAAGGGGGGCGAAGATGCAATATCCGACAAAACACTGACATCGTACCTGAATGCGCTGAGACGTATATTCGCAACGGAGGACCTGCCGGCCTGGAGTCCCGATATACGGTCAAGGACGGCATTGCGAACGTCTCCCAAATGCCATTTTGTCGACCCGTCCATAGCCGCCGTCCTCCTCCGTCTCTCGCCGCAGGGCCTTATGAAAGATTTCAGGACATTCGGTCTTTTGTTCGAATCACTGTGTATCCGCGACCTAAGGGTATACGCACAGTCGATGGAGGGCGAGGTGTTCCATTATCACGACGGCAGCGACCTGGAAGTGGATGCGGTCATACATCTGTACGATGGGCGGTGGGGCGCGGTCGAGATAAAGATGTCTTCGCATGATATAGATAAAGCCGTCGAGAGCCTGATGAAACTAAGGGATAAAGTGGACAGTGAGAAGATGGGAGAGCCGTCATTTCTCATGGTGCTTACGGCCGCTGATATCGCATACCGCCGCGATGACGGAGTATATGTCGTACCTATAGGATGTCTGAGAGACTGAGCGGCAGAAGAACGGGGCCCGCGTAAAGGCGCCGGCCCCCGAAGATAGCGACGCTGTCGAGATAACCGCCAGAACTGCGGAGGCGCTATAAGACAGCACCCGGAGGGATGAGGTGTCCCTGCTTGATGCGAACGCCTGATGCCATGCGCGCGCTGGTCGGCAACATAAAAGAGGATCGGCAAAAGGCATGCCGGAAGAGTCCGACATCGAGAAAGTGACCGTTCTGGTAATGGGCCGCGGATACTTCTTGATGGAGGTCAATAGGGCTCGCGCCCTTTGGTTACGCGGCCGGGGATGTCTTCGAGGTGTCGAAAAAGTCTTTCGAAAATCGTATTTTCGACACATCGCCCGCATGAATGTCCCCTGGGAGATAATCGTTATCGTGTGAGTGCAAATACTTAAAATACTGAAAGCGAGCTTGCATTTCAAATTATCAAAGGTGGGAATCCGATGTATATAATGAGTCCATACACAGGCAGCCTCATGTCAGATGAGGAGATCATAAAAAAATACAACAGCGAGAAAAGATGGGGTCTTGCCGTTTGCATCGACCTCGGAGAGTGCGACCATGAGAAGATCTCGTCCAAAGAGCACATCTCAAAGTTCGCCGTCGACCTTGCCAATTACATTGATATGAAAAGGTACGGTGAGCCGATAGTGGTATTCTTCGGCGACGAACCGAAGGTGCAGGGTTTCTCCCTTGTGCAGCTGATAGAGACCTCCCAGATCTCCGGGCACTTCGCAGAGGACACGGACAGAGCGTTCATCGACGTTTTCTCATGCAAGGAGTTCCCCCCGAAAAAGACCGCAGAGTTCGTCCAGAAGTACTTCGGCGCCAAGAAGATGGAGTACGCGGTCTGCTTCAGGGACGTCTGATCCTATATTTCCGGCATCCGCCGGATTTATTTTTCTTTCAGGCTTGACAGCAGCCGATCTTTTTTTCTACTATACCATAAGAATATTATCATGCGTATCGTATCGGCCGCCATGGGTTTGGACGATGTTCTCGCAAAGCTCCTCGCGGAAAAGAGCATAAGGGCCGCTTTCCCTCTTGAAGGGGATTTCTTTGACGAAGTTGTCGAAGAAGAGGGCGGAATAACTGAATCCACTCTTGGAATGCCGTTGGTGAACCGGGCCTTGGAGGAGGTCCTCAAAAGGAGCGTTACGGTCTGCGTGTTCTGCGAAAGCTCTTTCGAGCCCAGCACCGATCACATCATGATAATGGAGGACGGCTGCGGGAACATGGTCGGGCATGACGTCCCTCCCTGCATGATCGACGACTTCAAAGATGATCCGAATATCTTTTGGTTATGCGACGACTTCGCGATCCACCCCGAAAAGGCGGGAACGCATGAGATGATGATAGTGATACTTCCTCAAAGGCTCAGGATCATCGGAGCAGACGAAGGCGCGAAGGACCCCGTCCTGCTGTACCCCGCGACAACAACGGACATCATGTTAAGGAAACATTTCGGAATGTCCGTGAACGACCCCAAGATAGCGTCCGCGATAATCGCGTTCGATCTCATTTGAGCCCAAAGTGCAAAACGTATACTAACTGTATTTTCTTCGTTATATATGCTGACGTTGACGTGTTTCAAATATGAGGAACATACAACATCTCATGAAGAAACTGAACAAGAACAAGAAGGGGAGCATCGAAGGGCTGCCTCTCCAGCTGATGATAATGATCATCATCGCAACGATGGGGACTGCCATACTCATCGGCTGGATGGGCAACATCGAGACGCCGAAGCATATAGGCGGCGTAGACGTGCTTTCAGGGGACATCATCCTTAACGGGAACAGCACCTCCGACGGTTACGTCGAGGTGTACGTCACGGACCAGAACGGTAATCCGCTCAGCGGCGCCACCGTGGTCCTGTCAGGCCTCGGGGTGACCGATAAGAACGGAAAGACCGCATATGCGAACACCGAAGGAGGATATGCGAAATTCGACGGCCTGAGGATAACGCTGAGAGGCTCCGAAATAGGCTTCATCACAATCAACGTATCGATGCCCGAATACGGGGAGAACAACAACACAAGGGTGGCGGTAATATCGTAAAATTGAACAGAAAGGGGGTGACCGGCCTTCCCATAACGTTGGCCGTGACCTTTTTAATTTTGGCCTTGTTCGTTCCGATTGCGATTGGCATGGTCTCTGATTTTGAGAAGGACACCTCCGCCGCTGTCGCAAAAGCGGAGGCCGGCAAGATCGAAGATGCGGCGGGAAGAGCATACTATTCCGGCGCCGGCAGCACCAGCAGGGTCAGTGTGTCGTTGTCCGGCGGGTCCTGCCTGATGCTGGGCGGAGAAGGATCCGATTCATACAGCATATCGATACTTCTTGACGATACGGTCGTCGATAAGATATACCTTCAGAGGCCCCCCGTGAAATTCCTTGGGGACCCTCTTTACCTTATGGGCGACAGGACGGTCTCGATGGAATGCGTCTTCGAGAACGGAGTATATGGAATAAGGGTGAGCGTAATTGATTGAATTCACAATGTCTCGGGTTGCCATGATAGTATGCGGTGCGGCTCTCCTCGCGGCGGTGATAATGCCTGTCCAATCGTTCTACGACGGAAGATATGACGCTTCCATGGAGGAAGCGGCGGACCGGCTTTCACTGGTGATCGAGGAGTTCTGGGTCTCCGAAGCGGATACGCTGATCCTCAGAGGGTGGGAGGTCCTCCCCTCCGCCGACTGTTCCGTTGTGATCGAAGGGCACAGTCTTACTTTGTACTCGAAAGACAAGTCCTACCGGTCAACAGTATCGAAAAGTGTGGAACGAGTGGTGATCGGCCACAGCGACGAGGTGACGATGACAAAAACGTGAGCATCACTTGCCGCAGAACGTTTCCGCCGCTTTGTTCAATGCGGCAGCAAACCTTTCTATGTCTTCTTCATTATTGTACAGATAGACCGAGGCTCTGGCGCTACCCTCTATACCTCTTGATCCGAAGAACGGATGGGCGCAATGCATTCCTGACCTTATCATGATGCTGTCCATTTTGTCAAGCATCATGGCGACATCATGGGGGGACAATCCATCTATGTTGAAGGAGAACACACCGCACCTTCTGCCCGGGTCATCCGGTCCCACCACGCTCAGGCCTTTTATTTCCTCTGTCAATTTGAAGATCATCTCCATCAGATGCCTGTCGTGTTCGTATATCTTATCCATCCCTATGAATGTGAGATAATCAAGCGCAGCTTTCGTTCCGGCTATTCCCGCATAGTTCTGCAGTCCCGCTTCGAATTTGTCCGGGATCGGTGCAAAACTGGCGCAGCCATAGGTCGCCACACCCACCGCGCCTCCGCCTGTTGTCAGCGGTTTCAGATCTTCTAAGCATTCTCTTTTCCCGTACAGAATCCCCATCCCTGACGGCCCGAGCATTTTGTGCACCGATAACGCATAGAAGTCGACGTCCGTCTTCTTAAGATCGACCTTCATGTGCGGCGCCGCCTGGGACCCGTCAATGAGGATCTTCGCTCCGCGGTCATGCGCTATCTCCGCCGCCTCTTTGATGGGGACCACGCATCCCGTCACATTGCTTGCGTGGTAGACGGAGACCAGCTTCACGTCTTTACTCATGGACTCTTTGAACCTCTCTATGTCGAACTCTCCGTCGTTCTTAGAGGGAGAATATCTTCTTCTCACTCCGGCCTCCTCCGCCAGTATGACCCAAGGCACATGGTTGGAGTTGTGTTCCGTATCGGTGGTGACCACCGCATCGCCTTCTCTTAATCCGATCCCTCTTGCGACGGTGTTTATGCCCTCCGTACAATTCTTTGTGAAGATGTAGCAGTCCGGATCGTCCGTGCCGAAGAACCTCGCCGCTGTCTCCCTCGCTTCATCGATGACCATGGAGACCTTTGAGGACATCCTGTACACGCTGCGCCCTCCGCATGAGGGGAATTCCTCATAGTAATCCAGGATCGACCTTATCACCTGATCCGGTCTCAGCGACTGGCATGCGCTGTCCAAGTAGACGCCTTTTTTCCCTCTTATCGTCGGGAAATCGTTTCTGGCAGCGGATATTTCCATGCTGCGGTTCTATCACTTATGATTATTTAACTGGTTACGTGTATCTGGGTTCGATATAATGCTTGTGACCTCTGTCGGAAAACTAAGGCTTGAGAAGCCCGGAATGGTCGCATCGGGGATAATGGATGAGACCGGACCCTCGATGATGAGAATGCTGAGATCGGGGGCCGGAGCGGTTGTGACTAAATCTATCGGGTCCGAACCGAATCCCGGACATCCCAACCCCTCCTTCACAGAATTAAAGGGAGGATACATCAACGCGATGGGTCTCCCAAACCCGGGGATAGAGCTTTTCGGGAAAGAGATGGAGGATGCGGCGAAAAGCGGCAACATCATCGGATCGATATTCGGCTCATCCCCGGAAGAGTTCGTGAGGTTGGCGGGAAAGATGGAGGAGTACGGCGCCGCGGCGGTGGAACTGAACCTTTCCTGCCCCCATGCGGCAGGCTACGGGATGGAGGTCGGGACCGACCCCAAAGTGGTCGAGGCGATAGTCACCGCGGTAAAAGGCTCGGTGAAGATACCGGTCTGGACCAAGCTCACTCCGAACACCCACATGATCAAAGACCTTGCGGCCGCCGTTCAGGACGGCGGGGGCGACGCCGTCGTCGCCATCAATACGGTCAAAGCGATGGTCATATCGCCGCAGCTGGGGAAGCCTATACTGAGCAACAAGTTCGGAGGGCTGTCCGGGCCCGCCATCCGCTCGATAGGGGTCAGGGCGGTGTTCGACATCAGGACCGCCGTGGACATACCGATCGTGGGGGTCGGCGGGATATCCGACTGGAAGGATGCGGCGCAGTACATAATGGCGGGAGCCTGTGCCTTCCAGATAGGCAGCGCGATAGGAACGAAAGGGATAGAGGTGTTCGGAACCGTGAATTCCGATCTGGAAAGGTTCATGAAGGATTACGGATACGGTTCGATCTCAGACATGGTAGGTGTTGCCCATGAGTGATACTGTAAGGATAATAGGCATAATAGAGGACTCCCATGACACAAAGACCCTGGAGTTCCAGTGGGATGAGAAAGCTTCCCCCGGCCAGTTCATAATGGTCTGGGTACCCGGCATGGAGGAGGTCCCCATGTCACTTTCGAAGACCGACCGCATAAAGAGCATCACGGTGAAGCAGATAGGAAAGGACACACAGGCGCTCCACGGATTAAGCCTGGGAGACCCGATCAGGATCAGGGGCCCCTACGGAAGGGGATTCGACATCAAAAAGAACAAAAAGATGCTTATGGTCGGGGGCGGGGTCGGGACGGCCGCCATAATACCTGCGGTCAAAGAGACCGGCGCGGATACGATAATTGCCGCGAGGACCGACAAGGACGTCATAATGGACGATATCGCCAGTAAATACACTAAGAACCTGTGGATAGCCACCGACGACGGCAGCAGAGGGTTCCACGGGAATGCCGTGCAGCTTATGAGGGAAAAGGTCCAGGAGAACGTTTACGACACGGTATTGGCATGCGGCCCCGAGATCATGCTGTACCACATTTACAACACATGCGTCGAACTCGGCCTCGACTGCCAGCTGTCGCTGGAAAGGCACATGAAGTGCGGCGTCGGTGTTTGCGGAAGCTGCGTCATGGACGGCATGCGGGCATGCAGGGACGGCCCGGTGTTCACAAAGGATCAGCTGTCAGCGATCAGGGACTTCGGAACCTCCAAACGCGACGAATGCGGCCGCCCGGTAAAGCTGGGGTGATATTGTCGGGGTACCTGCGGACCACATCACTGTGACGCACGGCAGCCTCACGGTCAACGTTCCCCGGGACATTTTCAAAGGCGACGGAGCGGAGATAGACCACCGGAAAGCTGCGCCTTTCAGAAACACACTGAAGGGCAGATACCCTTGGCTTACCGACAATTCCCTTAATGTTCTGATGGAGAACGCAAGAAAGGTCATGATCGGCACCCTTGACGAAGAAACGAACGGCCGTTCGCTAGCCAGGGTGCTCGAATCACAGGGAAGGGTCGAAGAAGCCGTCAGGCATCTGGAAGAACATCTGGAGAAGAACCCCGGTGACGCCGACACGTGGTATGCTTTGGGGGAATTGCTTTGCAGATCCGGCAAGGCTGAAGAAGGCTACAAGGCGTTCGCCAGAGGAAGGGGATCATTCTGAACCTTCAAGGAGCGCGTTTATCGCACCGATGACCTCCGGAACGGTCGCTCCCCACGGGACCTTTGCGGTGTTCCCTTCTATAACATGCCCTTCCTTGACGGCGCAGCACCTTACGATCGTTTTCATTCCGTCATTCGGGACGGCGTCGGCGGGACAGACGTTGATGAAGGGCGGGTCTTTATCGTAAATAGAGCGGTATATTCTGCGGGAAAGGTCGCAGCCGATGATTGTAACATCATGCTTAACATCGGGCGCGGCGTCGATGAAGTAAAAAGGCATATCCGCAGCCATGCCCGATACTCTGCATGGGAACATCACTGCCTCCGTCCTCACATCCATTATCTTGTCCGTCAGATCTATGTTATTATATTCGGGAACGACAGGATGCTCTATGAAACCGGACGACAGGGCCGTCTCTACAAGAAAACGCAGCCTTGACGGTCCTGGGGGGATGTTGTCGATGACTCTCAGCTTCACAGTGTTCGGTTCGCAAACGAAACTGATATGGGAGAACATCCCCTCTATTACGACCGTTTTCCCTTGATATCTTTCCTGGACCGAAGCGAGGGCGGGAACATTCAGAACATCTATCCCGTCATCCTTAACAAAAACCGTATCCTCCGGCAAGGACACGGCCCCGGCGTCCGCGACCTTTCTGAAGAGACCCTCCGATCCCTCTTTGCGGACCCATACGACAGCGATCTCCTTTCCGTTCCTCAGTACGAGGTACTCGGTCCGGACATACACCTCCCAGCCCGATACGGCCTTCGATATGTCTTTTTCCGTCAAAGGAAAGTCTACATCGCGTAAGGAGATGTCCTTGCAGTGCATACTAATGTATTCATCGCATTCCGTATAATCCTGCCGTCGGACCCCGTGCGGACAGCCAGTATGGTGTATGCGAAACGTTTATTATATCGCTGATGTTGGGGTTATCCTGTGTCGGGGTAACACAGTGGCTATGTGGCGGACTGCAGATCCGCATACGGGGGTTCAATTCCCTCCCCCGACCCCACGGCTTTTTTGACCGGCGGAACATCGGCGCATTATGGTTTTTACTTGATCCGCGGGTGCTTCTCTATATCAACCTAAAAGGGATTAGATTACACAATCTTTATAAACACCTTATAAATAGCCCTCTCAAGTGAAAAGATGGCGAAGATGAATATAGAGAATGTTGTTGCTTCCACTTCCCTTGGGCAGGAGCTTAACTTGAATGCGATCGAGGACGCGCTTGAGGGTGCGGATTACAACCCTCAGCAGTTCCCGGGACTTGTTTACCGTATCAAAGAGCCCAAGACAGCCACCCTTCTTTTCAGGAGCGGAAAGGTAGTCTGTACCGGTGCAAAGAGCTTAGGCGACGTGAAGATCGCCATCAGCAAGGTTGCGAAGGACCTTGAGAAAGCAAACATAAAGATCACCATTGAACCGAAGATCGAGGTTCAGAACATCGTCGCATCTTCGGATCTGGAGCAGGAGATCAACCTGAACACGGTGGCGATCACCCTGGGTCTCGAAAAGGTCGAATACGAGCCCGAGCAGTTCCCCGGCCTGGTATACAGATTGGACGACCCCAAAGTGGTTGTGCTTCTGTTCGGGTCCGGGAAGATGGTGTGCACCGGCGCCAAGGTCCCCGAGGACGTTGTGCGTGCTGTCGAGAAGATCGCGGCGGAGCTGAGAGCGGCAAGCCTGATGGCATGACCTTACGGCTCCAAAATTAAATTTTTTCCCATTTATCTTCTTTATAGAACGATATATCCAATCGCCACATGACAATAGATTCGTCTTGTATTACATAAAAATATAATCTCCGACAGATATGTTTATTTCGTGTACTGTCCGCGGTGCGGTTCCTCTGTAGGCGACGGTTCCGTCAATTTCTGTCCCAGTTGCGGCTATTATGTGGGGTACGTGCCATACACATACACATACGCTGCTCCGGCCGCCGTCGGGAGCGGGGCGAAGAAACAAAGCAAGGCCGCAACCGCCGCATTATTCGCCGTGCTGATATTGGCCCTTGCCGCGGCGGTCAGTTTGATAGCGGACGTGGAAGATGACCTGAAATACAATAAGGTTGACATTCAGACCGTGACGGAGGATACATACTTCGAACTCAGCGGCGATTTTTTGATAGAGAGGGAGGTGTTCACTGTGAGCCTGACCAACGACGGCAAGATCGCGTTCGCCCTGAATGACGACATATCATCCAAATATGACTATTATTCATGGACATTCTTTGATAACGATCATGTGTCATCAGCCGACACGCGCTTTTACGTGGCATATTCGGGAGAAACGGTGAATAAAGAGGAACCCGTTCTTTACTATCTGAGCCAGAACGTCGGAGAATACAGCATCTCCGTGAAGTGCTACGCCGGGCCGGAAGAAGAACGCGAACTTTTGAAAACATATTCCGGTACGGTGCGCTATTCGGGAACGATAACAAAAGAATACACCTGGATATACCAAGGCGAACTGTATTCCGCCAAGACCTCATTCAGCTTTGACGAGTATCGTCATTATAAAGAAATGAATGATAAGGGCAGAAGGGTCGTCGACTATGGAAGGGTCGTTTCTTTCGTCACGTACGAGGATCCAGCCATTGTTGCGCTGGCGGAATCCATTAAAGAAGCGTACGGCGACCGAAGCACATCGGATCAAAAATTTGCCGCATTTGTGCTGGGGTTCGTTCAGATATGTTTTGATTACCCCCCTTATTCAACCCTCATGGGCGCCGACAGGTACCAATACGGGCAGGAAGAGTATTTCGCGTATCCTATGGAAACTATATTCTACGGGATGGGGGACTGCGAGGATACGTCCATACTTGCTGCGGCGCTTTTCAAAGCCTTGGGTTATGAGGCGGGGGTGGTCATGATCCCCCAGCATGCTGTCGCCGCTGTCGGATTGGATTCATATGCTCCGGGATCCTATTCCTCCCGTTCATACGAAATAATAAGTCAGACAATAGACGGCGTCACATATTATGCGTGTGAGACCACTGTCAATTCCCCCCAGGGGATCGGCCTGATCAGCTTATCTGGAGACGAGGGTACCCCATACAGCGAGTACATCGGAAAAAGCCGGTACGGATTCTACATAGTGTGAATCACATTTTCTTGAATCCTCTCATTATCCACTCGGTGATGGACTTTGTTCCGTATCTGAGAGTGCTTCCCGGGCCCCTGTCGCTGCTTGCGGGCCTTGCCTTCCCTTCCATCACCGCATTCAGCGCTTCCTGCCAGGTGGCAACGCCGTCGGGAAGTTCCACGGTCCCTTCCCCTATGTGTTCCGGAGTGTGGGCGTCACTCCCCGCCGAAACGGGTTTCCCTGTGCGGACTGCGAGCGCCTCCGATCTCCTGTTGCTTGAAGGCGTGGATCTGGCATTCCTTGCCTCAATGCCGTCGAAGTCATTGAGGAGGACGTTCTCTTCCCCGAGACCGGACCACCACCTGTACGGATGCGCCGCGAACGCGACCCCTCCCGCATCGTGAATGGCGTCTATAGTCTCTTTTATAGTCATCCCTCTCGGTATATCCCTGTTGACGCCGTATGCGAGTATGTGCCCCTTCTCGGAGGATACCTCTATCCCGGGTATGACTATGACCTTCCCGTTGTCTTTCACCAGATCGTACGCTTCAAAGGAATTGTGGTCTGTGATCGCTATGCATCCGAGCCCTCTCTCGACCGACGCCGAGATTATCTCTTCGACGGTGGATTTCCCGTCGTTGGAGAAGTTCGAATGTATGTGGAGATCGGCCTTCATCTGATGCCTGCTCCGTCCGTGATCTCGGAATCGACCGTTGCGGTGCAGCCGCTGCCGTCGCTTAATCCCACGATATTTTCGCCGTCAATCACTAATGCGACGCGTTCCGGGGCCCCGGCCGGAAGATCGACCGCCATCGAGTTGCATGACGCTTTTCCCCCGGAGACCCTGGAGACTATCATCCTGACCTTCTGGAAATCCTTGTATTCGATCATTGAGGAGGAATTGTCCAATCCGGAATTCATTTTGGTCCCGGGGGGGACGTCCTTTGAAGGCGTTACCAGAAGGACCGACGTTCCGCCCAGGGATTCGTCGTCAGCGGCGAGCAGCATCCCCTCGGACATGAACCCTCTCAGCTTAGCCGGCTTGAGGTTGGACACCAATATTACGTTCCTCCCTGTCAGCTGCTCTTTTGAATAATATGCTCTCAGGCCGGCGACGATCTGTCTCGGCTCCTTTTCGCCTATATCGACCTTCATGAGGAACAACTTTTCCGCATCCGGGTGATCTTCCGCGCTCAATATCCTGCCCACGCGCAGATCCAGTTTCCTGAAGTCCGCATACCGGCCTGTGTCCGCGGCTTCCTTCTTTCCGCCGTCTTCCTCTTCCGCTGCGTCCTCGATCTCCACTTTCTTGTAAACGGGTACCGGCTCCGCAAGAGCCCTCCCGGCCGGAAGCTCGGACAGGGCGGCGTCCATTCCGCTTTCCTCTATGCTCTTTTCCAGCCCAAGGTATCCCCATATCTTCTCGGACGAACCGGGCATGAACGGCCAGGCCATCACGGCCAGGGCCTTCGCTATCATGAGGTTGTTGTTCAATTCCCTGCCGCATTTCTCCTTGTCTGTCTTTATCAGCGCCCACGGTTTCACCGAGTCGAAATACCTGTTGCCGAATCTTGCGAGCTCCATTACCGCCCTGATGCCTTTTTTGAAGTCGCACTTCGAAAGGCACTCCTCATACTCTTTCAGTGTGGACGATATGGCGTCGAGGACCTCTTTCGCGCCCTCTTTTGTGTCGGCTCCCGGTATCTCTCCGAAATTCTTATGGGTGAAGCTCAGACACCTGTGGTAATAGTTGCCGAGGGCGGACACGAGCTCGTTGTTGACCTTGGTCTGGAAATCGCTCCAGGTGAAATCCGCGTCATGGGTGTCCGGCATGTTGACGGAAAGATAGTACCTCACGGCGTCCACATCGTACTTTGACAGCACAGAGGGGATATCGATGGCGCCCCCGCGGCTCTTTGAAAGCTTGCCTCCCTTGAACATCAAGTATTCGTTCGCGGGTATGTCGTACGGGAGATTCAGGTCGCCCGCGCCCATAAGTATGGCCGGCCAGATTATAGAATGGAAAGGTATGTTGTCCTTCCCGATGAAATAGTAATGTTTTGTTTCCGGATCCTTCCAGAATTCTTTCCAATATTCCGGCCGCCCTGTGATCTTGGAGTATTCCACCGACGCGCTGAGGTATCCTATCACGGCCTCGAACCATACATAGATCACCTTATCTTCCCATCCGGGTACCGGCACCGGCACTCCCCAGGACATGTCCCTTGTGACCGCCCTGTCCTTGAGCCCTTCTTCCAGCCAGTTCATCGTGAAGGTGTTGACGTTCGACCTCCAGTGATCCATTCCTCCGACATATTTCATCAGCTGGCTGCTGAACGCGCTCAGTTTAAGGAAGAAATGGTTCGATGGCCTTACTTCAGGCTGGTTGCCGCAGTGTATGCATCTGGCACCGATAAGGTCCCCCGGTTCGAAGGTCTTACCGCAGGAATCACACTGGTCGCTCCTGACGTCCTCCGCCCCGCAGCTGGGGCATGTCCCTTCCACATATCTGTCGGGAAGGAATTTCATGCATTTAGAACAGTAATATTGGCTTGTCTCCCCTTCGTACAGGTATCCTTTTTTCAGAAGGTCTGTGAATAGCCAGTGGACAACATCGATATGGTTGGCTCCGTGCGTCTTGCTGAATAGCGAGTATTCTATGCCCAGATCCTCTATCGCTTTCTTGTTTATGTGGTGGTATCTGTCCGCCACGACGGCCGGCGTGGACCCTTCTTTCTCGGCGGTGACCGTGATGGGCGTTCCGTGCTGATCGGACCCCCCTACCATCAGCACCTCGTTCCCCTTAAGACGGTTGTATCTGCTGAATATATCGGGCGGCAGGAGAGAGCCCGCCACGTGTCCGAGGTGTATGGGGCCGTTCGCATACGGCCAGGCGATATTGATACATATCTTTGACATTTGAACCTAGAAGCCGATTGCTGATGACGATAATAAAGGTGTTGGGCATTATGTGTCAGACTTCCAAGGCCTGCCGTCCCTTTTCGCCACATCCCTCAGTACTATGTATGCCCAATATCCCATCAAAAAGCCCCCGAATATCTCGACGATGGTCATCGTCCACCACAGCGACGTGAGCGTTCCGATTGTGTAAGTGACGATGATGAACCCTGCCGCAAGAACTATATTCCTTATGAAAGACGATGCCAGAGCTATTTTCGACCGCTTGACCGCCTGCAGCAGGGACGACCCGACGAATATGAGCGACATGAAAGGAACGAATATCGCAAATATGTACAGGAGCACCTTCATGTCTTCGTGCAGATACTGCATATCCGGAGAGTGGGTGAAGACCGATGCGATGGGATCTGCCAGCAGAACCATTATCGCCGACAGCGCAGACAGCAGGACAAGCGATGTTTTCACCGAGAAGCCGTATGCTTTCCTTATCATGTCATACCTCTTCATACCGAACTCCGCCGAACACGCCGATACGATGGCGCCTCCCATGGCCATTGCGGGTATCATCAGCAGATACACTATCCTCCATGCTACGGTATATATGGCCATTGCGTCGGTCGTGCCGACCATGATTATGCAGAAGTTGAACGTTGCGTTGAATATGTTCATAACGGAGAATTCAAGGGATTGAGGGAGACCGACGGAGAGTATCTCTTTTAACAAAACGGCGTTGGGCCTCAGATAATTCAGCCTGAACTTGATGAACATGTCCTTCTTCACAAGGTACCAGTAGAGTCCGGCGACGATCGATATGCCGAATGCTACCACGGTCGCCCATGCGGCGCCCGCCACACCCATGTCCAATGTGTAAATGAAAATCGGGTCCAGGATCAGATTCATCGCCGCTCCCAGAACTTGTATGTACATTGACCTCCTGACCGCCCCCTCGCCTCTCAATATCCCGGACATCACTCCGCTAAGCAGTATCAGTACTGTGGAGAGATACAGCGGGACCGCGAAGTCCATCGAGGCTTCGATGGTGGGTCCGGCGCCTATCGCCATCAGCACCGGTTCGGCAGTGAGGATAAGGATCGGCGTCGCGATCATCGCCACGATCACGCAAAGGATCAGCGACTGAACTGCGATCCCGCTGGCGTCCTTTATCCTGCCCATTCCGATGTTCCTTGCTATCGCGGCGGATGTGCCTATGCCGAGGCCGTTGCCGATACCGATGATCACCGCATACACCGGGAACACCAGCCCCAAAGCGGCCATGGCCTCCGCTCCGAGTCCCGTGACCCAAAAACTGTCGACAAGATTGTTGCCCTGCTGCGCCAGAAGCGCTATCGCGATGGGTATCGAAAAAGCTGCTATAGCTTTCCTCGGGTCGCCCAGCATGACCTCGACACCTTTCGTCACAGACGCTTCCATGCTATGGAATCCATCTCCGCCATTATGAATTATTCTTTGCGACCGCTGGGCGCGGGGGGCGCGAACGCCGTCAGCGGCGCCTCTTTCGGCCTAAAGGTTAAATCAGACATCATAAATAGGCGGGTCATGCGAATAGCCGCCGTGCTGCACGACAGATGTCAGAGCCGCAAGTGCAACAAAGAATGTGTGAAGTTCTGTCCCCTCGTGAGGACGGGGGCAGAATGCGTCACATTCAACGAGAAGGGCAAACCCATCATCTCCGAGGTGCTGTGCCAGGGGTGCGGCATATGCGTGAACAAATGCCAGTTCGACGCGATAAAGATCATCGGCCTTGCCGATGAGCTCAAAGGAGAGACGGTCCACCAGTACGGCGAGAATTCATTCCGCCTTTACAGACTTCCCATCCCTAAGAAGGGGCTGATAACAGGCATACTGGGACCCAACGGCATAGGTAAGACCACGGCGATAAAGATGCTGTCCGGAACAGAGGTCCCGAACCTCGGAAGGTTTGACGATCCGCCCTCGAAAGAGGAGGTGCTGGAACATTTCGCCGGCACCGAGCTGTACGATCACCTTAAGAACGTGTATTCAGGAAATATCAAGGTCGCCATGAAACCCCAATATGTGGACAAACTGCCGCAGAGCGTCAGCGGGGTTGTGAGGGACCTTTTAGGCAGAGTGCAGGAGAGGATGTCCGTGGAAGAGGCGGCGGAACTCTTCGACCTTAAAGAGGTGCTCGACCGGGAATTGACGAAACTCTCCGGAGGAGAGCTCCAGCGGCTGGCGATGGCCGCCACCATGATGCGGGACGCCGACGTATACTTCTTCGACGAGCCCACCTCGTATCTGGATATCTACCAGAGAGTGAAGATGGCAAGGATCATCAAAGGTCTGAGCGCGGATAAGCAGGTGGTCGTCATAGAGCACGACCTTGCGATACTCGATTACCTTGCGGATAACGTGAATGTCGTCTACGGCTCCGAGGGCGCATACGGCGTCTTCACGCTGGCGAGACAGGTCAGGACCGCAATAAACGTCTATCTCGACGGCTACCTTCCGGAGGAGAACATAAGGTTCAGGGACAGGCCCATAGAGTTCGTATCATCTCCGCCGAGAGCGGAGTGGAACACCCCGGACCTCGTTGAGTTCGACAGCGTGGAGAAGGACCTCGGAGGGTTCAGTCTCACGATAGGGAAAGGGGCGGTGAAGATCGGGGAGTCGGTAGGCGTCGTGGGGCCGAACGCCACCGGGAAGACCACCTTTGTGAAGATGCTTGCCGGCATAATCAAGCCGGACAAAGGGAGCCTGGACACTGCCGTGAAAGTGTCATATAAACCTCAGTACATCTCGGCGGAGACGGAGGGCACGGTCAGAGATCTTCTTTTTGCCAAAGCCTACGACACTGTGAACTCCGGGTTCTTCGAGGGGGAGGTCCTCGAGCCGCTGGGGATCAAACACCTGATGGATAAGGATGCCAAGACCCTGTCCGGAGGCGAACTCCAGAGGGTCGCGATCACCATGTGTCTTGCCGCCGAGGCCGACATGTACCTGTTCGATGAGCCGTCCGCATACCTGGACTCGAACCAGAGGATGAATGCCGCCAGGACTATAAGGAGGATGATGGAGAAGAGAGGCAGGAGCGGGATGATCGTGGACCATGACATCTACTTCCTCGATATGGTGTCCGATTCCATGATGGTCTTCGGCGGCGAACCCGGACACCGCGGCACCGGAGAGGGGCCCCTTGACATGAGGGTCGGGATGAACAAGTTCCTGAGTGCCGTGGACATAACTTTCAGGCGCGACGCGGACACCAACCGCCCGAGGATCAACAAACCTGATTCCAGGCTCGACAGGGAACAGAAGACAAAGGGCGAGTACTACTATTCCTGATTCAGATCAGACCCTGCGTCAGCTCCGGGAAAATGAGCATGAGCGCGATGTATACTGAGTATATGCAGACAAGCATCGCTCCTCCCCATCTTGTTATCCCGTTCCTGTTTTTGATAAGAAGCGCCAATATGGCCGCCATCAGGACCATGACCGGCAAATGGAACACCAGCGTATAGTATGTGACCTCCACGGCCGTAAAGATCACTCCGGCGCCGAGCGCGAAGAAGCAGTTGAAAATTATGCTCCCTATGATGTTGCTTACCATGATCTCATTCTCTCCGCGGTAGGCGGCCACTATGCATATGCACAGCTCCGGGAGGGACACCCCCACCGCAACGACGACCAGACCCACCATGAGGTGTGACATGCCCAGAGCCTTGGCCAGCTCGGAGGCGCCCTCGATGAACGCCATCGCGCCCAGATACAGGAAAAGGATGCCGAGGGCTACCAGCAAGGCGCTTCTCCGAAGGCAGGGCGCTTTGCATTCTACTGCCTCGATGTACCCGGCCTCGCCCGCACGCGGCGGAGTGTTCCTTTTTATCCTGTAAGTGAAATAGATGAAAACGAACAGCGCAATGAGAAGTATCGCGCCTTCAATGTGTCCAAAGGTCCCCGTAAGGGCCATGAGGGAAACGATGAGAACAGCCGCCAGCATGGAGAAGATCTCAAACTTTGTACCGGCATACCTGCAGACAACCGGGGATATCACAGCGGCGAGTCCTATCGCAAGGCCTACGTTCGCTATGTTGCTTCCCACGATGTTGCCGATGATCATCTGCGGGTTGTGGCCGCTCGCGAGGGCCGTCGCCACCTCCGGCACCGACAGCCCCAACGCAACTACGGTAAGTCCCACTAAGAACGGCGTGACCCCAAGCCTTATCGCCAGCCTCTTGGCGCCTTCCACCAACCACCCCGAACCTAAGTAGAGAAGGACTGCGCCGATCGGCATCCCAATAAGAATCCACGACACATACACTTGATGATTACTGCGCCATATAACCGTTTTCTTTTGTATGGCGGGCGGAAGCCGCAGAGACTCGGGCGGCGGGCATGTACGCACACCCTTTTTTAAGACGCAACTCGGCCTGATTTTTGCTTTTGATGATGAGAAACATGGCCAAAATCAACAATGAAACACGGCCAAAATCAACAATGAAACACGGCCAAAATCAACAATGAAACGTGGTTGGAGTGCAAAGAATAATATAGTTTCGAAAAGAATCCGCAGTGGTGAAACAACAGTATCTGGATAGGATCGTGGACCGTGAGCTGGAAGCCAGTCTGAAGGCTTTCGGCGCAGTTTTGTTGGAAGGTCCAAAATGGTGCGGCAAAACTAGAACCGCTATGGAGCATGCCGCAAGCGTAATCTATCTGCAAGATATCAACAAAAGAAAAGACTATCTGAAAATAGCGGACATAATGCCGTCTGCCCTGCTGGAAGGAGATACGCCGCGTCTGATCGACGAGTGGCAGACAATACAGGTCCTCTGGGACGGAGTCCGTTTTGAGGTGGATAAGCGTGGAGAGACGGGGCAGTTCATACTCACCGGTTCCGCCGTGCCGAAGGATGACAGCACTATGCACACGGGAACAGGTCGCATCTCCAGATTATTTATGAGACCAATGACGTTGTTCGAATCGCTTGAGTCGAACGGTTCCGTTTCACTCGGAACACTTTTTGACGGAGAGGACATCACAGGTACGTCACAGCTCACGATAGAGAAGCTTGCGTTCGCACTGGTCAGAGGCGGGTGGCCCGCTTCTATTGGAGTGCAGGAATCGGTCGCTCTTAGGAGGGTGCGCGAATATATCAAGGCCGTAATCAATACCGATATCTCAAGGGTGGACAACGTTGAAAGGAATCCCGAGCGCGTCCGCAGATTGTTGCGGTCTCTGGCACGAAACACGTCAACAATGGCCAAACTGACAACCATAAACAGCGATATGGCCGCTGGGGACGAAACGATCTCTGACGGCACAATTGCATCATATATGAATGCTTTGAGGCGCATCTTCGTGATAGAGGATCTGCCGGCATGGAGTCCGGACATGCGTTCCAAGACCGCTTTGCGGACGTCGGCCAAACGACATTTCGTCGATCCGTCTATAGCTGCTGCCGTTCTTCGTATCTCGCCTAAAGGCATATTGAAGGATTTTAACACGTTTGGTCTGCTGTTCGAGTCGCTCTGCATCCGCGACCTGAGGGTGTACGCACAGGCGCTGGACGGAGAGGTATCCCATTATCACGACAAGAACGATCTGGAGGCGGATGCCGTCATCGAGCTCTATGACGGACGGTGGGGCGCGGTCGAAGTGAAGATGGGGGGAGACGATATAGAGGAAGCCGCCAAGAACCTGATGAAACTAAGGGGAAAGATAGACACCGACAGCATGGGCGAACCGTCCTTCCTGATGGTTATCACGGCCGGCGAATACGCATACCGCCGCAAGGACGGAGTATATATCGTTCCAATCGGTTGTCTGAAAGACTGACGAGAGGTTTACGTTATCTCGTGCTGTGAACATTTCGGCGGTTCCGACGGGTGAACCGAAGGTTATGCTATGGGCCCGTACAATATGCCGGAGGTTCCGCAAAGAGACTATGTATATGCCGCCGGATTATATTCAGATCAGACCCTGCGTCAGCTCCGGGAATATGCCCATGAGCATGATGTATGATGAATAGACGCATATCAGCGCCGCCCCTTCCCATCTCGTTATCCTGCTCCCGGCTTTGATCATCAGAGCCAGCAGGGCCGCCATTAGGATCATGACCGGCAGGTGGAATACCATTGTGTAATGCGTTACCTCCACCGTAGTATAGATCACTCCTACGCCCAGCGCGAAGAAGCAGTTGAACACCACGCTCCCCACAATGTTGCTAACGACGATCTCGTTCTCTTTACGATAGGCTGCCACGACGCAGATGCACAGCTCCGGAAGCGAAACCCCTACTGCCACGACGATCAGTCCTATCATGAGGTCCGAAACGCCGAATATCCCCGCCAGTTCGACGGCTCCTTCTATGAACGCCCTCGCTCCGAAATACAGGAAGATCATGCCGGCGGCGACCAGCGCAGCGCATTTCCACAAGGGGGTCTTTGCGCTTTCCTCCTTCTCAGATGGTTCCTCTCCGCTGTCACCGGCGGCGGCGCCTCTTTTGAGCTTGTACGTCAAATAAATGAAAATGAACAAGGCTGTGACAAGTACCGCGCCTTCGACGTATCCCAGGGTCCCCGTGAGCGCTAAAAGAGAAACAATGAGGACGGCGGCCAGCATGGAGGCTATCTCAAATCTTATGCCAGCGAACCTGCAGACGATCGGCGATATAACTGCCGCGAGCCCTATCGCAAGGCCCACATTCGCTATGTTGCTCCCGACGATATTCCCTACGATTATCTGCGGATTATTGCTGCTTACCAACGATGTGATGACCTCCGGAGAGGATGACCCCAACGCAACCACGGTGAGACCGACCATGAATGGGGTGACCCCCAGTCTTATCGCCATCTTCTTGGCGCCGTCCACCATCCATTCCGAACCGAGATAGAGAAGGACGATACCGACGGGTATCCCCAGAAGGATCCATGACACGCCCGGTTGATGATGGCGGAGCCATATAATCGTTTCTTTTTCCGGCTGGCGGATACTGCGGTGAAAAACTGAGGAAGACCGTCAGCGAAAACGGCGGGAACAGGTTCTGTTTCGCGGCGCTGTTACTGTCCAAAACTGAAGGAGGGTGCCTTCTCGACAGGCATCCTCATCTGACTTCATACGAAACAGCAATCACGGAACGTGGCCATGACCTGCAATTATTAAATAATGCAATCCGCTCTTAGTTCATGGACCGTGCGGGAAAGGCGGATATGCACATCCATACAGAATACTCAGGGTTCGGAAAGTTAGGATTCCTCGGGTTTCCGGAATCCATGACAAGGCCCTGGTCTCTGGTGGAACGTGCCAGAAAGAGGGGGTTCGACGTCATCTGCATCACTGATCATGACGAGACGGCCGGCGCGTTCATTGCTCAGGAATACGCAAAACAGTTCGACGACATAGAAGTGGTTATAGGCGAAGAGGTCATGACCTCCGACGGAGAGATAATCGGCCTTTTCCTTACGGAAAAGATAGAGCCGGGCCTGACCATAGAGGAGACCGTCGACATCATAAGGGAGCAGGGCGGCCTGACCATCGCCCCCCACCCGTTCAGTTTCCATGTGCCCGGCCTGAAGGAGAGGATCCTCGACATAGATCTTGACGGTTTTGAGGTGCTCAACGGCGGACACCCCGACAGATATTCCAACGCCTTTGCGCAGGCCGTCATGGATCGGTATCCGGGAAGATGGGCGCCGATCTCCGCCAGTGACGCCCACTCAAAATTCACGTTCGGATACTCTTGGACGGAGTTCGAAGGCAGCACCGCGGAAGACCTCAGGAAAGCGATACTCGCCAAGAAAACGATCCCCAAAGGAAGGACGGCCCCCGTTCTGGGCGAAGTGCAATGGAGCATGGAAGTGGTCCTGGGCGGCCAGAGGCTGATGTACAGGTCCCTCAGAGGAAAACTTCCCGACAAAGAGGACCATGCCCTGATAGAAAAGGTCAACAGCCTGAGCGATCTGAAAAAAGCCACCGCCATAGTCGGCGGTTTCATGTACCTGTTCCCTCCGGTGTCATTCCTTGCCACGCTGGCAAGCACCACCTATCTCAAAAGGGGCGCAAAACGTTTGCGCCGCGATCTCGAGCAGAGGCTGGAAGAGATGGATGATCTGATCGGGAACCTCGACCGCCGCCGCACTTCTTCGGAATCTTGATAGAATGGAGCCGACCGCTTACAAGATATCCGTGGCGATACCCGCCGGATACAAGGATGAGCTGATGGATGCGGTCAACGACTCCATGCAGCAGATGTACCCCGGTTATGACAGGGCCTTCTCCGTGACCAAGACCGAAGGGACATGGAGGTCTTTGGAAGGTTCAGACCCCTTCATAGGGAGGACGGGAGAGATAAGCGTCGAGGAAGAACTGCGCATCGACTTTGCGATCAAGGCCGAGGACCTGAGAAAAGTGGTGCTTGCTATCAGAAAGGTGCATCCTTACGAAGAGCCCGCCATCGACATCCTGCCGATGGTTGTGTGGAAGGACGTCATTGATCCTTGAGCTTCAACGAGAATATGCCGTCGAACGTCCTCTGAAGTCTGTGTATCTTGTGACTTTGTTTTCTGTATGCGACATCCTCTTCCGAGATCAGGCCCATCTCGAAGAATCTGTCCAAGGCCTCGTCGCCGGCGTCGTAGTCCCCGTACGCTCCGACAAGGACGTTTATCGTATAACTGCGGCATTGTATCCTCTCCGGAAGGCTGCCGCCGTTCCTGCTCTTCATTTTATCCATTATGCCGGGTATCATCGCGACGCCTTCTTCACAGCATCTCAGACAGTCGTCGTACCTTTTGACGCCGAAATATGCCGGTATCATCTCCTCCAACAGATCGAACTTATCCATCCCCGTTATGCCGCTCCCCAGTATGTTCTCTCCGACGAGCACCGCTACTGAATAGTTCTCCTCAAAGACCGCCGCATTCATGACCGACAGACAGAATTTCAAAGGGGAGGATGTGTCGGACCCTTTGAGATACCTCCCCACCTTTACTTTGTTCTGATCGCTCAGTTCGGAATACCATTCGCTGAGCTTTACTTTCGAGATCTCCTCCGGGATGTCCTTTTGTTTGCTGAAGATCATGAGAAGGTGATTTCGTCGAATATAGTTAAACCCTCACTTGATGTCTTTGATGATGACATGGTTCCCATATGCGTGCTGGCGCTCCTGTGCCAGCAGGTTGACGCTCCAGTTTATCCTTTCCAGGAACTCTGCGCGCCTGGCGCCGCAATCCCTCTTGCAGTGGATGCAGGAGAATTCTTTGCAGGGTTCCGGCATCATGATGAGGTCCACCGACCCTCCGAAAGTCGATGCGACGGATTCGTGCAGACGGCGGTTCTCTTTCTCCATCTCGGATATCGTCATATCGAACGGCATCGTCACATGCATCTCTATATGGAGTCTGCTCCCGTACTTTATCGCCCTGAGGTTATGTATGTCGATCCACGTCTCGGACCTGTGATCGTTCAGGCATTCGACCGTCTTTTTCAGGATGTCCGCATCGGCCTTGTCCATGATCCCGTCCATGGCCTTCTTTATCACGCCCGCCCCCGTCACTATGATGAGCGCTCCGAAGAACAGTGCCATTATCGGATCAAGTATGTAGATGTCGTATCCCAGGTTAGCTCCCACAAACACCACGGTAAGGCCTATTATTATGCCGACGGATGAGACCGTGTCCGTGATGAGATGTTTTCCGCTGGCCTCCAGAGCCAGCGAACGATTTTTCCTGCCTTTTCTGACCGCTACCGAACCTACTGTAAAGTTGACCGCGGCGGCGAATATGATCAGCAGAAGGCCGATGTCCAGCGCCGATATCTCTTTCGGATGCAGTATGTTGTTCACCGCCTCGAATATGATCAGCACGCCGGCGGTCGATATCATGGCACCCTCGACCGACGCCGAGATGAGTTCGACCCGGCCGTGCCCGAAAGGGTGCGATTTATCCGCCGGCTTTGCCGATAGGAACAGAGCGTATAACCCGATAACTCCGGCGACAACGTTCACGATGCTCTCGACCGCATCCGTGAATATCGCAACGGAGTTCGTTATGAAATATGCCGTGAATTTGATTATAAGGAGCAAAGCCCCGACTGCAACGACTATCCTTTGGAATTTATAATTCTCGAGAGAGGCGTCCGTCACGTGTTTGTGATGCCCTTGAGAGGTATTTACACTTTTCTGGAAGGGCGGAAAAGTTAGGAATGACTAAACCGCTGGGTCATTGGGATGCGGCAGCATTCTTCCGGGCCTCTCCTCTGAACCAGGAGAGGAATGTGCCCACTATGCACATGGCCAAACATATCGCGAACGCGACCTCGATCACATTTACGAATTGGTCGTACGGGGGGACGATGTTGTCCGCCGATCCCATTATCAAAGCGATGCAGCACATCGCGATGCTCATGCTCGTCATCATCCCTATCTGTCTTACCACGGCGATCATGCCGGACGCCTCCCCCCGGTGTTTTGGCGGAACGGATGACATTATGGCATTCGTGTTGGGCGCGGAGAACATCCCGTATCCCACGCCGAGAAGTATCAGTATCATCGCGATGTAAAGATAGTTGGCCGATGTCCCCATGAATATTATCATGAATACGGCGACGCAGGTCAGCACCATGCCCGACGTGGGCAACAGGCGCTTATCCGCTATCCTGTCGGAATAGCTCCCGAACTTTGCGGTGAGGAGGACCTGAACGACCGGCTGTATCAGAAGTATGAGTCCGGCGTTGAAAGCCGTGAGCATGCCAACGCTTTGAAGATACAGTGCCAGGAAGAAAGAGACGGAGTAGGAGGACGCATAGTTCGTGTAAGCCGCGATGCATGCCCTGGAGAACACCCTGTACCTGAATACCCCGATATCCAGGACCGGGGATCCCGTTCTCTTCATCGTGCGTATGAAAACGAACAGCATGACCAGGCCCACCGCGATAAGGGGCAAAGCCCAGATCTCCGGGAGGCTTATCACGCCGTACATAGTGAGCATGATCGTCACCCCGTACAGGAGCGCGCCGCGGTAATCCATACTTGTCCCCGCGCTGGATATTGCCTCCCTCTTGAACCTGAGCACATATACCAGCGCTATCAATACGAAGGGGATCATGAAGAAGAACAGTTCCCTCCAGCCGATGAAGTCGCATATGAACCCTCCGAGCGCCGGGCCGACCGCGATGCCGAGATAGATGAACGTGGACTGTATGCCGATGGCCCATCCTCTCCTTTCAACGGGGAACACCTCCGTGAGCATCGCGATGCTCGAAACGGACAGTGCGGCCGAGCCGGCCCCCATGATGAACCTCATAACGAGCAGGACCTCAAAGTTGGGGGAGAAACCGCCGACCAAGGCCGATGCGAGAGTGATCAGCAGGCCTGCGATGAATACTTTCTTCCTGCCGATGATATCGGATACCCTTGCCAAGGGCACCATAACAATGACCGAAGCAAGAAGAAATGTCGTATTGACCATGGCCAAAGATTTTGAGCCTACATCGAACTCAGCGCCTATCAGCACAAGAGCCAGATTCATCATCGTACTCATGAGCGGCATAATGAAGACGCCCGCACAGCTGGCAATGAGCACTGTTCTCATCTCAGCAGAAGAATAGGTTATGGACGGCTCCATGGACTCGAAATTATTATCCCATTATTAATAACATAGGTTTAATTCTGAGAACCGGATTCATGTGGGATAAAGATGAGCAGCATACCTCCTGAGATAAAGAAAGAACTCGGCTTGGTGCAGATCTATACGGGGAACGGAAAGGGGAAGACCACCGCCTCGCTGGGTCTCGCTTTCAGGGCGGCGGGGCGCGGACTTGAGGTCCTCATGATACAATTCCTTAAACCTCCCGAGAACTACGGTGAGCACATATCCGCCGGAAGGTTCCCGAACTTCACAATACTCCCCCTCGGCCTAAACCACATGTCGTCAAAGGTCCCCAGGGAGACGGACATCAGGATCGCCCGCGAAACGCTTCAGAGGGCCAAAGACGAGATCTATTCCGGAAGATACGATCTTGTGATACTAGACGAGATAAACAACGCCATGAGCTGGAAGCTACTGAGTCCGGAAGAGGTCATCGGAATGCTGAGCGGGAGGCCGGATAACGTCGAGATCGTGCTTACAGGAAGGGGCGCACCCAAGGAGATAGTGGACTATGCCGACCTCGTGACCGAAATGACACTGATCAAACACCCCTTCGATAAGGGTGTACACGCCAGAAAAGGCATTGAATATTGATCCGGTTCAACGTATAGCCAACAGGGGTTCCGCTAAGAATAGATAAATAAACGTAAGTATTCTTCACCCGCAAGGGGGAGCATAACTTATGCCGATAAACATACCCGATGACCTGCCTGCCGGAGCGGCTCTCGAATCAGAGAACATATTCGTTATGAGGGAGGGACGTGCGGCAGCTCAGGACATACGTCCGATGAAGATACTGCTCCTGAACCTCATGCCTACCAAAATAGACACAGAGATACAGCTCCTCAGACTTCTGGGCAACACCCCTCTGCAGACCGACATATTCTTCCTGCAGATGGTTACCCATGAATCGAAGAACATTTCGCAGGAATACTTGGATAAGTTCTACTATACCTTCGACGAGATCAAGGACAGGAAGTTCGACGGCATGATAATAACCGGCGCTCCCGTGGAGAACATAGACTTCAAGGAGGTGGACTACTGGGACGAACTGTGCGAGATCATGGAATGGTCCCTTAAGAACGTGAGTTCGACGCTCCATATCTGCTGGGGCGCCCAGGCGGGAATGTATTACCACTATCATGTGCCGAAATACCCCCTCAACGAGAAGATGTCCGGTATATTCTGCCATACGATCAACGTAAAGGACGAGCCTCTCATCAGAGGATTCGACGATGAGTTCAACATGCCGCATTCCAGGCACACAGAGGTCCGCGCGGTCGACATAAACCGCAACCCGCGTCTCCACATAATCGCCGAATCCAAAGCGGCAGGGGTCGGCATAGTGACCTCGGAAAGAGCGGGACAGGTGTTCGTCACCGGCCACTCCGAATACGACGTGGGGACTCTGGCATATGAGTATGACAGAGATATGAAAAAAGGTCTTTCCCCCCGTATTCCCGCCAACTATTTCCCAAAAGACGACCCTGATAGGAACCCCCCTATGAACTGGAGGGCACATGCGACCCTGCTTTTCAGCAACTGGCTGAACTACTATGTCTACCAGCGCACGCCGTACGACATAGACGCCATCGGCGCGGACGAACCCAACGGCAACGGTCGGAACTGAGGATGCTTCGCCGTCTGCCGAAGACCGCACAAAGAACACCGGCGGCCTTCGCCTGAACAGACGTCACGGGATGATCGTCTTGGGATTTACCAGCCTGCCCAGGACCGCATCCTTGACGAACTTGTTGTACTGAGACAGGTCGGGGCGCGTCTCGATGATCTCTTCCACCGAAGAAAGGACGTGTCCGAACACAGCTTTGAAGATCCTGCAGGAATCCCCTCCGTTCTTACTGATGCCCGCTTCGTAATATGCGTCGATGCTGCACCCTCCGTTGCAGTATCCGTAAAGATCGCACTCCGCCATGCAGGAGTTCCTTCTCTCGACGGTGCCTCTCAGGATCCTTTCGAACCCTTCCGTCAAAAATGCGTCCGATATCCTGTCGATCCCCGACAGATTGCCGAGTTTGAATTCGGGAGGGCAGCCTTTGCCGCACGGATAAAGGTCTCCGTTGGGATAGACGCATATCCATTTGGTCAGGCAGGAGGCGTGTGCGCAATCGGATTCCGCCGGCTCTCCCAGAGCATTCATGATGTATAGGTAGTGGGGGATGAGCGGTATCTCCGCATCCTTGTCAAAAAGCCATTCATCGAAACATTCGATGCTTGATCTTATGTACTCTTCGGCATCCGGGACCACGCCTCCGCATGCGGCGCATCCCGCGGGTATGACCGGCGAAAGGGACACCGCGGTCTTGTCCGACCTGAAGCTTTCGTATATCTCCTTTTGTTTGGAGGCCGTTTCCGAGGAAATGGTGGAACTGACCGAGAACACCCGTTCCTTTCGGCTGAGGTAATCCAATCTCTCCCTTACCGACTCTGTTTTCTCCCGAAGAACATCGTTGTAAGGGCCTTCGAAAGATACCCCTATGTTTATCATCTTGTCTTTGCAGAAGCTGATCATCTTTCTATCCAGCAGCGTCCCGTTCGTCTGTATCGTGTTCCCCACTCTGTGGGAACGTTTGCCGAAATACCTTTCCTGAAGGTCCAGCGCCTCTTTGTAGAATCCCGGCGGCATGAGCAGAGGCTCCCCGCCGTGCCATATGAACCACACGGACTCGTACTCCTCGGACAGCTTCCTGAAAAAATCGTCCAGAGTATCGATGCTCATCCTTTCGGAAGACCTCTCTTCCGACGCGTGATAGCAGTGCCTGCAGTCGATATTACAATCAAGCGTCGGCTTTATTATCACCGAAATGAACGGCCTCATATCCGGCTCAGAAGGGCCAGTACGGCCATGCGCCGTTGAACCCGTTCGTTATGTAGCAGCAGAACGCACAGCATACCACTACGCATCCTCCCAGCCCAAGATACCACCAGCCGGACGAGCAGCACCCTCTGTCATTACAGCAGGGATAATCGCAAGCGGGGGCGCCGCCGTGTTCCGCTTCGTCGACGCGCTTCGAATAATCGTTCGGCGCCTTGGCGTGCATGGCGATCGATGTGAATGCTGCGGGAGACTGGTCCATATATAATGCGGTCAGGCTTTCGATGGTCTTTGCATCGGGAGACATGTTTTCACCTACCTATCCTGCTGGATAGGTTCATCCCGCGTACCCCTTAAGAATATATTAAGTATTCTGCTGTGCGTTTCCTTATTCTCCATAGCAAAGGAGCCACCAGATACTGACGCCAAAGATATCAGAGGCAAGTCTTTTAGAAAGACCGCTCCGGAAAAGGCCCGAATAATGTGCATGCGCAGTTATTGGAATTTTTGACTGAACATGTCCATTTCAAGAAACATTGTCTGGGGATGACTGAGAGGAGATCATCGGGTTCTGAAATGATCCAATTTCTTAGCGATCGTCTCTCCGTCGGGCAGGAACCTCTGATATCTCTCCGGCAGTTCCGATGTTGTGGAGTATGTCGCGACGCCGATAGGCATGGTGCCTGTTTTCAGAGAGTATTCCACCACGGTGCGGTTCTTCTCTCTGCATATTATTATGCCGACAGCGTCGTTCTCATTGGGCAGTTTCACTTTATCGTTCAGAACAGACAGGTAGAACTCCATTTTCCCCTTGTATTCGGGGATGAACTCTCCTACCTTCAGTTCAATGGCCACGAGACACTGCAACTGGCGGTGGTATAGCAGCAGGTCAATGAAATACTCCTTATCATCAACATCTATCCTGAACTGATTCCCTATGAAGGCGAACTGAAGGTCCATTTCTAGCAAAAAGTTACGGATATTGTTGACAAGCGCCGTTTCAAGCTGGCTTTCTGAATAATCGTCACCGAGATCGAGGAAATCAAAAAGATACTCATCTTTTACTGCTAAAGCCGCCTGACCCCTTATGTTTTCAGGCAAAGTATGTTCAAAATTGGTCTGATTCAGCAGATGTCTCTCATAGCTCCTGCTGTCGATCTGATGGATCAGCACGGCTTTTGTCCATCCGAATTTCTTTGCGGACATTATATAGAATTGCCTTTCGAGGTTGTCCTTGCAACGGTTGAGAATGATGACATGGTTTGTCCAGCTAATTTCTCCAATCAATGACTGGAGTTTTTCAACACCGTGATATTCCACATATAGCTGCGCCATTTGCCAAAGGTTGGTCACTGAAAAACCCCTCACTCCTGGAAATTCCTTCTGTAATTCTTTAGACAGGGCCGGTACGACGGCCTTACCCCAGCCTTCTTGCTGTTTCTCCGCGATGGCCTTTCCAAGTTCCCAATAGAGGGCCACAAGCTGTGTGTTCACTGACCGCATCGCCTCATACTGCGCTTGGCGCACCTTCAGCTTGATGTCAGCTATAAAGTCCATATTCGCTTTTTCAAAGGATCCTATCTCTGTTTCTTTTGCTGGTTTGTTCATGCTCCTATACGTTCAACGTTCGGAGATAAAGCCCCTGTATTACATGTATATGGTTAGTCGAAGTGCGTTCGGTTTCACTGCTTCGAATGTCACAAATGCATTGTAAAAGCTCACGGAAATAACGGGTTGTTCAAAACTGGTCTGATTCAGCAGATGCCTCTCATAGCTCCTGCTGTCGATCTGATGGATCAGCACGGCTTTTGTCCATCCGAATTTCTTTGCGGACATGATATAGAATTGCCTTTCGAGGTTGTCCTTGCAGCGGTTGAGAATGACAACATGTTTTGCCCAGCTGATTTCTCCAACCAATGGCTGGAGTTTTTCAACATCATGATATTCCATATACAGCTGTGTCATTTGCCAAAGATTGGTCACTGAAAACCCCCTCATTCCCGGAGAAAGAAGAAAGAACCGGCGGGAATTGCTCCGGATCTGATCTCGTTGGCGGCAAAATTTAGCGGTTGCATTTCATCGGGCTGTTGTCATTGGGATCTAAAGATATGCTGTGATCAGGAATTGTAGCTTTACGGGACGCAGTATTAAATGTTCGAACCATTCATGTTCATGCAGAGAACATGTTCGGATATACTGTGCCTCTTTACAGCAGATTGTCCCCTTCGGACCTTTCAACTTACAGGAGATACTATTGTGAAACGTGCCATCAGCTGAGATCTGGGTACGGCATAATATCTACATCCGCCGTAAATTACGACATGACCTTCAACACGATCGTCATGAACTCCTTCTTGGGCGACACTCCCAGATTTGAGGGGACGAAAAATTCCATGCTGTGTGTTTTTAAGGATCCTTCGGCCGATTCTGACCTTTTCAGAAAAATGGCCGCATATACGGTCCTGCTGACAAAATGGGAACTCACCGATGATGCATTTGACAGACCAAGCATAAAGAGCAACGGCGCCTCCCTGGTACTGGGGCGCGCGATATCGAAAGCCGAGAGGGAATATCCGGAGTACGACGAGGCGGTAGGGCGGGGGTTCGAGGAACTCAGAAGAATGGAGGGCATGGGATGCGATGACGCCGTGCGGATGGGGGAGGCGTTCGGCAGATCCCTGGCATATGCCCTGAAGGACATTGCGGGAGAAAAAGCGGGAAGCGATCTGGAAGGATTGTTCACAAGCTTAGGTGCTTCGGTATATCTTATGGATGCGATAGACGATCTTGACGAGGATTTCATCAACGGAACCTACAATCCGCTGCTGGCCGGCCGCAGAGGGTTCAGGAACAAGATGCAGTTCATAGAGGAGAACCTCTACGACATTTCTGATTCCCTCAACAAGGTCATAGGCGGTCTCCAGACGTCATATTCTGCCTTAAGGGATCGGATGACGTTCGATCTGGGAATAGCGGACAACATTGTCTATTACGGCATACCGGATTCCGCGAAAAAGGTCATGTCCGGCTCTAGCGAAGCGAAGGCTTCCCTCAAGAATGTGTTCGACGGCCGAAGGAAAAGGAACGCCTCATATTGATCTCATTCCCGACGGGTCGTAATCGGAACAGACGCTGAGTATGTATGCTTCTTCTCCTGTGAACCCGCACCGCGCGTTCCCTCCGGACATGATCAAATGGTTGCAGTTCTCACAGGAGCCCGGTCTGTACCTTTCGCATGAACCGCCGCTGCTGGTGGGCATGCTTCTGAGCGAACATACCCAATCATCCCCAGAATGAATGCAGAACCTGCATGTGCGGCATTTTTGGTAGTTCTCGTTCGTCATTACGATCACATTCTGAACATGTCCCTGCGGTCTATCCTCATCATATGGTAAGTTCTTACCTCTCCTTTTCCTTTCGGGGACGGAAGCTCAAGGCTTGTCGCATGTTTGTAATTGCTTTTCTCAAGACACCTTCTCGATCCGTAGTTCTCGGAATCGCACCTGGCCTGTATCCATACATAGTCGGTGTTTTTGAATATGAATTCTGTGACCGCCCTCACCGCTTCGGTCATGTACCCTTTGCCCCAATGGTCCTTCGCGATGCAGTATCCCAGCTCGCAGTATCCTTTATCCGGGAAATCCTGTACCGCGGTTATGCTGCCTATGGGCTCCTGCTTCTGTTTGAGAGTGATGCACCAATCCATGAGTCCCGCTTCATATGCGCGTATCCAGCTCCATATCACCCCTTCGGATTCCTCCTGGGACCTGTGCGTCTCCCACGTGAGGAACTCGGTCACATCGTCATCGGACATCCAGTTATCATATGCTTTTTTCGCATCGCTCATCATGAACTGCCGGAGACAGAGGCGCGGGGTGTTTATGGGGAACGTTCTGATCATGGTCTCACTCAAGGATATCGATGGAAAGGGACCTCATCTCATCCAGTGCTTTCCTGTGGAGTTCCTCATCATAGCTTGCCACACATTTGGTATCGACAATTACCCTTGAATCGGGATATGCGGTCTTCAGAATGACCGCGTTGGCTATCACGCAGATATTGGTGGCCACGCCGCATACTTCTATCTCGTCGAAACCTGCCAGCGGTGCGACGATACCGAGACTTCCGAACGTCCCCTTCTCGATCGTCTTCCCTCTGCCCTGATATTCCGCCGCCTTCCCGTGGATCCGCCATCCGGCGGTCCCTTTGATACAGTGTTCGATCGGTATATGGACGCCTTCGTCCGTTCTCAGGTAATCCTGATCGTGGGTGTCCATGGTGAAGAAGACCTTGCCGCCGCTGCAGAGATACTCCTCGATCTTGGAAACTATGTTCTTCTCTATCGCTTCGGCATGGGGCGACCCCAGGCTGCCGGTCACAAAATCTGTCTGATAATCGACGACCACCAAAGCGCGGGGCATGAAGATGGATATGATAGGTCCGTATCTAAAAGTTGTGAAACGGCGACCGTGTTCCGATAATAAAGAAAATGATAAGGGTACGGCTTCACATGAAGCAGTACCGTTCTGTTTGCCTTTTGTTCTATCTTGCGATCACTCGACCGCTCACGCATCGGACAGTTTCTTCTCGGCCTCGAATTCCTTTGAGATTATCCTTATGATGAGGACCGCCCATATGGCGACGAACAGGGACCCTGTGATCTCCGAAAATGTGGAGCCCCACCATATATAGGTCAGGCCGGATGTGGTCAGCATTGCTACGTAACACACCGGTACCAGAAGGAAGTTCCTGAACAACGTCGATATCAGAGCTCTCGTTCCCATACCGAGGGCCTGGAACAGGGACTCCGCCGCGGCTCCCACCGCCACGAACGGCAGGAACAGCACCGATATCCGGAGGAACTCCGTCATCCCCTCCCTGAGATACTCCGTGCCGGAGTCATAAGTGAACACAACGAGAATGTTCGGCGCGAATATCATCGTGGCGGCGGCCACCGCGATCATCAGGATCACAGAGATCCTTATTCCGTACATGTAAGCGATCCTGACCTTGTCATACCGCCTCGCACCGTAAGCCGCCGCACAGACAGGCACGATGCCTGAAGCTATGCCCATCGTCGGTATCATCAACATGCTCAGTATCCTCCAGTCCGACGAATAGATGGCGACCCCGTCGTCACCGGCGGCTTGCAGCAGTATCATGTTCATGAACACCACCACAACGGATATGACCATCATCTGAAAAGCCGCAGGGATGCCTACTTTGAATATGTCCTTTATGATCGGGGATTCGAATCTGAATCCTTTGAACCTGAACTTCAGGTACAGATCCTTCTTGACGAAATACCAATAGAAAATGAAGACCAGTGCCACGCCCTCTGCCAGCACGGTCGCGAGGGCCGCGCCGGTCATCCCCAGCCCGAGCCCGTAATCATAGATGAAGAAGGGGTCCAGCACCAGGTTTATCACAGCCGCGATGATCAGTATGTACATAGAGCGTTTGGCCGCGCCCTCTGACCTCAGTATGCTCGACATGACGCCTACCAGCATGAAAACGGCTACGAACACCACTAAGGGAAACGCATAATTGATGCATTCTTGTATCGTACCCTCATCGGCCCCCGCCCCGATCAGCCTTATAATGGGCTCCAGTAACAGAAGGAACAGCACCATCATTATCACGCTTGCGATAAGTATGAGGACCATCGCATGAGCGGCCGTCCTGTCCGCCTCGGCCTTGTTCTCAGCGCCTATCCTCTTCGCTATGGCGGACGCGGCTCCGATGCCGATACCGTTGCTTATCCCTATGACTATGAAGAACAGGGGGAACACTATCCCGACCGCGGCGAGAGCGTCCCTGCCCAGCCCGGACACCCACATGGCATCCACGAGGTTGTTCACAGACTGCGCCACAAGCGCGATCGTTGTGGGAATGGCCATTGCGAGTATCGCCTTCTTGGGGTCCCCCAATAAGGTCTCCACGTCCTTGGTCTTCTCGAACTCCTCCACGGCATCCCCTTCGACCCGTCTATCTCTATAAACTATTTGACCCTTTCAGTATGTCAAAAGATAGCATGCATACTTTTCCCAAAGACGGACAGAACGGGGCACGGACCTTTTCAGACAGCCTTCCCGCCGCCTGTGAGAAAACTCAAAACGAACACCGGACGCCCTGCGCTCCCGGACGAGTGAGGAACTGTAACTTGGAATGATGGGGATCCCGCGATGCGGTCTGCCCAAATTCAAATACGGCCAGATCATTCCATACTGAGGTAACATGGAAAAGATCAGGTCTTTCATCTCATTCGATATACCTATGATGCCGGCGGTCGAGGATGCCAGGGTAAGGCTCAGAGGCATACCTGGGGTCAGCGTCCCTAAGGAAGTGCATCTGACCCTGAGATTCCTGGGGGACGTGGAAGCAAAGAAGATCGAAGAATTATCATCAGGGATGAGGTCCTTGGAAAGGTACCGTTCCTTCAGCGTGTCCCTGAAAGGGCTGGGGGCGTTCCCCAATAATAAGGATCCCCGCGTAATATGGATCGGCGCGGAACCCGGAGCTCCTTTCTACGATATCCTTTCCGACCTTGACGGGATACTCAGCGGCTCGTCCGTTGACTATGACAAGAAACCGTTCAAAGCGCACGTCACCGTAGGCAGGGTGAAGAGACCGTCGGCCGGCCTCACGGCCCTTCTCAATGAATGCCGGGACATGGAGGCCGGGTCCTTTGAATGCCGGCAGATATTCCTGATGAGCAGTCTGCTCACATCGGGCGGCGCGGAACATTCTGTGATCGACACGTTCCGTCTCGCCGACGGTTAAGGCTGCGTGGGAACGTCTGTTAAAGAAATGTCCCCAGCAATGCTTCGAAGCGATCCCTGGACCGCTCTTTTTTGTAGTCTGTCAGTATCTCTCTGATCCGGCCGTTATCTTCTCTCCCCAAGACCTCGCTGATCAGCATCCGCGCGTCGCTGTTCCCGAGGAAAAGATACTGACATACCGACGTGACATTCGAAGTTCTGCGCCTGACGCTTGCGGTCTCGAAGTCCACTATGAACGGCTTTCCCGATCCGTCCGCAAGGATGTGCCGCGGCGCGTTGCTAAGCTCGCCGTGGTCCAGGCCGGCCTCGTCGAGGCGCCAGCACTGCTCCAGAAGGTCCTCCAGGACCCTGCGGAAGGCGGCTTTTTCCATGTTGCACTCCATCCATTCGGCCAGCCTGCCGCCGTCGATCAGCTGGGAGAGAAGGAAGTTCCCGGTGACCGCTTTGAACCTCGGCCCCACGCCTATGCCGTTCGCTTTCCGCAGCATCTCCGCTTCATGAAAAGGGTCGCGTCTGATGCTGTCGGCCCTGCGCACCTTCAGCGCCAGCCGCTCTCCGTCCGCATACGCCGTAACCACGACGCCCTCGTGGCCTTTGCCCACCACGGGCAGGCCGGCGGCCAAAACGTTACCTTTGAACTCCACCGCCGTGACCCCTATCCCTCTTAACTCCGCGATCCTCCTGTCCGCTTCCTGCGGATCGGCATACGGATAGCAGAGGAGCGAGACGTACGGTTCCCTGTTCAGGTCTTCGATTGGCAATTTTACCGCTTGATTCACCCTTCTACCTCTTTTCCCGACACGATAAAATGGCTACCAGATATTAAGTTTTAACAGACGCTCCATTTCCGAGGGGCCGTAACGCAAACCGGAGCCTTTCGCCATATCTCAGGGGTCCGGCGACGGAGAGGATTTCGCTCCTGGGAATAGAGACGGGCCGGTCATTATTTCCAAAACTAATAAACGGATATATTGGTATTAACGTAGTGTGTTCGAAGCCAGGAAGATCAAGAAACTTGCGCAGAGCGGAAACCCGGGTGCACAGTTCGAACTAGGTTCGATGTACGAAACCGGGAAGGGGCTCCCAATTGATCATTCGAGAGCGGCGAAGTGGTTCGGGCTCTCTGCGGCACAGGGACACTCAGAAGCGCAGTATAAACTGGGTTCGATGTATGACAGCGGGAAAGGCGTCCCTCAGAGCGGCGAAGAGGCGGCGATGCTGTACAGGCTTGCCGCCAACGGGGGAAACGCCGACGCGCAAAGAAGCCTGGGTCTGATGTATTATTATGGAAGATGTGTGCCGCAAAGCGATGCGGAGGCGGCGAAGTGGTTCGGTCTCTCCGCCAGCCAGGGAGACGCATGTGCGCAAAGGGATCTGGGCTGGATGTACCGGAACGGAAAGGGCGTCCCCCAGAACGACGAAGAAGCGGCGAAGTGGTACAGGCTTTCCGCCGAACAGGGAGATGCATACGCGCAGAACAATCTGGGCTGGATGTACCGGAACGGAAAGGGCGTCCCTCAGAGCGATGAGGAAGCTGTCAGGTGGTGCAGGCTTGCCGCGGAACAGGGGAATGCGTACGCGCAGAATAATCTGGGCTGGATGTACAGGTATGGGAAAGGGGTTCCCCAGAGCGAGGAGGAAGCTGCGAAGTGGTTCAGACTTTCTGCTGAAAAGGGATACATCGAGGCAGGGTCCGACCTGGATGAGATGCGCCAGAATGAAGGGAACGCTCCTCATGACGATGCGGATACTCTGAAACGCTACGATCTTTCCAATGACCAAGAGGATGAGGACATACAGTATGAACAGGACGACATGCCGCACCAGCGCGATGATGTTCCTCAGAGCGAAGGTGAAGCTGCAATACAGCGGGGGTCTCCCGCCGGCGAGGGAGACGCATACCCTGATCCTGACATGATGTACCGGAACGGAATTGACATACCCTTAAACGAGGATGAAGCTGCAAAGTGGTACGAACCTCCCGCCGGCGAGGGAGACGCATACCCTGATCCTGACATGATGTACCAGAACGGAATGGACGTCCATCTGGACGAGGAGGGGCCAGCAACATGGCAGGGGCCTTCCGCCGATGAAGGAGACGCATACACACAGTATAATCTGGGCGTGATGTACCGGAACGGAACAGGCGTGCCGCAGAGCAATGAGGAGGCGGCGAGTTGGTTCCTGCTTTCCGCAGAACAGGGATATGCGGACGCGCAGAACAACCTGGGCGTGATGTACCAGAATGGGATGGGTGTTCCTCAGAGCGATGAGGAGGCGGTGAGATGGTTCCGGCTTGCTGCGGAACAAGGATGTGCAAAAGCACAATACAATCTGGGCAGGATGCACAGAAAGGGAAGAGGCATCCCGCAGAGCAACGAGGAGGCGGTGAGATGGTACAGGCTTTCCGCCGAGCAGGGGAACGCATACGCGCAGAACAATCTGGGCGTGATGTATCAGAACGGGATGGGCGTTCCTCAGAACGACGAGGAGGCGGTTAGATGGTACAGGCTTTCCGCCGAGCAGGGGAACACCGACGCTCAATACAATCTGGGCGGGATGTACAGAAGGGGGAAAGGCGTGCCGCAGAGCAATGAGGAGGCGGTGAGATGGTACAGGCTTTCCGCTGATCAGGGGAACGCGGACGCGCAGAGGGACCTGGGCTGGATGTACAGACACGGAAAGAGCGTGCCGCAGAGCAATGAGGAGGCGGTTAGATGGTACAGGCTTTCCGCCGAGCAAGGCAATGACGATGCGATAAAGGCCCTTGCAGAGATATTGGAAGAATAAAGATAGGGTGCGGTGAGCCATCGGCTCACCAGCTTCCCCTTTGCATTTATGATTTACTTTTTGATCTTCTTCACGAAATCATCCAGTATGCTCTCCAGGTCCGGTTTGCCGATCTCCTGCAGATCGTACCCCACACGGGTGCAGGGTTTACTGATCTTGATCACACGCTGCAGATCTATCGGAGTAGCAATGACAACGGAATCACAATCGGTCTTGTCAATGGTGGCCGACAGGTCCTTCATCTGCTGTTCGCCATAGCCCATCGCGGGGAGGAGCTTGCCGATGCCCGGATATATCCTGTAGGTTTCCGCAAGTTTCCCGACCGCATACTGACGGGGGTCGATGATCTCTGCGGCTCCGAACTTGTGGGCCGCGACCACCCCCGCGCCGATCTTCATTTCACCGTGCGTGAGAGTCGGACCGTCTTCGATCACCAGAACCCGCTTGCCTTTGATCAGTTTAGGGTCCGTGACGTTCAGCGTGGAGGCGGCGTCCACTACGATGGCCTTAGGGTTCACGCTTTCGATGTTCTTCCGCACGGTCTGGATGTTCTCAAAATCAGAGCTGTCGATCTTGTTTATCACAACTACGTCGGCCATGCGCAGCGTTACCTCGCCGGGGTAATATGAGAGTTCATGTCCGGGGCGGTGCGGGTCAACGATCGTCACCATCAGATCCGGCTGGTAGAACGAGAAATCGTTGTTCCCTCCGTCCCACAGTATCACGTCGCAACCGTCAGGGTCGTTCTCGGCTGCTCTGAGGATGGCCTCGTAGTCGACCCCGGCGTAGATGACGTTCCCCCTTACTATGTGGGGCTCATACTCTTCCATTTCCTCAATGGTGCATTTATGCTTGGTAAGGTCTTCGATAGTGGCGAACCGCTGAACCTTTTGAGCAACGAGGTCTCCGTAAGGCATCGGGTGGCGTATAGCGATCACTTTGAGGCCTTTCTTCATCAGGATCTCTGCGATCCTGCGGCTCGTCTGGCTTTTTCCGCAGCCAGTTCGTATTGCGCCTACTGCGATGACCGGCTTCGTACTCTTGAGCGCGGTGTTCTTGTGACCCATCATTGAGAAGTCTGCCCCGGCCGCGTTAATTTTTGCACCCATTCTCATCACGAACGGATACGGGACGTCGCTGTACGAGAACACACATTCATCAACATCTAACTTTTTGATCAGAGCTTCCAGCTCATCCTGGGCGTGTATGGGTATCCCGTCCGGATACAACGAACCCGCCAAAGCGGCCGGATATTTTCTGTCCGCGATATCCGGTATCTGTGCGGCGGTGAACGCCACGACCTTGTACAGGGGGTTGTCGCGGTAGAACGTGTTGAAATTATGAAAATCGCGCCCAGCTGCACCGATTATTATAATTTTTCTCTGTTTTTCTTCTTTCATTTTCCTGGTCTCCTTTCCCTTTATGGTATAGCTTAGGCTCCGTTTCGCCCTATGCTCTCTATCCATTATCAAATTTTCTGTTTGCGCCTATTTCACCTTTGATCTTCTGGGCTGGGGCCTCGTCTTATAAAACCATAACGTCGAGCAGGGGCGCCGACACAATATGTCCTGACGGCCTGTTTCCTGAATCTTACAAATTCGGGGAGTTATGTTCGATGTGCGGCGGATGACCAAGGTATCTGTATCCCAAAGATGCCGGTTACGTCATAAAACTGCGATATCCGTTGGAAAGAAGATGCTAAGAGGTGCCCGGTTACATCCAGCATAACCTATATATATTATACAGGTGGTTGTTAAAAAGACAAACTTTTTAAACAAAGGAGGAGGATTCTTAATGAAAAAAAGTGTTATGATAATTATCGCAGTGGTAGTGGTAGCCGCCGTAGTTTTAGTCGCGGCCTACTTCACCCTGTGGAATGATAAAGATGAGAATAATAACGTCCTTAGCAGCACTTCGCCCGGACACTATACCTACACATATGATGGGATCGCATATGATCTGGAGATCCCCAATGAGATAAAAGGGTTGGTCCTGGACGTGCATGGCATGACGATGGACGCCGATCAGGAGAACGACGGGACCAACCTGCGCGAGATCGGACCGAAATACGGATATGTCATACTTCAACCCTCGACACCTACAAGGTCGATCCTTACTGACTATGATGCGCGCTTGTTCGAGATGGTCAACATCGTCGTCGACGAGCTCGGCGTTGATACGGACCGCATACACGTGACCGGCTTCTCCAACGGAGGAAGGTACACGTGGCGCACCGTACTCGACCATTCCGACTTCTATGCGTCGGCGGCACCGGCGGCCAGCGGCATCGGCACCCTCCCGGACGGATGCACATTCTCGGGGGATGAGATGCCCGAGTATGAGATCCCGATCCTGTACATGTACGGAACGCAGGATTCAGGCTACCCGACGGGAATAGTCCAGAGGGATGCCGTAATTGCCGCATGGAACATGGGAGCAGGAGTGAACATCGCAACAGACAGCACATATACGCACACCCGATATACAAATGCGAACGGAACTGTATTCGAGTTCATATCTCACGACTACGCGTCCAACGCTCCCTTTGAGCTGACCGGAGGACTTGTCGGAGGACACTGCTTCCCCGGAAGCACGGTCTACTACGACCCGGCGGACCCGAAGCAGACCTTCGCTTGTGAGGGTGCCAATTCGTTCATCTGGGGTGAGGAGCTGATGAAGTTCTTCATTGCGCATCCAAAATCCTGAGGCAAAGCAAAGCTAGATGAACAAACAACATTAACAACGATAGTGATGTTCGCAATCGGACTCACTGTCAAATTTTTATATTATGTTTCGCTGGCGCGCCTATGTTTCATAATTCATCCTTTCACAATCATTATATACTATATAGGCAAATATTTAAATACAAACTTTAAAAGGAGGAGTTTTATTGAAAACAAGTTTTATGATTATTGGTGCAGTGGTGGTAGTGGCCGCCATAGTTTTAGTCGCGGCCTATTTTATCATATGGGATGATAAAGATGGAAATGATACCGTCCTTAGCGACACTTCCCCGGGGCACTATGTTTACACGTATAATGGGTTCACTTACGACTTAGAGATCCCTGAACAAATTCTGGATGGTCCGGTTGGATTGGTCGTTGATATGCATGGCGCAACCATGGATGCTAAACAAGAGAATGACGGGACCAACCTGCGCGAACTTGGACAGCAGTACGGATATGCCATACTTCAGCCTACTACTCCGACCAATAGGGTCCCCCCTGAGTTCGACGATCCGTTGTTTGAGATGATCAGTATCGTTATCGACGAGCTTGACATAGATCCGGACCGCATACATGTGACCGGCTTCTCCAACGGGGGAAGATACACGTGGCGCACCATACGCGACCACTCTGACCTCTTTGCATCAGCGGCCCCGGCTTCCGCCGGTATTGGCGGCACCGGATACCCAGGATGCACTTTCACCGAAGGAGACATGCCCGAATATGAGATCCCGATCATATATATATTTGGAATACAGGATACTGTAGCACTTTACGAATGGGGAATAGCCCAGAGGGATGCTGTGATATCCGCATGGAACATGGGAGCAGGAGTGGTCATCGCGCAAGACAGCACATACACGCACACCCGGTATACAAACGCGAACGGGACCGTGTTCGAGTTCATATCGCATAACTATTATTCCAGCGCTCCCTTTGGAGATAGGCCTGTCACTGGTCATTGTTTCCCGGGAAGCACAGTTTACTACGACCCGGAGAATCCGTTCCAGACCTTCGCTTGCGAACCCCCCAACTCATTCAACTGGGGCGAGGAGATGATGAAGTTCTTCATTGCGCATCCGAAATCCTGAGATCAAAGAGCAATATTAACAAACATCTTCCATAAACTTCTTACAAAGATCGGAGAATCATAGTGAACAAGAAGGTCGTAGTAGCCACCTTAGCAGTGCTTGTCATTAATACGGAGGTTCTGACCCCCTTCCCGGGTGGGGACTCTAGGAAAGACTATCATTCTGATCTCCTTTGTAGGTAAGGTTTAATAATCATATCATGATATGACATATCATAATATGAATTGGAGTGCTCAAGATGTTCATCGGAAGAGAACAGGAGATTCAGGCATTGAATGAGATGTATGAAAGCAGCAAACTCGAAGTTGCCGTGATATACGGCCGCAGGCGTGTCGGTAAAACAGAACTCATAAACCATTTCTGCAGAGATAAGAGAACAATCTTCTTCACCGGAGTGGAAAACTCCGCATCATATAATCTGAATGCGTTCACCGAATCTGTATACAAATTTCGATCAGAATCCAATAAAGGAATAACCGCAAAGATGGTACCGAGGGATTTTATGCAATTGTTAGATATGATCTCTGAAACAGCACAGCGTGAGAGGGTTGTTCTGGTGATCGATGAGTACCCCTATCTGGCGAAAGCGGAAAAAGCGTTCTCGTCACTTTTACAAAAATACATCGATGCAGATTTTAAGAACACAGACATGATGATGATCCTCTGCGGATCGTCCATGAGCTTCATGGAACGCCAGGTCCTCAGTTCAAAAAGTCCGTTGTACGGAAGACGCACCGCCCAGTTCAAGATCGAACCGTTCAATTATTACGACGCGATAAAATTTGTTCCGAATTATTCTAAAGAGGATAAACTGTTAACATACGGCATTTTCGGCGGAACTCCGTTCTACCTTGCACAGATAGACGATGAAAAAAGTCTGAGTGATAATGTAAGGAATTTATTCTTTAAACAGAACGGACTGTTGTTTGAGGAACCCAGCAATCTGATTAAACAGGAATTGAGGGAGCCGCAGATATATAACGCAATAATCACGGCGATAGCGAACGGCAGTACGAAAATGTCGGAGATCGCGAGCAAAGTGAATAAACCCTCGAACTTGTGCGATATCTATATTAAAAAACTCATAAGCCTAAGCCTGGTCGCTAAGGAAAAACCGCTTGGTGAAAAGACCGGCACAAAGAGCATCTACGTTCTGGATGACGAAATGTTCAAATTTTGGTTCAGATACGTTCAGGATAATCTGACGCTTGTCGCAAAGGGACAGGGACAAAGGGTCATTGATAACATATGGCCCGCGATAAACAATTTCATGGGAAGGGCGTTCGAAAGTGTCTGCACCCAATACCTGTGGGAACATTACGATTCATTACCTATTTCTCCGAAGGAAATAGGCAGATGGTGGGGCAGCAACCCTGCAGAAAAGCAGGAAGAGGAGATCGACATTCTTGCATTGGATAAAAATTCTGCCATTTTCGGCGAGTGTAAATTCAGGAATGAAAAGATGGGAACAGAAAGCTTTACGGACCTTAAGCGTAAAAGCATGCTCTTCCCCAAACAAACGACAAAATACTATTATTTTTTTAGTAAAGGGGGGTTCACGGGAGAGATGCAAAGACTTGCAAAAGAGAACGATAAGATAAGACTCATCGGACTTACCGATCTGATTCCGGAAGAGGCATGCTGAGGAAGAATAAGCGAACTTGGGCATGAATTATGGGCGGGAGGTTTGACCTTTCCTTATGATTTCACCAGAGCAGGAAGATGGTAAACTATCTATCTCTTGTGAGTTGGTGAATCACGAGTTGGTGAATCACGATTCAGGAAAGCAATGCAAGATGCCGAAAGCTACCCAGAAAAGACCCGGTGATGTGAACACTGTTCCTGTGAACGATCCGCCATAGGTTATTTAATTGACCCGGCGCGGCTGGAAAAGATTCGATCTTTCTCTGCTGAATTTTCAACGGTCTTCCTTCGGCGGTCTTTCTATCGACTGTATGCCGCCATCCTCAATTATCTTTCGGTAGAGCATCTCTACGGCCTCGGAAGGAGACAGATTCAGCTGCTGCAATATTCTCTCCGCCTCCACCTTGACGATAGAATCGACGCGTGCGTTTATGACTGAACCTCTGCCCTTTTTCTGCTCGGGGAAGAGTACCTCTTCGCACAGAGACGCGATATACTCATTGTAGTACAATCCCTTCTCCCTTGCCAGCACACGGACGATATCGGTTGTCCCGGAACCGTATTGTGAGGACTTCTTCTTCCTTGCGGCAATATACGGATATCCCAGGTCCTCTGCGATATCCCTCAGGATGGATTTCCTGGAGTCCATATCCTTTGGTCTCAGCTCATCCTGACCGAGCCCCCTGACGCCGGAGATGACATCTTCCGACATATACGGGTAGAGGAGCTCTTTTCCGAAGTGTTTGGCGATAGATAACTCGCACGGGATCGATACCTTGAGAAGTCTCTCCACAGCCGCATCCCTGTGCATCTCATAGTCATTGTCTGTCTGATCAACGAATTTTGCACAGCCCATGAAATACTCATCCGCACCTTGGCCTGTTACCACGATGTTCTCTTTCGCTTCCCTGCACACACAGAACAGCTGCAGCTCATAAGAGATCGTGAACGGGTCCGTTGTGCCTGTGGCGGAGATCATTTCCTTTATCAGCGGTTCGACATTCCTTTTTGATATCTCGGCCTGCGTCCACGGCAGTTCCAGCTTTTCGGAAAGATCCTTTGCCATGATCACATCATGCGCCTTGTTCGTTCCGCAGGTGTACAGATGAACGGAATTGGCATACTTTTTAGCAATTGCCGACATCAATCCGGAGTCCAATCCGCCCGAGAAGGCAACGGCGACATCCTTTCCTTCAACAGAATCCCTTACGGCGTTGATTATCGTTTTTTCCAATTCTGCATATTTGAAGGACATATGCGCCGATATTGCTCTTCAAATATAACACTTCAGCACAACGGAGATCCGCTGTCCCCGCTCTGATCTCATAATAGAAGTATTCCCGCATTCGAGTTTGCAACTCACCTTTAAAAGCAGCGATCCATGGTAATGGCAAGCGGGAGAGGATTCGAACACCGACGCTTATAGTTATTATTACGGCCCCAAACAGTCTATTGGCGCTTCCACTATCCCGTCTGGTCTGGTGTGCGCCACCCTGCCTGTCGCACTTATTATCATCAAAAAAGAGGGTTCTTCTGCACCAGCCGCCACCATTTTGTCCTTCACACGGGTCAGATTCGACGCCGCCTTTTCAAACTCAAAGGTTCCGAGTTTGACCTCCGCCGCGCCCCACCTGCCATCTTCCGTCTGAACGATCGCATCTACTTCAAGATCTGCGCCGTCTCTGTAGTGAAATACTCGTCCTCTTGATGCCAATGCATAAGCAGAAAGATCCCTATAACACAGCGATTCGAATAAGAATCCGGCTGTTTTTGTGTCTTTCAAAAGAATGTTTGGGCTTGCCCCGAGGGCGGCGGCGGCCAAAGACGGATCGATGAAGTGCCTTACCCCCGTCTTTCGAATACGCGTCTTTGAACGCACATAAGGGTGCCACGCCTCTTGCTCCTCGATAACGAATAATTTTTTGAGAACTTCTATGTAACTGCGTACTGTCTGTTCAGATATATCCTCCCCTGCACTGCGGATGTCCGCTGCAATAGTAGGTACGCTCGCTGATGTTGCATTGTTCCTTGCCAATGACCTCAGGACAAGTCCCATAACCGTGGAACTTCTCCTTACCCCGTCAACGCGGGAAGTGTCTACTTTTTTCAACGATTCGATGTAATCATACGACGTGCGGAACGCCTCTTTTTCATCGACCTCGAGCGCCCCTGGCCACCCACCTCTGCATATCAGATTGACGGCTTTTTTGAAGTCTAGATTTGAGCTGGCAACATCCGTCCTCCCAGAATCAAAAAGTTTTGACAGACTTACCGCACCGTTGCTGTCCCCCGACTCAAAAAGGGACATTGTCCTCATTTGAAGGCGGGCAAACCTGCCTATGCCGGTATGGAACGTTTTTTCATATGGAATCTGGGTCGATCCCGTGAAAATGTACATGCCTTTCTTGTTTTTGAAGTCAATATTCCTTCGCGCGATGTCCCATAGTTTAGGTATATCCTGCCACTCATCTACAAGATGGGGATATTCTCCTTCCAATGCGGCCTGCGGATTTAGTTCAACAGAGTTGTTTATTTCCTCTTCTCCCAAGAACATGTATGAATTTGAATGGAAAACCCCTGTCCACGATTTACCGCATGATTTAGGGCCGGTTATCTGTACTCCGCCAAACGCAGAAAGCTTTTCCTTTATCAGCTGATCTATGATCCTCGGACGGTAAAAATTGCGCACTTCTCCTATCATTTCCAAGTATTCTTCTGTCACGATATAAGATATGCCATGTAAATATTATAACGTTTGCAATGAAAATAATATAACGTTTGCAATGAAAATAATATAACGTTTGCAATGAAAATAATATAACGTTTGCAAAGAAAGAAACATTATATTTCAAAAACCCGCGAAGAGTTATGAATTAAAATTCGCCATTCGGATAAGAAAGCAACGAACCGCCGCCGCACACCATAATGCGCAACCTTGATTATACAGACCAACTTTTTGGAATAAGAGAGTGAAAGGGGGCGTATTTCCTGTGAGCCGTCCAGACAGCAGTCTTCGAAATCTTAAATGCCTGGTTTTTCGTCATATAGATATGGCGCCTTTTCAGCCGGAAAGTGGCATGTGTTATGAATATCCTTAATGAAGATGTGCCAACATCTCTCATCAACAAATAGTAAGTTTCGGTTGAAGACCTAAACTTCAATATGATTTCCTGAAAGCCTAGATGTTAATCAACTATTTATCTCAAGAAAACTATGAGTTCGTTATGAAAAAGAGGCTAAGTAGGGCGATTACTTGGCACATCGTTGTGTTTGCCACAATTACTGTGTCAGTTCTAGCCGCCTCTTAGTTTACAAAGCTCTCAGAAGAATTTATCATAGGCGTAATAGGTATAATTCTGGCGATTGCCGGCGCATCATCCGTTTACGTCATAATTTGGGTTGATTGCTGTATTAAAAAAGAAGATTGTATTAAAAACAAAAATAGACCGTTTTTTAATGAAAATCATACCTTTTTATCTAGTGACGGTGAATTTTACAAAGGAGAAAAAGAGCTCGTTGGAGGAAGGATAATCTGTATAGAAAATGTAGGCGGCAGATCTGCAAAGGTGATAAGCATTCGTCTATATCCTTTCGATGAGGAAAATGAGTTGATTCCTGTAAAACTCGATGCTATTAATGAAAAATACTCCAAATATCCTAAAGAGAGTTATATAGATGTATTCCCGGGAGGCTTCCTCTATTATTTGTCCGCTGGAGGATCTATAGGGATAGATGTAGAAAATTTGCAGATAAGAGTGGAGTATATAGATGCCGATGCTGAGAAGGATTTAGTGCAACCATATGTCCAACGCTTATCATTGATTGAGAAAAAATTTGAAATAGACATATGCGGAGTGGAGATTAAGGATTCAGTAAAAAGGCCGTTAATTCCCTAAATAAAAACATAAACAATGGTGTTCGCTATTGTCATTTTTTGGCGCAAACGTAAAATATAGACTCTGAAACGACTGACTGTTAAGAGTAACGTGCCGACTTTGGAATGGATTGGAAAAGTATTCGGTTCTTGTATTTTTCATTAATTTTTAGAATACGCCCCGCTGTTTTCTCTCCCTCGGATACATGCAGAATATGCTGTGTCAAAACAATTGGCAAGAGAATCCAGAACAGGCTTCATGGCTTGAACAATATCATTTCCTTCGTCCCATATACCTTCCTGAGAATGAATCATGTTACGATCCAATCGCCCCATGTACCTCATGTCATGCCTATTTTCATTTAAATAATCTTTTGCCCCTTGGATCGTGACCTGTATCAACCAAGGTTTCGGAACGGGTCCGTCCAAAATTTTTGTATTTTTCTCTACGATTTCGAAAAGCATCTCTTCAAATCTATCCCAGTTACATATGTATTTGTTAGGCGGGTTGTATAACAGATCTGCATTGTAGTATTCGATTATCCCATTTCTGAATAGTTGAATGTATTCTGAGTACCTCGGAGAGCATGGAATAACCTCTGAACATCCCTCCTTTCATGGCGGCGTTGGCGCCATGAGCGACAAGAACACCCGTAAACTGAAAGATTACGTCTGCACGGATGTTGGATTCAGATTCAATCTCCGCATTCTCCGGAGGACGTATGCGCAGTATCTTGTGGATGCCGACGTTACGCTTGATGTTGTTCAAGTTGCGCTCGGACACAGCAATCCGGAGCGCATAACATCACATATTTTCGAGAAAATAGGCAAAAGGAGGTCATGTAAACGAGACAGTCTAAAAAATTTAAGATTTTGAAAACGAAGTACTGGCTGGGGGAAGGAAGCGAACGGGAGGGGATTCGAACCCCCGACCTGCAGCTTAGGAGGCTGCTGCCATATCCAGACTAGGCCACCCGTCCAAGATTAATAAGTTTGGAAATAAGATGTTTCTTTATTCTTCTTTCTGGTCCTCTTCGTCCTGATCCTTCTTGCCGAGGGACCAGGTCTCGACGAACTCTACGGTGTCTACGCCGAACACATCCCTGAGATCTGATACGACCTTGAATCTGGCCGAGGACCATTCCGGGTGGAACTTTGTTATGTCCGGTAGGGATACCGTCACTTTGTCACCGGGGAATACGAATTCGAACCCTTCATTGGTGCCGAAGTTCACCTCAAGAATGGCCTTCGCCTTCTCGACGGGATCTTCGATCTCCTCGGTGACCGTGAATTTATACAGAAGGTCGAATCCCGCCAGAGAGCTGTTGAAATCCACCTTAACACGCCCGGCGCCTACGGACATGACATGTCCCGTGCGGTTCCCGAGAGTTACCTGAAGCCCGGGATGCGGGTTGATGTCCTGCTTGTAGAATTCCCTTATGGGATAGATCTCGATGAGCTTGGGGTCCCTTGCGCCCGCGGCGTCCTCCGCCGGGATGAGTATCTCTGTTTCTTTGCCCACTTCCGCATTCGATATTGCATCCTCGAGGGCGGCGAAGAGTTTACCGGACCCTATGATATATGCCATGGGCTCATAGGTGTACTTGTCATTGTAGATGTCTGCCTCTTTGGCGACGGCCTCGTTCGTTGTATCATAAAGTCTGCCGCTGTCCGCCAGGTATGCCTTGTAATCAAGGCGGATCATCTTTTTAGCGTCATTGTCTGCCATTTTCAATCACCATGACCTTGTCTCTGTTCCAATAGAAGGCGCGATTATCTCAAACCTATTAAAAGTGTCGGTCGTTTTTCTACAATAGCCACATGTCCTAGTGCATGAAAAGTAATAAAAGGAATGCCTACATACGGCAGATTCAAGCCACCTTTGCATAGCCCGGTAGTGCGGCTGACTTGTAATCAGCAGGTCCGGAGTTCGAATCTCCGAGGTGGCTCCACTTGACTTTGAAAAATGCAGAAGAACCCTTTAATCCCCTATTTCGATATATCGCCATGTGGATCAGTCGAGATCATCTCAACATCGGCCTCATGTTTGAGCGCTCCGTATACGATCTGATGGTCAAACACGGGTTCTTTCCTGCGCTGGACCCCAAGAGTTCGACCCAAAAACTGGATGAGAAAATAAAAGGAGTTCAGGAGCCGGACCTCATGCTGGAGTACAAAGGCATTCAGTTCTGGGTGGATTGCCTCTACCGGACCAGTTTCTCCGGGAACAGCCTGAGCCTTTACGACAAGCAGGAATATCAGGAAAGAGAGGCCACATATGCTGTGCTGACCGACCCTCTTTTCATCGCCGTGGGCATTGGGGGGACGCCTGAATGTCCCGATACCTTCCTTTTTGACTATCACACATATTTCAACATGACCCGCATGAGCAGGGACCAGTGCAGAAGAGTCACTACGCACTTCAGAGGCGATTTTATAGAGTATAAGGTCCGGGAAACCTTTCTGAAAAAGAAACTTCTCTGAGGGCGCCGTTACATTTCCCTTAAAAGTTTCTCTTTATTGGGAACATTGTCCCTCAATAAGAACTCCGCCCACGGCGTTTGAACAGTGTCAACGTTTGTTTCCCAGAACAATAACCGCTCGCATAATTTACCGCATTCCGCTTCGACCGCCGCTTGCGCATTATTTTGACCGCGCTCGTACACAATCGCCGTGAGAGCATAGATGGGTCCGCCGATGGCGTGGGTTTCCACATGTACTGTTGCGCAGCAATGTCCGACGGCGCGGACCATGGAGCAATAAACGATATCGTCGGATATCTCCGTTGCGGCATTGTGCGCCGCAAGGATGGCCTTCTTGGCGACCGGCATCTTGATCTCGCCGCGGGCCCATGACCTGCTGATCTCAACGGCCTCGCGCGGTCTGGTCTCGTCCGGGTATTTCGTTTCAAATTTATTCGTCAATTCCCCGGCATATTCGAGCGCCCACAATACCAATGTTCTATGCTTTTGCTTTTCGATCAGAGCCAATAGCGGCTGTAAACATTCGCTGTCTCTGCTGAACAGGATCCTTTTCATTTTTGATCTCCGGTCTTCTGTGCCTTTGCCGCAGCCTCCGTATCTTCCTTGGCTTGGTTGATCACGGTCATTACTCGATCAAGATCTTTTGAGCGATTCCTTTCGCTTTATCGTATCCTTCGTTCAAATATACGGCCGCGATCAGAGCCTCGAACACCGAAGACGTTATGCCTGCTCGATTTTTCTCGCTGACTTCGAGGCCGCTGCTAAAGGTACATAGTGAGAACAGATCGATCCTTTTCTCTTCCAGACGTTTCGCTATGGGTTCATTGCCGACTATTTTCTCCTTTTCTTTACTCATCTCGCCTTCTTCTGGCTTTTGGAGAAGATGGTACAGATATTCGGAGGCCACCAGACCAACAACGGCGTCGCCAAGGAATTCGAGACGTTCATACGGCTCATCGTCCTTTTTCACGCCGCCTCTTTCCAGTTCGTTGGAATAGCTGTCATGCGTGAAAGCCACTTTGTACAATTTCATATGTTCTTCATTGCATTCGAGGTCAAACGGCGCTTTGCTTAACAGAGCCTTGATGGCCTTCTCTTTCTCCGCATAACTCATTCACATCACCTCCCTGAGCCAATGAGGTCATATCATCTACGCGGATCAGTTGCTGACCATGTTCTCGGCTGAATGTATGCACTTGGTCAGCACGGAATATGCGTTGATCATGTCCCTCTCGCCTACGATGAAGATTGTGTCGGTGTGACAGCTCACGGTCTCCTCGATATTGATGCCCGCGTCGGAGAGGTTGGTTATCAGGTAAGCGATCACGCCGCTGGTGTCCACTATCTTTTCCGGGGACTTGACTGCTATCTCGACGAGATTCTCTCTTATCTTAATGATATTGAACCTTCCGACGGTGTCGATGATCCTCTCCTTCAGCATGCTGTCCGCGATGATCGTTACCGCTGAAGCGGACTGCACGCACTGCATTATGGAGTTCTCGTTCCAGAGGTCTTTGAAAAGGTTGTCCATTTTATGAAGGACCGTCCAATCGTTCTTCGCCGTAACTATGCAGGTCTTTGTCCTCATCTCAAGCCTGCTGTCCCTCAGTATCCTCAGTATGCTCAACTCGTGATCGCTGGTGGTGTTGAGCCTGCTTGCGTAGCGGCGGCATGCTATCATCACCGCTTCCTCGTTGTCGACGCCCAGGTCCTTCATGATCATCCTTGCAAGGGAAGAATAATTTATCAGGCCTTTTGCTACGCAGTCCTTTATGCTCGGGTGAGCATCGATATATGCTCTGGTCCTTTCAGCGAGACTTTCTTTTGAGATACCGTTGGACATGCGTTCGTATCTCATTCCAAGTATTTATGTCCTATTCTGAACATTAAGTCTGAAAAAGTTTGGAAAAAGATGCGCCTGTGTCCGATATCAGATAATACTTTTGAAAGCTGACATGAACGCATCTTTTTGCTCAGAGTTTAGTATCAGAGGCGGGATCAGCCGCAGCACGTTGCCGTGGCAGATGTTTACGAGTATCCCCTTCTCCAGCATTGATCTCTGGACGGCGGCGGCCGTCTCCTTCGAATCGAGCTCCGCGCCGATGATGAACCCGTACCCGCGGACGTCTTTGATCTTCTCCGAACCGACGGATCTCAATTCGTCCATCCACTCTCTGCCGATCTTGTCTGCGTTTTCGACGAGGCCTTCCTTCTTGATTATGTCCAATACGGCGCATGCGGATCTTGTCACCAGAGGATTCCCTCCGAAGGTCGTCCCGTGGCTGCCGGGCGTCAGGACCTTTGAAATCTCGTCTGTCGTGACCACGGCTCCGATGGGCACTCCTCCGCCAAGGCCTTTCGCAAGCGTCACTATGTCCGGGACCACGCCGAAGTTATCCATACCGAACCACTTGCCCGTGCGTCCGACGCCGGTCTGGACCTCGTCGGCCACCATCAGCACCCCTTTGTCCGAACAGAGGTCGCGGACGCCCTTGAAGAATTCTTTACCTGCGGTGACGACGCCGCCCTCCCCCTGGACAGGTTCGACCAGAAGGGCAGCGGTGTCTTTGTCTATCATATCTTTGACGGACTCCAGGTTCCCGAACTCATAATAGCGGTATGCGTTGCTTATCAGAGGTTCGAACGTTTCCTGATATTTGGTCTGGCCGGTCGCGCCGAGCGACGCAGAGGTGCGCCCGTGGAACCCGTTGTATGCGGACATTATCTTGCCGCGCTTTGTGTAGCGGACCGCGAGCTTCATCGCCCCTTCGTTGGCCTCCGCGCCGCTGTTGACGAACAGCGAGCGCTTAAGGCCGCCTGGGGATATCGACGCCAGTTTCTCTCCGAGTTCCGCCTGCTCGCCCACATGGTACAGGTTCGAGACGTGTATCAGTTTGGATATCTGCTCCTGCATTGTCTTTACCCACTCGGGATGCGCGTGGCCGACGGAGTTGACCGCTATCCCGGCCACCAGATCGAGGTACTCTCTTCCTTCCGCATCATACAGGTATGCTCCCTTTCCGTGAGTGAATGCTATGTCCATGCGCCCGTAGTTCTGGAACAGATATTCAGAACTGAGGTCCTTTATCTCTTTGAAATTCATCTTCATCCCTTCGTTATTATTGTTCCGTGGGGTACGTTCTTCATCAGCTCGGTCAGGATGCTGCACGGGTCCTTGCCGTTCACCATGCGTACCGTCCCGGCGCCGGCATCCAGGGCGCTGCGGCAGGCGTCCACTTTTGGGATCATGCCTCCGGATATCACCCCTTTTGATATCAGTTCGTCAACTTCCTTCAGGGTGAGCTTGTTCACCAGCGAGGACGGATCGTTCACGTCCAGAAGTATTCCCGGAACATCGGTTATCATTATCAGTTCCTCGCAGCCGACGCCGGCCGCTATCCCCGCGGCCATCGTGTCCGCGTTAACGTTAAGACGGGTGCCTTCCCCGTCCTCTCCGATGGGGCATATCACCGGCGTTACGCCTCCTCCCAGAAGGTCCAGAAGGGTATCGGAGCGGACGTCTATGACCTCCCCCACAAGCCCCAGGTCCACCGTTATCTCCTTTCCTTCCTCGGTGATCGTGTACGGCTCCTTCTTCTTGCAAAGGGTGCACATATAGCCCGGCATGCCGATCGCGTCAACGGACGCCTCTTTCAGACGATCCGCCACGTCTTTGTTGATCGCCCCCAATACCTCCTCGGCGACCTTCAGAACTCTGTCGTCCGTTATTCTGAGCCCGGCCGCTTTTTTCGGGATGAGACCTCTTTTCTCCATCTCGGCCGAGATCTCGGGACCTCCGCCGTGCACCAGTATGACCTTTATATCATTGCGGATGAGCTCTGCCACTTCTCCGGACAGACGCATCATGTCCTCCTTGCCGCGGATCGCGTTGCCGCCGAATTTCACAACGAATATCTTCATTTCCATCACGAAGCGTATTCGGCGTTGATGCGCACATAATCGTACGTTAGGTCGCATCCCCAGCCTGTCGCCGATTCCTTACCGGAGGCGAGGTCCACTGCTATTATTACCTCTTTGTTGTCCATGGCCATCCGGACCACCTCCACCGCGCGCTCCTCCTGGAACACCGGCGCTCCGGAATCGAGTATGGGGACCTCCATGTCCCCTCCCTTTATCGTAAGGCGTACGTCCTCGACATTGAACTTGCATCCGCTGTTGCCCAGGGCCATCATTATGCGTCCGTAGTTGGGGTCCGATCCGAATATGGCTGACTTCACGAGGGGCGAGTTCATTATCTTATGAACGGCCTTCCGGGCGTCCTCCTTCGTATCGGCGCCCGTCACCTGTACCTCAATGAGTTTTGTCGCGCCTTCCCCGTCCAGTGCGATAGTTTTTGCGATCTTCATCATCACCGTTTCCAGAGCGGCGATGAATTCTTTGTCTTCATCCGCAAAGGAACCGCCGGCCTTGCCGTTCGCCATGAGTAACGCCGTGTCGTTCGTCGATTGGTCCCCGTCCACCGACACCATGTTCAGGGTGTCGTCGAGGATCTCCTGCCATTTGGCTTTGAAGGCGGGCGACAGCGAAGCGTCGGTCGTCACGATCGTCAGAGTGGTGCCGTGGATCGTCTTGAGATGCGGGGCTATCATGCCGCTGCCTTTCGAGGTCGCCGATATGTACACCAGCGTTCCGTCCTCCTGGCGGACGCGGACGGAGAATTCTTTTTTTATCGTGTCCGTGGTCATGATCGATTCCGCGAAGAGGCCGTCGGCCTCGCGTCCCTGGTCGAGATCGCGCGCGGCGCGGCTTATACCGTAGCGAACCTTATGCATGTCTACGAAACGCCCTATCAGGCCGGTGGACATTATCCCGACCTCGATCGGGTCGATGTTGAGCTCCAGCGCGGCGGTCTGTTTCATTGCCATGACATCCTCGATCCCGCGGCGCCCCGTCAGCGCGTTGGCGTTGCCGCTGTTTATGACCACCGCCGAAAACTTCGGCGAGTTCTCTTTTATCATCACCTGCACCGGCGCGGCCTTCACTTCGTTGCTGGTGTAACCGACGAACGCAGATGCCGGCACCTCGGAGAACACCATCCCCAGGTCCAGCGCGCGATATTTGACGCCGCTGTGCACTCCCGCGGCCTTGAACCCCTGAGGGGTCGTTATGCCTCCTTCTATCTCTTCTATCATTTCACACACCCAATCCCGGAGTGTCTATTCCTGCTGTTTCTTTTATGCCGAGCATCAGGTTCATGCACTGTACGGCCTGACCCGACGCGCCTTTGACAAGGTTGTCCAGAACTCCGAACGCCGCGACCTTGCCGCCGAGGACATTGGATGAAACGTGCGCGTGATTGGATCCGACCACCGCGCGTATAGAGGGCTCTTTGACATAGTGGACAAAGCGCTCTCCGCCGTACTGTTTCTCGTATATCTTTGCTATCTCCTCATCGGACATGCCCTTCTTCAGGTTCATGTAACAGGAGGAAAGTATCCCGCGCACGATAGGAATCAGCTGGGGCACCATCGTCACGCTGGTCTCGGCGCCGGCGAACATTCCGATGGCATCCTCGACCTCCGGCGCATGGCGGTGCGTTCCTACGCTGTACGGGATCACGGATTCTCCGCAGAAAGGATGGTGAAGGCGGGGGGACGGCACCATTCCGGCGCCGGACGTCCCGCTCTTCGCATCCGCTATGATATCATTATCAACTACGCCCGCTTTCACCAGCGGAGCGCACGCCAGTATGATGGACGTGGCATAGCAGCCGGGGTTAGCTACGAGGTCTGCGCCCTTTATATTTCCGCGGAACAGTTCCGGGAGTCCGTAGACCGAGCGCTTGAGGTTCTCCGTATCGGTGTGGTCGTGCCCGTACCATTTGGAGTATTTTGCCGCGTCATGCAGACGGTAGTCCCCGGAAAGATCGATCACCTTTATCCCGGCCTCGGCGAGCGGGGGGACCTCTCCCATCGCCACGCCGTGAGGAGTGGCAACGAACACCAGGTCCAGATCCTTTGCGTCGCCGATCTTCTCAGTGAAAATAAGATCGGAATAACCTTTTAGGAACATTTGAGAATCTGATACCTTCTTGCCTGCGTTCTGACGGGAAGTGAGCGCTGCCAGCTCTACCTCCGGGTGAGTGCAGAGCAAACGTGACAGTTCGCTTCCCGTATATCCTGTGCCTCCGATTATGCCGACTTTGTACATATGCGTACTTCCGATGATACAAGGGCAGAATAGTTTAGTATTTAACCATGATAGATAAGTGTTGTCTGAAACAAGACAGTCAATGTCGGGAAAGTTGCCCAAGTGACAGAAAAGGCGATGTGAAAACGTAATGTGGGTGCGGTGACAATACTGTCGAAACATAAATCCGGAAAGAATGGGACAAGCGAGAGTAAGACTTCTTCAAGAAAAATAATAAGACGGAGGTCCGCTGCGCTCCGTCTGAAAAAGGTTTGAAGGGAGGAGAAACTGTTTTCTGTTCAGCGGACCTCGATGGTAAGCGTGTCGGTCACATCGTTCTTGGGTATGACGTACTCTCCGCCCGGCCCGGACGGGACGGGCTTCCACACGCCGTCCTCTCCGACGCGGTAGGCCGCCTGCCCTGAGCCTTCCACGGTGAACTCGTATGGCTTATTCCTGCGGGCCTTGTCCTTGCCGATTATGCTGGCCGAGGACTGCACCTTGATGACATCATATGCCCTCCTCCAGAAAAAGAGGAACCAGAACAGGGCGCCGGCCGCCAGCAGCAGGATCGCTGCCGCGGCGATCCACCAGAGAGCGCTGTCCGCGCCGCCGAAGAGGCCGCCACCTGCGGAGCCTCCGCTCCCATCTTTCTCAAAGATCAGATAGACAACCATGGATTCCATTACGTTATCGAAGGATATCGTCGAATCGGGCGACTCCTGCGACCCGACCTTCCATCCAATGAATTTGTACCCCTCGACGGGATACGCCGTCAGGGTCAGGTCGGAGAATTGAGTAAGGAAGACGGGCTGGCCGTATACTGCGAACGGCGCTCCGTTCACGCTGTATTCGGCATGGCCGCTGCCTGTTATGCGTATTTCCAGAGTGATCCCGCCTTCGGCGCTCCTCACTTCTATGGAGTGGCTCATGTTCACATTGCGGAAGGTATAGTATCCGAGATCTATCTCAGCCTGAGAGAGACCCATACCATCCACTATGACCTCACTTATGTGGTATCCGGCGGCGGCAGCGAAATGGAAGGTCTGGCTCGCCCCCCGCGTCACCGCCACAGTACCCGACGGAGATATTGTAGATCCGGCGTCGGAGGTCGCTTTGATGTTGTAGCTGCTGGTCGAAGGCGGTACCGGCGGCGCATAGGTGAACACTGCGGTCACGCTCATGTCGCCGGTTATGGAGACATTGGCTGGGTTCAGCAGATTATCTGCCGAATCGATGACGTACTTCTCGAACTCGTATCCGATTCCGGGGAACGCTTCAATTGAGATGGATAGTACAGACTGCGGTATATTGATGATGGTCGACGGAACGTTCACCGTATGGGCATTTGTCCCGTCGTCTATCTCCACTATGCCGTTGCCAGCAACGGTCACGTCCACCGCATAATAATTGAACAGGGCCCCGTTGAGGAAGTTAGCATCAACTGTCATATCTGCCGATATGGGCCACTTCACTGAACTTACAAAGATGACATTCCCTGAGTCGATATCAGAGTACTCGAACACGTCGGTCCCGGTGACCGCAGTGATCGTTATCTCGCCGACGGTGTCTGGAACAAACACAATGGTACTCCCTGGCCCTGTCACTACATGGGTTGTGGTTCCGTCGTATATCTCCACATCTCCGCTGCCAATTATAGTGACGAACACATCATAATAGCCAGCGGAGCTGACGAACGCCGCCGCGACGGTGAGATCCGAGGATGCGGAATGTGTGTATGTGTCGCTTGCTTCGACTACGCCTATCCAGTACGAGAATGTCCATCCGCTGTTGGGGGCCGCCTTGAGGTAGACAGATGTAAGTACAGGGAAGGTCTTGCCGCCTGCCGGTATGTCGTAGTATGCGGTTCCGTCGATCGACCATTGGACCTTTCCGTCACCAATATTGGTTCCTTCTGTGATAGTGAAGTGCGCTCCGGTGAAGAACCTGACCTCGATCTCCATGTCGGAACTTATCGAGGCGGTCAGCACATCGCTGTAGTATGTGGACGGCGTTCCGCCATCCGGAGTGATGATGAACTTCTCAAACCAATACGCTCCTGCGGAAACCGCCGTGAATGTCACGGATGTGGTCGTGGTGGGCACGAATATACTGTCGGATGCTGTGAACGGCCCATACATGGTCGTTCCGTCATTGACAGTGACTGAACCTGTGCCCGTCACAATTATATCGATCGCATAGCCCGGAGTGATCGTAAGGGTAACCGTTACAACAGGCGCCCAATAGCCCGTAAGATCCAATACAACTTCAACGCTGTATGTTCCGATATCTGTAGGGGGGGTTATGCTCGGGCCGTATGTGGTCGCACCTGTTCCGGTGTATGTGATCACGATATCGGAAGATGTTACGCTCAGAGGAAGGCTTGTTTCATCATCCGTTACCGTCGGCGTGTCTATTGCCTGCGGGGAGCCGTTCCAATCTACTACCTTATTAGAAGCATTTATCGTAGCGGTGTCAAAGAAAAGGAATTTCATGATGATCGCGTCACCGCTGCCATTGTTGCCGACAGACCAGCCGGGGCCGCTGAATGCTGACGTAGAATGACCGATCACTATACAGCCGCCGTCGGTTGTCGCCGTTACGCGACCGAAGGAATCCCCATTTGTTCCGCCGTAATTGCTTGCCCACTGCACGTTCCCTGCGCTGTCGAATTTGAAGATGATTAAATCAGCCAAACCATTGTTGCCGACAGACCAGCCGGAGCCGCTGAATGTTGAGTTTGAATTACCGACCGCTACACAGCCCCCGTCGGTTGTCGCAGTTACGCCACTGAACTCATCCCCATCTGTTCCGCCGTAATTGCTTGCCCACTGCACGTTCCCTGCGCTGTCGAATTTGAAGATGATTAAATCAGCCCAGCCATTGTTGCCGACAGACCAGCCGGAGCCGCTGAATGTTGAGTCTGAACTACCGACCGCTACACAGCCCCCGTCGGCTGTCGCCGTTACGTCAGAGAAGTAATCCGAATTTGTTCCACCATAATTGTTTGCCCACAGCACGTTCCCTGCGCTGTCGAATTTGAAGATGATTAAATCAGCCCAACCATTGTTGCCGACAGACCATCCGGAACCGCTGAATGGTGATTGAGAATTACCGACCGCTACAAAGCCCCCATCGATTGTCGCCGTTACGCTGGCGAAAGTATCCGTACCTGTTCCGCCGTAATTGCTTGCCCACAGCACGTTCCCTGCGCTGTCGAATTTCATGATAAGCGCGTCTATGCTGCCATTGTTGCCGACAGACCAGCCGGGGCCGCTTAATGCTGACGAAGAATAACCGACCGCTATACAGCCGCCGTCGGTTGTCGCCGTTACGTCACTGAAGATATCAAGATTTGTTCCGCCATAGTTGCTTGCCCATGATACATCACCTATCATTTCCCCTGAGCTGTCTGTGTCCGTGTGCAGGAGCGGCAGCGCGGCGACCATAACCATGATGGCGACCGCAATTATCATCATAGGTTTTGCGGCGCGTTTAGAAAGGATGCGTTTCGTCTCGGACGATGTGCCCTTCTTCTTTTCGGACGCCGTTTCATATTTCATTTTACTTTTAGGTCTCATTTTAATTACCTGCCTTATTTTATTCATTGAGATTGCTTCCGCCCGCCGTCCGCGGCGGGCGGAAGATTGACTGTGAATAGACGGAGGTCCGCTGCGCTCCGTCTGAAAAAGGTTTGAAGGGAGGAGAAACTGTTTTCTGTTCAGCGGACCTCGATGGTAAGCGTGTCGGTCACATCGTTCTTAGGTATGACGTACTCTCCGCCCGGCCCGGACGGGACGGGCTTCCATACGCCGTCCTCTCCGACGCGGTAGGCCGCCTGCCCTGAACCTTCCACGGTGAACTCGTAAGGCTTCTTCCTGCGGGCCTTGTCCTTACCGATTATGCTGGCCGAGGACTGCACCTTGATGACATCGTATGCCCTCCTCCAGAAAAAGAGGAACCAGAACAGGGCGCCGGCCGCCAGCAGCAGGATCGCTGCCGCGACGACCCACCAAAGGGCGCTATCCGCGCCGCCGAAGAGGCCGCCGCCTGCGGAGCCTCCGCTCCCCTCTTTCTCAAAGATCAGATAGACAACCATGGATTCCGTTACGTTATCGAAGGATGTCGTCGAATCGGGTAGCTCACGCAACCCAGTATTCCATCCTACAAGCTTGTACCCCTCGCCGGGATGCGCCGTAAGGGTCAGGTCGGAGAATTCAGAGAGGAAGACGGGCCGGTCGTATACTGCGAACGGCTCCCCGTTCACGCTGTATTCGGCATGGCCGCTACCTGTTATGCGTATTTCCAGAGTGATCCCGCCTTCGGCGCTCCTCACTTCTATGGAATGGTTCATGTTCACATTGCGGAAGGTATAGTATCCGAGATCTATCTCAGCCTGAGAGAGACCTATACCATCCACTATGACCTCGCTTATGTGGTATCCGGCGGCGACAGCGAAATGGAAGGTCTGGCTTGTCCCCCCTGTCACCGCCACAGTACCTGACGGAGATATTGTCGATCCGGCGTCGGAGGTCGCTTTGATGTTATAGCTCTTGGTCGAAGGCGGTACCGGCGGGGCATAGGTGAACACTGCGGTTACGCTCATGTCGCCGGCTATGGGGGTGTTGGTCGGATTCAGGATACTGTCTGCCGAATCGATGACGTACTTCTCGAACTCATATCCTGTTCCCCGGAACGCTTCAATTGAGATGGACAGTACGGACTGTGGTATATTGACCACTGCCGACGGAACGTTCACTGCATGAACATTTGTCCCGTCATCTACCTCCACTATGCCGTTGCCGATAACGGTCACGTCCACCACGTAATAATTGAACAGGGCTCCGTTGAGGAAGTTAGAATGAACTGTCATATCTGCCGATATGGGCCACTTCACTGAACTTACATAGATGACGTTCCCTGAGTCGATGTCGGAGTACTCGAACATGTCAGTTCCGTTGACCGCAGTGATCGTTATCTCGCTGACGGTGTTCGGAACATATACGATGGTGCTTCCCGGTCCTGTCACTACATGGGTTGTAGTTCCGTCATAGATCTCCACATCTCCGCTGCCGATTATAGTGACGAACACGTTATAATAACCGGCGGAGCTGACGAACGCCGCCGCGACGGTGAGATCCGAGGATGCGGAATGTGTGTATGTGTCGCTTGCTTCGACAACGCCTATCCAGTACGAGAATGTCCATCCGCTGCCCGGAACCGCCTTGATGTAGACAGACGTGGGTACAGGGAAGGTCTTGCCGCCTGCGGGTATGTCATAGTATGCGGTCCCGTCGATCGACCACCGGACCTTTCCGCTGCCGATGTTCATTCCTTCGGCAACGGTGAAGAAGTCCACTCCCGTGGTTCCGGTGCTGTCGTAGAATGCGGCAGCGATCGTCAGGTCTGCAGGTGTTGCATAAGCATAGGGATTGGATTCGCCTGCGCCTATTCCGATCCAGTAGGAGAATTCCCAGTCAGTGTCGGGTACCGCCTTGAGGTAGACCGTCGTCGGTACGGGGAAGGTCTTGCCGCCTGCGGGTATGTCATAATAGTAGGTGTTGTCCACAGACCACTGGATCTTTCCGTTGCCGATGTGGGTTCCTTCGGTTATCGTGAAGAATTCCACTCCCGTGGTTCCGGTGCTGTCGTAGAATGCGGCTGCGATCGTCAGGTCTGCAGATGCCGTATGTGTGTGCGGGTTCGCCTCGCCAGCACCAATTCCGATCCAGTATGAGAATGCCCATCCGGTATCGGGGACTGCCTTGAGGTAGACAGATGTAGGTACAGGGAAGGTCTTGCCGCCTGCGGGTATTCCGTAGTAGTCCACATCGTTGATAGACCACTGTACCGTTCCGTTACCGATGTTGGTTCCTTCGGTTATGGTGAAGAATTCCACTCCCGTGGTTCCGGTGCTGTCATAGAAGGCTGCCGCAATTGTCAGGTCGGTTGATGCCGCATAGGTATACGGGTTGGCCTCGCCTGCGCCTATTCCGATCCAGTAGGAGAATGCCCATCCGGTATCAGGGACTGCCTTGAGGTAGACAGATGTAGGTACAGGGAAGGTCTTGCCGCCTGCGGGTATGCCGTAATAGTGGGTGTTGTCCACAGACCACTGGATCTTTCCGTTGCCGATGTGGGTTCCTTCGGTAATTGTGAAGAATTCCACTCCCGTGGTTCCGGTGCTGTCATATAAGGCTGCCGCAATTGTCAGGTCGGTTGATGCCGCATAGGTATACGGGTTGGCCTCGCCTGCGCCTATTCCGATCCAGTAGGAGAATGCCCATCCGGTATCAGGGACTGCCTTGAGGTAGATGGTCGTTGGTGCTGGGAAGGTCTTGCCGCCTGCGGGTATGTCATAGTAGTCCACATCATCGATCGACCATTGGACCTTTCCGTCGCCGATGTTGGTCCCTTCGGTAATTGTGAAGAAGTCCACTCCTGTGGTTCCGGTGCTGTCGTAGAAGGCTGCCGCAATTGTCAGGTCGGTTGATGCCGCATATGTGTACGGATTGACTTCGCCTGCGGGTATTCCAATCCAGTAGGAGAATTCCCAGTCCGTGTCGGGGACCGCCTTTAGGTAGATGGTCGTTGGTGCTGGGAAGGTCTTGCCGCCTGCGGGTATGTCGTAGTAGTCCACATTGTTAATGGACCACTGGACCTTTCCGTTGCCGATGTTTGTTCCTTCAGTTACCGTGAAGAAGTCGGTACCGGAAGTTCCTGTGCTGTCATAGAAGGCAGCTGCAATTGTCAGGTCGGTTGATGCCGCATAGGTGTATGGGTTCATCTCGCCTGCACCAATTCCGATCCAGTAGGAGAATTCCCAGTCAGTATCGGGTACCGCCTTGAGGTATACAGACGTTGGTACAGGGAATGTCTTGCCGCCTGCGGGTATGTCGTAGTAGTCCACATTGTTAATGGACCACTGCACATTTCCGTTGCCGATGTGGGTTCCTTCAGTTACCGTGAAGAAGTCAGTGCCGGAAGTTCCGGTGCTGTCGTAGAATGCGGCAACAATCGTCAGGTCTGCAGATGCCGTGTGCGTGTATGGATTCGCCTCGCCTGCACCTATTCCGATCCAGTACGAGAACGCCCATCCCGGGTCCGGTACCGCTTCCAAGTAGACGGTTGTCGGTACAGGGAATGTCTTGCCGCCTGCGGGTATGTCGTAATAGTCCACGTCGTTGATGGACCACTGGACCTTTCCGTCACCGATGTTTGTTCCTTCGGTAATGGTGAAGAAGTCGGTACCGGAAGTTCCGGTGCTGTCGTAGAATGCGGCAGCGACCGTCAGATCTGCGGATGCCGTGTGCGTGTATGGATTCGCCTCGCCTGCGCCTATTCCAATCCAGTACGAGAATTCCCAGTCCACATCGGGTACCGCCTTGAGGTATACAGACGTTGGTACCGGGAAGGTCTTACCGCCTGCGGGTATGTCGTAGTATGCGGTTCCGTCGATCGACCACCGGACCTTTCCGTTACCGGTGTTGGTCCCTTCGGTTATCGTAAAGAAGTCCACTCCTGTGGTTCCGGTGTCGTCATAGAATGCCGCCGCTATTGTGAGGTCTGCGGATGCCGCATAAGCGTAGGGGTTAGATTCGCCTGCGCCTATTCCGATCCAGTAGGAGAATTCCCATCCCAGATCCGGTACCGCTTCCAAGTAGACGGTAGTCGGTACAGGGAATGTCTTACCGCCTGCGGGTATGTCGTAGTAGTCCACATCGTTGATGGACCACTGGACCTTTCCATCACCGATGTTGGCTCCTTCGGTTATAGTGAAGAAGTCCACTCCTGTGGTCCCGGTGCTGTCGTAGAATGCGGCAGCGACCGTCAGGTCTGCGGATACTGAATAAGTGTAGGGATTAGATTCCCCTGCGCCTATTCCGATCCAATATGAGAACGCCCATCCCGGATTCGGTACCGCTTCCAAGTATACGGTAGTCGGTACAGGGAATGTCTTGCCGCCTGACGGTATGTCGTAATATGCGGTTCCGTCGATCGACCAACGGACCTTTCCGTCGCCGATGTTGGTCCCTTCGGTAATTGTGAAGAAGTCCACTCCTGTGGTTCCGGTGCTGTCGTAGAAGGCAGCCGCAATTGTCAGGTCGGTTGATGCCGTATAGGTATACGGGTTAGCCCCGCCTGCGCCTATTCCGATCCAATACGAGAATTCCCAGTCTGTATCGGGTACCGCCTTGAGGTAGATAGAGGACGGTACGGGGAAGGTCTTGCCGCCTGTCGGTATGTCGTAATACGTAATTCCGTCAGTCGACCATTGTATCTTTCCATTGCCGATGTTGGTTCCTTCAGTAATAGTGAAATCTGTACTGTTGGTGTCATAGAAGGCTGCCGCTATAGTAAGATCTACAGATAGCACATGCGTGTATGTGTCGCTTGCTTCGACAACACCGATCCAATAGAAGAACGCCCAGTCAGTGCCGGGGACCGCCTTGAGGTAGACATCAGTCGGCACGGGGAAGGTCTTGCCGCCTGAGGGTATGTCATAGTAGTCCACATCATCGATCGACCACTGGACCTTTCCGTTGCCGATGTTCATTCCTTCGGTTATCGTGAAGAAGTCGGTTCCGGAGGTTCCGGTGCTGTCGTAGAATGCGGCAGCAATTGTCAGGTCGGTTGATGCCGTATAGGCATATGGGTTGGTCTCGCCCGCGGGTATTCCTATCCAGTAGGAGAATGCCCATCCTGGGTCCGGTACCGCCTTGAGGTATACAGACGTTGGTACCGGGAAGGTCTTGCCGCCTACGGGTATTCTATAGTATTCCACATTGTTGATGGACCACTGTATATTTCCGTCTCCGATGTGAGTTCCTTCGGTTATCGTAAAGAATTCAACACCGGTGGTTCCGGTGCTGTCGTAGAATGCGGCGGCGATCGTCAGGTCTGCGGATGCCATGTGCGTGTGCGGGTTGTCTTCTCCCGCGCCTATTCCGATCCAATATGAGAACTCCCAGCCTGTGTCGGGAACGGCTTTCAGGTAAACCGAGGTCGGTACCGGGAAGGTCTTGCCGCCTGTCGGTATGTCGTAGTATGCGGTTCCGTCGATAGACCACTGAACCTTTCCGTCGCCGATATTGGTTCCTTCGGTTATCGTGAAGAAGTCCACTCCTGTGGTTCCGGTGTCGTCATAGAATGCCGCCGCAATCGTCAGGTCTACGGATACTGAATAAGTGTAGGGATTAGATTCGCCTGCGCCTATTCCGATCCAATATGAGAACTCCCAGCCTGTGTCGGGAACGGCTTTCAGGTAAACCGAGGTCGGTACAGGGAATACCTTGCCGCCTGTCGGTATGTCATAGTATGCGGTTCCATCGATGGACCACTGGACCTTTCCGTCGCCGATATTGGTTCCTTCGGTTATCGTGAAGAAATCGGTACCGGAGGTTCCGGTGCTGTCGTAGAATGCTGCCGCGATGGTAAGGTCTGCGGATGCTGCATAAGTGTACGGGTTCGCCTCGCCTGCACCTATTCCGATCCAGTACGAGAATTCCCAGTCCGTGTCGGGTACCGCCTTTAGGTAGATGGTCGTTGGTGCGGGGAAGGTCTTGCCGCCTGTCGGTATGTCATAGTATGCGGTTCCGTCGATGGACCACTGGACCTTTCCGTCGCCGATATTGGTTCCTTCGGTTATCGTGAAGAAATCGGTACCGGAGGTTCCGGTGCTGTCGTAGAAGGCAGCCGCTATTGTGAGGTCTGTTGAAAGCGAATATGTGTAGGGGTTAGATTCGCCTGCACCTATTCCGATCCAATATGAGAACTCCCATCCTGCGTCAGGCACTGCTTTCAGGTAAACCGAGGTCGGTACCGGGAAGGTCTTGCCGCCTGTCGGTATGTCGTAGTATGCGGTTCCGTCAATAGACCACTGAACCTTTCCGTCACCGATGTTGGTCCCTTCAGTTATCGTGAAGAAATCGGTACCGGAGGTTCCGGTGTCGTCATAGAATGCAGCCGCAATCGTCAGATCGGTTGATGCCGCATAAGTATATGGGTTCGCCTCGCCTGCGCCTATTCCGATCCAGTATGAGAATTCCCAGTCCGTGTCGGGTACCGCCTTGAGGTATACGGACGTTGGTACCGGGAATACCTTGCCGCCTGTCGGTATGTCGTAGTAGTCCACATCGTCGATAGACCACTGAACCTTTCCGTCACCGACGTTGGTCCCTTCAGTTATCGTGAAGAAATCGGTACCGGAGGTTCCGGTGCTGTCATAGAATGCCGCCGCAATTGTCAGGTCTGTTGAAAGCGAATGTGTGTAGGGGTTAGATTCGCCTGCGGGTATTCCGATCCAGTACGAGAATTCCCAACCTGCATCAGGCACTGCCTTCAGGTAAACCGAGGTCGGTACCGGGAAGGTCTTGCCACTGGTGGGTACATCATAGTATGCGGTTCCGTCAATCGACCACTGAACCTTTCCGTCACCGATATTGGTTCCTTCGGTTATCGTGAAGAAGTCCACTCCTGTGGTTCCTGTGTCGTCATAGAATGCCGCCGCAATCGTCAGGTCTGCTGAAAGCGAATATGTGTAGGAGTTAGATTCGCCTGCACCTATTCCGATCCAATATGAGAATTCCCATCCCGTGTCGGGTACCGCCTTGAGATATACAGACGTTGGTACGGGGAAGGTCTTGCCGCCTGTCGGTATGTCATAGTATGCGGTTCCGTCAATCGACCACTGGACCTTTCCATCGCCGATATTGGTTCCTTCGGTTATCGTGAAGAAGTCGGTTCCGGAGGTTCCGGTGCTGTCGTAGAATGCGGCAGCAATTGTCAGGTCTACGGATGCTGCGTAAGTGTACGGGTTCGCCTCGCCTGCACCTATTCCGATCCAGTATGAGAATTCCCAGTCCGTGTCGGGTACCGCCTTGAGGTATACGGACGTTGGTACCGGGAAGGTCTTGCCGCTTATCGGTATGTCGTAGTATGCGGTTCCGTCGATAGACCACTGGACCTTTCCGTCGCCGATGTTCGTTCCTTCAGTAATGGTGAAGAAGTCGGTTCCGGAGGTTCCGGTGCTGTCGTAGAATGCGGCAGCAATTGTAAGATCTGTGGATGCGGCATGAGTATACGGGTTCGCCTCGCCTGCGGGTATTCCAATCCAATATGAGAATTCCCATCCTGCATCAGGCACTGCTTTCAGGTAAACCGAGGTCGGTACCGGGAAGGTCTTGCCGCCTGTCGGTATGTCATAGTATGCGGTTCCGTCAATCGACCACTGGACCTTTCCATCGCCGATATTGGTTCCTTCTGTTATCGTGAAGAAGTCGGTACCGGCGGTTCCGGTGCTGTCGTAGAATGCGGCAGCAATTGTCAGGTCTACGGATGCTGCGTAAGTGTAGGGGTTAGATTCGCCTGCACCTATTCCGATCCAGTACGAGAATTCCCATCCCGTGTCGGGTACCGCCTTGAGGTATACGGATGTCGGTGCCGGGAATGTCTTGCCGCCTGTCGGTATGTCGTAGTATGCGGTTCCGCCGATAGACCACTGGACCTTTCCGTCGCCGACATTCGTTCCTTCGGTAATTGTGAAGAAGTCAGTGCCGGCGGTTCCGGTGCCGTCGTAGAAGGCTGCCGCAATTGTCAGGTCTGTTGAAAGCGAATGTGTGTAGGGGTTAGATTCGCCTGCACCTATTCCAGTCCAGTACGAGAATTCCCAGTCCGTGTCGGGTACCGCTTCCAAGTAGACGGTAGTCGATGCGGGGAAGGTCTTGCCGCCTGTCGGTATGTCGTAGTATGCGGTTCCGTCGATAGACCACTGGACCTTTCCGTCACCGATGTTTGTTCCTTCTGTTATCGTGAAGAAGTCGGTACCGGCGGTTCCGGTGCTGTCGTAGAACACTGCCGCTATTGTAAGATCTGTGGATGCGGCATGAGTATACGGGTTGTCTTCTCCCGCGCCTATTCCGATCCAGTACGAGAATTCCCAGTCCGTGTCGGGAACGGCCTTCAGGTAAACAGATGTTGGTACAGGGAATACCTTGCCGCCTGTCGGTATGTCGTAGTAGTCCGCATCATCGATCGACCATTGGACCTTTCCGTCGCCGACATTCGTTCCTTCGGTAATTGTGAAGAAGTCTGTGCCAGCGGTTCCGCCGTCGTCATAGAATGCCGCCGCAATTGTCAGATCAGTTGATGCCGCATAAGTATACGGATTCGTCTCGCCTGCACCTATTCCGATCCAATATGAGAATTCCCATCCGCTGTCGGGTACCGCCTTGAGATATACAGACGTTGGTACAGGGAATACCTTGCCGGCTGCGGGTATGTCAAAGTAGATGATGTTGTCCGCAGACCACTGTACCTTTCCGTCGCCGATGTTGTTCCCTTCGGTAATGGTGAAGTGCGCTCCGGTGAAGAAACGTGCCTCGACCTCCATGTCAGAGCTTATCGGGACTGTCAGTACTTCACCGTAATATGCGGACGGTGTTCCGCCCTTCGGAGTGATGATTAACTTCTCAAACCAATACGTTCCTGCGGAAACGGCCGTGAACGTCACAGATGTGGCCGTGAACGGCACGAATATCTTATCATCTGCTGTGAACGGCCCGTACGTGGTCGTTCCGTCATTGACAGTGACAGAACCTGTGCCCGTCACGATTATATCGATCGCATAGCCAGGATCGATCAGATATGCATCCATGCCTGATCCGTTCTCTACTACCACTAAGAAGTAGTATGTTGTCGCACTAAGGCCTTCGATAAGGTAGTTGGTGAAACCTGTGTGATCGTACTCTGTCGAAAGGAGTGTCTTGCTTGAGCCGGAGAGACCCGCCCAGGATGGCGGGTCTTCCGGATCTATCGGCGATGTATCCCAGTATATCTTCACGCTCGTTATCGTCTCGTCGCCGCCTGTGAGTCCTGCTGTTATCAGGTAGTTGCCTGAAGTGGCTGTCTCGATTGCGGTGCCCGATGTTATGTTTGGTAACGTTACGAGCTCAAATACTGCGCTTTCGACCAAATCACTCGCAGGAATGCCGAACCAAATGACATCCAAGTCTTCGACCTCGAACATAGATATCACATAATATTTTGTGTTAGGTGTCAGTCCGTTTGCTGTCCCTGTTACCGGGTTCGCGAAAGACGACCACGGTACCGAGGACGGAGTGTCGGGTCTGCCGTCGATATCCAGAGATTCAGAATACAGGAAGGCGCCGGAACCACTCACATAGGTGTATGTGCTCAGCGATTGTCCTGTGCTTACGAGATCCGCCGAATCTTTGTTGATGTCCGATGCCGTGACAGTACCTGGAGTGGGCGCCGCCCTCAGCTGTACACTATTGGCGGTGCTGCCTTTCTGCGAAGGTATCTCCCTTATGCCGCCGCTCACCAGCTCTATCACTCGTATGTCGCTTGATGAAAGATACGCATACAGATGATCGTTCTGGGTCGAGGTTGAACCGGTGGTGTAAGCAAAGCTCACATAATCGCCGGGAAGCGTAAGCTTCACTGTGCAGTCGCCGAGGTCGTTGCCAGAATAGCCGCTAGAGAACACATATATGTCAATGTCCGCAGAGGATATCGGTGTGCCGAAGTCAGCGTTCACATAGAAGCCGTCGCCGGTGTTGCCTGTGCCATGTATGGCGGGCAGGAATCCGAAGGAATATGCCATAACTGTCGCGGTGTTACCGATGACAATATTAGCCGGGGATCCTGATAAACCTGCACCGCCGCTGCCGGCGCCTATGCCGCTGCTGCCGCTGCCACCGCCGGCGTCGGCACCGCCAATCGCGATCACAACCGCATCATTGGTGATGGTTATGTTGCCGCCGTTGCCGCCGTTGCCGCCGAGGGCGCCGCCACCGCCGATGCCTGCGGCCCCGACGCCTCCCTTTGCTACCACTGTGCCACCGGTGATAGTGGTCGTACCGCCGCCATTGCGGTCACCGCCGCCGATGCCTGCCCCTCTGTTGCCGCCGGTCGCGTTCACTGTGCCGCCGGTGATGGTTATGTTGCCGCCGTTGCCGTCGCCTCCGCCGCCGATGCCTGCCCCTCTGTTGTCACCAATTGCGTTCACTGTGCCGCCGTCGATAGTTATGTTGCCGGCGCTTTGGTTGCCGCCGGGGCCGCCGCTGTTGCCGCCGCCGATGCCTGCGCCGCCGTTGCCGTACGCGGTCAGAGTTCCGTTGCTGCTCCCAGAGTTCGTCGCGCTATCAATTGTTATTGATGCGGGGCCCATCATGCCGTTGGGGACGACGATACCGCTATGTACAAAGTTATTACCTGCGATCTGCAGAGTTACCTCGGCCTCCGACTCTAGGGTGATGCGTCCGATGAGGTCTATGTCCTCAATGATAAGGGTGACCTTCACACCTTCCCTTACAATGATCTCCTTGAATATGGATGTCCCATGCTTCGGTTCATCCGGATCGTGACCGGAGAAGGAGCTGCTCACATCACCGCTCTGTTCGATATGATAGATCATGTTGTCCGCGCCCGATCCGAATGTCAGTACGCCGTTCGGAGAGGTGATGACGCCGTTGCCCGTGGAGTACAATGTGCCGTACTCGCTTACCCCTGTGGTCACTCCGCTGACGGTGTAGCCGACACCGTTAGTGGTCGTTTCGGAGAGATCAATGGGCAGCGTCTCGTAGACGAAGAACACGAACATATCGGATGACACCGGGATCGTGGGCGTGGCCGAAGGGCTGTAGCTCCTGAGATCGGGGGACCCGCTTGTCTCCGCTACATACCCTAAGTACGCAAAGCCCGTGATGCTTGGTGCGGTCACGCCGTAAGAATCGGCAGGCCAGAAGTACAGTGTGTCATCGCTTTTGAGCTGAACGCCGTTCTCGTTCACATACTTCTCGATCACTGTGAAAGAGAACAGCATTACGGGAAGGCTTCCAGCGAAGTCGCCGGTGTCTTCGCCGCCGTCGCCGTCATAGCCGTCGAGGGCGTTCACCGAGTATATCTCCGGCTGATTATCCTCCGAACGTACGACCGGCCTCGGCTCGCTCGCTGTCACTAAGTATATGTTATAATCTTCCGATTGTGAGGCACCGCGTATCTGGAAGGCGAATGCCATGTAGTCTGTGGGGAGGGTGAGTGTTCCCAAGAGGTTGGTAGTATCGCCATCGGCGTAGATCAGCAGTACTTCGTCGGAAGATGATATTGCTTCTTCAAAGTATGCGTTGACGTAGAAACCACTGCCGTTGTTATCATCATCGGCGTGCATCGCCGGTAATTCCCCGTCCGAATATGCAATGACCGCCGCTGTGCTGTCGATGGTCAGCGAGGCGCCTGTGTAGCTGCCCGCGCCGCCGCCTATTCCGGCGCCGCCTGCGCCGCCGACAGCTTTCACATATGCGCCTTCAATGATGGCTATGTCGCCGCCGTTCCCCATGTAGCCGCCGCCTATGCCTGCCGCAAGGTCGCCTCCGTATGCATTCACAAGCGCGTCGCCGCCTATTGTTATGAGAATGCCGGCGCTGGCCATGTTGCCGCCGCCTATGCCTGACGCGAATTCGCCGCCGTATGCGTTCACAAGTGCGTCGCCGTTTATCGTTATGCTGCCGCCGTGGCCGGCGTCGCCACCGCCTATGCCTGCGCCGCTGAGGCCGCCGTATGCGTTGATGATCGCGTCGCCGCCTATTACAATGGTGCCACCGACGCCGGACATGCTGCCGCCTATGCCTGCGGCGTAGTCGCCGCCGTATGCGTTGATAGTGCCGCCGTTTATCGTTACGGAACCGCCCATGGATGAGACGTCATTCACGCCTTTTCCTATCCCGGCGCCTCCGAATCCCCCTTGTGCATCCACAATGCCGCCGTTGATGGTAATGGTACCGGAGAAGGCATACTCGCCTCCGCCGATGCCTGCGGCACCGTTGCCTCCGGTCACATCAAGAGTGCCGCCGTTTATCGTGATCGTGCCGCCGTTCTCGTGGTCGCCGCCGCCTATTCCGGCAAAGCTGGCATCCAGAGCGGTTATTACAAGAGAGCCGCGGGTGCTGTTAGGCTGCGAAGCGGTGCTTGATGCACTGTCTATCGTTAATGTTGTTCCGGCGGGAGCATGTATCCCTCCGTCGACAGTGCTGCTGCCTGAAAGATACAGACTGAGATCGGCGCCGTCCTCCAGCATTATGCTGCCGGATATCGCGATGCCGTCTATGGTCACGCTTGTGGTAACATCAGCATCTATCACAATATTCGCCACACTGTGCGCGCCCGATGACTGATAGATGCGGTATGCGTACCCGCTCCAGTCAGGAGCATCCGAGTAGATGTACAGCGTATATGTCGCCGGATCATATTCATAATACTGCAGCCAATCGGTAGTTGTGAGTGAGCCGTCCGCATCGTCGAGGTCGATCTCCATCCAATACGGTGACCTCTCATATACGAAGTAGACGGTCGTCGGGCTGACCGAGAGGTTCAGAATGGTCACGGATGTGCCTTCTTCATATGTGTTCGGGTCGAAAGTATCGCCTATGTGATATCCTCTGACGATCCAGCCCTGCAACTTGGGTATCTCTCTGCTGTAGTCGCTCCCCAGGTCGACGAACGAGAACCCGTCCGTCTTGGATATGGGATCGCCATTGATGTCGACATGCTTCTCGACAACCCCGAGGTAGTATACGGAGCCCGTGTTCACCCAAAGGGCATTTGTCGAGCTCGAGTCATACATGACATAACCGCTCATGTAGTTCACGGAGTATATCTCCGCGCCGCCGTCGACTCTGCGCACGACGGACCTTAGGCCGTCCTCGTCGAGAAGATACACGTTATATGTCTGCGCCCACGGGGCCATAGGTCTCTGGAATGCGAACCCTTTGCATGCAGGGGGGATATCTATCCCTGTGAGCTCTGTGCTTCTGTCGCCGTCCTCGTAGACCAGCAGGGTACCGTCGAGTTCTGTTTCGGATATTGCGCTCACAATGAACCCTGTGGAATAAAACATAACAACACGGATCGCGGGGAGGCTTCCGGTCGAATATGCGTATATTTCGGCCGGTATGCTTGTGACAAGCACCGAGTTGGATAAACTGAGACCGGCGCCTGTGCCGATGCCTGCCGCATCGTAGCCGCCGGTAGCGGTCACCACTCCATGATTGATCGTTATATTGCCGCCGTCGCCGCCTGCGCCGCCGCCGATCCCCGCGCCGCCGGTCCCGCCAAAGGCGTTCACTATCGTGTATTCGCTGCCGCTGATCGTGATGGCATCGCCTGCGCCGCCTGCGCCGCCGCCGATCCCCGCGCCGCCGGTCCCGCCGTATGTGTTCACGATCCCGCCGTCTATCTCTAATTTGCCGCTGCCGCCGCCTGCGCCGCCGCCTATGCCTGCGCCGCCGTCGGTCCCGGTTGTGGTCACGATCCCGTTGTTGATAATAATGTTGCCACCGCCGCCTATGCCTGCGCCGCCTTCTCCATCTTTGCCGCCGCCGATGCCCGCACCACCGCCGGTGCCGCCCGTTATGTTCAGAGTGCCGCCGTTTATCTCTATGTAGCCGCCGTCTCCTGCATCGCCGCCGCCTATGCCGGCGCCGTATGCGCCGCCCTCTGCGGTCACTGTTCCGCCATTGATAAATATGTAACCTCCCTCGGCGCCACCGGCGCCCCCTATGCCTGCGCCGTATGCGCCGCCTGTTACGTCCAGGGTACCGCCGTTGATGATGATCGTACCTTCGCCGCCGCCGATGCCCGCATAGAAATCATCGGTCACACTGCGTGGGGTGACCGTCAGCGAACCATTGGTGCTGCCCGTGTTGGGAGCGGCTGCGCTGTCTATCGTCAGCACGGCGTCTGCCAGAGTATGGATGACCCCATCTATCACGTTGTCATCCTTCAGTAAAAGCGTGACTTCAGATGAATTCCCTAATGTGATGCGGCCGCTGATATCGATGCCGTCGATCATTACTGCGGTGTTCACGCCGCCGTTGATCCATATGCTGTTCGCAAGAGGATCATCCGTCTGATATATGCGGTATCCTTTGGATCCTGCGGGCGCGTCCTGTTTTATCGTGAGGACGCCCGCGCTGTACGTATAATAATCTGACCAGTCGGCCGCCGTCGCGCCCGTCAAAGAGCCGTCGCCGTCCGCCAAATCGATCGCAATCCATTCTATCGGAGCGATCGTAAGCGTCACCGTCACATCGGGCGCCCAATAGCCCAGAAGTTCCAACGCAATTTCAACGCTGTATGTTCCGGCTTCTGTCGGAGGGGTGGTGCTTGGGCCATATGTGGTCGCGCCTGTTCCGGTGTATGTAATCACGAAATCGGAAGATGTTACGCCCAGAGGAAGGCCTGTTGTATCATCCGTTACTGTAGGTATGCCTATTGCCTGTGAGGCGTTATTCCATTCTGCAGTTTTGTTTGAAGCACTAATTGTGGCAGGGTCCCGTTCGCGGAATTTCACGATTATGGCATCTATATATCCTTTCCCATCGAAACCTGACCAATCGCCATCGTTTAATACTTCAGAATAACCCACTGCAACAAAGCCGCCGTCCTGCGTTCCCGTCACACTTTGGAAGACATCACTGCTCGACCCGCCGAAATTCTTCTTCCATAGCAAATTACCGCTGCCATCGTACTTCACGACGATCGCATCTTCAGCGCCGTTCCCCGGAACGCCTGACCAGAGGTCATTATCGAATGCTTCTGAATAACCTACTGCGATTATGTCGCCATCGGATGTTTCCATTACGTCATAAAAAATGTCATTTTCCGGTCCGCCGAAGGTCTTCTTCCACAGCATATTACCGCCGCTGTCGTACTTCACTATAATTGCTTCTTCATAGCCGTTTCCTATAATATCCGGCCAGTCACCGCCCCCAAATGTGGTTGAACGACCCACTGCAACAACGCCGCCATCAGATGTTGCTGTTACATTTTCGAAGTCATTAGCGCCTGGCCCGCCGAAGTTCTTATTCCACAGCAGATTGCCGCTGCTGTCGAATCTTACAACGGTTGCGTCGAGGCCGCCCTTCCCTGTGACACCCAACCAGTCGCCGCCAATTACGACTGAAGCACCTACTGCTACGATGTCGCCGTCAGATGTTTCTGTTACTTTCAAGAGATAATCAAAATTCGATCCGCCGAAGCTCTTTTTCCATTGTAAATCTCCGCCGCTATCGTACTTCACTATTATCCCGTCTTGTCCGCCGTTCCCAGTATAGCCCGACCAGTCACCATTTCCAAATGTGTTAGAGTTACCCACTGCGACGAGGCCATTGTCAAATGTTTCCGTCACACCGACAAATGAATCGGTCCCTGATCCGCCGAAGCTCTTATCCCATAGCAGATTACCGTCGCTGTCGTACTTCACAATGATCGCGTCGCTTCTTGCATAATAACCTACGGCGACGAACCCGCCGTCGTTTGTTTCCGTCACTTCTTGGAAGGAGTCGGCTTGTGGTCCGCCATAGTTCTTCCTCCATTGCACAACGCCATTGCTGTCGTACTTCACGATGGTCGCATCATCATTGCCGTACCCTGTAACGCCTGACCAGTCGCCGTTCCCGAACGAGTCTGCGTATGAGTAACCTGCCGCTACGAAGCCGCCGTCGGATGTTGCCGTAACACCCATAAAGTAATTACCATAAACGCCGCCGAAGTTATCTTTCCATAATGCATCCGTCCCGGGTCCCTGGCCGGTCGTGTCCGTGGACACTAAGGGCAGCGCGGCGACCATAACCATGATGGCGGCCGCTATGATGATCACAGGTTTTACGGCGCCTTTGAAGATTGTATGTTTCGTCTCCGCCGATGCGCCCTTCTTCCTCTCGGACGCTGTTTCATATTTCATTTTATTTTTAGGTCTCATTTGGATTGCCTGCCTTATTTTCTTCATATTGACTGCTTCAGCCCGCCGCGGACGGCGGTGCGGAAGATCGACTGTGAATATCTTTCGGAAAATGCTCCGCGCTTTTCTGCGGAGGAGTTTTGAGAAGCAACGCACGCGTACGTTCCGAAGGATACGGCGCCAGCGCAAGGCGGGTGCCGAGACGGAAACGTGTTGAATAAATGAATGCCGGAAACTTTGCCAGGCGGGATGCGCGCGGCGATCTCTTTAAGAGATTTTCTGCGGAGGCCGCGGCTTCCGCCGGCGGCCCCGTATATGGAGGTGTCGCATTCCCCGCCGCATGGTGATGAAAAAGTCTGAAAGCACCATGTCCGCGGAGAAATTGTTCTTAGCCCTGACAAAAACGACCTTAACGGTGACCCTATACGGCTGCAAGAGGACCAACGGCCTCTCTCTGCTCCCCCGCATATTCCTATATTTCCATTTGGGGCTGCTTCCTCTCCCATAAGCATTCACCATCAGGTAGTTCGTTATGCGAGCGCCGTTTTTCTCTCAGCCCCCCTGCGTCCGCAAGTATATAGAAATAGGTACATAAATATATTTAATGTATCCATCTACTATATATTGCGTACTGTCAATAAATATTTTATAGATGCTTCTACATGTAAATATGCCAGGCGCAACCGGATCGTATATATATAGGCCGCCGGAGCGCGGGGGTTCCCCGCCCGCTCACACTTTGTCAAAAGCCTGTTCGAGATCGGCGATTATGTCCTTGATGTTCTCGGTCCCGATGGAAAGACGGACGGTGCCGCGGTTGATCTTCTGCTCTTTCAGCTCACGGTCGTTGAGCTGAGAGTGAATTGTGGTCGCCGGGTGTATCACCAGAGATTTCATATCCGCAACATTCGCGAGCAGAGAGAAGAGCTTCAGACTGTCTATGAACCTTATCGCCTCTTTCTCTCCGCCTTTGATGTCAAAAGTGAATATCGAACCTGCCCCGTCGGGGAAGTTCTTCTCATACAGATCGTGGCAGGGATGATCCTCAAGCGAAGGGTGGTTCACCTTCAGGACCTTTGGATGGCCGCTCAGGTACCTTACCACTTCCAGCGCGTTCTGTACGTGCCTCTCTACTCTGAGAGAGAGCGTCTCAAGACCCTGCAGAAGGATGAATGCGGTTATCGGGGAGATCACTGCCCCCGTGTCCCTGAGAAGCACCGCCCTTATCCTTGTGACGAAGGCCGCCGGCCCCGCCGCTTTGAAGAAGCTTATTCCGTGATAGCTTGCGTCAGGTTCCACCAGCTGCGGATATTTGCCGCTGGCCGCCCAGTCGAATTTTCCCCCTTCGATTATCAGGCCGCCGAGCACTGTCCCGTGCCCCCCTATGAACTTGGTCGCAGACTCCACCACGATATCGGCGCCGTGCTCCAGAGGCCTATAGAGGAAAGGAGTGGCGAACGTGTTGTCCACGATCAGTATTATCCCGTGCTTATGTGCTATCTCCGCCACCTTCTCCACATCGATGAAATCGGAGTTGGGGTTCCCTAAGGTCTCTATGTACACCGCTTTAGTGTTCTTCTGCATGGCCTTCTCGAAATTGTTCAGGTCGCCCGGGTCCACGAACGTGGTCTTCACGCCGAACCTCGAGAAGGTGTGCTCAAGGTAATTGTACGTACCGCCGTAGAGGTTGTTGGCCGCAACGATATGGTCTCCCGCCGAGGTTATGTTCTGCAAAGTGTACATTATTGCCGCCGCGCCGGACGCCGTGGCGAGCGCGGCGGATCCCCCCTCCAGCGCCGCTATGCGGTCCTCGAGGATCGCCTGAGTATTGTTCGTAAGGCGGCCGTATATGTTCCCCGGATCCGTGAGAGCGAACCTTTCCGAGGCGGCCTTGCAGTCTTTGAAAACATATGCCGCCGTGAGGTAGATCGGCACGGCCCTTGCGCCGGACACCGGGTCCGGGACCTCCTGCCCTTTGTGCAGCTGGAGCGTCTCGAATCTTAGTTTCTTATCGTTGTTCGGGCCCGAAGGGACGTTGTCTTTTTTCGATCTGCTCATGGGAAAACCTCAATATTAGCATTAATAACGGCTTATATTAATGTATCCAGCGGTATTTCTTACGTCCAGTATCAATCAAAATCGGTCCTGTCGTTGTGAAGTATCTCAAACTTCACGTTGGCCGTGTTAAGAAGGCCGCTTATCAGGTCCGCCATCCTGGACATGTCGGTGGACTTGTTGTAGGTCTTTAAGTAAAACTCCTTCCGGTCGATCGGAAAGATCAGCCTCATCTTTCCCTTCCTGTTGTATCCCTCGGGCTTGCGGTTGCGCTCGAGATCGACCATGTTCATCTCAATGAACATCTGCAGGATCTCTTCCTCTTCCGGCATCTGCCCTATCTCCGACAGCAGAGCTTTCAGGATATCCGGGAATACGGGTGCGAGATCCTTGTAATCCGATTTACCTTTGAGAACGAAATGGGTGCTGAAGACCTTCATCTTATGACACTAAGCATAGCATTTATTTATGTGTTCTTAATGCAAGCCGATTTTCGGCATATTCCGCCGAAAACCGACGGGTTGTTCACCGGGGTCCTATGTTTCAGAACGGCGGGTCCGGTGAGCATCACGGCCCGAGGCAGTCGATCGGCACTTCGGCGACGCCGTCGGGCCTTGTGTGAGCCGCGCCTCCTGTGGCGTTGAGTATCATAAGGAACGACGGTTCCGGGGCGCCGGCCATGGTCATCTTTTTCCCGAATGCAGTAAGCTTGGAGGCGGCCTTGTCGAACTCGGACGCGCCCAATTTGACCTCTGCGGCGCCCCATCTGCCGTCGCTGAGCTGTACCACAGCGTCCACTTCAAGATCCGAGTTGTCCCGATAGTGGAACACGCTTCCTCCCATTGACGAAGCATAAACAGAGAGGTCCCTGTAACACAGCGACTCGAACAGGAAACCGGCGGCGTTGGGGTCCCTGTAAAGGATGTCCGGCCTTGCTCCGAGAACGGCCGCCGCCAAAGACGGGTCTGTGAAGTGTCTTTTAGGGGATGTGTATATCCGGATCCTGGAGCGCAGCGACGGGTGCCATGCGGCCTGTTCATCGATGATGTATAGCTTTTTCAGGGCATCCACATAGTTGGCCGTTGTAGGATAAGATATAGCTGTTCCGGTGTTCCGGATATCTGTGGCGAGCGTTGAATCGCCTGCGAGCGTCGCATTGTTTCTTGCGAGGGACATCAGGACCGTTTTTGCGGTCGTCGTGCTCCGCCTTTTACCGTCGAACTGCAGCATATCCGTGCTCGTTACTGATTTCATATATTGATACGGGATGCTCATTGCCGCCTCATCGTCAAGTCCTAGTGCGCCGGGCCATCCGCCTTTGCATATAAGGTTAACGATCTTCCGATAATCCATGCCGGACCGCGCAATCTCTGCCTTTCCTGTGTCAAAGACCTCCGATAACTTTACCGTGCCGCTGCTGCTCCCCGATTCGAAAAGGGACATTGTGCGCATCTCCACACGGGCGAACCTGCCGATTCCCGTATGGCGTGTCTTTTCCAGCTGAGGCACCGATGATCCGGTGAATATGTACATGCCTTTTCTGTTCCCAAAATCGATGTTCCTCCTTGCGGTGTCCCATAGTTCGGGTACGTCCTGCCATTCATCCACAAGGTGGGGATATTCTCCCTCCAGCGCAGATTGCGGCTCCAGCATCGCCAGCTTGTTGATGTTGCCATAGCCCATGAACGTCGCTGACCTTGAGTGCATAAGGCCGGTCCATGACTTCCCGCAAGACCTTGGGCCGGTTATCAGCACCCCTCCGAAAGCTGAGAGTTCTCTGGAAATGGCCGCATCGATGATCCTCGGACGGTAGATGCTGCGTATGTCCTCGGGAAGCGGCGGCCGTTTAGTCTCCATGACGTTGATGAGCCCGTGTATATATTTTAACTTTTGCAAATAAAACTTTTTAACTTTTGCAAATAAAACTTTTTAACTTTTACAAATAAAATTTTTTAACTTTTGCAAATGCGATACTGTCAGACGACCGTCTGTAAAGGGACAGGCGCACAGGGCTGTACGCCATTCCCCGCACCGGCCCGGCTGACGGAAGTGCTCTGCGCCGCCGGATGGGTAGGCGGCTTCGGACCATTTCCAGTCATGGTCCCGGCCCGATCGGGATCGCAAATTCTGTCACAAAGGCCCTCCTGGCCTGGAACGTAATCCTAAAGATTATATCCGCGAACCCCGTGTATGACCTGTGGATGCACAACGGGGGATGTTTCTCTTAAAAAGATAAGCATTCCTCAATCGGAGAATTAAGATGACTTTATCAAAGCACGGCCATAGCGCCGTAATGAAGACCGCGCTGACCATTGCCGGGTCCGACTCCGTAGGCGGAGCGGGCATACAAGCGGATGTCAAAGCTATGGCTTCGGCGGGAGTACATGCCGTGACAGTCGTCACCGCTGTGACGGTACAGAACACAAAAAGAGTCAGCAATATCCACCCAGTGCCGGAGGAGATCGTCAGAGAACAGCTGGAGTCCGTCCTTGCGGACTGCAGGGTAGAGGCTGTGAAGACCGGGATGCTGTACAGCGCGGATATCGTGAGAGTGGTCGCGGATGTTCTTGAGAACAGCGACATTCCTCTGGTGGTCGATCCTGTTATGGTTGCTACCGTGGGGGACACTCTATCAAAGGACGATCTGGCAAGGTCTCTTAAGAATGATCTTATTCCCATCTGCGGGCTGGTGACGCCCAACAAACACGAAGCGGAGGTCCTTTCGGGCATCAAGATAACCACCGAGGACGACGCGATGCTGGCGTGCGAGATAATAGGGAAACAGGGATCCTCCGTTCTGCTGAAAGGCGGGCACATCGACTCAAAGAAAGTTACAGATTACCTATATCTCTCGTCAGAGTTCACCATAATGCGCAAACCGCGGCTCGACAGGGCCGGCCACGGGAGCGGATGCATCCTGTCATCGTACATCACAGCTAACCTTGCGAAGGGTCTTGATATCGTCAATTCGGTCCTCCGTGCGAGGGATATGATCCAAAGATCGATCGAAACGCAGTATGCCGTCGGGCAGGGGGAACTCGTGGTCAATCCCATTTCGGTCGTAACCTTCCCGAAAGAGGACTCCGACAGGTTCAGCGTGCTGAATTCGCTGGATGCGGCGGCGGAAAGGATCCTGAACGGATTGCCGAACAGTCTCATCCCCAGAAACGGAGTGAACATCGCATATGCCGCGAAGGATGCGGACGGACCCGAGGATATCGCGGCCATAGAGGGGAAGATCGCTTTCAGGAACGGAAAACTTGTGAAGAACGGGCCTGCGAAGTTCGGCACCGCCGGACATCTCTCGTTCATTCTGTTAGAGGTTATGAAAAAGGACCCTGAGATAAGATGCGTGATCAGCATAGCGCCGGCGGAGGATACTTTAGACCTTCTTGAGGAGATAGGCATGGACACGATGCGGTCCGGAAGGAAGGGCAACCCCCTCTGGAGCTCCGCGACAAAGAGTCTCTTGGAAAAGACCAAAGGCGTTCCTGACGCCATATCGGACAACGATCAAAAGAACGGTAAGACCGTCAAAATATTGGGCAGGGACCCTTCCGAAGTGCTTTCGAAACTAAGTTCGATATTAAATTGAGAAAAAAGGCCGAGGGACTCAGCCTATTGTTACTATCTCGATCTCGAAGTACAGGTCCTGGTTGTACCTTTCGCCAGTCGTTCTGTAGGTGAAGGAATCCGCGGTCCCCGTGCCGTGATCGGTCACCGAGACGATGTACCACTTCTCGGTTCCGAAATCAAGCATTATCATCTGTATCTCTTTGTCGCTTCCCTGGGTTGAGACGGTTGTGTAGTCTGAGACCACATACCTGTACGAGATTGTGGTCCCGCTGACCGCCGTTACGTTAAGAGATACGGTCCCGAAGTCGCTGTCGGTCATCGTGTAGGTCGTTCCCGTCTGGGGCATATATCTCATCGTCACCGTGTTGTTGGCCGAGTTATAAGACGCGGATGCGGGCCAGCCGTACGCCGATTTCTCTATGTCCTCATATCCTTTGAGCTCATGGCCGTAGATCGCGCTGAACTGCGTTAATGTCAGGACCTCGGTCGACGGTATGGTAATGACAGTCGCTGTGGACATAGTGGCATCCGTCGAAGCCGCGTTGTATCCTTCTCCCGCCGGGATCATGACTCTGATCTTTTCCCCGATCTTATGGCCTATCACGGCATTGTTGAATCCGGAGAGGAGAGACCCATCCCCGATGGTGAAACTGAGCGGCCTGTGGGCGGACTCGGGGTTCGGCGTGAAGTCGTTGCCTTTCGTGATGTCATCATTGTTCGTGACGTTCCACCGGCTCGTATCGAAAACGGCGTAGTTGCCTTCGCCGTAGTAGTCATAGTATGTGCCTATGTAGTTCACAGATACCGCGCTTCCGCTGACGGCGATGCTGTCATCTGCTTTCAGATAGTTGTTGTAGACCGTAGCGCCTGTAATGACACACACGGTCAGCATGAACACAACAAAACAGACCGTCATGATCGGGTCTCTTTCTTTTTTGACCTTGAACTCCTCGTCAGCCATTCTACCAATTCTTGCAATGTGTGTTCTCTATAAAAATATATGCGGTCGGCTTTGGGAAAATCCCGCGTGTTCGGAGTTTCTTTCCCTCCAAGCCCGCAGAACGTTTCATTTTGACATAGGCATCCGACGCGGCTGCCTCTAGCTCGGATGCGGCGCAGGGTGAAGGCATCCCGCATTCCCATTCATACGTGTTTATATATTACTCTCAGTATCCGAGACACATATTCAGCTCTCTTTCTGTGGAGAAGCCGGAGAACAAAAAGGAAAATGGTCTCATGAGAGCACTGTACATTCACGCCGACTCGATGGAATTCGAAGCAAAAGATAAGACAAAGGTCGCCGAAGACATACCCGATGACCTCCACAACGGAAGGATGGATGAGGTCCTGGTCGTTTTCATAACCGTGGAGAGCGAAGACGAAGGTAAGGTCCGGCAGGTAGCGGCGGAGGCGTCGAAGGATATCCTGGCCGTAAAAGAAAGGGTCGGCGCTGAACGCATAATGCTCTATCCGTATGCGCACCTAAGCAGCGATCTTGCTAAACCGAAGGCAAGCGTAGAGATGCTTGATGTTCTGAAAGAGATGATCGTGTCGTCCGGAGCGGAAGTATCCCGCGCGCCTTTCGGATGGTACAAAGCGTTCGACATCAAATGTAAGGGGCACCCGCTCTCCGAACTGTCCAGGGATTTCAAGGGCAAGGAAGAGAAGACCGCGCCCAAAGGAAAGGATACGTATTTTATCCTAAAGACCGACGGAAAGGAGATGTCCATAGAGGACTACAAAGGCGGATCCGACTGCATGAGATATATGATCGACAAGGAGGCTCTGGGAAAAGAGGCTCCCGCCGGCGGAGAACCGGAGTACCTCAGGCTATGCAGGAAGTTCGGCATCCAGTGGGAGACCATGTCGGACGTGGGGCACATGAACCTCGCCCCTCACGGGGCGATGATGTTCGACCTCATCTCCGATTATTCCACGGACATAGTCAACAGTACCGGGATCAGCGTGTACCACGTGAAGGGAACGAACATGTTCTCCCTTGACGAACCTGCCGTCAAAGAACACGCAGACCTCTTCGGAGACAGGCTATACACCATCAGCACCGGGAAGAAGAGCTTCATCCTGAGGTATGCGGCCTGCCACCAGCAGTTCGCCATGATCAGGAACTGGAACGTAAGTTACAAACAGATGCCCTTCGGCGCCTTCGAGGTCGCGGACTCCTACAGGCTAGAACAGTCCGGGGAGACCATGCTCTGTTTCAGAACCAGGAGACTGAACATGCCCGACTTCCACGTAATATGCTCGACCGTTCCTGAAGCCCAGGAGTATTTCACGCTCCTTGACGGCAGGATATACGACGAGATAGAGAACATCGGAAGGGATTACGACATGCTCGTGAACTTCTCTTCCAGGAAAGCGTTCGAGGACAACAAGGAAATGGTCAGGAAGCTCTGCGAGAAACACGGCAGGGACGCTCTTATCCACATATACCCCGAAGGGATCAACTACTACTGGACGGTCAACATCGAATACCACATGATAGATCAGATGAAAAGGCCCAGGGAGATCGGCACGGTCCAGATCGACATCGGCAACGCAAAGAGGTTCGGCATCACCTATACCGATGAAAAGGGAGAGAAACAGTACCCCGTCATCCTGCATTGCGCGGTCATCGGTTCCATCGAGAGGTACATGTACGCCCTCCTGGACACCGCAGTTCAAATAGAGAAGACCGGCGTCCCCGGATACCTGCCGGTATGGGTAACCCCGGAGCAGGTGCGCCTTATGCCGATGTCCGAGGACTACGTCCAGGCGGCCAAGGAGATAGCCGCCGGCCTCAGATCGAAGAGGATCAGGGTATCCGTCGACGACACCGACGCGACCGTCGGAAAGAAAGTGAGGCGGGCTAAGCAGGATTGGTGCTCATACAGCGCGGTCATCGGCGAGAACGAGCTGAAGAGCGGAAAGCTGAAGGTCTATGTCAGATCCGAGAACAAAGATATCGACGTGACCGCAGATGAGCTCATATCGAGGATCAGGAGCGAGACCGAAGGCTATCCGGTACGCCCCATGTACCTTCCAGCGGAACTCAGCAAGCGCTGCGAGTTCTGAACCAAACCAAGGCGGCGTTCCCGCCTTTAACGATCTTTTGAACATGACCGGAGCCTAGGCTTGACAGCTGACCGACGATATTCATGCGTTTTGTCCTTTCATTTCCGGCCAGGCAGGCGTTCAAGCCCCGGCCCGGATATATACCGTAATTTCCAATATCGGAGACCCGATGGAGAAAAAATGAATCTTTTCTCACCGCGCTTGGTTAATTAAATAAACTAGGGCATATGATACACCTCAGGTGAAATCTTAATGACTTCAAATGAAATAGCAAACCCCATCACATTAGGCCTTTACGGGTTTGCCTTGGCAGTAATTCTGCTCTCAGTACACAACCTCGGATTTTTTGAAATGGATGCGACAATAATCGCGGCCGCCATATTCATGGGCGGTTTCGCACAGATCATCGCGGGAGCGATCGAGTTCAAGAGGAACAGTATGTTCACAGCGACAGTATTCACACTGTTGGGCCTTTTCTGGGTAGCTTTCGGCCTACTGCATGCAGAGACATTAGGCACGCCGGACCATACCTCGATGTCGACCTTCTTCCTCATATTCACCATACTGGTCATATGTATGACGTTCGGTACGCTCAAGAGCCCTAAGTCTTTCATCATAACCTTCGTGCTCATCGACCTGACATTGATCCTGCTGACCAGCGGTGCGTTTCTGGAAATTGATATACTCACAAAGTTGGGCGGAGCGGCTGGCATCATAGCCGCAGCGGCGGCGATATACATCGCATCTGCCGAAATGTACGCCGAACAGTATAAGAAGCAGATACTGCCCCTTTGATAACAGACTTTAATAAAGTATCCTGGACACAGGATACACTTTATCTTTTTAAGTCGGGCGGGGGGCGCCATAGAGCAGACGATTTTGAACACTATTAATAGGGGTCCGACAATCGGATATCATGTTCGAACTCTGCGTGATAACGGACCGCTCTCTTTCCAACGGCCGATCCGAGGCCGAGGTCGCCGGGCTTGCGTATTCCGGCGGGGCCGATATAGTTCAATTAAGGATGAAGGGGTCCGACGGAAAAGAGATGCTCGAGCAGGCCAGAATGATCAGGTCCCTGTCGGACGAGTATGCGAAGTTCTTCATCGTTAACGACCGGGTGGACATTGCGATACTGTCCGACGCCGACGGAGTGCATCTCGGCCAGTCTGACATACCCGTCGGGGACGCCAGGGAACTGCTCGGTGAGGACAAGATCATAGGAGTGAGCGTCCACAACGCCGAAGAGGCGGCCGACGCCGAGTCTGGGGGGGCCGATTATGTAAGCGTGGGCTCGATATTCAGGACGTCCACCAAACATGATGCGCAGCACGGCCGCGGCCTAGACGCCGTTTTCACGGTCAGACAGGCTGTGGACATACCGGTGATGGCCATCGGCGGGATCAACAGAGGAAATATCCAAGACGTCATCCGCGCGGGCGCGGACGGCGCCGCCGTGGTCTCCGCGGTGGTGTCACAGAAGGATATCCCCGCTGCCGCTCATGAGCTGAGAGATATGATACTGAAAGTAAGACCTAATATCTGAGAAGACCGATAGAGATAGCATGAACGTCAACGGAAAGTATCTGGAGCTGGTTTCGCCGATGACACTGGAAAGCCTTATATTAAGCACCGGCTACAGACAGGACCGGGTGGCCGTCGAACTGAACGGGAAGATCGTTCCCAGATCGGAATACGCCGGCGTCGTTCTGAAGAGTGAAGACTCCGTTGAGATAGTGGGATTCGTCGGAGGGGGATGATGACGCTCCCAAGCAAGGAAGATCTTGACGAGGCCTTGTGTGCCAGACATTCGCCGGAGATCCACAACGTAATAAGAAAAGCAAAGATAGGCATAGCGGGGCTGGGAGGCCTCGGATCCAACATAGCCTCAATGCTTGCCCGGGCCGGAGTATCGTACCTGACCATAGTCGATTTTGACTTCGTCGACATTACCAATATAAACAGACAGAACTATTATCTTGATCAGGTAGGGCGCGCGAAGGTCGACATGACCGAAGAACAACTGAAAAGGATCAACCCTTACATGACGATAAAGAAGCATCAAATGAAACTGAGCCCGTCCAACATCCCTGATATTTTCGGAGGGTGCTGCATTGTCTGCGAAGCTTTCGACGTTCCGTCCGAGAAGGCGATGCTCATCAACACGCTGCTGGAAAAATGTCCGGGGATCAAAGTGGTATCCGGCTCCGGAATGGCGGGATTCGGAAGGTCCAATGAGATAAGAACAGAAAAACTATTCTCGGACCTTTACATCTGCGGCGACGGCGTTGACATGGAGGGTATGAAAGGAGGCCTTATGTCGCCAAGGGTGAACATCTGCGCCGGACATATGGCAAACATGGTCGTATCATTATTGATGAAGGAGGATTTGTGAAATGACTGACGAACTCAAGATAGGCAACAAGAGATTCAATTCCAGATTCATACTCGGCTCGGGGAAGTTCTCCCTCGAGATGACGAAGATGGTCATGGAGAACGGGGGCGTGGAGGTGGCCACGCTTGCGGTTAGGAGGGCTAACGCCGGAGGAGAAGATAACATACTCGACTACATCCCCGAAGGGCTGACGCTGCTGCCTAACACTTCCGGCGCGAGGAACGCGGAAGAGGCCATGCGCATCGCTATGCTGTCCAGAGAACTCGGGTGCGGAGATATGATCAAGATCGAGATAATCAAGGATTCGAGGTATCTACTTCCGGACAACTGCGAGACCATAAGGGCCACGAAGATGCTTGCCGAAGAGGGGTTCATAGTTATGCCCTATATGATGCCGGACCTTTCCGCCGCGCGTTCGATGGCGGATGCGGGAGCGTCCGCGATAATGCCGCTCGGCGCACCGATAGGGAGCAACAAAGGGTTGCTGACGAAGGATTTCATAAAAATATTGATAGACGAGCTGGACCTTCCGGTGATAGTCGATGCCGGCATCGGCAGGCCGTCGCAGGCGTGCGAAGCGATGGAGATGGGCTGCGCGGCGGTGATGGCGAACACCGCCATCGCAACGGCGACCGACATACCGCTGATGGCAAAAGCATTCAAAATGGCGATCGAAGCCGGACGCATGGCATTCCTGTCGAAGCCCGGCAGAGTACTTCAGAACAGAGGGGAAGCATCCAGCCCGCTCAGGGGATTCTTGGGAGCATGGAATGACCAGAGAACCCACTGATGCCGAAGATTACCATCAGCACATGGAATCGATATCGTCGAACGTGATGGCAGACACTTTATCCAAGGTCTCCAAAGTGGACCTGTCCTCATTCACCGTTGCGGACGTGGAGGAAGCCCTGGGCAAAGAGCGCTTGGATGTCAGGGATTTTGCATCCCTCCTCTCACCTTCCGCCGAAGCGCGTCTGGAGGATATGGCGGTAAGAGCCAGCGAAGAGACGAGGAGGTTCTTCGGGAACTCGGTGACGCTGTTCACCCCGCTTTACGTATCGAATCACTGCGACAACGGCTGCATCTACTGCGGCTTCAGCAGAGACAACAGGATCAACCGGGCGAAGCTTTCTTTAGAGGAGATAGAATCGGAGATGTTGAAGATCGCAGAGTCCGGTCTTGCGGAGATCCTCCTTCTGGCAGGCGATTCGAGAAAGATGTCCGGAGTGGAATTCATAGGCGACTGCGTGAAGATGGCGGCGAAGCACTTCAGAAATGTCGGGGTCGAGATCTATCCTCTGAATGTCGACGAATACAGGTACCTCCGCCAATGCGGCGCCGATTACGTCACGGTCTTCCAAGAGACCTACGATCCGGCGAGATATGCCGAACTTCATCTCTTCGGTCCGAAGAGGGTGTTCTCATACAGGTTCAACGCACAGGAAAGAGCGCTGATGGGAGGTATGAGAGGCGTCGCCTTCGGCGCCTTGCTGGGACTCGGCGATTTCAGGAAGGATGCCTTGGCATGCGGCGTGCACGCACATCAGCTGCAGAGGAAATATCCTCACGCTGAGATATCATTCTCCCTTCCGAGACTGAGGCCGTTCATTAACGGGAAATATACCGCTGAAACGGTGTCTGAGAGGAACCTCTACCAGCTGGCAATGGCATACCGCATCTTCATGCCATTCTCCGGGCAGACCATATCGTCAAGGGAAAGCCCCAATTTCAGAGACACCATCGTCATGCTGTGCGCCAACAGGATGTCCGCCGGTGTGTCGGTGGGGATCGGCGGGCATGCGGAGGAGAAGAAGGGCGACGAGCAATTCGATATCTCGGACTCAAGGAACGTGCAGCAGATAAGGAAGGCTTTGATCGAAAGAGGTCTGCAGCCGGTGTTCAATGATTACGTGAGAGTATGATCATCGCAATAACCGACAGAAAGATCAGCGCCGCGCACGATTTCCTGGAGCAGGTGGAGGCGGTCGCCGCTTCGTCCCCGGATATGATAATACTCAGGGAGAAGGACATCTCCGAAGGAGAATACAGATATCTTGCCATAGAATGTGCCAGGATCTGCAGCAACCACCGTGTGGATTTCTGCGTCAACTCATTCATAAAGATCGCCTCGGCCATCAACAACGGGCGCGTGCAGGTGTCCTTCGACACACTGAAGACCGAGAAAGAAAAGCTGGAGAAGTTCAAGGAGATATGGGTTTCCGTCCACTCTTTGACCGAGGCTGTAGAGGCGGAAGCCGCGGGCGCGACCCACCTGATCTACGGCAACGTTTTCGAGACCTCCTGCAAGCCGGGCGTCATAGGCAGGGGGATCCATGATCTGAGGGCGGTGTGCGACGCTGTGAACGTGCCTGTTTTCGCCGTCGGAGGGATAGATATCAACACGACGGGAAGGGCCATGGATGCGGGATGCAGAGGGGTCTGTTTAAGAAGCCCCTTGATGGCAAAGAAGGACCCTTCCGAAGTGATGAACAGATTAAGGGAAATAATCAAAGGGGATTGAGTGCCCGATCACTCGGGCGGTTTTGGTGTTTTCTTGTGCAGGAACTTGGGACCTTTCCAGTTCCAGTCGCCCAGAAGGTGCATCGCCGCCGGCACGATATACGTGCGCACAAGCAGCGCGTCCACCAGTATCGCGAAGCTCAAAGCGAAACCGAACTCCTGAAGCATGGTGGTGCTTGAGAGCATCAGCGTGCCGAACGCTCCTCCCATTATCAGACCGCATATCGTTATGACGGAACCGGAGTGGGTGACCGCGTAGGTTATTGCCTCGTCGTTGCTCTTTCCTCTGTACAGACGGTTCTCTTTGATGCGCGTTGTCAGCAGGATGTCGTAATCCATGCCCAGACCGAGGCACACCACGATCAGGATAATGGGTATCATCCACATCACCCCCTCTCCCAGAAGGTTGCCGAAGATCAGGTGGGTCATCGCCACTGTCCAGACTACGCTCATGAGGATCGTCAGTATCGAACGTATCGGCGTAACATAAGATTTCATCACAAAGAACAGCAGGATGAATATCAGGGCCACCGCAAGCACCTCGACCTTCAGGAACTCGCTGCCTACCAGTTCGGACACCTCGTACATGACGACGGCGCTTCCGGTGAGCCATTTGTTTGCTACCAGGTCGGGATTGTCCTCGGCGAACTTAGACATCGTCCTGTCCATGAATTTGATCGTCTCCATGGAACGGTCGGCCATCGCCTCATCCTTGGTTATGAGGGTGTATTTCACATAGGTGATGTCAAATGATGTTCCGCTTCCGCTCACACCGCCAACGGAGGCCGCGAGCTTGTAGTTCAGAACATAATCAACGGCGGCGATCATGTTCGGGTCGTCATATTGCGCCCCGGCGCCGCCGAGCATGAGCATTTCGTACCCTGACACCAGACTCCCCAGCGTATTCTGGCCGGACCCGGGGTCCGGAGTAAGCATCTGTTTCGACAGGGTGTCCGGCAGTTCGGACGCTGCCTTCGAATACACCGCTATTGTGTAGTCGTGATCGGACATCCCTCCTCTCGGGACCTCCAGCGCAGCCTTTCCGACCAGCGCGGGCCATGCGTAAACTCCCCATACCTCTCCGGCATTATCATCCTCTGATAACGAAGACGACAACGTCGACAGCCTATTCAGATAATCTGGAACGTTCGGGTTGCCCATATCCCAGTAAAGCAGGCCGAACACCGTGCCGAAGTAGGTCATCTCGGTTATGTTCCCCAACGGTTCGGCCGTTTCAAAGATGACATAGTTCGGCATCATCATGCCGCCGTTGGAGTATTCCTGCACCTCGTTCAGGCCGTCTATCCCCTCTCCGGTCGACATCGCTCCGATCATGTTGTAGGACGATGGGGAGGTTGCCATTATGAATGCGGCAGGTATTGTGAGCAGCACCGCCACCGCTATGATCGCTTTTGAATACTTTAACGAAAATTTGACCGACCTGGTGAAATATCCGTGTCCGGCGCGGGACAGTTTTCCGTGCCATCCCTTATGCGCTTTTCCCCCCTCCATGAGCGACGCCGCTTTAGTCGGCCAGAACAGTTTCTCTCCGAATATTGCAAGTATTGATGATATCAGAGTAAGCGCCGCCACGAGCGCTACGACTATGCCGATGGCGAGCATCACTCCCATCGAGCTTATCATCGAGAAAGAGCAGATGGACATGGCGCCGAACCCTATCATCACCGCGAGGCCGGAGGTCGTTATCGACTCCCCCGCCCAGGTCACCGCTCTTTTGAGTGCGGTCTCGTGATCCGCCCCATGGACCCGCTCTTCCCTATACCTCGCCAGAATGAAGATGCAATAGTCGCTCCCGGCGCCCAGCATGGACACAAGCAGAAGCATCTCTGTCATGTAGATTATGTCAAGGAACGAGCCTACGATGAACATCAGGGCGAGAACGGCGCCGAAGGCCACACCGATGGTCATCGGCGGCATCGCCGACGTCACGAAGGACCTGAAGAAGAGTCCCACCAGTATCAGGATCATCAATATGGAGAACACATCGATCCTTGAGAGGTCCTGGGATGCATTCTTCTCCGTATCATAGGATATCGCGGGTGTCCCCGAGACATATGCCGTGACCCCGGAATCAGCGGGCAGGACCCCGCTGACTAAGTCCCTGAAGCTCGGCGTATCGCCTATCACCAGGTTATCGTCGGTCATCCGCTGACTATAAATGACGGCATATATCACGACCCCTTTGTATTCGTCATCTTCATCGGTGAATACTCCGTTTATCAGGAACAGCGATATCTTCGGGTCGCCGTATTCGTCGACATAATCGGGGAGCTCATCGGAGATCGACTGATACAGGCCCAGCGCGTTCAGCTTTCCCGCTGGCGTATCGAAACTCGCCACGAGAAGGGCCGCGCTCTCTATCTGAACATCCGAGCTGTAGAAATATTCCCCTATCATCTCGGCGCCTTTGATGGACTCAGCGTCCGGCCCGGCCATGTTGTTGGTATCATAATCAAGCACGCTTCCCGCTTTGAGGGCAAGAGGCACTGCGCAGATCAGAGCCACTATCCATATCACGACGATCAGTTTTGAACGCCTGAAGACCAGGTCCGCGAGCTTTTCGAATATCATTAACGGGGAGATTGCATCGACCTATATAATCTTCTCAAAGGGCGGCCGGCGTACCATTATTTTTATTACGGTGATTCCGATTCCGAGATGATATTAATGGCAGATGAAGCATCCATAAAGGCCGCACAGGAAAGGTACGGCGAACTGCTAAGACAACAGCTCAAAAGGGTCGAGGACCTCAAGAAAGAGGGAGACTGGACCGATTATTCCAAACTTGACAAACTTATAATAGGGGTTTGCGGCGGTGATGGCATAGGGCCGTATATCTGCGCGTCCGCCCAGAAAGTGATGGAGTTCCTGCTTGCCGATAAGATAAAAGCGGGAAAGGCGGAGGTCAGGATCATCGACGGACTCACCATCGAGAGAAGGGCTGCGGTCCTGAAGGCTATACCCGACGACACTCTTGAAGAACTGAAGAAGTGCCATGTGATACTCAAAGGGCCTACGACAACCCCCAGCAAAGGGGATCCCTGGCCGAACATCGAGAGCGCTAACGTCGCGATGAGGAAGCAACTCGACCTCTTTGCCAACGTGAGGCCTGTCTCGGTCCCGGAGCTTGGGATCAACTGGACATTCTTCAGGGAGAACACCGAGGGAAGCTACGCCCTCGGAAGCGACGGGATAGACGTCACCGATGACCTTGCCATGGACTTCTGCGTGGCGACCACCCAGGGCACGGACAGGATTGTCAGGGCCGGCTTCGATTTCGCCAAAAAGAGCGGGCTTAATTATCTCTCTCTTGTGACAAAGGCCAACATCGTCAAGACCACCGACGGAAAGTTCCTTTCCACCATGGAGAGGATCGGCAAAGAATACCCCGAGGTGAAATGGGACAGCTGGTTCATCGATATCATGACGGCGAAGCTCATAGACCCCGCAAGAAGGTCCGATTTCAAGGTTATGGTACTGCCCAATCTGTACGGAGATATACTCACGGATGAGGCGGCGCAGATACAAGGGGGCGTCGGAACCGCTGGAAGCGCCAACATCGGCAAGAGATACGCCATGTTCGAAGCAATACACGGATCTGCTCCGAGGATGGTGGATGAAGGCAGGGGACAATATGCCGACCCGTGCAGCATGATCAAAGCGGTGGCCCTGATGATGGACCACATCGGCGAGGCGGAGAAAGGAAAGAAACTGAACATGGCGCTAGACGTCTGCGTCCAGTTCGAAAGGAAGCTCGTGATGACCGGAAGGAACACGGGTGCCACCGGGGACGAATTCGCACAGTACATTATGGAGACTGTGCAGAGGCCAGACCTTGAGAAGGTCTGGAACGGCTACATAGAAAAGGCAAAGGCTTCCGTGAAGAGTGCTTGAACTTTATACCCACGGGCCTCCCGGCCCATCCTTTTTTATTCCGAGCCGGATCGGGCGGGAGGGCGGTCGTTTGTCGGCCGCCCGTCCTCTCAACCCATTCACTATACCATTCGGCGATAGTTGATTCAAATATCTTTGCTGTACTTCTTCCCAACAATCCATTAAAAAATACATCCCTAGCTTGTCGTGCATATATGTATTGGTCCTTGGCGCACATGGGGAGGTACCGCCGCTGGGACCCCTCATTCAACTGCAGAATGAAAAGTGTTAAAGTTTGAGAGCGCAATTGCTGCGATGTGAGGCCTGTGCCGTCAGAAACAAATAAAATGGTCGGGAGCGGAGGAAGAAATGGGGCCCAGTGATTTTTTTGAAACATTAAAAAACAAATCAAATATAAAATTCAAGTTTTATGATTCTGTGGAAGAGATGGAAAAATCTCCCTTTCCATTTAAAGCGGTTATTAAAGGGAATGAGATCATATGTCTGGTTATAAGAGAGTGCCCCTTTTTGTTGAAAGAACTGCCGGCGTTCATAGGGGAACTGAAAAACCTCACTTCGCTTGATATAAGTTACAACGGGCTGGAAGAACTGCCGGCGTTCATAGGAGGACTGAAAAACCTCACTTCGCTTAATATAAGTGACAACGATCTGAAAGAACTGCCGGCGTTCATAGGAGGACTGAAAAACCTCACTTCGCTTGATATAAGTGACAACTTTCTGAAAGAACTGCCGGCGTTCATAGGAGGACTAAAAAACCTCACTTCGCTTGATATAGGCGGCAACGATCTGAAAGAACTGCCGGCGTTCATAGGAGGACTAAAAAACCTCACGTCGCTTGATATAAGCGGCAACGGGCTGAAAGAATTGCCGGCGTTCATAGGAGGACTGAAAAACCTCACTTCGCTTAATATAAGTTACAACGGGCTGAAAGAACTGCCGGCGTTCATAGGGGAACTGAAAAACCTCACTTCGCTTGATATAAGTTACAACGGGCTGGAAGAACTGCCGGCGTTCATAGGGGAACTGAAAAACCTCACTTCGCTTAGTATGTGGAGGAACGATCTGACAGAACTGCCGGCGTTCATAGGGGAACTGAAAAACCTCACTTCGCTTAGTATATGGGGCAACCATCTGACAGAACTGCCGGCGTTCATAGGAGGACTGAAAAACCTCACTTCGCTTAATATAAGTGACAACGATCTGAAAGAACTGCCGGCATCCATAGGGGAACTGAAAAACCTCACTTCGCTTGGTATAGGCCGCAACAGGCTGATAGAACTGCCGGCATCCATAGGGGAACTGAAAAACCTCACTTCGCTTAGTATGTGGAGCAACCATCGGATAGAACTGCCGGCATCCATAGGGGAACTGAAAAACCTCACTTCGCTTAATATAAGTAACAACTTTCTGAAAGAACTGCCGGCATCCATAGGGGAACTGAAAAACCTCACTTCGCTTGATATAAGTTACAACTTTCTGAAAGAACTGCCGGCGTTCATAGGGGAACTGAAAAACCTCACTTCGCTTGATATAAGTAACAACTTTCTGGAAGAACTGCCGGCGTTCATAGGAGGACTGAAAAACCTCACTTCGCTTGATATAAGTGACAACTTTCTGAAAGAACTGCCGGCGTTCATAGGAGGACTGAAAAACCTCACTTCGCTTGATATAAGTGACAACGAGCTGAAAGAGATACCAGAGGAGCTTGGAGGTTTAAGCAACTTACATCGTCTGAATTTATCCGGCCTTACTGTGCCTATTATTCCAAAGTCAATAGCTTTCCTGGGGTTGAGTTTCGAGTATGATCAGTTTTCCTCTCATGGAATTGCCCTATTTGATACAAAGCTGCTGAAAATGCCCATAAGTCTTTTCGAGATGCCGTTGGATTTCATACAGGAATTCTATAAAAACATAACAAACATCAATGAATGCAAGATCATCTTTTTAGGGGACGGAGAGGTCGGAAAGACATCTCTTATCGAACGAATTGTAAAACATGATGAATATATACCAGACAGACCTCCCACGGACGGCATTTTAATAAAAAAGCATAAAAGAAACATTTTGGGAAAAGATGTCACGCTTCGGATATGGGATTTTGGCGGACAGGAGGTTATGCACACCATGCATAAATGCTTTTTAACGTCGAGAACAGTATATGTCATCGTTCTAGATGCCCGCGAAAACCAGTTCTTCAATAGAACCGCCACACACTGGCTTAAGACCGTGGAAGCATTCGCGCCGGATTGTCCGGCTATTCTCGTCATCAATAAAATTGACCACTCAGAAGATGCGGCCGTAAATGAAGCCGATTTGAAAAAACTGTATCCTAATTTACAACTGCCAGTGGTAAGAACATCCGCTAAAAAAAACATCGGCATTGAGGACCTGAAAACTTGTATAGACAAGGCTGTTGAAAAAGGTGAGATGTTCACGAGCATCTTCAATAGTAAATGGTTTCCAATCAAAGAAGCATTGGAAGCAATGAGCAGTCCATATATCAAACAGGAGGATTACGTTGAAATATGTAAGAGAGCGAACGAGACAAACGTTGATATTCAGAGTTGGCTACTGCGCTGGTTCAAAGATCTGGGCATATCGTACTACTATGAAGGGCAGGATATCGGTTACGCTGCTCAAAATATAACGGTGTTGAATCCCAATTGGATCACCGGCGGCATATACAGACTAATCACCAAGACGGAGAAGAACAATGCCTTTATTGAACATAGCACTGTCAAAAAGGTTATAGAAAAAGCTCATCCCAATGACATAACTAAATATACATACAAAGGTGAGGAGATAGATTTCGTACTTGATGTAATGGCGCAATTTGAAATTTCCCTCAAGTGTGGCGACGTTGTGTTCGTCCCACTTAAATTGAACAAAACCACCCCAGATGCTGCTAAAGGCTTTGTTGACGAAGAACAATCGTTGCATCTTTCATGGGAGGCCGAGTATATGCCATATAATGCCATACATCGCCTGATGATAAAAATGTTTGATGATTTAGACAAGGACTGCGTTTGGTTGAACGGCGCAGGATTCATAAGCAGAGATGGAAAAAGGAGAGTGCTTATGCGTATGGATCTTGAAGAAAAGAAGATCCACGCCTTTGTAGGCTCAACGGAACAGGATGGAGAAAAAGAATATTTGAGCCATATCAGGGATAAGCTTAATGACATATTGAAGCAGCTGAACCTTAAATTTGATGAATATATCCACTACCGCATTGACGGAAAAAGTGGAAAAATAAAATATTCCGTAGTTTTGGACCAATATCACGATGGTGCAAACAGAATATATTTAGAAGAGACGAAACAATATGCAGACCCAAGAGTATTGTTGCGTCTAATACACACCGATGATGAAATAGAAAACGACAGAATGGGAGGTGCGACTGTGAATGTCTATAAGGACAGTAACGTAGTCTATGGCAGGGACGGTAACGTAAACGTTAATACGGGGAAACAAAGGGGAGTAAGCACATTTCAGGAAACACATACGACGAACTATGTAAACTGGGTAGATAACCTGCCATCCGAAGCAACCTCCGCACAGATGGATGAATTTTTGAAGGCTATAGAAGCGTTCTTAAATTCCAAAGAATATGGTAAAATGACACTTGACGAAGCCAAGCAGCTGGAATCAGCGTTAGAAGAATATAAAAATCCTATTCAAGATAAAAAGAAAAGGTGGGGTACGGTTAGAGATTTCTTCATGAAAGCCGGAAAGGAAATGCCGGGACTTGTTTCTAAATTTTCAAAGTTTGTTCAGGACAATCCCGCCATATTCACATGGTTAAAATCGCTCATCGGCCAGTAACTCATAGGTCTCAAATGTTCAGGCCATACCTCATAAACACAGAAAAAAGGGCCATAGAAGTTTATGTGATATGAAGATACAGGCCATAAATGTCACTGTAAATGTCACTGTAAATGTCACTGTAAATGTCACTCTTTTAAATATTCACCACTTCTATCTCAACAACAGGCCATGTATGGGCCCAATTTTGCCATAGACGATCATAGACACTGGGAGATCATCCGACAGTGAGGCCACTCGCTTTCCTTTGGCGTTTTAGCCTGGCCCGCCCTCATCCAGAGGGGGCGGGGTGTCGTGCCCGGTCGGCAGTCTGACATCAGGCCATGGGGTCCGGCTCTGCCTTCTCAAAATACCTTTTGTAGGCGGGGATCGCCAGGCAGCCTATCCCGTTACCCAATATCACCATCAGAAGGAAAACGAGCGAATCCAGGTCGAACATTCCAGCCGAAGCGATGTAGAACATATCCGCGATGGAGTGCTCGAACCCTGCCAGTATGAACGCGGGTATGCAGATGAAAAGGGCAAGATAGCTTTTCTTCGTTTTGTATTGGTCCACGGCGATGAAGACCAGCAGACCGCAGCATATCGATTTGAAGAACACCGCAAGTTCATCGGCCGCCAGCCTTACTTCGCAGGAAGTCACGGCCTGGTCCAGGGGGAAGGCCAATCCCATCATCAGGCATCCTATGAAATTGCCGATTAGGGTAAGGGCTACATCCGCCAGGAATATCGGCGGATTCTCAAGTGCGTAGCCGACCTTTCCGGTGTACAGCCCGAACTTATACGTCAATATCCCGAAGAGACCTACGGTGAAGATCAGCGCCCCGATGAGCTTATCATCCGACAGAAGGCAGGCTATCCCGCCTATGCTGATCATAATGCCGCCGAGGATGGAACTCACAATTATCTTCAGAACATCCACTGCACCACCCCATCCACTGCCCGGAGTATTGTTCAGTATAGTATAAGAAGATTAACGACATGAACTATATGCTTACGGCGGAGGCGGGTCGATTGATATATGATGTTATCGTGAGAACTGAGCCCGAAGAGTCGCTGCATGCGGATCTGTCATATGAGGATGTCCTGACGATCTTCATAGACAGACTGCTTTCCGATGAACAGCTGCCTTTGACAATAAGAAGGCGCTGCTGCAGCTCTGTTCACGAACATACCATGTCCGTCGAGACCTGCAATGAGATCCGGGAACTGGCTGGCGTGATGGGAAGATCGGAGAATAAGAAGGAAGACCCGGCGGATATCCGGACAAAACTGGACATCGCTGTTAACAATTGGTATCTGAGAGGAAAGATATCCCTTTCAGACGAGAATATCATAAAACCGCTCGACAGCCGCCAGGTCGGCTGAGCGGCCTGCGGTCATCCCCTTACGAAGCTTACGTATGCTTTCAAAGTCCTTTCCAGATACGCGTCGATGTTCTCATCAACCTTGTACGGCGGGTCCATCCACTTCTTGACAAACTCTATCATCTCCGCATTCGTGCACCCGTCTGGGTGGCATCCCACAAGCTCATTCCACCGCGCATCCGTCAGCCTGAAACCCATCGTCTGTTTGAGTTCCGCCATCTCTTTGTTCGTTATCCTGTATTCTTCCATGCATTATGTACCGATAGGAGCCTATATCAAATTACCTAGGGGCGGCTCACAGGGCTTGCAGACGCGCAAGACATTCCTTCGCGGCGGCATGTCCCCGACCGGCTGCGAGCCCATACAGCCCGGCGGCCTTCCGGACATCCGGAGCCACACCCAGCCCTTCTTCGTACAGACGGCCGAGGTGATATTGTGCTGCTGGATCCCCCTGCTCGGCCGCAAGACCGTACCACTTCGCCGCTTCTTTGTAATCTTTATTCACGCCCAGCCCTTCTTCGTACATATTACCGATGCCGAATTGTGCATGCGAGGACCCTCCTTCCGCCGCAAGAGTGTACCATTTTGCTGCCTCTTTGTAATCCCGGGGCACACCCCGCCCCATATAAAATCTCAGGCCGAGTTTGAATTGGGAATCCGGGGTCCCTCGTTCCGCGGATAGTCCATACCACTTCACGGCTTCTTTCTGATCCACAGGTATGTCCTGGCCGTTTTCGTATATGCGGCTGAGACTGTCCTGGGCGGAATAGTCTCCCTGCTCCGCCGCGGCCGTGTACCATTTTGCGGCTTCCCTATAATTCTTCGGCACCCCGAGGCCGTTCTCATACAGGTACCCGAGGTTGCATTGAGCGAGCGGGTCCCCGTGCTCCGCCGCGAGTCTTACCCATTTGGAAGATTCTTCATAGTCCTGAGGTACGCCGCTGCCTTCCTGATACATCAATCCGAGACTGAACTGAGCGTGAACGTTCCCGTGCTCCGCCCCGAGCTTCATCCAAAATGCTGTCTCCTCTTCCGCCTGAGCCCAGCTCACAGCATTATCTGAGAGGCCTAATTCCGCCACCCGTCTGAACCATTTGGCCGCTTCTTCATAGTCCTGGGGATCGTTCAGCCCCATGTCGTACAACAGGATGTCAATACAGAACGGAATGAAATCGTCGCTGTTTCTTACCCCCTCCGCCGCGAGCCTTAACCACTTTGCCGCTTTTTCATGATCCTGAGGCACGCCTCGGCCCTCCTGATACATAATGCCGGCCTCATATTGGGCCCTGACATCACCCCTCTCCGCCTTAGCAAGACGTTTCCTTATATCCTTCGGCTTATCGATCCTTGTTTCATCCCGGTCCTTCCGATGTTTTTCCCGAGATCTGAAAATTTCCATGTCCAAGTCACCGTGTTATGGATATTTGAAGCGACCTGATTTACAAAAACGGCTCCGTTCAGAATATATAATAGTGCAGAGGAAGGGATTTGAACCCTCGGACCACTAAGGACAAGGCCCTCAACCTTGCGTCGTTGGCCAGACTTGACTACCTCTGCGTAATGTGCGTTGAATGTGCATTCAATAAATAAGCTTTGTTATGGGCCTTTGAGTGTTGTTTACTGTTCCAAAGAATAATGAACAAAGGCAGTTCCCGCCCTCCGCTTTTGGCTTGATGCCCCCTACGGCGAGACGACGGGACTGATCTGTTTTGTAATTATAAAGCTCGATAAAAAAAAGAATATGCCGGCCGACGCTCATGCGCCGGCCGGGTTTGTGTTTGGTTCCCTCGTTTTTTCTTCCGCTCAGACGTCGCCGGTGTTCCCTCCGTCGCCGTTCTCGCGGTCGAGCTCCTCTTCGTTCATGCTCAGGACAGAACCGCTCGGCACGGACTTGCCGTCCACTGTGACCGTGAAGTCCGTTGTGCAGAACATCCCGTCCTCAATGTATGCGACCGTTACGGTCTGTGTTCCGATCGAATCCAGGACCGCGCCCTTTGAAGGAACGGTACCGTAACCGGTGACGACCTTGGTGCTTCCGTCGCTGTATACGGCAGTTACAACAAGGCCGGTCAGGTCAAGGAGATCGCCGACGATATACCCGGTCTTCACCGGGTACTCGCTCACGATGATGCACTCCAGGACCGGCGGGAGATCCACCGTGACCGTGAAGTTCGTCATATAGAGGGTTCCGTCCTCTATGTAAGCGATCGTTACGGTCTGTGTTCCGACCGAGTCCAAGACTGTGCCCGCCGACGGGTATGCGGCGTAGCCCTTTATGGCCTTGGTGCTTCCGTCGCTGTATACGGCGGTAACTACCAGGCCGGTAAGGTCAAGGGACTCGCCGACGATATACCCGGCCTTCACCGGGTACTTGCTCACGACGATGCATTCCAGAACCACCGGGATGGGGACCACCGTGACGTCGAACCATGCCAGCATGGTGACGCTGTCCTCTGCGTATGCTATCAGAACGACCTGCGTGCCGATATCATCCAGGACCGTGCCCTCCGCCGGGTATGCGATGTAGTCCGTTACGATCTCTGTGCTTCCGTCGCTGTACGCGGCGGTCACAACAAGACCGGTAAGATCAAGGGACTCGCCGACGAAATATTCCGTCTTTACCGGATACTCGCTCACGACGATGCACTCCAGAACCACCGGGAGGCCGACGGTGATCGTGAAGTTCGTTGTGTAAAGCATTCCGTCCTCGATGTACGCTACGGTGACGGTCTGTGTCCCGATCGTGTCCAAGGTCTTGCCTTTCACCGGGTCCGTACCGTAACCTGTAACGGTCTTGGTGCTTCCGTCGCTGTATACGGCGTTGACGACCATGCCGGTCAGGTCAAGGGACTCGCCGATGATATACTCGGTCTTCGCCGGGTACTCGCTCACACTGATGCTCTCCAGAACCGCCGGGGCGGTCGTCTTGAACACAGTGTACTTGTCGATTACCGCCATGGTGTCCGTGCGGTAGGTTGTAACCGTCACGCTGTCCGCGGTGACGTCCACTACCGTGAACTGGGGCACCTTCACCTGAATGCCGATGTTGGTGTACCACGGTTTCCCGGTGATGCCGCTGAGGTCCCTGACTCCGTTCTTGTCCTCGAAGTACAGACCGTCGTTCCCGCTGACCCATGCAGGGTTTCCGGGGGCGGTCGTGCGGAAGTCGTAGTATTTCAGGCCGCTGGCGGTGCTGAGGGTGAAGTATATCGTTCCGGCAGGGTTGGTCACATTGTCAAGGGAATAATCGATTCCCTCCACCTTCTCGCCGCCGAGTATGGACCAGCTCCTTGAGTAAACATGGTCGTGTCCGGCGAAGACGAAGTCCACGCCGTACTTGTCCATCAGGGCGTTGAATGCCGGGGTCCAGACCAGAACGTCGGCGTCGGTCTGGTGCGAGGCCGGCGACGCCGTGGACTTGTGGTGCTGCACGAAGATCCATGCGGCGTCGGGGTTGGCATCCGTCGCCGCCTTCAGGGTCGCGTCCATCACCGGGATGTACTGGTTCAGGTCATTCTGGTTCGCCGGGTAAGGCGCAGTGTTGAGGACAACGAACAAAGCGTTGTTGTATGTGTACCAATAGTTGCCGAAGTAGCTGCCGGAGGTCTCGTTAGGCAGGTTGTAATGCCATCCGAAGTTGCCGGCGGTGCCCTCGTGGTTGCCCACCGACGGCGCCACGGGCAGGCTGCGCAGCTGCTCGGGTGCGAAGTAGTTGGTGTACTGCGATTCATTGGTGGCCGTATCGACCTGGTCTCCGGTGCCCGCCATGAAGCGTGCGTCGGGGAAGTATTGGCTGATAAGGCTCAGGGTGTTCTGCCAGCCCGCCGCCGTGGTGGTCACGGGGTTGATGCTGTCGGAATCCTGGTTGTTGGCCAGCTGCGGGTCGCCTACCGCGATGAACTGGAAGTTCCCTGCGGAGGCGGTCCTGAATGTGTAGATCTCGCTGAAGTATGTCCCGTCGTTGGAAACACGGTACGCATATTCGGTGTCAAGCTCGAGTGCGGTGACCCCGGCCTTATGCCAGCTCTTTCCGCTGGAAGCGTCGCCGAAGGTGCCGGTGACCGTTATAACACCGTCAGCCGGGAACTGTCCGTTCACCAGGCTTGAGGTCTTCGTTATCTGGACCGCCGACGCGGATGCGTCCTCCCTGTCGCTGTACCATGTGAAGTTCATGTCGCGCTCGGTGGAACCGGGCGTCAGGGTCAGGGTCTCTGCGGCGAATGTTCCCGCGATCGTTCCGGACTCTCCCCATGCCCCGTCTTCGATGCTGCGCGGAATGCGTGTGGGGTCCGTCAGGTCCGAACTTCTGAAGTCAACCTGCTGGAAGTCTCGCAGGTTGTTGTCAGTATCCTGATATTTGATCCCGCTGTCTTTGTTTATGCGGGCAAACCCTTTCTGTTTGGATTGCGCCTCATTGTCGTTCGCAAGTAAGCGCTCGGTCTCATAACCGTCGACCGAAGGAGATGTGTTATCGTTGCCGGATACGCCGAACATGTCCACGTAGCCATTGATCTGCCCTGCGCCGTCGCCGTCGAAGGGATTTGCCAAAGTGTTCGGAAGCTGGTCCTGGTTGGATGTGAGGACGAACTTCACGCCCTTGTTGTAGCCTTTAATGCCGTTTGGCCAGACAAAACTCTGGTCAAAGGTCTTGTCTCTAAGGTCAAGACGGCCCACTTGGGCATTCCCGCCCGGGAGGGAACCGGTCTCGCCAAGGTTCACCAGGAAGGAATGTTCCGCAGGTATCTCGCCTGCGAGATCCAATTTGATCCAGTCTGGTGTGAAATATTTCATTTCGCTGGAACCGGCCATGCTCTTGTAGTGGAGTGCATACGTTCCTGTCAGCCCGACAGCAAAGTCATTCGGGTTGTATATCTCTACAAAACTATGAGTGCCGGAGGAAGCATTGTCGATACCAATGTATACAAAGCTGATAAGAAGTTCTGCCGGAGCAGGCTGCATCTTCTTCGGCAGTCCCGCGCCGATGGCGATGGTGCTTACGCCATTATTAGTATAATCATCAAAATAGAAAGGTCCGTTGTAAGATGGTTGTAGACTGTCCGCGTCCCGCGCATTGTGTGATCCCGCATTGTTGGAATGCTGTCCTCCCCCTGCCTCTACCCCGATGTACAAGCAAGGAAGCAACACTGCCATGACCAGAAGCACCACGATTGCGCTCTGTTTCGTTATTGTCTGCATTTTTTCGCTCCTTTTCGGCCTGTGCCCGTGTTTCCGCTGGAACCCGAACCCATACCGTGAGGAAAAATACGAATCAATGTATATTAAAACTCTCGGCATACAAATAAATGTGTATTTCAAAAAATTATATTCGTAAATTACGAATAAATGTGTAATGAATGCTGCCTTTTTTCTGCGTTCGAAGCGCGCAAACGGACCGGCGGCGGCGAATGGCATAATGGATTACCAAAAAACTCAAAAAAAATTATCCAACAAAATATAGGTTCCAAAAAAAAATATGTATAGGTACCGATCATTTCCGCCATATGGACGATATCAGTAAACTGAAGAAGCTCGCGGAGAGCGGAGATGCCAAGGCGGGATGCGAACTCGGACTGATGTATGAGAACGGAGAAGGCGTACGTCAGGACTACAAAAAAGCGGAGAAATGGTATAGGCTTTTCGCCGAGAGGGGTGACCCTGTAGCACAGCTTTACTTGGGCGGACTGTACTATGATGACGAAGATTATGAGAAAGCGGAGAAATGGTTCAGGCTTTCCGCGGAACAGGGGAATATGAACGCACAGTTCCTCATGGGCGGATTGTACTATGACGGAGAAAGCGTGCCTCAGGATTACGGAGAGGCGGCAAGATGGTACCGGCTATCCGCGGAACAGGGGGATCCTGTCGCGCAGTTCAATCTGGGCATAATGTGCGAGGCCGGAACAGGCGTGCCTCAGAGCGACGAGGAAGCGGTGAAATGGTTCAGACTTTCCGCGGAACAGGGGGATGCGGCGGGGCAGAACGCTTTGGGGTTCATGCACCAGACGGGAAGGGGCGGGTGCTATCAGAGCCATGAGGAGGCCGTAAGATTGTTCCTGCTTGCCGCTGAACAGGAGGACGAGAACGCACAGTACAACCTGGGAGAGGTGTATGAGAAGGGCTGGGGGGTGCCTCAGGATTATGAGGAAGCGGCGGAATGGTACATGCTCTCTGCCGAACAGGGCTGCGAAGAGGCGGAAGAGGCCCTTGAGAGGCTGGTCGACGAAGGGATACTCGTCTTTGAGCCGGACTGACAGCACGTTTTTCTTTGGCAGGGGGAGACAGCCTGTGAGAAAACTGTCTCGATCTGCCACACAGCCCCTCCGGCACGGCGTATAACAAAAAATTATATATTGTGAGATTCACTCCTTCCATTAATTCATATCAAAATAGTATGAAATCTGACATGAAAACATGGTGAAACGAATGCCGAAGATCATTTATCTGGATGATGCCGCCACGACAAGATTGAATCCCGAGGTCCTTGATGCGATGATGCCGTATCTCACGGAGATGTACGGCAACCCCTCCAGCATCCACTCCTTCGGCGCCGAATGCAGCGCGGCCTGCGAGAAGGCAAGGAAGATAATAGCGAACCTGATCAACGCAAAGGATAACGAGATCTATTTCACATCCGGCGGCAGCGAGTCCGACAACTGGGCCATCAAATCCGTAGCGTATATGAAAAAAGACAAGGGGAAGCATATCATTACATCGGCGATCGAGCACCATGCCGTGATGGAAACGTGCGAGTTCCTCGCAAGGGAAGGTTACGATGTCACTTTCGTAGGCGTGGACGACAAAGGAATAATAAAAATTGATGAGCTCAAGGCCGCCATCCGCCCGGATACGATATTGATATCCGTGATATACGCTAACAATGAGATCGGCACCATACAGCCCATAAAGGAAATCGGAGAGATCGCACGCTCCAAGGGAATACTGTTCCATACCGACGCCGTGCAGGCCTTCGGACACATCCCCATAGATGTGGAGAAAGAGAATATCGATCTGCTGAGCGCCAGCGCGCACAAGGTCAACGGGCCCAAAGGCGTCGGCATGCTTTACATGAAGAACAGCGTGAAGCTCGCACCAATGATGCACGGCGGACCCCATGAGAGGAAAAGAAGGGCCGGAACGCTGAATGTTCCGGGAATAGTAGGGTTCGGAAAAGCGGCGGAGATTTCCAAAGGAACAATGGCCGAGAATATTGTCAAGGTGACCGAGATGAGGAACTACCTGATCGACAGATTGCTGAAGGAGATACCGCACTCAAGACTCAACGGCGACAGGGAAAGAAGGCTTCCCGGGAATGCCAACATCAGCTTCAGATACATAGAGGGAGAGTCGATGCTCATGATGGTCGACATGAAAGGGATCGCGGCCTCAACGGGATCTGCATGCGCGTCCGGCTCGCTTGACCCGTCGCATGTGCTCCTGGCGATAGGGCTGCCGCATGAGATCGCCCACGGGTCCCTGAGAATGACCATGTCCGAACACACCACAAAGGAAGAACTCGACTATACGGTCGAGGCTTTGAAGGAAGTGGTGGCTAAACTAAGATCAATGTCCCCGTTGTACGAGGACGCCATTAAGAACAAGGAGGCATGAAATGCAATACAGCGCAAAGGTGATGGACCATTTTACAAACCCCAGGAATGTGGGGGAGATAGAGAACGCAAGCGGCGTCGGCACGGTTGGCAACGCAAAATGCGGGGACATCATGAGGGTGTACCTCGACATAGACGAAGGCGGCTTCATCAAAGACGTTAAATTCAAGACCTTCGGCTGCGGCGCGGCAGTGGCCACCAGCAGCATGGCGACCGAGCTCATAAAAGGAAAGCACATAAACGAGGCACTCAAACTTACCAACAGAAGCGTCATGGACGCTCTGGACGGCCTGCCCTCGATCAAAGTTCACTGCTCCGTCCTTGCGGAAGAGGCGGTGCGTGCCGCCCTGTGGGACTACGCCGACAAGAATGGCATAAAGATAGACGGGCTCGAAAAACCCGCCGACGACATACACGACAGCCATCACGAAGATCTGCATGAAGAAGATTGATGGATATGATACATGAGAATCTTACAGACCTTATTGGCAGAACGCCTTTGTTGAGGCTTAAGAACATCGAGAAAGAACACGGCCTGAACGCAAAGATCATCGCCAAGCTGGAATCCAGGAACCCCACGGGCAGTGTGAAGGACAGGGCGTCGTTCGCGATGATAGACGACGCCGAAAGAAGGGGCTTAATCAAAAAAGGCGCGGTCATCATAGAGCCGACGTCCGGCAACACGGGCATCGGGCTGGCGGCGATAGCCGCTTCCAAAGGATACAGGCTCATCCTGACCATGCCTGAAACGATGAGCATGGAGCGCCGTAACCTTCTGAGCGCGTACGGCGCCGAACTCGTCCTCACGCCCGGCAAGGACGGTATGAAGGGCGCGATCGCCAGATCCAATGAGCTTGCGAAAGAGATCTCTGGCAGCGTAATACTGAGCCAGTTCACGAACCCGGCGAACCCGAAATTCCATGAGCTCACGACCGGGCCGGAGATATGGGACGACACCTGCGGAAAGACAGACATCTTTGTCGCAGGGGTCGGCACCGGAGGAACCATCGTCGGAGCCGGAAAGTACCTTAAGTCCAAGAACCCGAATATCAAAAACGTGGCAGTCGAGCCCGCGGAGTCGGATGTCCTCTCCGGCGGGAACCCGGGGCCTCACAAGATACAGGGGATAGGGGCGGGGTTCGTCCCGGCGATCCTCGATATGTCCGTGATAGACGAGATTGTCAGGATCTCCGGAGAAGAGGCATTAGCGTTCGGCAGAGAAACCGCGAAGAAAGAGGGTCTGCTTGTGGGAATATCATCAGGGGCGGCGCTCGCCGCATCTGTGAAGCTTGCAAAATTGCCGGAGAATAAGGGTAAGACAATAGTGTTCATAGCCCCTGACACCGGAGAGAGATATCTTTCAACGGAGATGTTTCAGTAATCCGGGATCTCTATCTCGATGAATCTGCCCTTGGAGCTCCAATCTATCATATCAGCGAGAGTGGTACCTTCGAGGACAGAGTTCACGGCCTCATTGAGCTTTTTCCACAATATCATTGACACACAACGATCCGACCTCTCGCAGTCCTCGGAAAAACACGAGACAGGTGCGGTATCTCCCTCTATCAGTTTCACTATCATCCCCACTGTGTACTCTTCGGGAGCCTTCGAAAGGCGGTAGCCGCCTTTGGGCCCCCTCTCGCTTATGACAAAGCCTGCCTTATTGAGGGAAGAGACGATCTGCTCAAGATATTTTATCGGGATATCCTGCCTGTCAGCGATATCCTTCAGCTTCACGTTCTCCTCCAGGCCGTTCAGCGAGATATCTAGCATGCATCTGAGCGCGTAACGTCCCTTTGAGGATATGAGCATAAGACATATAATCAGATAAAGCGGTAAAATATTTCCTACTGTTCTAGTGGTGATTTCTTACAGGGAATCCCCAAGCAGGATATCAAGCTGACCCGATACCGATGATCTTAACTCACTCTTCACGCGGATGTCAGTCCCGGAGCATTCTGCGAATCCTTCCGGATCCAAGGATGCTGCCATAAGGAAGCACACTGTCCTGAATATCCGGGCCGCATCCTCTTTATCGGGTTTCTTGCCGTCGTGGGATCCCTTCATCTCAAAAAGGACCGAGGATGCCTTCTTGACATCGTTCGAAAAAGAAACAGTGTCCCTGCTCAGTCCGAATCCGGCGTATTGCATGTTCGTTTCACATATTCCTACAAGATAATCGAACATCGCCTTCCTGGAACCGCCGCCGCTTTGGGGCGTTTCCGTCCGGCGGTCTCCGTTCATCGCCGATATCGCTTCTTTCAGGAGGTTCTCTTTGGAGCCGAAGTAATAGTTCACCATCGCGGGATTTATTCCGGCATTCTCGGCGATCCTTCTTGTAGTAATATCAGATGCGCCGTCCGCCGAAGACAGCAGCTCGGCGGTCCTGTGGATTATCTCTCCCTTCTTGTCCTTTGAATTCATGATTGCTTACTAAACATGTTTTGAATGTATTTAATATATTTCTAAAAGTACAATGCGGGATGCGAAATGGAGCCGGAACAAGAGGGATGGAAACAATCTTGGAAACCAAAATAAGTAGCCTGCTTTGCCGTTCTCGTCTTCATCTTAGGGACAGTCTGCGATAGTTTTTATTGTATCATTTCCCATATGTTCTTTAGGTGGCACTATGGAAACGATATCAAACAATCCGCGCCGTATGTTTGGAAAAATGATGATGGCGGGCGGAATCGGAATTCTGCTGTTTGCTGTGATAACATTATTCATACCTATATTGTCTAACGTATCATGGGTACTATTCATCCTTGGCGGGATAGACCTGTCGGTGGGAATTTGGTTCTTCTTATCAAGCAGAACCGTTAAGGTTTAATGAGGACAAAATAAAACCGGCGGCTCTATAATGGCCGCCATTATGCTTTTATTCAGTGTTGTATCAGGTAGCGGTTTTTCAGTGAGGCGCTGGGTATGAACGACGAAAGAAAAGAAAAGACCCTGATATGTTCAATAATTGGATTCAGTGCTTTAACTTTTGTTTCTGCATTGCTTAGCGCCTCGATCATTTTTGTATATCTGGCATCATTTTTTTCAACATTGGTTGTTATAATTGGATTATGCGCTGAAATAATGGCTAAATTGGGTAAATGGAAATGGGCAACAGCAACCGAACGGTTCGATGACGGGAGTTCTCTTACATCCGTAAAGCTAGCCGTCGTAGGGGCATGGGGCATGGGAGTTGTCATATGTGTTCTTTGTTTGTTTGTAATAATTGCCATGGCATAAAGGATGTTCGAGAGCCATACACAACTGACAGCGCTCTATCGATGAATTATTTGATCTAGGTCGGGTATAATGAATGGGCAACACTGCCGACATTATTGATTCTGTCTGACCGTTAAAGAAAAATACCGATTTTGTATACTATTGGCGTCAAGAGATGAAGGGCAGCCGACGGTAGGATTCGATCCAGCTGAGGAACTTCCCTCCTCCACAGGGCAAGATGAACCGGGAAATCCGGTAAGGCGAGAGCTTTGGCAAGGGCCCAGAAACGACACAGCCTTGGTTAAGGATGATCTGCGGACAGTGACGTTCCCAAGGATATGGTGAAACGGCGACACCTCATCGGAGCAAACTCATACAGCCGGGATGACCGCCCGAGACCGGCGGGTAGAGCGCGTAGTTGAATGCTGCCTGAAACAGAAGGGGGGGTACTATCATGACTTGACGCCCTTTCAACCGGGGAACACGCGGAGCAGAGTTAACGCTCCGGTATTCGGGGATCAGCGGAACCTCTCTCCGGTTATTCTCTCGAACATGCCCGCATAGAGGTCGGTCACTCTTCTCACTATGTCTTCCGGAAGCGGCGGTATGGGTATGTCGGGCAGCCCCTTCTCCCGGAGAGCGCTCAGTTCGGCGTGATACCCTGTCTCGCGGTAGTGCTGGCGTACGAATTCTTTGCTCAGTTCGACCACCTCCCCGTCTTTATATGATCCCAGGTCCCACCAGCGGTCCTCGTCGCAGGTGCCGAAAGTATCAATGACGACCAGGTTGCGGACCTCGTCGTATCCGAACTCTTTCTTTCCGTCCACATGTATGAGGCCGCGCTTCGCCGCCTCCTCTTCGATCATCTTATCGATGGCAAGGATAGTGTCCAGTATGCCTTTGTAATCCTCATCGGTAAGTCCGGCGATCTTCTTGGCCTCCTCTTCGTCCAACTCTCTGTCATGTTCTTCCAGTTTCGTTGTTGTTTCTAAATACGGGCGGGGAAGCTTCTCCCCGTACTTCACCTCATGGCCTTTTGGGAATCCGAGCGCCTCCGGAGAGACCTTGCCAGAGCTTATGCGGTCCATGAGGGATCCGGCCACATAATGTCTGCATATGAACTCCAGCGGAATGAGATAATTGGTTGTGTCCGTGTTTATTTTATCGTAATCCTCAATGATGCTGAATCTCTTCACCCTCATCCCGTTCGGCGGCAGATACTCGATCAGGTGCCCCTTTATCCCGATCTTCTCCAGCAAACTGAACCAATGCAGCGCTGTTCTGCAGAGCGTCTCTCCTTTGTGGGGGATGGAGGATGGAATGATCTTATCAAAAACGGAAATATTGTCGCTGAAAACAAACTCCAGCGTATCGCCGTCCGCCTGGTAGACTTCTTTGACCTTACCCTTGCGGATGAGCTTCATACCGGGGGTTAACAGCAAGGGATATTAAATCTTCTCACTGCTGGTCCCATTTCATGAATAGGTCCGAGTTTTTCTAATAAGAAAGATTTATTAGCAATGAAAAATAACTCCGCCCTATGCTGTTTACCCGGTTTTATGCGGTCGGTCGGGCTTTAAGAAAAGAACTGACCGCCCGCACCCTCTTTTTCTGGGCCTCATCCGTTCCGTACTCAAGAGGGATTATGAACCGCATGGGAATCGAGGAATGGCAGGCGTCCTTCCCCCTGCGGAAGTTTTACCGCGGTGAGAGGATCGTCCCGGACCGGCCGGAACATAAGTTTGGCCCTCTGTGTGTCGGAGCCGCCGCGCGGCTCGTCCGCTCGGAGCCAGTTGGGGGCAAAAAGTATGCATATTTTGCAGATATAGGAAAGAGGCGGGGATGAATTTGAGATATAGGGCAGACATTGTTGTGACATTGAAAAATGGGATCCGCGACCCGCAGGGTTCCGCGATCGAGACCGTCCTGAAACGCACGGGGATTGAAGCGCAGCCGGGCGTGTCGGTCGGGAAATACTTTTCCGTGACCGTGAACGGAGCGGACGAGGGGGAAGCCAGAGCAAAGGTGGAGAACATCTGCCGAGAGGTGCTCTCCAATCCGGTCCTGGAAAAATATGATATTGAAAGATTTTGCGAGATGGACCTATGAGAGCGGCAGTGATAGTGTTTCCGGGAACGAACTGCGACAGGGACACTAAGGCCGCATGCGAGGGATTCGGCTGGGAAACGGACCTCGTCTGGCACTCCGAACGGTCTCTGGACGGATACGATGTCGTCCTCCTTCCGGGCGGCTTTTCGTACGGCGATTACATCCGTTCCGGGCGGCTGGCCAAATTCAGCCCCGTTATGGACGCCGTCAGAGAATATGTGAAGGCTGGACGCGGATTTGTCATAGGAATATGCAACGGTTTTCAGATATTATGCGAATCGGGCCTTCTTCCGGGGGTTCTTACCGATAACCGGGACATGCGGTTCATCTGCGGGGATGTCAGGCTGAGAACGGACGCGGGAACGGAGATCACCCTTCCGATCGCACACGGCGAAGGGCGATATCTGGCGGACAGCGTTCCCGAAGATATGATATTCCTTACGTACATCGGCAACCCCAACGGCTCCGTTCGGGACATAGCCGGACTTTATGACCGCGAGAACAACATAATCGGCATGATGCCGCACCCCGAGAGGGCGTTCTTTGAAGAGACAGGCAACACAGACGGGCGCGAGATCTTTAAGATCATCGAAACGGCGCTGAGGGAGAAGTGATGAAAATGGCGGAACTCCATTCGGCACTCGGCCTCACGGACCTTGAGTATAAAGAGATAGTAAAGCAGATTGGCCGCGTGCCGAACGATATCGAAACATACCTGTTCTCGGCGATGTGGTCGGAACACTGCGGCTACAGCCATTCGCGTAAATACCTTACAAGGTTCCCTAAGGAAGGGTCCCTGCACAGCGAAGAGAACGCCGGCGGAGTACAGATCGGAGACATGGTGATATTCTTCAAAGCGGAGTCGCACAACCATCCTTCGGCCGTGGAGCCGTTCCATGGCGCCGCGACAGGCATAGGCGGCATAATCAGAGATGTTCTTGCCCTCGGCGCCAGACCGGTCGCGCTGCTGGACTCGCTTAAGTTCGGCAGGATCGACGGGGGCCGGAACAGCAACCGCTCGAAACATCTGTTCAGCGGCGTGGTTAAAGGCATCAGCGCATACGGCAACTCGATCGGGGTGCCGACGGTCGGAGGAGAGGTCGGGTTCGACGCCTGTTATGAGACCTCGCCGCTCGTAAATGTCATGGCCGTAGGCATCGCCCGCAAAAAGGACATCAAGACATCATCCGCGCCGGCGGGGGGACATGTCGTCATCGTCGGTTCCCATACGGGACGCGACGGGATCCACGGAGCGTCGTTCGCATCAAAAGAGCTGAGCGAAAGTTCCAGAGACGACCGTCCCTCGGTCCAGATCGGCGACCCGTTCATTGAGAAGGTCCTTATCGAAGCTACACTTGAGATACTGGGCCTGGATGAGGTCCTGGCATGCCAGGATTGCGGCGCGGCGGGGCTTTTGAGCTCTACGTCAGAGATGGCATATAAAGGCGGCTGCGGAATGGAGCTTTACCTAGACAGGGTTCACCTCCGCGAAGACGGTATGGAACCGTGGGAGATAATGCTCTCCGAATCCCAGGAGCGCATGATCTTCGTCACAACGGCGGCGGGCGTGCGGAAGGTCCTGGACATAGCGGATAAATACGAGATACCGGCAAACGAGATCGGCAGGACCGTGCCGGAACCGGAGTACCGCCTGTTCATGCACGGAGTGATGGTTGCGAATGTGCCGCCCTCGGCGCTTAACAATGGCGTACTTTACGACCTGAGTGAAACAGAGCCAAGATACATCTCTGAATACCGGAACAGGACGCCGGACCGGACCATGAGCGTTGAAGAAGCTGTCAGAAAGGTCGCGGGGGATCCTAACTTTGCCTCGAAAAGCTGGATCTACACACAGTATGACCACACCGTCGGCGGCAGGACCGCCGTGACCCCCGGCAAAGCGGGTGCGGCCGGGATCTGGCTTCCGGAAGAAGGAGGGGTCCTGGGTCTGACGATGGATTCCAACGGCAGACAGGTGTTCCTTGATCCTTATAACGGGTCCAGAAACACCGTTTACGAATCATGGCGCAACCTAGTCTCATCAGGATACAGACCGCTCGGGGTGACCGACTGCCTTAATTACGGCAACCCCGAAAAAAAAGAGGTGGGGTACCAGCTGATAAGATCGATCGACGGTTTGGCGGACGGCTGCCGCGAACTGACGATACCCGTCGTATCGGGAAACGTCTCGCTGTATAACGAATGCGAAGACATCCGCGTCTATCCTACGCCGACTGTCGGCATGGTCGGATACGCCGAGTCCGCGAAGGACCTCCTGAGATCATGCTTCGGCGGCGGCGAGACGCTCTATCTGCTCGGCAGGGAGATGAGACAGGATTCGCACGTGGGCGCGTCGCTGTACCAGATGGCGTGTTTCGACTTCCTCGGCGGGGAGGTCGACAAGGCCGACGCGCGGCTGGAACACCTGCTTGCGGAAACGATATTCTGTCTGCGCGACAGAGGACTGATCTGCGGTGCGGCGGATGTCTCCGAAGGAGGTCTGCTGGGCGCGGTCTTGGAGGGGTCGTTCCTGGGGGACAGCGGGTTCACGGGGGACCTCATAGGCACCGTCGAACCGCTGAAGGCTTTGTTCGGAGAGATCACCGGAAGATACGTGGTTTCGACGGCCGATCCGGCGGAGTTCGAAAGACACTGTAAAGCTCCCTACAAACGCCTCGGTAAATGCGGAGGCAGCGACATAACCTTCAACGGGTTCAGTTTCGATCTGGAGGAGCTGAAACATCTGTATGAGAACTCGATTGAGGAAGAGATCGGGAACTGATCTCCGTCCGGCGCGCGGGTCGCACGGTCTCAGCGAACGATGTTTTATTAAGGGGGTCACCCTACACAGACAGTCCGCCCGTAACTGGGGCTGACCTGCCGGGGGAACTCCGCCTGCTGGCTCAAAGGATGAGGGTGATGCGATGACGGGTCCGAAGCACAGCTGCGGCGTCGTGGGGGTATGCCGCACGGCTGATGTTGCTGATGATATTTTCAAGGCCCTGATGATAATGCAGCACCGAGGCCAGGAAAGTGCAGGGATTTCTGTCTTTGACGGAAAGGACATCGTCACCGAGAAGGGTTCTGGGTCAGTGAGGGAGGCCATAAAGCACAATGCGGTCAAATCTCTGAGGGGGCATTGCGGCGTCGGCCATGTAAGGTACTCGACGGCCGGCTCCAAGGGCGTAATGAACGCACAGCCGCTTACCGTCGAGACCGGCTTTGGAACGGTGGCCATTGCGCACAACGGCGACATAACCAACTATGCGGAACTAAAGGAAAGGTACCTGATGTCAGGAGTGTCATTCCTTACGGACTCGGACACCGAGCTTGCGGTAAGGTCGCTTACCGAGCACATGACCCGGCGGCGCGACCCGATAGAGGCCATGAGGAGCATGATGAAAGAAATAGAGGGGGCTTATTCTTTTACGGTTCTAATCAACGGCAGACTGTTCGGCATCCGCGATCCGCACGGGATCAGGCCGTTATGCATAGGCAGGACGGGCGGAGGGCACATCATAGCATCCGAAAGTGCGGCGATAGACGCTCTGAACGGCACGTTCATAAGGGATGTCGCGCCGGGAGAGATCGTTGAAGCGGAACACGACCGTTTAATTTCTTATCCCGGTGTTTCCGACAGACGCAGGGCGCACTGCATGTTCGAATGGGTGTACTTCGCCAGACCGGATTCCGTTATCGACGGGAGAGAGGTCTACGACATAAGAAAGAGTATCGGAAAGATATTGGCGAGGGAGCATCCCGCTGACGCTGACGCGGTGATACCGATACCGGACTCCGGACGCGCGCAGGCCATAGGGTTCTCCATAGCGTCGGGGATGCGGTATGAGGAGGGATTCATGAAGAACCGCTTTGCAGAAAGGACCTTCATCCTCCCTGATCAAAGAGAGAGGGAGCTGGCGGTGTCGATGAAAATGAACCCCATAAAGAGCACTGTGTCCGGCAGACGCCTTGTCGTGGTCGATGACAGCGTCGTCAGGGGTACGACGCTTAAAAAACTGATCAAGATGCTCAGGGGAGCGGGAGCGAAAGAAGTGCATGTAAGGATCGGATGCCCGCCGGTCATCGCGCCCTGCCATTATGGAGTGGATATGAAATCCATGGACCAGTTCGTCGCGGCGGGACGCACCGAAGAAGAGATATGCAGAATGGTAGGGGCAGACAGCCTGGGGTACATAAGCATCGGGGGACTTGTGGAGGCCATCGGGAAACCAGAGGGCGATCTGTGCATGGCATGCCTTGACGGCAGATATCCTGTTAGAATACCTGGCGGAACGCATCTGTCCCAAATGACGCTTGAGAACGGCCGCTGAGCCGTTTGTCCGTGCTCGCCTCTGTTCCGGCCGCGCCCCCTGTATTCAGGCCGCGAGAATTTCCGCGGGTCCCCGTATATATTATATTCTCGGTGGTATTTGCCCTTCCATGCCGACCTTCGACACAGTAATGTGCTTGGATCCCTCATCACACGGGGGAAAGGCGCCGGACCGTCGCACGAATATCCTTGGGAGGGGGCGGGAATGAGCGAACTTGTGCTGATACTCGACTTCGGCGGCCAATATAAGGAACTGATCGCTAGCACTGTCAGAGGACTGTCCATTTACTCCGAGATAATGCCGGGAGACATCAATGCTGATGAGATCCGGCGCCTGGACCCTGTCGGTATCATTCTGACGGGCGGGCCGAAGAGTGCGTATGCGCCCGGTTCGCCTTTATGCGATCCAGAGCTTTTCGGCCTGGGTATACCCGTTCTCGGCATATGCTACGGCATGCAGATGATGTGCCGCATGCTAGGTGGCGAGGTCGCTCCCGGCGGTGCGGGGGAATACGGGCGGGCCGCTGTGACCGTCCTGAGACAGTCAGCGCTGTTCGGCCGCACTGACAAGCCCTTCGACGCACTGATGAGCCACGGGGACGTGGTGACACGCCTCCCGGAAGGTTTCGTTATGACGGCTGCCACATCCTCCTGTGCCGCCGCCTGTGAGGATGCGGGGAGGAAGCTCTACGGCGTGCAGTTCCATCCTGAGGCCAAACATACAGACGGGGGGCGGGAGATCATCCGAAGATTCCTGTACGACGTCTGCGGCGCCTCGGGGGACCACAGACTGGAAGACTTCATGGATGATCAGATCAGATGTATACGGGAAAAGGTCGGAACCGAACGGATACTTCTCGCCCTGTCCGGCGGCGTCGATTCGTCGGTATGCGCAGGTCTGCTTTCCAAGGCCGTACCGGGGCAGCTTATCTGCGTTTTCGTCGATCACGGCCTCATGCGGCTGAATGAGGGGGACGAAGTGGAAAGGTTGTTCTCAGACCGGCAGCTTTCCTTCATACGGGTCAACGCACAGAAAAGATTTATTTCCAAATTAAAGGGGATCACTGATCCGGAGACGAAGCGGAAGGTAATTGGGGAAGAGTTCGTCCGTGTTTTTGAAGAGGAGGCCGCAAAACTCGGAGATATCCGCTTTTTAGCACAAGGGACCATATACCCCGATATAGTCGAATCCGGCGGCGGACATGGCGCGACCATAAAGAGCCACCATAATGTCGGGGGACTTCCGGACAACCTTGCGTTCGCAGAGATCATTGAGCCGCTGTCAGGACTTTTCAAGGACGAGGTCAGGGCCATCGGCAAAAAATTAGGACTGCCCTCATCCTTTGTAAAGCGCCAGCCGTTCCCCGGACCGGGGCTTGCCGTCCGCGTTATGGGCGAGGTTTCCGAAGATAAACTGGATATCCTGAAAAAGGCCGACGCCATCCTTAGGGAAGAGATCGACGGCATGAGAAAACGGCCGGACCAATACTTCGCCGTTCTGACCGATACCCGTTCGGTGGGCGTCAAGGGCGATGACAGGACGTACGACCGGGTCATCGCGGTCCGGGCCGTTACGACCGATGATTTCATGACATGCGATTATTCTCCGCTGTCTCACAGAACGCTGAACAAAATATCGTCGCGCATCACGGCCGAGATACCGTCCGTAAGCCGCGTGGTCTATGATATAACATCGAAGCCTCCGGCCACGGTTGAATGGGAGTGAACGGGCATTTACGAACAAATACCAGGCCCGCCGGCGTCGGGGAGGCCTGCTGTCATCTGTACTTCGGTCGCCTTTATGTGCGCAAACAGGGACTCGGGCCGCAATAAGGACCAGATCTGCATGAGTTCCGGATATTGGCCTCGCTGACGGTCGTCCATCCCAAAGTTAATAAAAAGCATCGCAATCTATTCTCATGGCATTGGACCCCCGATACAAAGCTGTCGGCTTAGACATGGACGGAACATTCATGTGCACTAAAATAGACTATGTCAAGCTGGCCAATGCCGTTTTTGACGAGCTGATGGAGATCGGGGTCCCGGAGCACGCTGTCGTCAGAACGGAAGGTACGGCCGGCGAACTGGAAAGCGGCATAGATTGGCTGAAGAGGAACGGAAGGGGGAATGATGCCCTTTCACTGCGCAAACGCATCGCGGGCCGTTCTACGATGATAGAAATGGAACATGCGGATGTATCCAAACCGTTCGACGGAGCGGCGGAGGCGGTCGGCGATCTGCGTAAGAAAGGCTATAAGACCGGCATATTGACAAAAGGGGGGCATTCATATGCCGAGTTCATACTCAGAAAGAACAATGTGCTCGACCTCTTCGACGTGATAATTGCCCGGGATGATTTTCCTGATAACGAGGCGAAGCCTTCCCCCAAAGCGATGGTCAATCTTGGTAACGCATTGGGGGTCAGACCCGAAGAGATACTCTTCATCGGCGACAGCAAAATGGATTGGCTTACGGCCAGAGACTCCGGCGCCGGATTTTACGGAGTGCTCACGGGCGGAAACACTCTTGAAAGCTGGAAAAGGATCGATCCGGACATACCCGTCGTTGAGGGGGTCGCATCGATCCTTGAAATGATCAAGTAAAAAGTTTATTCGGTCCCGTCGCCGAGCTTGTGGGTCCTGTCCGCATCTTTGCGGCGTTCGAGCTCATTGTATCTGAACCTCTTCTTGTTGTCCGCAAAGGTGGTGTTCGCGGGCATGAGTTTCTTTACCGCCTGTATCATGGCGCTGCCGATCCCCATGAGCTGTTTGCCCATCTTTATGCCGAACCTTGTCGTACCGCAGACCAGGTGTCCGGGGTTTATCACGTCGCGCGGGTCGAACTGCGTCTTCATCTCTCTCATGTATCTTACGGTGGCTGCATCGTGTATATTGTCCAGGTTCCATGCGAAGAACACACCGAATCCGGTGGTCCTTCCCCCGTACTTCACAGCCCTGTCGCCAAGATAGAAGTTGAACGCAAAAGCCGTCATTCCCAGCATGGACTCGTCGTCCTTGAAGTAATAAGGCATGAACATGGTCGTGTTGCGGTCCACTATCACGCCGATGACCCCTCCGGGCTCCATCTTCATCTTCTTGAAGCCGTCGTAACACTCGTCCGTGAACTCTCCCCATATCGAGACCGGAACAATGATCTCAGCGGGTATCTCTCCGACGCCGACCTTCCTCGCTCTGAACTCATAGCATCTCTCTTCCCATTCGTGCTCGGCTATGGAGTCGGCGATCCTCACTCCTCCGAGCTCCGCCGCGATGACATCCAGTTCCGCTATGTCCCGCTCGACAAAGTCTTTATCCCCTTGCAGCGTGAGAAGGAGAAGGTTCTTCGTGTCAGGCGCATGCACGCCCGCCTTCCTTTGGTTGGCGAAGTGCATCTCATCCGAGAAGGCCACATGCAGCGGCCTGATGCTGGGATGGTTTACCAGTTTCTGTATGGTCTCGTGCATGTCCTTCAGGTTCTGATAGCAGTAAGCCGTCGGCCTGATGACTCCCATTGGATAGATCCTGAAAGTGACCGTTCCGAATACGCAAAGCGTTCCCTCGGAACCGGAGAATATCTGGTTAAGGTTGTATCCCGTGTTGTACGATCCCATGTGACTGTCGCCCGTCTCGAGTATCGTTCCGTCTGAGAGGACCACTTCCATGTTCAGTATATTGTCCTTCGCCCCTCCGTATTTGTACGATCCGATACCCATCCCGTTTGTGGCGATCCATGCGCCCAGGGTCGCCGAGGGGAAGCTTGACGGGTATGATCCTATGATGTAGCCTTTTTTCATGCACGTTTCGAGCAGATTTTTCCATGTGCATCCGGCCCCCGCTTTCACGTACAGTTCCTCGGTGTTTATCTCCATGACCTTGTTGAATTTCGAGGACATGTCCACGACGATGCCCGCGTTTGTAGGCATGCATCCTCCCAGCCCCCACGACGAATTGCCTCTGGGGATCACCGGTATGCCGTGCCTGTGGGCGATCTTCACCACTTCGGATATCTGGCGCACTGACGACGGCCTCACTACCACGTCCGGAATGTTCTTGAACGCTATGCCCGCCTCCTTCGGCAGCGGCGCCATGTCCTTGCTGTACAATATCATGTCAACGCCGTTGGTGGTGACATTGCTTTTTCCGACCGCCTCCTCCAGGGCCGATATTATCTTCGGAGTGACCTCCCTCTCAAGGTTTGTTTGCTCTTTTTCCTCAAGCGAGGAGGGGTTCCATTTGAACGAGTCGAACTCCGGGGCCCTGCCTCCGAGCTTTGCCGCCTTTTCGACAAGAAGGCCGTCCGACGATATCACAAAGGCTGTGCTGCTGTCGGCGATGGTGCCATATGCCCTCCCGCCGCATGCGGTGATGAGGTCCTTCAGGTTCTTTACCGGAACTATCGCTTTAGCCATAGCAGATTTGGAACCGCATATCGCGCTGCACATCTTGCACGCATCCTCCTTGGCCGCCTTTACGGCCTGGATGCTTTCCATGATCGAATCCAGAGACCTTTCTTCCAGATCGACGGAACCCTCAGCGCCGTCCAATTCGAGAGCGATCATTTTATCTTCCGCGCACCAGGCTATGCTGCGCGGCTTTATGCTGGGGTGCTGGATGATCTTCTTGACCGCATCCTGCAAGCCTTCAATGGCGGCGAAACCATATGCGGCGAACCTGCTGACCCCTTTGGGGACCAATTTCAGTGTTACTTCGGTCACAACCCCAAGGGTTCCCTGTGATCCGGAGAACATCTGCGTGAGGTTGTATCCCGACATGTAGTAGCCTATGTTGTCGTACCCCGTCTCTATTATCGATGCGTCCCCGACCACCGCCTGAAGGTTGACGACATTGTCCCTGGGGCCGCCATATTTGTATGATCCGTAGCCGATTTGGTTCGACACCGCCCATGTTCCGACGGCGGATGACCTGTCGAAGGGGTATGAACCGAGTGAGAAACCTTTCTTCGAACATTCTTCAATCAGGGATTCGAACGTGCATCCCGCTCCGGCCCTTACGGTCATCGCAACGGGATCGATGTTTATTATTTTGTTGAGCTTCGACAGATCGACGAGTACTCCGCCGGCGTTCTTTGTTCCGTCCAGTGACCAGGAAGGGTTGTTGCTTGAGGCCACGCTGACTCCGTATTTCCTCGCAACGGCGATCACCTTGGAGATGTCCTCCGTATTGTCCGGCATTACGCATATGTCTGCGCTTTCGCACCTGCTGTCGCATATCTTGACATTCTCGTTTCCGATCATCATTCTGGTCGCTTCGATAAAATCTGCGTTCGCTTCCGGTTTGTTCCCATTCGATGAATTCATGACTTGCCCCCGTGCCCTTAAAGCGCGGCTTTGATTAAAAGCGGGTAGCGAATGATATATTATAAGGGTTGTGCAGATGGCATAGCTCACTGGCATCAGCCGCGTACATGTTGCCTGACATGCCGTATCAAACGAGGGTCGGAACGAAGTCTTTCCTCCGATCCCCCCTCCAAAAAGAAGAGGTGCGTGACACATTTACAGTCCGAACACCCGAATCCTTTCACGGCGCCCGCTCCTCCGTTCTTCTCCACAATGCCGACGAGCGCACATTCCGTCATTCCCGGCTGTACGGCCTCATACGCCTCGATCCTGCAGCATTCTTTTGTCAGATGATCAATGTGCCAGTGTGTCTTCTTGTTCTCAGAGAGATGTCTGCTTATCCTCTGGTCGAGACCATTCATCGCGCTGCCCACATAACAATATGTCCCCCTTTTCAGATCGACCATACCCAGAGCTCCCACTTTTACCCGAATGTCGGGGAGGTCGAATATCAGGACATACGTTCCTTTACGGATCATCCGCACCCTTTCTCTTCGAGTCTTCCTGCAGGACCTCCGACCGCGTCTTTATCCTGATGATTATGCTGCTGTCGTTGATCTTGGAAGGGGACAGCCTGCATATGTCTCCGATCCTGCGGCCGTATATCTCCATTTTTTCTATATTCTTATGATGCTCGTCGTACCCTATCTTGACCCTCAGGCCGTCCAGATGCAGGACGACCGGCGCGGGCCTGAGGCACATGTCGACCGGTTCGTACTCTTCGAGAAGCCGCTTTATCTCCGCCGGGTGTATGAAGAGAGGATCCTCATCCAGAAGCCTTTTCTTATCCTTCAGGACCTTTTCCACATTGTCGGCGATCTCATCCAGCTTCTCCCTTTCCGGAGGGGTCCTCATTCTTGCCGCCTTCCTTCCGACCCCGTGCACGACCGCGTCGCACTTCCCCTCGGCGCCGTCCGGTTTCGGACCGGATACCAATATTGTCGGCACCTTCACGCCGCTGAGCAGGTCCATCTTCGCCTCTACGCACGCTTTGAAATTACCCAGCGAGAATATTGCGGCGTCGTACTCGTCGACGATCATCTTCTCTTCCATGCTTATCTGGGCGGTCAGTTTGCCTCTCCCTCTCGCAAGCCCCATGACAACGGTGATCGCGCCCTGTCTCCTGAGGTGCTCCGCGATGTCGCATATGGGATGCGGCATATGGTGCCGTCCGAGGGTCGGGCCCACGACCGCTATCTCGGTCCCCGCCAGCGGAACGGCCCTGACCTCTCCGCCTATCTCTTTGCAGAATTCCGTTATTGAATTCCGGTCCTCTTCCGGTATGGACATTGTGATCGTCATCATCTGTGAGGACCTTGTCTTCTGGATGATGACCCCTCCGACGTCCTCTACGAGTTCGATGAGCTCTTCCGCCCTGTATACTCCCCCGTCGTACATCAGGACCTCAAACATCTTTTCCACCTTCCGTCATTTTCCTGTGGAAGCCCATGCCTTCTTCCAGCATATGGGGCTCGAATACCTCTTCGGTGGCCACCACGGTTATCACCGGCCCGTCGATGTATGTTTGGCGGTTCCTGATGCCTTCCGGCATCGATCTCCATATCGATCCGACGATCTCCTTCATGTACTCCTCCCCTGACGCCACCACGATGGATCCCACCTCGTTCTCCGGCGCGCCGTCAACTTCCATGTCGAACCTTGTCTGCTGCCTCACGCTGTCCCTGCCGAATCTTGCCCACAGCTCCCTCAGGATGTCGGGGGCATATCTCTCGTCGGTGATGGTGATGTGGATCGTACCGCCCTCCGTCCGGATGTTGGAAACGTCGGCGACTGTTCTGCTGGCGGGCTCCGTCCTCAGCCTTATCGAAAAGATGAACAGAGGTATCTCCGGTCTGAGGACCAGCAGGGCCTTCTCCATCTGGAAGGCCTTGCCTATATCGGACATTATCTCCCTGAACAGGTTCTCGTACGACGCCGCTCCGAACTTGTCCTCCGCTACCGTCTCTATGTCCATCCGCACACCTCAAAGGAACCCTGAGCTGAGCAGCGCTCCGCCGAGCGCCCCTATATACTGGGAGTTGGGAGGAACGATCGGCCTCTCGCCGAGCACCTCGCCCACGGCGGTCACCAGCCCGGATATGAGGGATGTTCCGCCCACCTGTATTATCGGGCGGCGGACGTCTATCTCCTGCAGCTGCTGTTCATATACCTGTTCGGCGACCGAGTGACAGGCGGCGGCGGCCACGTCCTCAAAGGATTTCCCGTCGCTCAGAGTGGTCACCAGGTCCTGTATCCCGAACACTGAACAATATGAATTCATCTTCGCGTTGCGCCAGTTCCCTTTATCGGCGAGCTTGCCGAGGTCCTCGATCTCGATCCTCAGTCTCTTGCATGTCATCTCCAGGAAACGTCCGGATGCGCCGGCGCATATGCCTCCCATTGTGAAATTGTCAGGGACCCCGTCCCTTACGGTTATGGCCTTGTTGTCCATCCCTCCGATGTCCAGTATGGTGGCCTCCCCCCGCTGCCTGTCGGCAAGCCACACGGCGCCCTTCGAGTTCACTGTCAGTTCCTCTTGGATCAGCTTTGCGTTGAAGTGTTTGCCGAGGGTGTATCTCCCGTACCCGGTAACGCCCAGCGCCTCTATCTGTTTGAGCTCTACGCCAGCCTCCTTCATGGCATTCCCGAGGACGGCTGTCGCCGTCTGGACCACATCCCCCGACGGGGTCCAATCCTTCCCTATGATCTTGTTGTTCTCCATTACCACTGCCTTGGTGGTGCTCGATCCGGAGTCGACGCCCGCCGTCAGCCCGGTCTGCCTCTCTCTTGCCAGAACGTCCTTCCTTGTCACTATTGTGACCAGGGCCTCCATTCTGGTAAGCAGCTGCGCGGCTTTGAGCCTCTCGGTGAACGAGTATGTGACGACCGGAAGCTTCGTGTTCTCCTGGATGAACCGTCTAAGTTCATTCCTTACAAGCGCGGCCTCGGCGCATCTGAAGCATGTGGTTATGAATACCGCGTCGGCGTCATATCTCTCGTCGGCGAGACGGGCCGCCCTCGCTATCATCAGTTTCAGCTGCGGTGAGCGGGGGTTGAAGCCGAACCTTTTCACGGCCTCGTTCACATCCGCATAGGACACATCGGGATAGACCACTTTGGCCCCGACCGAACGCGCCGCCTTCTCCACCTCATACTGGACGCTGCTGTACTCGGTCCCGCATGACAGTTGTGCGATCTTTATCATTTGAGTCCCTCCAGGAATTCCTTCATGAGGCCGACGGCGGCCTTAGCTTCTTCCTCGTTCTCGGGGTATTTGATAGTCAGATACGGGATCCCCCTCCGGCGTATCAGATATTTCACCATCTCGTTGGACCTCTCGCACCCGACGCATCCGAAGTTGAAGGCCGGCTCCAGCATTGACACCGCGGCGTCCGCCTCGTCGATCAGCGGGCCCCAGAGCGCGAGCCTCCCTCTTATTCCGGAGGGGACCTCGATCCCCGCATACTTGAGGCCTCTGACCACATCGTCCAGGGTGACGTTCATCGGCGGCATGTCCAGTTCGGCCATGTCTATCCTTTCTTGGATCGGGGCCATCGCGGCCAAGGGCTCATGCCCGAATCTCTCTACCAGATCGAACAGGATAAGGCTGTTCGGCGGATCTATGAATACTTTCATCGGCTTGCCTCACATATCTTTTTGAATTCTTCTGCTGGAAATTTCTCTTTTTCCTTTGGGACCTCGAAACCGTCTCCTCTGTCGCAGCTCTGTAAACCATGCTGTATCATGGGAAGGGCCTCCCATTCCGCTTCCAGCTGTGCGAACCCGGGCCTTGTGCCGTGCTGCGCGCGGCACCTCCTCGGGTCCCCTGCGGGGTACGCCCTTACTTTTGAATAGACATCATAGGGATACTTTTCCCTTATTGCCGCCAGCACTTCCCTGACGGGCGCTCTGGGGCCCTCCAGGACCGTTCCGTAGCATGTCTCTTTAGCCGTCACTTCCTTCCCCATCGCATGCATCTCCCTGACCAGCTGGTCAGGCGTTATCATTGAATTGGGGGATATCATGATTATCCTGGTCTCCCTTTCCTCGCTCATCGTTTCTCCTCCACTATGTAGATGATCTCTTCTTCCTCTGTCTCACCCAATTTGGCGAGATCGCCGAGGAACCTGCCGACAAGGTTCGTTCCGTACGGCTCTTCTCCCGTAGGGCCGTATTCTTTGCTGTCCCCGAGCCTGACCCCGATGAGTCCGTGGTGCGGCCTCGACTGGTTCGTTATCCCGATGTCTCCTTTTTTGCATTTTTTGAACGGTTCCTGGGGGAAAAGGTTCTTCGATCTTTCCTCGTCCCCGTAGAACGTTACCATCGGCATCCCGGGGAACGAGAACTGCGTCTTGAGCGTGCCGACCGGCTTATGGCTGAGGCCGGTGACCTTTCTGAAATAATAGACGTCGCTTTGGCGGGACTCGTCCAGCTGTATCCTGAACACCTTCTCCTTCGGAACGCCGAACGTCTCTACAAGCCCGTCCGATATCGCCTTGAGCGTTGCCTCCGGGGCCTGGTCAACTATGACCGCATCGTCGGATGCGTTACCGGTCCTCTTCTGTTTCAGACCAAGCTCCAAAAGGAATTTTTCCCCCTCCGACTGCGTCATGCCCACCGAGAGGGCCCTCACCGGCTCCGTGACCACCGTGACCTTGTCTCCCTTGGCGGCCTCGGATATTATCCCTATCCCCCTCGCTACCGTCCCCGCGCTGTTATGCGCCGGACTGGACTGCCTCCTTTCTTTGTAGAAGAGTATGTGTCCTGTGCCGTGTCCCGTGTTCCTTACCGCTACGCTCCCTTTCTCCCTGGTGGAGTGGCTCTCGTCCGGTATCTTCACATCCAGATCGTCGCTGCATCCCGTCAGCGTTCCGGACGAGTGCGTGATGTTGACATACCCTTTCGAAGCTATCGCCAATATCTGCTCTGCGGATGCCGGGGACCCTGCGTCAAGCTTTATCAGAACGTTCGTGTCTATCGAATAACCGGCCTCCAGGGGATGTTCCGGATCTTTGGTGACGATTATGTTCTCGCTGCTTGCCTCGGAGACTATCGGCCGGATCCCGATCAGTTCCTCCCCCTCGGCCATCGCCTCCAGTACATGTCTCCCGAGGGTCACCCTCCCTATGTTGCCGATATTGGCGCCGTAGGATCTGACATGGTCCTTCTTTGCGATCATCATATAAGTGGTGTGATTATCGAACCCGCCGAGCGTGAAGAAGCAGTCATATCTCCTGTACTGCCTTTCCGCCCTGTCCATGGGGATGTCCGTCGGGAAAGAGCCAAAGGCCACTATCTCCCTGGTGGACCATCTTGTGGTCGCGCCTTTTATCTTTGATATCGAGGACTTCCAAAGTTTCGCGCCGTCGGTATCGTCAAGGTGGATGACCATCGATCCTTTCGACGTCAAAAGCTCGAAGTCGTCCGTCTCCTCGACCAGCCTCTCGGTGGAGAGGCGGATCGATATGATAGAATCGGGATAATGGGCCTCGCCCTTCACGGCGTCCTTGAGCACCGCGCCGTCCTTCAGGTCCTTGTCCTTCCCGTTCACGATGACCTTCATGTCACTCATCACCCCGGGGCGGCAGCGCTTTCTGCACCTTAGAAACTATCTCGTCCAGCTTATCCTGCGGCGCGGTCACTCCTCTGATGACTCCCGTCACGATCTCTTTTATCTCCCCGCGGGTTTTGATATCCTCATCGGAAGGCATGACCCTCTTCGTCCTTATGCCGATGGCCGCAAAGTCCTCATAATCCACCGGCGCCTGCGCTACCACCACCGCCGGGATGTCCACATTCCTCAGGATCAGTCTTGCTTTGTATATTATGTGCTGCCTTACGTTGCCGAGGTGTATTATCGCAAGCTTGTATTGCTGTATCCTCTCGACCTCTATCGGATCAAGACCGAAGTAAGAGGTCGTGGTCATGTCGGGCGCATCGGCCGGCACCCCGGAACCGGCGTTCACGACAAGGACGCTCGTGTCTATGCCTTCTTCTCTCAGAGCGTAGGTTATCTCGCAGACCGGCTTGGTTATATGCCTCCTTCCGGGGCCCATCGCCACCACCACGACGTCCATGCCGCTTTCGGATATCGTCGCCCTCTGCGCCATTCCCCCGCCGACGCCCAGGCCCATCGACTCCCTGCACTCAACGAAACTTAGGTGCCTGCCGATCTGTTTTTTCATAGGATCAACTCACTGCTGCCTGTCGAACTCGCTGATTATCTTGTCCGGCGAGCCTATGTCGACGATCTTGCCGTTCTTGATGAATGCGGCGCGGTCGCAGCAGTTCGTGATGAAATCCATGTCGTGGCTCACGACGACGAACGTCTCGTCCAGCGTATCCCTGGCTTTGAGCACGGACTTCGCGATTATGACCTTGGTGATCGGATCCATGGTGCCGGTCGGCTCGTCCAGGATTATTATCTTCGGCTCTTTGATGAGCACCTGGGCGAAGGCTATCCTCTGACATTCGCCGACGCTCAGCGAATCAGGGTATGCGTAAAGTATCTTCTCCATGTCCTTTTTCGGGAAACCCACGCTGAAGAGCACCTGTATGGCCTTCATCTTCGCAAGTTCGGCGGGCATCTTCATCCCAATGGATGTGGAAAGATTCTGAAGCACCGTGTCAAATGGATAGAGGGTATACTCCTGGTGCAGGAACCCTATGTACGGCGTGGCCCTTCCTTTGCCGGCGAGCCCGGCCTCCGACATGTCCACCCAGTCGTCCCCTATCCTTACTTTCACTTTGCCGGAGGTTGCGGGTGTCATTCCCGCTATCATCCTTGACGTGGTGGTCTTACCTGCTCCGGACAGCCCCACCAGCGCGAATATCTCCTTTTCTTTGATATCGAGGCTTATGCCGTCGACCGCTTTGACCACTCCTCTCGAAACGGAGAAGTAATGCTTTATAGCGTTCTCCAGAACGATGAGGGGTTCGCCCACTTCCTTTCCGGCGGACTTTTCGAAGCGGTATTCTTCCATGAACTTATCCGTTACTTCCCTCGGGTTCCCTTCCATAATGACATTGCCCGCATCCAGCCACAAGGCGTGGTCGGACATCTCAACGACCGCTTCCGGCCAGTGCGACGCCAGGACCATGCATATGTTGTGTTTCCTCACATACTCCACGAGTCTTTCGTGGATAAGCGCCGAGGTGTAGGGGTCCAATGTTCCGGTCGGCTCGTCCGCCAAGAAGAACAGCGGCTCTTTGGCCAGTTGTCTGGCCATCACGATCCTCTGCTTCTCCCCTCCGGACAGGTCCCTGGCTATGTGCGTCGCGCGGTGGGTCATGTTGACAAATTCCAGCAGCGCGACCGCCTTGTCCACGCGTTTCGGGTCGTTTGCGTCCAACGCCTCCAAGATGTTCTCCACCACGGATTTGTCTCCGAACAATGCGAATGTCCTCTGTATCATTATCGCTATGTGGCCTTTGAGCTCATCCCTGACCGGGTCATGTTCTTTCAGGCCCCAGAAATCTATGCTCTCGGCTTTGGTCTCTGCGCCGCATTTCGAGCATTTGGCGCCGGAAACGGGAAGGTCCATGTTACCGCATTTGGGGCAGCGGTTCACGTGATACAGTATGCGTCCGGAGTCCGGACCGTATCCCTCGCTGCCGCGGATCATGTGGATGAGTACGCTTTTTCCCGCCGCGCTCTTCCCTATTAGTCCCAGCACCTTCCCTGTCGAGATCTTTGCGCTTACGTTGTTAAGGACGGTTCTTCCGTTGAAGGTCTTGGTCACATTCTCAATGGTCAAAAGATCGACCGGCTCTACCATGCACTGACAAAGCCTACAAAAGATATAAAGTGTGGTGAGACGCGGTCTCTCATCCGCATGCGTGTGCGCGTGTACATTCCGCATCCTTTCCGCTCAACTCATAGAAAAGTGATAATGTCCCACAGCACAGGTCGTTTAAAGCTGTGGGTCTACTGCAGATAACAACTCCATCCGCAACGGGATCCTAACACGACAGCGGAACGACCATACAAAACGGATCGACGGAGCAGGGTCGGGAATATGGTGTTTTCCGGTGATCACAGAGACCGGGGAAACCGAATTACCCAATGTAGTTCTTGGTGCGGCCGAGGTCTGTGACGAAAAAAGGATCGTCCTTACGCATATTCTCCGTCAGCGTCCTGGCTTGGTCTGGGTCTGCGATTACCGCATCCAGCTCCGGCTGCGTTATGCCGACCAGCTGCAGGAAGTCCAGCCGCCCGTACAGAGTATCCGTTCCCGACAGTTCCGGATCATTGATCACTAGCAGCCCGGTCAGCTTGGTGTCTGATTCCGCTTTGATGGGGTTGCCGCCGCCGGATATGTACTGCATAGGCTCCAGGAACCTTTTTGACGTGTAGGTATAACGGGCCAGTTTCGACAGCACATCGATGGCCCACATGAAGTCCGCTTCTCCGCAGGACGGCAGCCGGATCGTCATCTCATATCCCCATTTGCTCCATTCTCCGCCAAAGGACTCCTCATTCGTATAGAGTTCCGACATGCCGTAGGTCACTATGTGCACATGCCCGTGCGGCGATTCGTACACGCTGTACCCGTCCAGGTACTGGTCGCCGCCCATGATGGCCCTGGCGTGGAAGTGCGTACCGAAGTGCCGCGGCTTTTGATCCCGATAGATCGGTTCAAGACACGCGTCGATGGCTTCCCAGCCTGGAGCCCAGTCGTCCTGCTCAGCCGCTTTTTTCTTATATTCTTCCAGATCCATGGCCTTTCCCCCTAGTATGTTCTTTTCAGATGCGCCGTTATACATATGCACGATTAAATAGAATCGACTGTCGGCGGAATATATTACTAGCCGTGTTAGGCGGCGTCTCCGGAGACCGGCGCGCCGGCATCATGTTCTTTATTGTTTTTCTTAAAAACGCAAGCGTTATTCTCAAGGTCCGGAAGAAAGGGCTGTGCGTCTCCATATATTCCGTAATCTGCGGGACGTTACCTTTTTTAGGTTGGATGTTATATACAACCATGATGGCATACAGGAATGCTTCCAGGCTGGGGGGGCCGATACCAAAGTTCGGAGATTACCATGTATGGAAGACACTATACTGCATAAGCCGGGAGAGCCCGCTGGGCAGGAAGAGCCTTGCATCCTTTTTGGATATAGGAGAAGGGAGCACAAGGACGATATTGAACATGTTGCATGAGGACGGGCTGATCGCCATCAACAAAAACGGCGTCTCCCTCACCAAAGAAGGCATGGATACTTGGAAGGCTATCCGGATGGATGTGCACAGTGTCAGCCTCCCCGAGCTGACCATCGGCAAGAAGGATTGTGCGGTCAGGGTCCCCGGCGCCGCCGTGAATGTCAAGTTCGGATGCGAGGAGAGGGACGCTGCTATAAAGAAGGGGGCGGTAGGTGCGACCACGCTTGTCTGCTCCAAAGGCGTGCTGATATTCCCCGGCTCATACTATCCGGTGGACAAGGCCGTGGAGGCCGCTCTCAGGGGCTGTTTCGACATCAGCGACGGGGATGTGGTGATCATCGGCACAGCCTCCAGTACAGAGGCGGCGGAGCTGGGCGCGGTGACCGCCGGCCTGGATCTCATGGGCGGGCTGCATATACGGCGCGAGCTTGACGACGTCCTCACGCAGAGGAGCACGGGGAGCGAGCTTCTTTCCCTTGCCTTCGCGATACACGATTTGGTGGGAGGCCTTCCCGTCTGTGCGAAGAGCAGGGACAACCTGGGTATAAGGATAGAGAACGAAAAGGTCATCGACAACGCATACACCGGCGCGGTCCTTGAGGAAGTAATTAATGCAGGTACCACTATAAGGAAGGTCGCAATATCCGGACCTTATAAAGGAATAAGGGTCATCGTGACGCCGATAGAGCTCGACAACAGAGTGATAGCGGCGATAGGTGTCGTTGACATCAGGAGCATGGCCGGAACAAACAATTTGATCAGATTAAGGAGTGATGAAGAATGAGCGATGAGTGCAAGGTCACTGTGGACGCAGGCGTATGCAAGATGAAAACTGTCATTACGGCAAAGGCGAACCCCGACACAGGGATGGTCGATATCGACATACAAAGCGACTGCCCCAATATACTAAAGATGTCCTGGACCCTCAAGTCCGTATGCCCCTATACCGAGGTAGAAGAAGAGATGAACAAGACCGAGGTCTACAAGCATGCGAGCGACTGCATACCGCACGCCGCCTGCCCCGTGCCCTGCGGCGTCATAAAGGCCATCGAGGTCGCCGGTGATCTAGGTCTGAAAAGGGACGTCACGATAAAAGTAGAATGAACGGCGTCTCCCACAACAGCGGTGGCGATGCCGTCCCATTATCGGTCTCTCATCGTTAACTGTTTATAATTATTTTCCATCCTATTATTTATGAAGGAAGAAACCACCTGTAAACCTTTGGAAATAATAAGGAATATGAGGGGCGTCGTGAACGCGTTCTACCTTAACAAAGAGATCCTTGACCAGATGAAAAAAGAAGAGGAGAAGGTCACGGCCATGGGCAGCATAGCCGTGCGCAACGAAGGGTTCAGCGAGGCGCTCGGAAAAGAGCACGTCATCGCGATAATAAAGGACCCCCGTTTCAGGCCTCCTCCCGAGCCCACGGTGGTCCTGATATCCGACAAAGGAGAGGTCATGGGGCTGGAGGTATTTCCCTTCAATGCGAAAGAATATCTGGGCAGAGAGGATGTCGTATGGCTTTCGGATGCATTTGTCCTGTTCCCGAACGTCAAAGGGATGGGCGGGGAGAACTTCATCATGCCTCCCGTATCGTTCCCGGAGCTGAACGAGGGCAACGGCTGCAAGGATGTAATCTCATGCAGCCCCGCGCCGACCTGCGATCTGATGATGAGAACATACTACAAACTTCAGGACGATCCCAGGCTGGCAAGCGTGCTTGTGGGGTATAACGACCTCTGATACCCTATGCGGTTAAATCAGATGACAGTAATCCTGCCGCACTCATGATGCTGAACAGATGCCCCAAATATTCGCCAGAGACGGGGATTAGGATAATCCCTCCCGAAAAGACCCTGGAAAGAGTTCTCCCTATACTTCCGCAGGTGGGAATATGCGATCCTGAAGACATCACTCCCCTTGACAATATTGGGATCCCGGTGTTCGCGGTGGACCGCCCAGGAGCCTCAGCGGGGGCGGTCAAGAACTACAACGGCAAAGGTGCTACCCCGGAGCAGGCGAAGGCGTCTGCCGCGATGGAGGCCATGGAGAGATACAGCGCTGAGCAGCGGGATACTGACGAACTTGTATACGGGACATTTGAACAGGCCAAGAAAGTGGGCCTTACGGTGGACCCGAAGGACCTTATCCTTCCAAACAGGACGCTTGACATATATGACACGGCAGAGATAGCCTGGGTCGAGGGGTTCGAGATGTTCAGGGGATCGCCCATATGGGTCCCCGCGTGCGGCGTTTTCCATCCCTATTTCCCCGACGGTGACCTTCCGCTGTTCAGGTACCACACCAACGGCATCGCCGCAGGTAACACCATCGAAGAAGCGATACTGCATGCACTGTTCGAACTTATCGAAAGGGACGCCTGGTCAATGGCGGAGGAGCGGGGCAGGGCATTTGCCGACGTCGTTTTGGAAGAGGATTCCCTGCCGGGAAGACTTCTGAAGAAGATGGAAGATAAAGGCATAAAGATCCATCTCAAAGACCTTACACATGATATAGGGATCCCGACCATCGGCGCGGCCGCTGATGACACCGTTACAAAGGACCCGGAGCTTCTTACGATCGGCGTCGGAACCCACCTGTCCCCTGAGATAGCCTGCATAAGGGCCATCACCGAAGTAGCGCAAAGCAGGACTACCCACAAACACGGCGTGAAGGGCAACGCGAGGCTGCTGAAGATAGCGAAGGACATGGGATACGAGAAGGTCAAGACCGTGAACACGGTCTGGTATACGGATCTTGAGGAGAAGGTCCGCCTGAAGGACATGAAGGACCTTTCCACCCCTTATGTTCTGGACGACATAGAGGTCGTCCTCGACAGGCTTGTGAAAACAGGGTTCGACATGGTCATCGTTTCCAACCTTACCAGACCTGAGGCGGGAGTACCTGTGGTAAGAATGACCGTTCCGGGCCTTGAGGTGTCGACCATGGACCCGGAGAGAGAAGGCGCCAGGCTCCGCGGCATGTGGCCTTCGTGAGCGGTGTCCCGAGACCTACGATCTGCGTAAACCATCGCGGCATAACCGCCGCGTCTTCACGTGGATCTTTCACAGTTCCCGGAAAAACCGGGGGCCTATAAAGCTGATTTCGCGACCGGGGACTTGTTTATTAGTCATGAGGAAAAAGACATCTTTGCAAGCTCGCGGAAGGAATTCTTTTCAGAAGTAATAAAGCGACCCCCATATATCCAAAAATAAGTAGGAAAGCATATATTATATATATTTTAAAGGGGTATCAAACTGTCATAAAGCCAATCGTCGCGTCCGGCAGACATTTTCTGGACCCAGTCCGCGAACGGCTCGATCATGGAGGGTAAATATGCACAGTAATTCAAAAAATAAGAAGGGCATGTATGTCCTGCTGGCGGCGGTAATGGTCCTTGCCGCCGTGCCCGTTGCCGCGGTTTCGGCGGCTGAGGAGGACATTTCGTTTGTAAACAACTTCGGAGGCTCTGGCGGCGATTACATTAACGCGGCGGCGGCTGCACTAGACGGCGGCTTCATCGTCGTCGGGACTTCCGACAACAGCTCCCTCGGCAACGGCGACTGGTCAAGCACAACCGGAAAAGGCGGCAATGACGCCACCATAGTGAAGTACGACAAGGACGGTGCAATAGAGTGGCAGGATAACTTCGGCGGCTCGGGTGCCGATTACTTTTACGGGGCGACGGCTGCACTAGACGGCGGCTTCGTTGCTGTCGGGTATTCCGCCACTGGCTCCTTCAGCGGCACTGGCGACTGGCCGGCCGGGAGCGGAAAAGGCGGCAATGACGCAATCATAGTAAAGTATGACGAGAACGGCACAGTGGAATGGCAGAAGAACTTCGGCGGCTCGGGTAACGATGTCTTTCGCGAAGTGACGGCTGCACTAGACGGCGGCTTCGTTGTTGTAGGGTATTCTGTCAGCGCCTCCTTCAGCGGCACGGGCGACTGGCCGGCCGGGAGCGGTAAGGGGGGCGATGACGCCATCATAGTAAAGTACGACGAGAACGGCATAATCGAATGGCAGAAGAACTTCGGCGGCGCCGGTAGTGATTTCTTTTATGGAGTGGTGGCTGCACCCGACGGCGGCTTCGTTGCTGCCGGGAGTTCCGCCGCCGGCTCCTTCAGCGGCACTGGCGACTGGCCGGCCGGGAGCGGTAAGGGGGGCGATGACGCCATCATAGTGAAGTACGACGAGGACGGCATAGTCGAATGGCAGAAGAACTTCGGCGGCACTGGCGGCGATTACTTTTATGGATTAGCGGCTGCACCCGGCGGCAGCTTCGTCGCCGCCGGGTATTCCGCCGGCACCTCCTTCGACGGCACGGGCGACTGGCCGGCCGGGAGCGGAAAAGGCGGCAATGACGCCATCATAGTGAAGTACGACGAGGACGGCGTAGTCGAATGGCAGAATAACTTCGGCAGCACGGGCGCCGATTACTTCCAAGATGTGGCAGTCGCGACCGACGGCGGCATAGCCGCCGCCGGGAGTTCCGCCAGCACCTCCTTCGACGGCACGGGCGACTGGTCAGGTGTGACCGGAAAAGGCGGCAGTGACGCCATCATAGTGAAGTATGACAAGGATGGCGCAGTAGAGTGGAAGGACAACTTCGGCGGCTCCGGCAGCGATGGCTTCTATGGTGTGGCGGCGGTGTCCGGCGGCGGTTTCGCCGCCGCGGGGTATTCTCCCAACGCCTCCTTCGGCAATGGCGATTGGTCAGGCGTGGCCGGGAAAGGCACCATTGATGCCATAGTTGTGAAATATGGAACTGAACCCTTCGTCCCCGTCACAGACATATCAGGATTGCCGTCCTCGATGGCGGCGGGGGCCACCATTGCTCTCACAGGCACCGTGGTGCCCTCCGATGCCACCAACACGGTCATCTCGTGGTCCGTGAAGAGCGCTGGTTCGACAGGAGCGACGCTCGCCGGCGCAAATCTCACAGCCTCCCACTCAGGAACTATAGTCGTCACCGCCGAGATAACAGACGGCACGGCTCCGGGCGTGCCTTTCGTGAAGGACTTCACCATCACAGTGACGGCTCCTGTTACACCACCATCGGATCCCTTTATTCCGGTGACTAACATAATAGGGGTGCCTTCTTATTTAACGGTGGGGACGTCGATCACCCTGACGGGGATAGTGACCCCTTCCAACGCAACAAACCAGACGATCAAATGGTCGCTTAAGAGCGACGGGGGCACCGGTGCCTCCCTCAATGGCAACACGCTGACGACCAATAAGGCCGGCGTTGTGGTGGTCACCGCCACGATAGCGGACGGCAAGGCGCCGGGCACTCCCTTCGTGAAGGACTTCTCCATCACGGTGAGTAGCCCTGTTGATTCCAAGCCCGGCTCCACAGGCATCTCGATCCCCGACGCGTGCATCTGGTTGGTAGCAATTCTTGCAGTGATCGCCCTCATCGGGATATTCTTCATAATTCTTTTTGCCAAGAGGAGAAAGGATGAGGAGGAAGAGAATCCCTGATCATCCGTCAAACATATTGATACCGCCGGCGGGCATCCGCCGGCGGCATTTTCTTACTATCGGAAGACACGTCAACATGCGTCCCGAACCCACCGCACGGTCAGTGTTCATACGGGCTTTGCAGAAAGCATGTCAAAAATAAAAGGGAAATGGAAATGGTTTAGCCGCCGCCGCTGGGTGTGAAGCGCCTTATGTCCACCTCTTCCTCCGTCCTGCGGAGTTCTTCGATGGCGGCCTCGGCGCCTTCCCGGCCTGCGGGGCCTTTCTCGCGTTCTTTGTAGGACACCTCAACATACTCCGACGGGTCTGCGGTCTTAAGGTACTCGGCGTCATAGTACAGTCCGGTCAGGTCCAGTTTTACCCAGGCCCTTCCGTCTCTTTCCCTGATGTCCGTTACCTTTCCGACCGTTGACGTCGGGATGTATTTGAGTATGTCCCCCACCATCATCGGGATCAGCCTTTGATGACCGCGGTCCTCTCGCCGGCCGGGACGAACTCTCTGAGTCCGCCTCTTCCGATCTCCTTCGTCACGTTGGCGAAGTCGAAGATCAGGCTGGGGTCGGCGAATGCGACACGTATGTACGGGTTTGCAGTGAACGCGTCTCCGCGAGCGACGTGGGGCGCCTTTGCGATACCTGCGTATCCGCAGAGGTGACCGACGTTCATCGCGTAGTTGGGGTAGTTGGGGCCTCTGAGCTCAGCAGGCAGACCCTCGTCGGATCTGTATGCGAAGGAGTTGGCGGAACCGCACTGGTCCTGCAGGTCGTACCCGTAGAATCCGAGCCTTCCGGTCCTCTCCTTGTGCTGGAGCATTGAAAGGTACCACATGTTCAGACCGCAGTCCGCGATACCGGTCGCCATCGCTCCGGCGATACCGGTCGTCGCAGCGGCGACTGTTGCCCTCTGGGATCCGCCGAAGTGCGTCTCCATGATGGCCGGGTATCTCTCGTACATCTCCAATGCATACGCGTTGATCTCGTCTCCGAGCTTCATGAGCTCGTCGTATTTCGTGGGGTCGAGCTTGCAGAATCCGCCGTACTTGTCCTTGATCACATCTATCGCGTGGTAAACGTAGTCGTCGAGGATGTTGTCGGTGTATGCAGCAGTTGCGTACTGCGTGAAACCGACACCGCCGGACATGTATCCGCCGAGATATATCTGGTCGAATATGGCCGCGCCGAGACCTACCGTCTCCAGGACCGCTCTTCCGGGGTCGTCCGGGTAGACACGGTCAGACTGTATCATGTCAGCGAAGAATCCGAAGGGTATTCCGCCGGGTTCGTTGGGTCCCCTTGCGCGCCTTGCGGGCATCATCGTACCCATGTTGATCGACTGGTGTTTCGCGGAGTACGCGAAGTCTGCGATCGCTGCCTCTCCCGCCGCGAGTTTGTAGGACGAGATGAAAGCCATAGAGATCTGCATGGCCGCGTGCCTCGAAACAGTTGCGCCGTCCATGAGCCTTCCGACGATGGTCGGAACGCGGACCGCCTGCATCAGGGTCTTTCCGATGGCCTTCTTCAGCTGTTCTGCCTGGGCCTTGGGGAAGAGCTTGTTGATGTCGATGACGAACCTCTTGTCGATCTCGTCGATGAGCTCGTCGTCTCCGGAGTACACTTTAACGTACGAGTCGTACACCAGTGCGGGGTTGACCTCCGCCATGTGCTCCTGAACGATCGCTCCTCCGGGCATCGTGTGGTTGACCGCCTCGAGATAGTTGTTGATCGTCTCGGGGGTGACTTCCTTTCCGAGCCTCTTCTCGATGGTGTTGTGCGGGGAATCCAGTCCCACGAGTATGGTCCTCCTGATGTCGTCCCATGCCTGCTGGATCGCGGCGTTGTTGACGCAGTGGAGGTCGTCCGCCTCTACGTATATGTCGGTGTGCGACAGCTGGTAGGGCATCCATGCTCTCTGTCCGAGCGGGACACCGATGTCCTCGTTCATCATCGGGAAGCCGCGCTTCTTGGCGATCGCCTGGGCCGACTTCTGGAATTCGACCTTGCTCTTGGACTGTTTCCATCCTCCGTAGATGTAGTATTTTGTCTCCATGTCGGTCGGGTCTTCTTTGAATTTCTTCTTGACCGCGTCCATGAAAAGCTTCTCTTTCTGTTTGGCTGCCATGTTTACACATCCTTTACATTGAAGGGCTGGTAACCGCCGAGCGTCCTGAGTTTGTGGATCCTGAGCCCGTATGCGGTGACCTCTTTGTCATCCCTCATGTCTACCCCGTCTGCCCTGAAGATTGTCGTCCTCTTCTTGAGGTCGGCCATCGATGCCGGCTTGCCGAGGGATATCTTTCTGTCGAGGGGTACTGCGACCTGGTCTTTAACGTACACAACCTCTTTCTTGTCCTTGTCCCAAACATATCTCTGCCAGGCGTCGAACATCAGTCCGTTCTCGTCGAGACGGCACGCGTGTCCGTGGACGGTTGCGCCTCTGATACCTGTCAGTGCGGGGTCGAAGGTCTCGTTGTCGATCATCTCTTTGGCGAGTTTCTCAAGGTCCCTCTCCCTCATTTCAATGATCTGCCTTCCGGACAGTGTTCCGGTGTCAAGGCCTCTGTACCTCGAAAGGTACATCCATGCCCTCTGGTACGGGGATATGGGTGCGAAGTAGACCGAGTCAGTGAACTGTATGTACCTGATCCTGTCTCCTTTCTTTGCTCCATCTATCGGCACGACGAGCTTCCTTATCGGGCAGTCGGGCTCCTTTCCCTCCTCGAGCGGGGGGTGGATGGATTTGTAGTCCTCTCCTGGCTGGCGGTGTCCCATGATCCTGACAACGTCGTCCATGGAGATATCGCGAAGTTTCTTCAATTTTACCTTAGGGTCCATCACTTTCTTCCTGTTCTTGGCAGGGGATGTTGTTCCGGGGTAGAACTGTCTTTTATATGTTGACATATTTTTCACCTTTATTTGTAATCTCTGAGTGTCTTTCTGTATTTTGAGTATCTTCCTACTGTGATGTCGAACCCGCGCGGCATGTTCGCCTCGCATGCGGCCCTTATTTTCTCCACTGCTTCCTCCAGCATCTCCTCGTTCTCCACATCCAGTTCGATGTAGAATGCTCCGACCTGATACTTCAGCTCAACTTCGCGTCCGCCGACCATTATCACCTTGCGCTCGGAGTGGTTGTTGGGAAGCCCTTTGCCAGGCCCGCTGCCCAGGACCTTCGATATGCTCTCTCCGGTCATGTTTATCTGCCTGATGTGGTCAATAGGGTCGAGCGCGTTCAACACTTTCTCGGTTGTGTCCGCGCTCAGCAGCACGTGGGAGAATACCTCCACTTCAGGAAGCGGAATTCCTGCATATTCTACAGTTGGTTCACTCAACATAATGACCTCAGATCTTCTTTGCGATCTTCTTCGCCTCGGCACCTACTACCTGCATAGGTGTGCGGAATTCGATCATGTCTCCGAACACTTCTTTGATGAGTCCGGATGTTGCTTCAGGCGAGAATGTCTGTGTTCCTCCGTCAAGACAGTTGGCTGCGGTGACGGCGGGGATCAGGACACCCTTTGAGTGCTTTGTAACGACGTGGTTGCCGTGGAACAGACCCGGGCCTCCTCCTCCATAGATGGAGTGAGAGAAGAACGACATACCGACACCGACACCTGCGGATCTTCCGTAGTCGGTTCCGGGCAGTCCGGTCTCGTGCTCGAGCAGGTCGTTCCAGTACAGGACCGTTCCGGGAACTCCCTGTGCCGCTCTTGCCGCACCGATGTTCACCATGACAGCCGCTACCTGACCGACAGCCGCGTACGCGTTCCAGAGAGGGAGGTCCTTTGTCGAATATACTTTGTATCCCGACGGGAGCGTCTCTTTTACGTATATCACTTTGTCGTCTATCGCCCTCTCTACGAGCGACTCGACGACCGAACCGACCGTTCCGGTCTTTCCGTTCTTTTTGACAATTGAGTAAAGCATGTTGTTTGCGTTAAGTCCCTGGTAAGCAAGGCCCAAAAGGTGGCTTCTCTCGAAGTTCCCTATCGCGTCGCCCATCTCGAAGGCGCCGCACTGCTCGAATATGGACGAGAGTGCAACGCCCTGCATCGCGTTCTTGTTGACAAGCGCAACCACGTGGTTTGCCATGATGTTCCTGAGCGCGTATCCTGCTCCTTCGTTGTTCTGCGGGACGTCGAGGATCGACTTCACGTTCGCTCCGTCGAATGTCACGGTCTGCGGGTATCTTCCCCAGACCGCTCCCTTGACCATGTTGGCCTTGTGCATCGGGACCTTGAACTCGTCAATGATCGCCTCGGTGACTGCAGATGCCACAGATGTGAATCCGGTGGTGTACTCCACGCCGGCGTTCATCCTTGCCTCCGGCACTATGACGACCAGGCTCTTCCCGTCCGCTTTTATGGCGATGGATGTGCCGTCGTCCGGTGTTACCTGGACCTTCTCTTTGACTGCTGCAGCGATCTTTTTCGCATTGTCGACCAATTTTATGTCGATCTCCTTACCTTTGATCTGTGCCTCACCCATGTTGCCGGTCTTCAGAGCTTTCTCGATACCGGCGAGGTTGACTGCAACAGTTCTCTTGGTCAGAGATGCGATCTTCTTGATCGCATTGTTGCGCAACGGACTGATGGCTTCCAACGGTACTTCTTTCGCAATGCGTTTACCGTTGTCGTCATACAGGTCGATTACGTCCTTGTATTTTGGCATTTTATACCTCCTTTTTCGAATAATTCGCGAAAAACGGTGATTTTTTTCGCACACCCCTTGCAAAAACAAGTAACGTGTTATTCAATATAAAACCATGTGAAAAAGCGCCTCTTTCCGATAAAGTTTGACCTTTTTCGGCCATTTGAACAGTGCGTAAAACTTCGGGTTCGGACGTTTTTGTTCTATCTCTTATATTTATATGTTCTTAAGAGTAACATCATGTCGTACGTATGAACATATTTTGATGTTAACAAAATCAAAAAAGATAACACTGACGTGCTCAGTCTCTTTTCGCCTTTGCGATCGGACCCTCCGAATATTTTTCCAGCCTGGAAACGTATTCCGGGATCAGGCTGTAAGGGATCCCGCAGACCAGCTCGTCGGCGGCCAGATCCGTCCTCTTCCTGCACCCGAAGCACCCCAGCGATATGTTGGGGGAGCCGGTCATCATCGGAACGGCGGTAGCGTCCTCGCACGCAGACTGGAACGGAGCCGTGCTGAACGCGGCGCGGCCTCCCTCCTCCGCTTTCATCAGGGAGACCACCCAATATATCCTTTCGACGATGTCGATCAATATCACCACGTCAGGAACGAAGTCCGCCTTTCCCAGCGGACACACCGCCGCCCCCGACGTTTTGTAAGGGATAATCAGCCTTTCGTCTATCATCCTCTTGGCCGCATCAACGGAATCATGTATCCCGACGCCGGCGTGGAATTCGCCGGACGCCACTTTGCCCGGTGTCTCGGTCATACCGAGCACTGCCGCCCCCACGTGGCAGTTCGTCATCTCAAAAGGTACTTTGAGGCATTCTCCGCCCTTTGCTCGGAAAACCGCTTGGCAGTAACTCAGCTGAGATCCGGGCATCTCCGACCCGTCCGGATATGATTCCCCTTCTTTGATCAGCTTTACTGCCACCGGCTCCGACCTGAGTTTAAGGATCGATCTAAGTTTCTCAGCGTGTTCGGCGTTCGTTCTCAGAATCTCGGACATAACGGGATATCGGTCTGCGGGAGAATAAACATTGCGGAAGGATATTTCAATGTAATAAAGATGGAAAATGTTTGTGAAGGGCTTTGATTCAGAATCAGCGTTTGAATGCCTTTACTGTCTCTGCGAGCGCCAGCATGTTGGCGTCAGGCGTCGCGGTTGCGATACCGCATCCGGACGAGATCACGTTGAATCCTGCCTTTGCGCAGTTCGTTGCGGCTGCTTTGACCTCATCCGCCGTCCCCTGGAAGAGGGGCCTGACCGATCCTACGTTTCCGATGAGCGCGGCCCTCTTCGCCACTTTCTCCGTCGCTTTGAGGGGGTCGACCTTCTCCTCGATCGAAAGTCCGGTGACGCCGGTGGCGATCATACCATCCAGTATGGGGTACGTGTCGCCGCAGATGTGGAGGGACGAGAACGCGTCCTTCACTTTCCCAAGGCTTTCCCTTACGAACTTACCGGATGCCGGCTCGAACATGTCGGGCGCGAGCATGTCGGTGGATGCGGAGGGCTCGGACATTTGGATCACGTCCGCGCCTGCGTCTGCGAGCGCCTGTGTGTACGCTTTCACCACGGGGTTGATCGCAGCGGTCCATTTTTCGACCTCTTCAGGGGCCATCATCATTCCGAACACAAGGTTCTCAGTGCTGACCATGTGGCCTGCAAGCGTGAACGGACCGGTGTTTCCTGCTACCAGGGCGTAGTTGTCGCCGTGGGATTTTTTCATGAGGGCCATCGCTTTGATGGCCTCGGCGGGCCTTCCGCCCTTTATGAATTCCTCAGGGGCCATGAGCTTTGCCGGGTCGTCATACTCCCCCATCATGGGGTCGAAGTGGAACGGGTGCTCCTTTATCATAGGCGCGGCGTCCTTCTTATCTACCTGCACTTTGCAACCGAGCCTCTCGGCCTCTGCTGTGAGACAGAACGGCGCCCTTACGCACTCGAACCCGAAGATATCCGCCTGCGCGGTCCCGAGTTTTGCCATAAGTTCTGCGTTCTTGTGGGCCTCCGGCCAAGCGGCGCCGACTTTGTCCATCTGGGTGATCGTGGCGGCCTGGGTGAAAATAGCAACAGGAGGCCTGTCGAGCTCTTCCACTCTCATTGCTGAGAGCACTCTTTCTTTTGGAGTCATTGACATATGAACTATCTCCTGAAAAACCTAAATAGAGTACTGTTATTTAACTGGGTGGGGTTGTGTTCTTCATAGCTTTATAGTGGCTGACGGAGAAGCGGTATCAGACCGTTATATCCATGACATCCTTCAATTTCCCCAGTTTGATTATCCCCACGTCAGATACGCCGTATAGGTCCGCGTCCGGGTAATCGGAGCCGCCGAGTGCGGGCGCCATGATGCATTTCCCGTCAAGCACCAGATCATTGCCTGCCGAGAACGGGCTGAATGGAGGAAGGACGATCACGCCGTCCTTTCTCTGGTGGACGAAACAGTGTATCTTCATGCCTCCGCTCATGGCGCCCGGTATCCTCACTGAAGGGTGTTCGTGCCCTATTATTACCGGCCTGACCCCCGAATCCACATGCCCGTGCTCCATTCTGAACCCTGCCAGATCGATATAGTCGGCAGCCATCAGCCCTACGTCGGAAAGGATGTTCTGCAGGAAATTGTCGTGGTTCCCTTTTATGACGATCACGTCCGAGGCCTCTGTCAAAAGCCCCACTATCCGCTTCACCTCCGCGCTCGCCTCGCGCCTGGATCTTTTGAAGTCATGCTTGATATCTCCGAGGAGCACCACTCGTTCCGGCTCATATTCCGAAAGGATATTGTTCAGCGCGTCCCTTATGGATTCAGTGTTCATCCTGGGGATGTACATGCCCTCTTCCTCAAGAGCGCTCTCATAGCCCAGATGGAGGTCCCCGAGAACAGCGGTCGGCCCGTCGTCCAATATCAGGCACCTGTCGTTGGTGACCTTTACGCCGGGAAGTATCTCGAATGACCGCATACTCTCATGATGCAGTTGCTTGATTTTAACAATTCTGAATTTGAAGGCAAGGCCGCAGAGGATAGATGAATACGCAAAACGGAACGATCTGTTGGACGAATGACATCAGGAGCATTACTGCATCTTGAACTTCTGCCCGATCTGGTCCCATACAATAGTATTTCTTATGGTTCTGTTATGCTGATGCGGTCAAGGAACATGGATGCAGACAGCGTTTACTGTGAGAAACTGATAAGGGATCTGGAGAAGGCGGCCGACGCCGTCCGGTCCGCCGGGAGCGTCCTCGTCATAACCCATATCGACGCTGACGGCATAGCTGCCGGTGGTATCGCCGCCGCTACCCTGGAAAGGCTCGGCAAGAGCTACACGCTTTTGTTCGAGAAGAAGATCACCGAGGAAACCATCTCCATGATAAACGGGTCTGAACAAGATATCGTGTGGATCTGCGACCTCGGCAGCGCTTATCTTTCGGGATTCAAAAGGTCGGGCATAGTGGTCACGGACCATCATGTCCCTGACCCGAAATGGAGGATCGACCAGACATCCTTGGATGACTTCGGCGGCATCCACCATCTGAACCCCCATATGTACGGCGTATCCGGTTCGTACGAGGTCAGCGGCGCGGGTATGACCTATCTGCTTTCGAAGACCATAGACCCTAAAAACAAGGACCAGGCATACCTTGCCATAATAGGTGCGGTCGGCGATCTTCAGGACAACCGGGAATCCAAACTCGTCGGATACAACAGGGCCATCTTGGACGAAGCGGTCTCCGCCGGAGATGTTGCCGTAGAAAAGGATGTGCGTTACTTCGGGCGGGATTACAGGCCCCTCGTACAATTCCTTCAATACAGCAGCGACCCTCCGATACCGGGGATCAGCGACAACGGCCCCGGAAGCGCGGCGTTCTTCTCCGACCTTAAAATACCCCTTAAAAGCGGGGACAGGCAAAGGGCTTGGAGGGACCTTACCGATGACGAAAGGAAGAGGGCTTCGGACCGTCTGCTGTCTTACATCGAAGACGGCGATCTGAAGAAAAGGCTGATCGGCGAGATATACACGATCACAAGATACGGATCATGCACCGGTCTGAGGGATGTGAAAGAATTCGCTACGGTGCTGAACTCATGCGGAAGATACGACGACGCCGTGACCGGCCTGAGGATCTGCCGCGGCGACCTTACGGCGCTGGAGGATGCGGAAAGGAACCGCGCGGACCACAGGAAACACATCTCTTCCGCTATCAGCTACATAAAAGAGAACCGGCTCCTGAAAGAGCGCAGGTTCCTACAATATTTCGATGCCGGACCAGAGGTCAGGGAGACGGTCGTCGGCATAGTCGCAGGCATGCTGCTCAATTCCGGGGAAGCTAAAAGAGACTTTCCCATCTTCGCGTTCGCGGAGGCTGAGGACGGGATAAAGGTGTCGGCAAGAGCCAACCGGGCCCTTACGGACCGCGGGCTGGACCTTTCTTTCATAATGAAGACCGCGTCTGAGATGGTGGGCGGTTACGGCGGCGGCCATAAGGTCGCGGCCGGAGCAACGATACCCAAAGGTAAGGAAGAGGAGTTCCTGGATATCGTGGAAGACCTCGTCTCCTCCCAGATCATTTGAGGAGTGTGTAAAGCACCGCTTTCTGAGCGTGCAGACGGTTCTCTGCCTGATCTATCACGACGCTCTGCGGGCCGTCGATGACCTCGGCCGTTATCTCATACCCTCTGTGGGCGGGCAGACAGTGCATGACGATGCAGTCCTTCTTCGCTATCGAAAGCATCTCCTTGTTTATCTGATACATACTGAATATCTTGACGGCTTTATCGACGGGAGTGTCGTCTCCCATTGAGACCCATGTGTCTGTATAGAGTATGTCCGCATCCTTACATGCCTCCCGCGGATCGTGGGAAGCGGTTATCTTGCTTCCGTTCGCATCTGCGATGCGCGCTGCGCCCAGCATTATCTCCGCATTCGGCATCCTTGTTGCCGGACAGCACGCCACCATGTCCAATCCCATTATGGCGCAGGAATAGAGGAGGGAGTTACATACGTTGTTCCCGTCCCCCAGATACACAAGCTTCTTGCCGCGGAAGGACCCTTTCCGTTCTTTTATGGTCGCCATGTCCGCAAGAGCCTGGCAGGGATGCTCCAGATTGTCGAGTCCGCTTATGACTGGTATCGTCGCGGCATCTCCGAACGTGTCCATTACTTTGTAGTCGTAAGCGCGGTACATTATGCCGTGCGCCATACTGCTCATGACCTTAGCGGTATCCTCGACCGTCTCACCGTGGCCCATGTGCAGCTTCGATGCGTCGATGTACAGCGCATGGCCTCCGAGCTCGGTTATGGCTACATCAAAAGAGATCCTCGTCCTGGTGCTGGGTTTCTCAAATATCATTATCAGTGTCTTGCCCTTGAGGGGGGCATTGTGACTGCCGCGTTCTTTCTTGAGTTTTATGGCTAATTCCACAAGATCGGGCCATTCGTCCTTCATATCCAATACCGATATCAGATTTCTCTTTGCCATAGGACAGTGATTGGTCCTGTCCGTAATAACATTTTTGCTGAAAGTGATGTGCTTTTGATGAGTGTATGTGTGTCCCTTCGGCGCAGATTTGACTAGAAAAATGTAAAAAAAATTGTTTGAAAGAGGTTAAAAAGGGTTTTGGAATCAGCGATGTTCTATCGTCAGCTTGTCAATGACATCCTCCTTCGGTATGACATATTCCCCTCCGGAGTCGGGAGTGATCGTCTTCCACATTCCATCCTCTCCGACACGGTAGGACACAGTTCCGGACGGGGCCCCTTCTATTGAGAAACGGTACGCCTTCTTTCTCCGCGCTTTGTCCTTACCGATTATGGCTTCCGAATGACCCACCTTGATGACATCGTACGACCTTCTGTAGAAGATAACAAATATCAGCAAGCCTGCGGCCAGCAGTACGATCAGCAGTATGATGATGAACATCTCTGAGATCGAGATGGCGGGATCAGAAGATGATCCCGACCCGGAGAAATACAGCTCAAGATGCAGAGGTCCGAAGACATTCTGGAAGGATATCTGCGGCGTGGTCTCTACATACGGCGTTACCCACCTGCTGAACTCATATCCTTTGTCCGCAACTGCTCTTACGACTATGTCAGAGCCTCCCGGCAAAGTGATAACATCGTAATACCTCACAAATTCTGAACCGTCCACGCTGTATTCAGCGTATCCCTTTCCTTCCATCAGGTCTATTATCAGAGTTATGTCTGCGGTCTCGCTCTTCACTTCGATGGAGTGGTTCGCGGCCACGTTATTGAAAGTGTAGTATCCGAGATCCACCCTTTCCTGCGAAAGGTATACTCCGTCCACTATCACTGCGGTTATCACATATCCGTCGGCAGCTGAGAACGAGAACATCTGATCCGACCCCCTCTGGACATTTACCTGTCCGCTCGGAGAGATCGTAGATCCTGCGTCTGATGTCGCGGTGATACGATATTGCCTGACAGAGAACTCTACGCGGATCGTATGATCTCCGTTGACGTTCTGGAAGGTATAGCTGTTCGGCGTTCCGGATATCCTTATGCCGTCAATGTACACAGCGTTCACTGTGTATCCTGAATCGGGAACGAAATTGAACATCTGAGACCCTCCCGGCAGAACACTGATCACTCCGGACGGAGATATCGATCCGTGCGGACCTGAGTCGGCAGTTATCTGGTACTCCGCTGATGTGGTGAAATATGCTGTGAATGTCTCCGTATTTCCTGATAGCGGCAGAGAGAGACCGGTCACGACGGGAATCGTTCCTACTATCGTCCCGCCGGAATCCTCCCATTGCTGGAAATCGTACACGCCCGCGGTTGCGGACGTCCTGACGCTCAGGGTCTCGCTCCTGCTCATGGGGATCGGTACTGTGTACTGTGTCTCACTCAGCCCGGGTATGGTGTAGAAGAGGACCGCTACTGCGGGCTCGGACGCCAGGGTGACGATTATCCTGTCACCGGGTGCGACATAGACGGCCTTGTAGGTTGCAGTCGTGCCTGTAGAGGGTAGGGACATACTGGTCACAACCTCGCTTGTGCCGACTATCGACCCGCCTGGGATCTCCCATCTGAGGAAGTCGTATGTGCCGTTGGTCGCGGACGCCCTGACGCTCAGGGTCTCGCTCCTGCTCATCGGGAACGATGTTGTGTACTGGACCTCGTTAAGTCCGGATATTGTGTAGAAGAGGACCGCTCCCGCAGGCTCGGACGACAGAGTGACGATCACTCTGTCGCCGGGTGCGGCGAAGACCGCAGTTATCGTGACAGCGGAACCGTATACCGACAGGTTCAGGTTCCCGGACACCGGGGTCAGGGACAGTATGTTGCCAATATCGTCCTGCCATCTCACGCCGTCGAAGCTTCCGTATGATGAAGCAGAGATAGATACGCTGTCAGCGCTCTTGCGGACCGTGAAGGGTGCCGAGTACAGATAATCGACGCCATTCAGGATGTACGAGAGCGTCGCTCCCGCTCCTCCGGTCTGCGTCATCGTTATGGTGAGAAGGTCTCCTGTTGCGGCGTAGACAGCATTGTATGCCGCTGTTGCACCTGTGGAAGGCAAAGACATGCCTGTAACTGTCTCATTGGTACCGATTATCCCGTCCGGACCTTCCCATCTCAGGAAGCCGTATGTGCCGATGGCAGGAGACGCCCTGATGCTGAGGGTCTCGTCCCTGCTCATGGGGAACGATGCCGTGTATTGTACCTCGTTCAGTCCGGGTATGGTGTAGAAGAGTATCGCTCCGGTCGGT